>Ga0075366_10000566_pt1 | contig 17325 bp, 17 predicted proteins | sample EndMethybrTD3031_FD_72351 | JGI IMG/M metagenome (GOLD analysis project Ga0075366, IMG submission 72351) | Populus endosphere microbial communities from Tennessee, USA - Endosphere MetaG P. TD hybrid TD303-1 | ecosystem: Host-associated > Plants > Roots > Endosphere | place: USA: Tennessee...
CCCAGTAGCCGCCGCCCTTGCCGTCCTGGTGTTGCACGCGGATGATGGCGCCACGGCGCAGCGCCAGCGGGGCCTGGGCCTTGGCGCTCAGCGCGGGCTGGGCCCAGCGCAGGCCATCGCCCTGGATGTGCAGCGTCTCACCTGTGGCAAGGCGGGCCACCACTTCTTGCGGACTGGCCTGCAGCACGATGGCCACGCGCAGGTCTTCGTCGTCGCTGTAGTCCTTCAGTGCCTGGGCTGCGGCTGCGTCTTCTTCGGTGGCGTCGGCCGGGGCGGGCGGCAGGTCTTCGTTTTCTTCGGGGCCACGGTAGGCCTGCTTGCGGTCAAAGGCCAGCACACCCTTGCGCAGTGCCTGGTAGGCGGCCTGCTGGTCGGCGGCGATCAGCGAGGTATAGACCTTGATGCCCTGCGAATAGGCCTGCTGGCCATAGCGCTCGAATACGGCCTGGCGTGCCATCTCGGCCACGTACTCGGCATGTACCGGCACCTGCAGCGGCGAGCGGATTACCAGTTTTTGCTTGGTGGCGGCATCGAACTGGGCCTGGTCGATCACGCCCACGCTGAGCATGCGTCCCAGCACCAGCTGCTGGCGCCGGGTGGCGCGTTCCATATTGCTGATGGGGTTGGCGAAGGCCGGGTTCTGCGGCAGGCCGGCCAGCATGGCGACCTCGGCCACGGACAGCTCGGGCAGGGTCTTGCCGAAGTACACCTGGGCGGCGGCGCTGAAGCCGTAGGCCCGGTGGCCCAGGTAGATCTGGTTCATGTACAGCTCCAGGATCTCATCCTTGCTCAGGCTGTGCTCGATCTTGATGGCCAGCATGGCTTCTTTCAGCTTGCGCTCGGCCGTCTTGCGGTTGCTCAGAAAGAAGTTGCGCGCCACCTGCTGGGTGATGGTGGACGCGCCCTGGCGTCGCCCGCCAGTCAGGTTGGACACCACGGCGCGCAGCACGCCTATGGGGTCGATGCCGCTGTGCTCGCGAAAGCGCGCGTCTTCCACGGCCAGCAGGGCGTCCTGCATCAGCTTGGGGATTTGCGCGATGGGCAGGAAGTCACGCCGCTCGGAGCCGAACTGGGCAATCTCCACGTTGTCGCTGGTGTAGACCTGCATGGCCTGCTGCGGCTGGTAGCTGGTTACCTTGTCCAACGGCGGCAGGCCGGGGTAGTACCAGACGGCTGCAATGGCTAGCACCAGTGTGCCGATCACGCCCAGGCCCAGGCAGACCCATATGGCGGTAAGCCAGAGCTTGCCGGATTGGGCGCGGGACGGTACGGGATGGGAGGAAGAAAAAGAGGAGGGGATTGGGGTCATGTCAGCTATGGCGCTGGTGCCGGTTGGGGCGCGGGCTTGGGCGCGCTGAATGCGGGTAGTGGACGTTCTGTCGCGTGGGCGAGGGGGCTGGCATCGGAGTGGCGGCGAGCCCTGCAAAGATCGGGCAAATTAATGGGGCGGCTCCCGGTTCGGTCGTCGCGGAGCTTAGCGGCTGGCTGTGAAGGGAGTGTAAAGCGGGGTGTCGGGCCCCATGCAAGCATTTGTAATGCTATTGAATTAGTAGCTGCTTGCGCAGGTAAATTATGCGCTGAAGCAGTATTTTTTATAAAAATAGAACCGAGTCATATGCCGGCACGCGATGCACTGCGGGCTGGAAGGGCCTGCGTTGATATGCTAGGGCTTACCCCAGTTGTGAGCGATTAGTGAACGTATGGGTTTGATAATCGCACGAGTGGATCGTCTGCTGTATGGCGATTTGCCCTTGGCGACACTACATTTTGCTCCGCACCGCGGCCAGGTCTGGCCGCTAACGGACCATCTGAACGCTGGCGCGACCGCACCCTCCGCCCTCTGTCCGGCATGAGCCGCTTGCAGAACAACGTTCACCCACCCAGGAGACATGCATGAGCACCACCGCCGGCGATTCACGCGCCAAGCACCAGTCGAAGAAGGCCACAGCCAGTGGCTGGATCGGCTCGGCGCTGGAGTACTACGACTTCTTCATCTACGCCACCGCGGCGTCGCTGATCTTCCCGCAGATCTTTTTCCCCAAGGGCGACCCCACCACCGCCATCATCGCCTCGCTGGCCACCTATGGCGTGGGCTATGTGGCGCGGCCCATCGGGGCCTTCTTTCTAGGCCACTGGGGCGATACCCAGGGCCGCAAGAAAGTGCTGATCATCTGCATGTTCCTGATGGGCTTTTCCACCGTTGCCGTGGGCCTGCTGCCTACCTATGACCAGGTCGGTCTGTGGGCACCTACGCTGCTGGTGATCCTGCGCCTGATCCAGGGCTTTGCCGTGGCCGGCGAGATATCCGGGGCCAGCTCGATGATTCTGGAGCACGCGCCCTTCGGGCGACGCGGCTTCTTCTCCAGCTTCACGCTGCAGGGCGTGCAGGCCGGCCAGATCCTGGCGGCGGCGGTGTTCCTGCCCTTGGCGCACTTTATGCCCACCGAGGCCTTCAACACCTGGGGCTGGCGTATACCTTTCATTCTGAGCTTCCTGGTCATCGTGGCCGGCTACATCATCCGCCGTGAAGTGGACGAAACCCCTGCCTTCGCCGAAGAAGGTGCCCACGGCACCGTGCCCAAGGCCCCGATGATCCAGGCAGTGACCGAGAGCTGGCGCGACATGCTGCGTGTGATGTGCTGCTCGCTGATGAACGTCATCCCGGTGGTGACCACCATCTTCGGCGCGGCCTATGCAGTGCAGCCCGGCTACGGCATTGGCTTTGAGAAAGACGTGTACCTGTGGATTCCGGTAATGGGCAATATCGTCGCCGTGCTGGTGATCCCCTTCGTGGGTGATCTGTCCGACAAGATCGGTCGCCGCCCACCCATCATCATCGGTGCCCTGGGCTCGGGCTTGCTGTCCTTCGGCTACCTGTACGCCATCAGCGTGCACAACGTGCCGCTGGCCATCACCATGTCGCTGCTGATGTGGGGCGTGGTGTACCAGGGCTATAACGCTGTGTTCCCCAGCTTCTACCCCGAGATGTTCCCCACCCGCACCCGGGTGTCGGCCATGGCCATCTCGCAAAATCTGGGCACGCTGGTCACCGCCCTGCTGCCCGCGCTGTTCACCGCTGTAGCGCCCCCCGGCGCGATGAACATCCCGTTCACCATTGGCTCCATCACCCTGGCCGTAACGGTGATTGCCGCCATCGCTGCCTGGACCGCCCGCGAAACCTACCGCGTGCAGATGGTGGACCTGGGCAACCCCGACGCCGTGCCCGTGCCCAAGAATGCTTACGACGCCGCCCGTGAAAAGCTGATCGCCGCTTCACAACAGGCGCACGCCTAGTTTTTAATCGGTCTCCTTTTGGCTGCCCGCGCAGATGTGGTCTGCGTCGGCAGCTATTTTTCTGATAGCGGGTTATCCTGCAGGTTTGGCTTTTTGTAGACCGCATGCTGAACCGCCCACTTCCCCTCCTGTTAATCACCGGCGCTCTGCTGGGCCTGGGCTTTCCTTTGGGCAAGGTGGCCGGTGCGGCCGGTATCGCGCCTATCGTCTGGTCCTGGATCATGGCCGTTGGCGCCGGCCTGGTTTTGCTGCTGGCCCTGTGGCTGGGCCGCGTGCGGCTGCCGCTGGACGCACGCCATCTGCGCTACTACCTGGTGACGGGCGCGGTGTCCAACGCGCTGCCCAATCTGCTGGTGTTCAGCGCCATGCCGCATCTGGGGGCGGGTTTCATCTCCATCTTCTTTGCGTTTTCGCCCATCGTCACCCTGGTGTTTCATAGCCTGCTGCAGCGCCGGCGTCCCAGTGCCCTGGGCGCAGCGGGCATTGCCCTGGGCTTTGCCGGGGCTCTGGTCATCGTGCTGTCCAAGGGGCGTGTGGATACACCCGGCGGCGGCGCCTTGTGGCTGGCGCTGGCTTTTCTGATCCCGCTGCTGCTGGCCTGCGGCAATATCTACCGCACGCTGGCCTGGCCCGCCGGTACCAGTGGGCTGGCCCTGGCTGCCGGTACCAACCTGGGGGCTGGTGCCGTGTTGGGCGTGCTGTCCCTGTTGTGGACCGGCAGCCTGCCGCTCTCGGCTGCTCTGGCCGTGCCCGGTCTGTTGCTGGCCCAGGTGGCCATCAGTGCGGCCATGTTCGCCGTGTTCTTCCGCCTGCAGAGCGTGGGCGGGCCGGTGTATCTGAGCCAGATTGGCTATGTGGCCGCCGCCGTGGGGCTGGGTACGGGCACCTTTGTGCTGGGCGAGCACTATGGCTGGTTGACTTGGCTGGGGGCGGTGGTAGTGGCCGTGGGCGTGCTGATGACGACGCGGGCACAGCAGGCTGTGGGTAAGTAATTGCTATTGTTTTGGTAGCTGATTACGCAGGTTTTATATGCACTACAGGCACTTTTGTTGAATACGGCTTCTGGCGGGCTGTCATACCCGCGTTCAGAGCTTCTGTCAGCTATGCCTGCCCGTCCCGGCTCAGCAATTCTGCCTGGAAGCGTTCCAGCTCTTCATTCAAAGTCCCGCGGCCGCGGAATGGGCGGTTGGCTTTGTCGTACCAGTACTCGGCATCCTCCAGATCGCCTTCCTGGATGTGCAAGATGCCGTGCAGCCAGGCGGCCAGTTGCGAGTCGTCGGTCTGCACCAGGTTGTGGGCCTCGATCCAGCGACCCGAGCGCATATGCTCCAGGACTTGGTGAAGAATGGCCATTGCATGCTCCTTTGTGGGTGTTCTGTACACCATAGCTGCTTCCACGCACAGGGGCGAATAAACAGCCCGCTGTCATGTGCGTTGGGCCATCCCATTACTTTTGTGGATTGGAAAACATCGGGTTGCCGCTGGTGGTCTTCACGACTTCTTCCTGCAAAACGTCCCAGTGCTCCACGATCTTGCCATTTGCCAAACGGAAGATGTCTACGCCCACCATGGCTTTGGGGCCCATGCCGGTATAACGGCCGTGCACCATGACGAAGTCGCCTTCGGCCACCACCATGCCTGGTTCGTACTTGAAGTCTGGCCCCAGGCTGCCAATCCAGCCCTTGAGCACCTCGGAACCGTTGGGCACCGCCGGGTTGTGCTGGGTGTAGTTGGGCGACCAGTACTTGTCAATGACCGAAGCGTCATGCGTGATGAACAGCCCCTTCATGCCCGCAACCACGATCTCTTTGCTGGTTTGGGCAAAAGCACTGCTGGAGAAGATCGCCACAAGAGATGCTGCGGCGAAGAGGGTTTTAAAGGGTTTCATTTTGGGCTCCTATCGGGGTTGCTGCTGGTTAACTACTTAGCGCTTCATCTCGCCCTTGTTGACCTTGGCGCCGATGTCCAGGGACATGGCGCCAAGGTCACTTGTGGGTAAGTAACGCCCGGTGCGTTGGAGTGCAATGTAGTTTCTTCAATCGCGCAGATAAACCCGTGTAGTTGCACATTAATGTTGCGTGAGTCGATCAGGTAGTGCGTTCACTAGCACCCATGTTCGCCCGACCTTTTCGCCGGGCAAGCGTAGGTGGCTGGTGTGTCTGCGCTGGATCGGCTGCGTGGCCGCAGTCGCTCAAGGGTGGGGTGTGCTACTTTTTTTGTAGCTGTCTCCGCAGGTTTTATCTGCGCTACAAGGTGTTTTTGTATGGATACAGGGGTTGGAGAACTGCCAGAGCCACGGGCAATCTTTGGTTCTTTGGGGGATTTAATCGATTACCCCTGGGAGTTCGGAGGGCTGTTTCCGAACTCCCAGACTCAGCTTTCGTGAACAAAAATAACCCAGGAGGTATCAGCGCCTAGTGCATCCAGCTGCCTATATCGGCGTTGTATCCCTCTCCGCCAGTTTCGCCATCAGCCCCCAGGCTGAATACATCGATCTCTCCGTGCAAGCCTGGGGACCGGTATTGCAATTCATTGCCCCAGGCGTCTTTGGGCATTTGATCCATATACACGCGCCAGTTCGGCGGCACTTTGCCGCTGCTGGGCTTTTGAACCAAAGCCCCCAGGCCCTGGCTGCTGCTGGGAAAACTTCCGGCATCCAGTTTGTACAGATTCAAGGCCTGCACGGTGTCGGCAATTTGCTGCTTGGTTGCAGCGACCCGCGCATCATTCGGGCGGTCCATGATTTTAGGAATCACTAAAGCCCCCAGAATCCCCAGAATGGTGATGACCACCAGAATTTCGATCAGCGTGAAGCCGGTGTTTTTGCGAATGCGTGGCATGTGATGGTCCTTGCTCAAATATTCAGTTTGGAAACATTCAGGGTGTAGTGGCCAGGGGCTCCAGCAGCTTGCAAGTAAGCTCCAAGAAACCCCGGGAACTGGGCGGTCAACCCGGCATTGTCGATGAGCTCTCCGGTGAACTGGAACCCTTGTTGCACGGAGTGGCTACCCTGGCCGGAAATCACCAGAGGGCCGTCCTGGCTGGTGATTGAAAAGCTCACGCCGGAATTCTCGCTATGGCCTTTCAGCTCGAAAGTGCCCAGTTGCCCTTTTGGAACCAGGCTGGTCGCGGCGTTGAGCCATTCCATTTCAATCTGGGATATGCGGGTGGACTGCAGGTTGCCTTGCGCAGAAATCTGGCGAAAGTTCAAAAAGCCTTGCCAGTCACCTTTGTTCAGCATGCCGGGCAGCAGCGGTGTGACTTCCTTTGCCTCTACGCCCAGTCCTCGCAGGTTGACCTGCCAGCCGTACAAGCCCAGTTGTACTTGCCCGATGGACGAGCCATTGACCTTGATCTGGAACAGCAGGCCAGCGTTCTGGAATCCGTCCAGCCTCCATTCCAGAGGCGGCAGAGACAGCTGACGCGGGTCTTTGCCGCGCATACCCGTAACTACCCCGCGTCCGTTCCACAGTGTGCCGTCGGCGTCGGCCAAATCCCACTCATGGTTGGTGGCTTGTTGCAGAACTGTGCCAATGAGGCTGGCTGGGGCCAGCCAGAGCATAAACACCACGGTTAGCAGGCAGGTGACGGCGATTTGACGGGAGCGCTTCACGGCTCGGTCCTCCACAGTTCCAACGTGGCCTGGATTTCAACCATGCCTTGTACATCTGCCCGGGTGACTTTTACCTTTTGCACAAGCATGCGCATGTCTTTCTGCACAAAGGCGAGCCAATCCACCCACTTGTCGAATGGCACCACGCCTTGCAAAGAGACCTGATTCTCGGAATCCAGGGGTTGGACGATTTCGGTGGGCAAGCCAAACTTGGTCAGTGCATCAGACACCGCCACTGAATACACCTGGTTGACGTTGCCGCCCGCTGTGGGAAGTTGTTTGAGCCGTTGCAACTCGTCGGCCTGGACGCGCATCGTGCCCAGGACTTTCAATTCAGTCGCCAGCTGGCTTTGGGCCCGTTCCTGGGCTGCGGCCAGCGCCGACCAGAACCAGACCAGCGCCACCACGGCCATGCCGAGCAGCCACGCCGTAAGCAGGCGCTGGTCCCGTCGGGATAGGCCTTTCCACCAGGATTGCAGTTGTTTCATGGTTATTCCTTGGCCATTAGCGCCGTGGTGACCGTGCCATTGTTGGTCGATTGCGTGACGGCGGTGTAGCCGCGTTGCAGCATGCCGGTTTCCAGCGCGCGCGCATCCTGGCTGCTGCCGCTCCAAACGGCGATCAAGCGGCCTTGGTCATAGTCCAGGCTGGTGAATTTGGCCTGTGGTAGCTGCTGCGCCAGCGCCGCCAGCACTGGCACAAACCCGTCTGTACGCGATTCGCCCACGCGGGCGCGTGCGGCCTGCCACAGTTGGTGCAACTGGCGGGCCGGCTTGTCGGTCTGGTCGGCCTTGCCACTTACCTCCTGCCAGAAAGCCAGTTGCTCGCTCTTGACCTGGTGGATGGACCACCATGTCTTGCCTACGCTGGCCAAGGCCATTAGCGTCTGAATGCACACGCAGGCTGCGATCGCGATCAGCGCAGTCCTGAATGCGGGCTCGGCCATAAGCTTGCGCCGGGGCATCCAGTCTCCGACCAGCAGGTTGGCACTGGGGTTCGACAAGGTGGTGCGCCAATCCAATGCAGTTACGCGTTCGACCGGAATACCCCATGCCTCTTCCAGCCCCTGAAAGAGAGTGGGTGTCACGCCGTACAACTGGATGCGGGTCGGTGGCGGGGGCGTAGCCTGCTCACGGTGCAAGGCCAGGGCAATGGGAATGCCTGCACCGTCGCCGGGCATGTCCAGTTCCATTGCAACCATGCCATCGTGAAGCCACAGAAGGTCGTCTTCATTTTGGAAAACCCGCCATGCGCCCGCGGCGGTGGGGAGCTTCTCGGCCAATGCCTCCACGCGCGCCAAGGACCGCCCCAGTTCTTGCATCGTGGCTACCAGCAGTTCCAGCCGCTGGCGCTGCAATGTGCAGCAGACCACTTCGTCACCTTGTTGGCGCAGGGGAATCACGACCAAACGGCCCAGGTCGTCCACCAATCGGTCCTCCAGCGCCATGGCGACTGCGGCAGCGTCTTTCCAATTCACTTTTGGAGGGAGCTTTACCGTGTGGTAGACAAGCTGCTCTGGGGAGAGAATGAGCACGTGCTCCGTGGCTGGTGGCCACTGCTTGGGGGTGTCTTGCCCTGTGGTGAGCAGGCGCTCACCTTCGACCAGACTCCAGGGACAGTCCAGGTGTTGATGCGGCCAGCCCGCATCGATAGAGAGATATAAGGTTCGATTCATGGGCGCTTCATCCAAACAACATCGGGCCAGGCTCCGGGTTTGCGTCTTAGCAGGGCAATCGCAGACGCCCGGCCTTGTTCAAAGTTGGCGTGCACTTCGACCTTGAAGAAGTCGCTGCGAACCGAAACGGATTCCGTGCGAAATGTGTCCCTGGCATCCTCGTTGAGCAAGTTGTAGAAATCCGGGGTGTATTCAAAAGGTGTGGCGGCACGCCGGTTAAAAATTTCTTTCGCCTGCTGGAAGCTGAGGCCGGGGGCTATGGCGTAAATCAACTCCACAGGCGCAGTGTTGACGTTCAGCTTTGAATTGGCGGTGGGCAGCAGGGTGATGTATTTGTCCAGTTTTGCAATGGTTTCCGGTGTGTAGCCGGGTATAGCCTCCAGGCTGGCCGTACCCATATAGCGGACACGTTCCGACACCTTGCCCGATAGCGCCGTTTTCAGGGACGCGGCCAGCGCAGGGGGCAGCCCCAGCGCCTGCAGCAGGCGTTCATATTGGCCCCAGACATAGGGGTCCCCGGCCAACAGCCATGCCATGTTGAATTTGGCCTGCTCATCAAACATCTGGCCGCTGATTTCGCCGCCGGCGACCGGGATGGGAGGCACCCGCGTGCCCCAGGCCTCGCCCAGGTAGTCTTTGCCTATGCGTTGGCGCTGGCGTTCATACAAGACCGAACGGGCCCAGTCCACACCACCCATTACCAGGCGATGCGCCTGGCGTGCGTCGCGCAGCACTTTTACCTGCGTAACCCAGATATCGACGCGCCAGAGGATGGCCGACGCCAACACGGTGACCACAGCCACCAAGAGCAGTGCCATCAGCAGGGCTACGCCTTTTTGGTGCCGGGTAACGTGCGAGGTGTGCATGCTCATGGCAGGGCATAGACCCGTGTGACGTCGCGCCCATCGTCCAGCGTCAGGGCGACACGCAGGGCCCGCAGTTTGGCATCGGATGCCCCTTCGACTGGCCAGCGATCGTGCCAATTGCCCTGGCCATCCAGGAAAGACAGTGCCATGGTCCGCACGCCACCGAGCAGCGGTGTATCCAGTTCCGCAGGCGGGGCTTGCGTTCGGCCAGTGCCAGGCCCAGCAACTTGCGGGCGAGAAAGGTCGGCCCCCAAAGTACGCACTACCGTGCCATTGCGCAAGCTGTACTGAATTGGCAGCACGCTTCCCGCCGAGCCCCAGATGGCCCAGCGGGCTGTGGCACCTTCGCCCTGCCAGTGAACCTGGATAACGTCGATGGGCAAGCCATCGACCGCACAAGTGACATCCTCCCCGATGCGTGCCCAGGCCATGGCAATGCTGCGCCAGCGCGACTGTTCGGCATACACCACGTCGCGGGCACGGAGAACTTGTGTCAGGCCCTTGCTCGCCATGGCTCCCAGCACGGTCAGCAAGGCCATGGCGACCATGACTTCCAATAAAGTCATGCCTTTTGCGCTATGCCGGAAAGTCAATATGGCTCTCCTGGTATGAGGTTGACCTGGTGGGTCAGATACCCCTGAACCGTTACCTTGGCCGTTGGATCGTCTTTTAGAGATACATGTACATCTACCTTGCGGGCTAGCGGACTGGGGGTGTCGCTCACTTCTTCTGCAACAACAAATTCAAGCCCGCATTGGCTTTCCGTCTGAGCGGGCTGGATGCCCGCGTCCAGCCAGTCTGCGCGCGCATGGTGCAGTTCGAGCCGGTTCTGCCCCACCCAATCGGCGCACATTTGGGTGCGCAGGCGCAGCGCATTGGCCGCCGTCAGGCCTGTGGCCCGCACGGCCGCAATGAGGCCGATGCTGAGCACCAGCAGTGCCACCAGCACTTCCAACAGACTGATGCCCCGGGCACGACTACGTTGTGTGGCCACGTTCAAGCTCCTGTATGGCATTCAGCCCCCTGGCTCCACCGTTTGCACTACACCGCCGGAAGCCGTGGTTTCCAATCGGACGAGCCGGGCACCGTCGCGCAGCTGGATCCGCAGCAGCGGTGGGGTGGCGCCGATGAACTCGATGCGCAGTGGCGGTTGCATCGCTTTGTTGTCCTGCCAGGCCTGCTCGATGTGCACATCGTCGTTCAACTGGCCCGCCTTCAATGCGTCGGCGTCGGTGGGGGGCATCCATGTGCCATCGTTTTGGCGCTTCTCGAAGCGGTAGTGGCTCCCATCAGACAGCAGGTGTAGGTGCTGGCCTCCAATGACACTGGCGAACATGGCCGCCTCCAGTGTGTTCACGAATTTTTCCAGCGAAACCTGCCGTTGCACCATCGCGGCATTGCGGGTGTTGGGCATGGCCATGGCCAGCATGATTCCCAGGACGGCGACAACCACCAGGATTTCAATCAGCGTAAAGCCCCGTACCCGGAGCGTCTTGAAACCCATTACATCAGCACCTGGTTGATGTTGAAAATGGGTTGCAGGATGGCCAGCACGATCATCAGCACCATGCCGCCCATCACCAGGATCATCAGTGGTTCCAGCAGCCGGATCAGGATGGCCACATCGTGTTCCAGCGACAACTGTTCCAGCCGGGCGGCTTGGGCCAGCATTTCGGCCAGTTGGCCGCTTTGTTCGCCACTGGCGATGAGGTTGATCAGCAAAGGCGGGAACCCATCTTTGTGCTTGAGCGAACGGCTCAGGCTCTTGCCGGCATTGACCTCCTGAAGTGCTCCACCCACAATTTCCTTCAGGGGAAGGCGTTCGAGCAGCGCCTTGCCTGCCTCCAGTGCCAGTAGCAGCGGGACACCGCTGCGCACCAGAATGGCCAAGGTGCTGGCAAACCGCGCGGTGTCTGCAGACCGCAGCAGCTTTCCCACAATAGGCAAGCGCAGCAGTCGGACGTCCACCGCGCGGCGAAAGGCATATTGCTTCATGGCATGGAGCCACCACATGCCGGCCAGAATGGCCATTCCTACTGCATAGCCGCCACCTGCGCGTACACCGCTGCTCACGCTCAGCAAGGCGCGGGTGAGCAGCGGCAGTGTCTGGTGCTGGTTTTGGAACACGGTTACCACTTGGGGGACCACATATGCCAACAGCACACCCACTACGCTCAGGGCCACCACCAACATGACCAGGGGGTAGATCATGGCCTCCATCGTTTTGCTGCGCAGGGTTTGGCTTTCGGCCAGGTAGTCGGCCAGGCGAGACATGACTTCGCCCAGTTCGCCTGCTGTCTCGCCTGCCCGGATCAATGCGAGGTACAGCGGGGGGAAAGTGCGCGGGTGCATGGCCAAGGCGTTGGCCAGGCTGTGGCCTGCACGGACCTCATTGCGCACTGCATTGATGATCAAACCGTGTGCAGGCTTGTCCACTTGGCCGGCCAGGGTCGCTAGCGAGGCGTCCACATTCAGCCCCGCTCGCAGTAACGACGACCATTGCTGCGTCAGCAGAAACAAGGCCCGTGGCGGGATGCGACTGCGCCGTCCTCCTGCCGCGGATGCGTGGGCGTTGGCTTCCTCCACCGATACCGGCAGCAGCCCTTTTTCCCGCAAGGTGGTGCGTAGCTGGGGGGCGCTGTCCGCCTCCTGGCTGCCTTCGACCCGTACCCCGGATGCATCAATGGCCTGGTAGCGGAAAGTTTTCATCGGTCTCCCGCCACGCGCATCAGCTCGTCTACCGACGTCACGCCAGATCGAACCCAGCGCTGACCATCCTCTTGCAGCAGCCGAAGGCCTCCGTGCTCGCGTGCAGTGTCGCGCAGGACATGTTCGCCTGCGCCGTCGTGGACCAGGCGGCGCAGCCGGTCATCCATGGTCAGCCACTCGTAAATGCCTAATCGTCCTGCATAACCGGTGCCCCTGCATTGCACACAGCCGCCTGGGCGAAACGCGCGCCCCAGTTCCTCGGGTTCGTCGGCGTACGCGGGATCGGGTTCTTTGCAGTGGGGGCACAGCTGACGTACCAGGCGCTGCGCCAATACCCCGATCAGGCTGGACGCCAGCAAAAATGGTTCAACGCCCATGTCCACCAGACGGGTAACGGCGCTGACTGAATCATTTGTGTGCACAGTGGCCAGCACCAGATGGCCTGTCAGGCTGGCCTGGATGGCTATCTGGGCTGTTTCGAGATCCCGAATTTCACCGATCATCACCACGTCAGGGTCTTGCCGCAGCAAGGCGCGCAACGCGCGCGCAAAAGTCATGTCGATGCGGGAATGGATCTGCACTTGACCAACACCTGCCAGGTCGTATTCCACCGGGTCCTCTACCGTCATGATGTTGCGGTTGCGCGAATTCATGCGCATCAAGGCGCCATACAGCGTCGTGGTCTTGCCCGAACCCGTCGGACCGGTCACCAGCACGATGCCGTGCGGTGCATGGATGGCGGAGTCGAAGCTCGCCAGCGTGTCGGGTGCCATGCCCAGCACGGCCAAGTCCATGCGCTTGGGGTCTTTGTCCAGCAGGCGCATCACCACGCGCTCACCGTGCGAAGTCGGCACTGTGGATACCCGTACATCCACCGTTTTTCCCGCCAGCCGGATGGCAATGCGACCATCTTGTGGCAGGCGTTTTTCGGCAATGTCCAGTTGCGCCAGGATTTTGATGCGGGAGGACATGGCGGCGTGCAGTGCCCGGTGCGGTGCCAGTACCTCCACCAATTCGCCATCGCGGCGCATACGCACCACGGTGCGCTGCTCCTCGGGCTCAATGTGGATGTCCGATGCGCCTTCGCGCACGGCCTGGGCGATGAGTGCGTTGATCAGGCGAATGACGGGGGCATCGCCATCGCTGGCCAGCAAATCTTCGACCGGCGGCAGATCGTTGACCAACTGGTCCAGGTTCACCTCCTGGCCGGCCGTGTCCACGATCGAGGCGGCGCTGTCTGTGCCGTCCGAGTAAATCGATGTCAGGGCTTGGGAGAACTCTTCATCCGAGACCATCCTGAGCGTAACTGCTGAGCCTAAGGCGCGGCGAACCTCGGCCAAAGGCCCTACGGGCGTGGCCTTGCACACCCATAGGACTGGCTCGCCTCCATCAGTAGGGTGCAGCAGCATCCCATGACGCCGCGCAAACAGATACGGTATGCGTCCACCGTCCAACGAATTCAGCGCCACCATCGATTACCTCGGTTCTTCAGTAACGGGCTGCGTTGTGGGCGTGGGTTGGGTGGGAAGTGTGAGGGTTGCCTCAGCTTTCAACTCAGGGGAAGGTAGCAGGGGGCCCAACTCCAGTTTGGCCTTTTCGTTGGTCGATTTTTGTAGCCCCTGAATATAGGAATAGCGGGACATGGACAGCGTTTCATCCGCCTCCGCCGAGCGGAGAGTCTTTGGGCGGATGAACACCAGCAGATTGGTCTTAGACCGGGTTTTACTTGTGTGCTTGAACAGAGCCCCTACCAGCGGTAGATCCCCTAGGCCGGGGACTTTGTTTTCTGTATCTCCCAAGTTGTCCTGCAATAGTCCGCCTAGAACAATCAGACCGCCATCCTGTACTTGGACCGCTGTTTCGATGGTACGGGTGTTGATGGTGGGCCCCGATGCGTTCGATGTAGTGCCTTGTACCACTGACGACGCCTCCTGAACGATCTTCATGCGGACCATGCCCCCTTCGGACACTTGGGGCAGGATCCGCAAGGACAAGCCCACTTTGCGCCGGTCAAATGTCTGGAACGGGGTGACTGTGGACGATGAGCTGGTTGACGAATAGCTGCCTGTGACGATCGGCACGTCTTGTCCGATCATGATCTGTGCCTCCTGGTTGTCCAGGGTCATCAGGTTGGGCGTGGACAGAATATTGCCACTGCTGGTGGTTTCCAGGAACGTCGCCAATCCCATTAGGTTGTTGATGATGGTTCCGTTAGGCAGCGTGATGGTTCCGTTGGCGATACCTAGGCTCAGCCCGGTTCCGGCCGAAGTCGGGTTTTGGGCCCAGCTGAGGATGCCTGTATTGGCTCCTGAGAAATTGGTGCCCCCCACCAATTGGGCGCCGGAGCTGCCGGTGCCCAAACCGCTTAATGCCTGCCATTGAAAGCCGAACTGGGCAGCAGTGTCGCTGTTGACCTCGGCGATCAGTGCTTCCACATAGACCTGCGCACGGCGCAAATCCATTTGCTTGATAACTTTGCGCAAGCGTTCAATCACGATGTTGGGCGCGCTGATGAGAATCGCATTGTTGGCTACGTCCGCCTGCACATAGCTTCCCTGTACCAAGCCCCCGGTGGTTTGCCAGCCACCGTTGCTGCCGCCGCTCGCTCCTGCCCCTGACGTTGAAGTGCTACTACCCATGGCATTGTTGGGCACCAGGCCAGACGAGCGGTTGGAGCCGAGCGCCGACGAGTTGTTGCTTTCCCCAGATACGGATCCGGCGGCCTTGGAAGTCGCCTGGTCGGCAGACAGGATGGCGCGCAGCATCTGCGCCACCTCGCTGGCTACGGCATTCTTGAGGTAGATGACCTCGATGCTGGCACCCGCTTCAGGTCGGTCTATCTGCTTGATCAGTTCCTGCGCGCGCAACAGCTTGCCCGGTGAGCTGCTGCGAATGAGCAAACTATTGCTATGCGGTTCGGCCATGACGGCGAAGCTATCACCCACAGCAGTCACAGCATTGGCTCCAGCAGCACCGCCGGGCGAAGCTGTTGTAGACGCCTGTTGGGAAGGACTGTCGCTCATCAGATTCTGGATAAGGGGCGCCAACTCCGTTGCCGTCGCGTGGCTCAGTGGCACCATCACGGGTAAGCCCAACCCCGACACGTCGATAGCTGCCAACACGACTTCAAGTCGCTTCAGATTCTGCGAATAGTCGGTAACCACCAGGGTGTTGTTGGCCGAATAGGCGACAACGGTCGCGTTATTGTTCAGCAAGGGCTTGATTGCAGAAGCCACCGACTGGGCAGCTTCATATTTCAGCGCGAACATGCGGGTTGCAATGGTGTCACCGCTCAGGGGTGATCCACCCACGCCTACCCCAACAGATTGTTGACGAGCATCCGCATCAAGCAGGATGCGCACTACTTTTCCATCATCCACTGCGGCAATGCCTTGCAAGCGCAGTGCAGCCACCAAGGTGGGATACACGAGCGAACGCGGCATCGGGCTTGCCGACACTACGTTGACATTGCCTTTGACCTTGGGGTCTAGTACGAATAGCTTGCCGGTCAACTCAGACGCCAGCTTCAACACCACAGACACTTCGGCATTGGCCAGGTTAAGAGTTACCGTGTCTTCGGCAGCCTGCGCAGCCAGGCCCCACAGCCCCAGGCCGACGCCCCAGAGCAACTTGCGAAAATTCATCGAGGATCCTTGGTAAACGAAATGGGGCCCGAGGGCGGTGGTGGGCTAGGCATCCCGGAGCGACTTCCGGGTGCTTCTTGCTCTCGCCCGTTGGGGGCTGTTGGCCTTAGAGTTAACTCGCTGCGCTGGGACGCCTTGTCCAGAACGATGCGCTCAGGCAGCACCTCCATGACAGTATGGCCGGATGGCAGCCGGTCCCCGATCTGGGCCACTACTACCTGGGCACTGCCTTCCAGCACTAACAGTGCACGGCTCCTGCCACCAGAGTCCACATACGTGCCCAGCAACCGCCAGCGCGGGTCAATGCCTCCTGGTGGGGTATCTGCGCCAGGCCCAGCGGCGGGGCGCCGTGCAATTTCAACATCGAAAAAATGGCGAGCCGTCACGCGGTTGCTCTGCTCCACGAGTGTGAGCGAGGCTTTGCCTGCAAGCGGGGCGCTGCTTGGCGTTGCCAGCCACCAAATTGTTTGCGCGGCAATCCAGGCTATAGCCACGCAAGCCAGGCACTGTACGGCCCACAACATGCCAGCGTATGGCGACCATCCCATACGGGCACGCGACAGCAGGCCGGAAAAATTCCAACGCATTCAAATGCTCCAATCAACTGTTAATGAGCGCGATATGGCCTGGCTGCGCTCGCAATTGGGGCGACTGTTACTTGCTTTGCGGCTCAATGAAGAAGTTTTCTATGGAGTTGCTCTGTTCTGCTGCATTGGGCAGTAAGCCCTTGGCCACTTGCGCTTCTACATCTGCCTTGCTGTAAATGGGAATGAGCAAATAACCGCCGCCTTTGTCCTCTGGAGCCTTGCGGATAATGGTTCCGGCGGCATCCGGGATGGAGCCACCCGTGGTTTCAAACACAATAGCCGCCGCTTTTTCCCGCAATTCGTTGGTGCCACCGTTGTCCACCAGCACCTGGCGATCTTTGTCCAGGCTTTCGACAATGCGTTGCTTCAGCTCTTTTGTACTGAGATTGCTTTGTGTGTCGTAAACGTCGTAATTGAGATTCGGTTCGCGCAATGGGCCACCTATGGCCTTGAGTTCGGTCATGACTTCACCATTCCCGCTGCTGCCAGCCGCTGGGGTGAATACCACCGCTACGGTGCGCGATTGGCGCAGGGCATCCATTTGGGCGTCGGTCAACAAGTTGTTCTCTGCACTTGCTTTGGGCTTGCTGTCAGTGCTTGTTTGACCAACTTGCTCTTCAGTCTTGGCGCTGCAGGCGGCCAGAGCAGCGCAGGCTGCGAGCACTAAGAAGAATGATTGAATTTTCATATGAAAATAAAGAAAAATGGATGCTCGAAATGAGTTCACTCGTTCGGGTGCGCACGCCACATGTTGGTGCGATTACAAATGTTGTGACTCCTGCTTGTGCGGTGAGGGCAAAGACTGGTGCGTTCGTTGCTATTCATTTTCTGAAATGTGATAAGGTATTTGGGGAAATTTAAAAATACCTTCCTTGATTAACCTTGTCTTTGATTTGTAATTTTATTAATTACCCAAGGATTGAAAATATTTCAATCC
>Ga0075366_10000567_pt1 | contig 17296 bp, 13 predicted proteins | sample EndMethybrTD3031_FD_72351 | JGI IMG/M metagenome (GOLD analysis project Ga0075366, IMG submission 72351) | Populus endosphere microbial communities from Tennessee, USA - Endosphere MetaG P. TD hybrid TD303-1 | ecosystem: Host-associated > Plants > Roots > Endosphere | place: USA: Tennessee...
AATCTACTTGGGTGACTACCCATGGATGACCAAGCGCGGTACCTTTGTAATTAACGGCGCCGAGCGCGTTGTTGTTAGCCAGCTGATCCGTTCTGCTGGTGTTTTCTTTACTGCCGACCAACACGGTGCGACTGCACTGTACGGCGCTAAGGTTATTCCTGGCCGTGGTGCATGGCTCGAGTTTGAGACCGCTGCATCTGGTGCTCTATATGTAAAGATTGACCGCAAGCGCAAGATTGCTGTTACTACCTTGCTTCGCGCCCTTGGCATGAGCGAAACTGCAATGAAGGAAGCCTTCAAGGCAGTTGACACTGGTAAGCGCAGCCACCTCGAAGCTACTCTCGAAAAGGACCCAACCCGTGGCCAGAGCGACGCCCTCATTGAGGTATACCGCCGTTTGCGCCCAGGTGACCTTGCAACTGTAGACAACGCCAAGAGTCTTCTTGAGAACATGTTCTACAACTTCAAGCGTTTTGACTTCAGCCGTGTTGGTCGCTACAAGATCAACAAGCGCCTCAAGCTTGATGTGCCAAACACTGTCGAGAACCGCGTTATGCGCCTCGAAGACTTGGTTGCTATCATCGCTGAGCTTATCCGTCTTAACGAAACTCAGGAGCCAGCTGACGATATCGACTCATTGGCTAACCGCCGCGTTAAATTGGTAGGTGAACTTGTTCAGCGCCAGTTCCGTATCGGCTTGCTTCGCATGGAGCGCAACACCAAAGACCGCATGTCTATGTCTGAGCTTGAAAGTGTAACTCCTGGTCAGCTTATCAACGCACGTCCAGTTGTTGCAGCAGTTCGCGAATTCTTCGCTAGCTCTCAGCTTTCACAGTTCATGGACCAGATTAACCCACTCTCAGAGTTGGCTCACAAGCGCCGCCTGAGCTCAATGGGTCCTGGTGGTCTATCACGTGAACGCGCTGGCTTTGAAGTCCGTGATGCTCACGCAACTCACTACGGCCGTATCTGTGCTGTGGAAACTCCAGAAGGTGCCAACATTGGTTTGGTACTTAACCTTGCAAACTACGCGCGCATCAACGAATACGGTTTCGTTGAAACTCCTTACCGCAAGGTTATTAACGGTAAAGTTACTACAGAAGTTGAATACCTCGACGCTGCCGAAGAAGAATTGGCAGTTGTTGCTGGTGCTGGTGTTGAGATCGACAAAGACGGCAAGTTTGTAAACGACCGCGTTAGTGCTCGTTACAAGTTGAAGTCAGGTGAAGTTGACGCTGACGCTGTAACCCACGTGGATGCAGCTCGTAACCAGATTATTGGTTCATCAGCTGGTCTTATTCCGTTCATCGAAAAGAACTACGTGTACCGCTCACTCATGGGTAGTAACCAGCAACGTCAGGCTGTGCCACTTATTCAGCCTCGCGCTCCAATCGTTGGTACTGGCCTTGAAGGTGCTGCAGCACGTAACACTGGTCAGATGGTGCTCGCCGAAGAAGATGGTGAAGTTACCAAGGCTACCGGTGACCTCGTTACTGTTAAGTACAAGGAAGGTTCTGTAACTTACGAACCTCAGCACTTCATCCGTTCAAACGAAGGTACAAGCATCAACCAGAAGGTTGTTGTTGAGACCGGCGACAAGGTGAAGAAGGGTGACGTACTTATCGAAGGTATGTCTATCCAGAACGGTGAATTGGCTCTTGGTAAGGACCTTCGCGTGGCATTCATGCCATGGGGTGGTTACAACTTCGAAGACGCCATCATCATCAGCCGCAAGTTGGTTGAAGATGACACTTTGACTTCAGTTCACATCGTTGACTTCATGATTGAAGTGCGCGAAACGAAGCTTGGACCTGAGATTGTTACCCGCGACATCCCTAACGTTTCAGAGGACGCATTGCGTCACCTCGACGACGACGGTATCGTTCGCATCGGTGCAGAGGTTCATCCTGGTGACATCCTTGTGGGTAAGATTACTCCTAAGGGTGAACAGGAACTTTCATCAGAAGAACGCCTTTTGCGCGCTATCTTCGGTGAAAAGGCTAAGGAAGTACGTGATACTTCACAGCGCATGAGCAATGGTAAGCACGGTAAAGTTGTTGGTGTTAAGGTCTTCTCACGCGAGAACGGCCACGAACTCAAGGCTGGTGTGCTTATGCAGATCCAGGTCTTCGTAGCTCAGATGCGCAAGATCTCTGTAGGTGACAAGTTGGGTGGTCGTCACGGTAACAAGGGTGTTATCGCTCGTATCCTCCCAGTAGAAGACATGCCATTCATGGAAGATGGTCAGCCAGTGGACATTATTTTGAACCCACTTGGTGTGCCATCTCGTATGAACATTGGTCAGCTCTTCGAAACTCACCTTGGTATGGCTGCTCGCGCCCTCGGTATGAAGGTAGCTAGTCCATCATTCAATGGTGTTCCATCCGAAAAGATCCAAGAGCTTCTTGGTGAAGCTGGTTTGCCAACAGATGGTAAACAGCAATTGTACGACGGCCGTACTGGTGAAGCCTTCAAGGAACGCACCACTACTGGTTCTATGTACATGATTAAGTTGAACCACATGGTTGCCGACAAGATCCACGCCCGCTCAACTGGTCCATACACTATGGTTACCCAGCAGCCACTTGGTGGTAAGGCGCAAAACGGTGGTCAGCGCTTTGGTGAGATGGAGGTTTGGGCCCTTGAAGCTTATGGTGCAGCATCTACTCTTCAGGAAATGCTTACCATCAAGTCAGACGACGTTTACGGTCGTTCAAAGGCATACGAATCTATCATCAAGAAGACCGAAATCGTTGGTCCAAAGGTTCCTGAATCCTTCAACGTGCTTGTTAAGGAATTGCAGGGTCTCGGCCTTAAGGTTGACCTTGTTGACTCGGGTAAGGTAGTAGACGCCGAGAGCGTACTTGCTACTAACATCCGCGACGAAGCTGCCCACCAGGCAGAAGTAGACGTTCCAGCTCCAAGCATATCTGACGTAGATGTTACTGAAGATGCAAGCGTTGATGAATTCATGGTTATGGAAGACATGGGTGACGGCGATGACCTCGCTGCTGCCACTGCAACCGACGATGATGACTCAAATGACGAAGAAATTAAGGAGGTAGCGTAATATGCGTCGATACACAACCGGCACCAATATCGCCGACTTTGACGCCGTGCGCCTTGCGGTCGCTAGCGCTGCGGACATTCTGGACTGGAGTTACGGCGAAGTAACTAAGCCAGAAACCATCAACTACCGTACTCAGAAGCCTGAGCGTGATGGTTTGTTCTGTGAGCGTATCTTCGGACCTGTTAAGGACATTAATCCGCACGATGCCAAGTACAAGGGCGTTCGCTCTCGCGAAGCTGCTGTAGACAAGAACGGCGAACTCGTTACCAAGAGTATCGTTCGTCGTGAGCGCATGGGTCACATCAGCCTTGCTGTACCTGTTGCTCACATCTGGTTCCTCCGCGGTACTCCATCAGCAATTGGTTTGCTGCTCGGTGTTACTGTTAAGAACCTTGAGCGTGTGGCTTACTTTGCAAGCTACATCATCAAGAAGGTAGAAGTAGAAAAACGCGACCAGCTCCGCAAGGACAAGGAAGCTGAATTTGCTGCTGCCAAAGAAGCTATCAAGATCCGCTTCGAGAAAGAAGCAGAAGCTGAAGATGCAAATCTTAAGGCTCTCGCTGAAGCTCAGACCAAAGAACTTGAGCAAGTCGACAAAGACTTCGAAATGTTCAAGGCCCAGGCTGATAGCCTCGAGAAGCTTCGCCTTATTAGCGAAATTGAATACCGTAACCTTCCTGACAACCTTCGTGAGCTTATCGAAGTTGGCATGGGTGGTGCATCACTCAAGGACCTCCTTGATGAGATCGACCTTGGCGAATTGATTGCTGAACTTTCTAAGGAAGCAGAAGACGCTAAGGGTCAGCGCAAGAAGAAGCTTATGAAGCGCCTTCGTTTGCTGGAAAGCATGCAGCGTGCAGGCATTAAGCCAGGCTCTATGTGTGTAAGTGTTCTGCCGGTTATTCCTCCAGACCTTCGCCCAATGGTTCAGCTTACTGGTGGCCGCTTTGCGACATCAGACCTTAACGACCTATACCGCCGTGTTATCAACCGTAACAACCGTCTTAAGAAGCTCATCGAGCTTAACGCTCCAGAAGTTATCCGCCGCAACGAGCAGCGCATGCTTCAGGAAGCTGTTGATGCGTTGGTTGACAACAACAGCGCCCGCTCCGGTCGCGCCGTAGCCGCTACTGGCCAACGTCGCCGCCTTAAGTCTTTGAGTGACATGCTCAAGGGTAAGCAAGGTCGTTTCCGTCAGAACCTTCTTGGTAAGCGTGTTGACTACTCTGGTCGTTCAGTAATTGTTGCTGGTCCAGAGCTACGCATTGACCAGTGTGGTCTGCCAAAGATGATGGCTCTTGAACTCTTCAAGCCATTTGTTATCGGTGAACTTATCGCTCGCGAACAAGCCCACAACATTCGTTCTGCAACCCGCATGATCGAAACCGGCGAAACCGCTGTTTGGGACGCGCTTGACGAAGTAATCCGTGGTAAGTACGTTCTCTTGAACCGTGCTCCATCATTGCACCGTCTTTCAATCCAGGCATTCATGCCAGTATTGATCGAAGGTCGCGCTATCCAGCTGCACCCACTCGTATGTAAGGGCTTCAACGCCGACTTCGATGGTGACCAGATGGCTGTTCACTTGCCACTGTCTGACGAAGCTCAGGCTGAAGCAAAGAACATCATTGCAGCTAACAAGAACCTTCTTAAGCCAGCTGACGGTACCCCAATCTTGCACATTGAGCAGGACATGGTACTTGGTTGTTACTACCTAACCTACGACCGCGCTAGCGCAAACGAAGGTAAGATCAAGGCATTTACTGGCCTTAACGAAGCATTGCTTTCATTCGATAACGACGGCATCAAGCTCCAGAGCAAGATTATCGTTCCTTACCGTGGTGAACGCCGTGAAACAACCTTGGGTCGCTTACTCTTCAACGAAGTATTCCCTGAAGACATGCCATTCCAGGACGAGCCAATGACCAAGAAGAAGCTACAGCAAGTCATGGCACTTGTATACAACAAGTACGGCCAGGCTAAGACTGCTGAAGTTGCTGACTCCCTCAAGAGCCTCGGCTTTAGCTACGCTACCTTCTCAGGCCTTTCAATGGGTATGGGTGACTTTAGCCCAATCGATGGTATGGCTGACGTTATCGGCGAAGGTGAAACTCGTGGCGCTGCTATTTCTGAGCAGTTCGAAGAAGGTTTCATTACCGAAGAAGAGCGTTACCGCCTTACTGTTGAAAACTGGACTAAGATCGACAACCGCGTGCAGGATATGCTCGCACAGCAGATGGTTGGCCAGGAATCAACAATGGCTATCGCGATCACCTCTGGTGCTCGTGGTAACATCTCTCAGATGAAGATGTGTGTTGGTATGCTTGGTGTGTTCTCTGACGCTTCAGGTCACGCTATTGAGCTTCCAATCAAGTCTGGTTATATCGAAGGTTTGAACCCACTTGAATACTTCACCGGTACCCGTGGTACCCGTAAGGCGCTTATCGACATCGCCCTTAAGACCGCTGACGCTGGTTACTTGACCCGTCGTCTAGTCGACGTTGCTCAGGACGTATTCACCATTGATGGTGACGACTCTGAAGAACTCGACCCAGGCTTTGCTCTCTTGCGCTCAGACGCTAAGGAGATCGGCATTGAGTACGCTTCACGACTTGTAGGCCGCTACGCTGCCCAGGACGTAAAGGGTCACGTAAAGCGCGGTGAGCTTATTACTAAGGAAACTGCAGAAGCTATCGAAGCCGACGAAACACTCGACGGCATCAAGATCATGAGCGTACTTAGTGCTACTAGCGTACACGGTGTACCTCAGAAGTCTTACGGTATCGACCCAGCAACCGGTCAGCTAGTTGCATCTCACCACCCAATTGGTGTTATCGCTGCTCAGTCTATCGGTGAGCCTGGTACTCAGTTGTCACTTGACTCTAAGCACCGTTCTGGTGCGGTCTTGGCTGACGACACTGCCCAGGGTCTGTCACGTGTTGAAGAGTTGTTCGAAGTACGCTCTCCAAAGGGTCAGGCTTACCTTACCGACATCGCAGGTATTGCGAACGTTTGGGAAGAAGGCGACCACTACATTATCCAGGTTACTGCTAACGACAAGGAAAACATTACCTTCGAGTTCGGCGAACGCCAGGTTAAGATCAAGGCTGGTAGCGACATTGCTATCGGTGACGTGATCGCAAGCAACAAGGACGGTTCAGACCCACTTGTAGCTCCAATGGCTGGTAAGGCTGAGGTGACTGACAAGGCTGTGATTATCACACCTACCGGTCAGAGCGTAGTCCGCTACGAAATCCCAGGCTTCAAGCAACTTCAGGTTCGCGATGGCGATTCAGTTGTTGCAGGTCAGCGCCTAACCAACGGTTCTATCAACTTGCATGAGCTTATGCGCTTGCAAGGTGTTGAATCAACACAGCGCTACATCATGAACGAAATCTTGCGCATCTTTGCAGGTCAGGGTCAGAACATTGCTGACAAGCACCTTGAGATTACCGTTCGTCAGATGTTTAGTCGTGTACAGGTCGAAGACGCTGGTGACAGTGAATTCGTGACTGGTGACGTTGTAAGTAAGCTCGCTGTTGTTGAAGCTAACGACGCACTCACCCGTGAAGGCAAGGAACCAGTTAAGTACAACCAGTTGCTCCTCGGTTTGATCAAGGCTTCACTAAGCACAGACTCATTCTTGAGTGCTGCATCATTCCAGGACACTACTCGCGTACTTATCGGTGCTGCTACATCTGGTCGTATCGACAAGCTGTACGGCTTGAAAGAAAACGTTATCCTTGGTCGCAAGATCCCTGTGGGTACCGGTTACGCCGGCAGCGCAAATGAAGCTGACGATATCGAAGCAGCTGAAGAGCTTGCGCTAGCAGCCTAAACCTGTTAAAGTAACAACGTTATATAAAAGATCTGAGCCGGGAATATAGTGTCGTCCATGTTGGCGCATGGCGACACTCCCATGGCGGTAGAAGGAGCTATAAATGCCAACAATCAACCAGTTGGTTCGCAAGCCTCGAGTAAAGGTTACTGGCAAGTCCAAGTCACCTGCGCTTTTGAAGGTAGTGAACAACCTGAAGAACAAAAACTACGAAAAGGCTGCACCATTTAAGCGTGGTGTTTGTGTTAAGGTTACGACCAAGACTCCAAAGAAGCCTAACTCAGCTTTGCGTAAGGTTGCACGTGTGCGCCTTGGTAACGGCCAAGAAGTTTGGGCTTACATCGGTGGTGAAGGTCACAACCTTCAGGAGCACGCAGTAGTTTTGGTACGCGGTGGTCGTGTGCCTGACCTTCCTGGTGTGCGTTATCACATCGTTCGTGGTGCGTTAGACCTTCAGGGTGTAGCAAACCGCAAGCAGGGCCGTTCTAAGTACGGTTCTAAGAAGGAGAGCAAGTAAGATGCCACGTAAGAAGACTAAAGCATTAGTACGTGAAGCCGCTCCTGACCGCGTTTACGGTAGCCAGCAGGTAACTCGTATCATCAACCGCGTTATGCGCGATGGTAAAAAGCAGCTCGCTGAGCGCCTTGTATACGAAGGTATGGAAAAGGCAGCAGCAAAGCTTAAGGTAGAAAGCCCACTCGAAGTTTTTGAGCAGGCTATGAAGAACATCCAACCACACCTTGAGACTCGTTCTCGTCGTGTTGGTGGTGCTAACTACCAGATTCCTTTCGAAGTTCGTGGCCAGCGCCAGAACCACCTTACTACAATGTGGTTCGTAACTGCTGCTCGTGCTCGTAAGGGTATGAGCATGGCTGACCGCATTGCGGCCGAGCTTGCTGACGCTTACAACAGCCAGGGTGCTGCATTCAAGAAGCGTGAAGACACACACAAGATGGCGGAAGCCAACCGTGCCTTCGCTCACTTCGCACGCAGCTAATCTTTTAGCTAAAGAGCAAACAAACGACGTCCATCCCTGGGCGTCGTTTTTTGTATGTTCGACAAGTGTCTAGGATATATGATAGGGTAGCTTTTTAAGGAATTCACGGATTATGCAGAGAATTATTGAAATTAGGGATGAACTCCCACTAATGGACAAGTCCCAGGACTATCCATATGGCACCATGTATCTAATAGGGGAACGCACCGTGGGAAGGCGCACTAGGCCTAAAACTATTGGTGAAGTTACTGTGACTGACGCAATTGGCCGCTTTGACTGTAGTATATATGGTCACGGAGAGGAGCCAAGCAGGGAGTTTGAACTTACAACCGAAGAGGATCTTTGTGATGGGACAGTGGCTGCTGAGGAAGTAGCGCTATGCGTTGCAACTATGGTGCTGCGACCTAGTGCTGCAACTGAAGCGGCTGTACTGGTAGCATTGGGCGAAGACGGCTTCGCTAACATCTAGCTAGTACCAGTTGCCGACGTCTTTGCCGTTGATTGGCTTGCGGGACTTCCAGAACTCTAATGCGTTCTGTGGGGTCCCGTATCTGCTTTTGACGTAGTTTACGCCCCAGTGCATTTGCTCTTCTACGGTGGTAGCCTCGATAGTCTGCTTGCCAGTACTATTTAGCAATTTACTACAAGGGACGGCTTGTACGATGCCGCAGGCTCCAGATTTGGGATTGATGGCCAATGGCCGCCAGCCAGCCTCTAGTGTCCAAAGTTCTTCGGCAGCGGGCCACTGACCTTCGCCAAAACAACTAGTCACCATATCTTCGCCAATTTGGCGAGCCGTCAGTGCATCGGTGCTGGCGGCGGGATGTAATTGTGACGGCATATAGGTGCAGCTATCGGCTACAGCATCTTGTCCTTGATCACGACCCTTAATAACCGAACCTATCGCCAATACAACTAGCAAGGCAATGGTAGCCATGGAGGCAATAGCAACACTACGTTGTATGCGCCTGGTTAGCAGGCGTTGGCGCTTTGAAATCATATAGATAATCTTAACAAGTTTGGCCGCATCCTAAAACGCGAACTAGTACCAGTTACCAACGTCTCTGCCGTTAATTGGGTGTCTTTCTTTCCAGAACTGTAGTGCTTTAGTCGGAGTGTTATAAGGTCTACTCAAGATATAATTGATACCCCAATGAATCTGCTCTTCAACGGTGGTATATCTTAATCGGGATTTGCCTACGCTATTTAAGAATTTGCTGCATGGCCAGGCCTGGGCAATGCTGCAGGCGCCACCATTTGGATTTTGAGCCATAGGATCCCAACTGGACTCCTTTTCCCAGAGATCTTTTGCTGCCCACCACTCACTACTGCCAAAACATTTACTTACCATCTTTTGGCCAATTTCTTTTGCGGTGGAGGGGCTTGTTGTTGCCGCTTGATGGTGCGTCCCTGGCATGTAGTCGCAGTGTGCCGCTGCGCTTGTTGTGGTGCTTCCGCTGCTTGTTGACTCTGTCTCAGCACTGACACCAATCAGGGCGGCACTCGCAAGTAGAGTAGTTGCTATCAGGCGTGCTGCTCTACCCTGCAGTAATCCTCGATTTACAATTTTGTTGTCAGGTAGTGGCTCGATGTCGGCAAACAGAGTAGAGTACTCATTTTCTGGGTTATACATGGGGTCATTCCGGTTACGTAAAACGCTATAATAACCTTCTTGGCTATTGATTCGCAAACACAATCAGAACACTAGCTAATCAGAGGTATATCTGGTACAATAAGACCAAACGCTACCTCGGCGTCCTTATTTGTTTGGGCAGAGAATAGCAATAAATATAAGAAGGAATTTATATCCCATATGGCAGGTAAAAAATATACAATTCAGGACCTACGCAACATTGGTATTATTGCGCACATTGACGCAGGTAAGACCACTACAACCGAAGGTATCTTGTACCGTACAGGTCTAAAGCACAAAATTGGTGCTGTTCACGAAGGTGAAACTACTACTGACTGGATGGCTCAGGAGCGCGAACGCGGTATTACTATCGTGTCTGCAGCTGTTACTTGTTACTGGAAGAACAAGAAGAACAACAAAGAAGTTCAGATCAACATCATCGACACCCCAGGTCACATTGACTTTACTGTAGAGGTAGAGCGTTCATTGCGCGTACTCGACGGTGCTGTTGTTGTATTCGACGGTAAGATGGGTGTAGAAAGCCAATCTGAGACTGTTTGGCGCCAGGCTGACAAGTACGGTGTGCCACGTATCTGTTTCATCAACAAGATCAACCAGACCGGTGGTGACTTCTACAAATCTCTTGAATCTATTCACAACCGCCTAAGCAAGCGTGCTTTCCCAATCCACCTGCCAATTGGTTTTGAGCAAAGCATCAACGGTGTTGTTGACCTCGTAAGCATGAAGGCTTACACCTACAAGGACTTTACTGACCACGAGTTGGTTGAAGGCGAAATCCCAGCTGACATGCTTGATAACGCCAAGAAGTACCGCAGTCTCCTTATCGAGAACGCAGTTGCCGAAGACGAAGAACTCCTTGAGAAGTTCTTCGAAGTTGGTGAAGAGGGCCTAACTGAAGATGAAATTATTACTGCTGTACGTAAGGCTATCCTAAGCGGTACCTTCTTTGCAGTATCTGGTGGTGACGGCCGTGGTGTTATCGTTGAGAAGCTCCTCGACCTCGTTGTTGACCTTATGCCAGCTCCAACTGACCGTTCAACTAACTGGGGTACTCACCCTAAGACTGGTGACGAAATCGAGCGCAAGCACTCCGAGACTGAGCCATTTGCCGCTTTGGCCTTCAAGATTACTTCTGACCCATTTGTAGGTAAGCTTGCTTACTTCCGCGTGTACTCAGGTAAGGTAACTGCTGGTTCTTACGTTCTTAACTCATCTACTGGTGAAAAAGAGCGCATCGGCCGCTTGGTTCGTTTGCAGGCTGACAAGCGTGAAGACGTTACCGAAGTTACAGCTGGTGACATCGCCGCTATCGTAGGCCTTAAGGGCACTACAACTGGTCACACCCTTTGTGACGTAAACAACCCAATCGTTCTGGAGAGCATCACCTTCCCAGAACCACCTGTGTCTATCGCCATCGAGCCAAAGACCAAGAGTGACCAAGAGAAGATGTCTATCGCTCTTCAGCGCTTGGCAGAAGAAGACCCAACCTTCCGCGTTAAGGTTGACGACGAAATCAGCCAGACCATTATCTCTGGTATGGGTGAGCTCCACCTTGAAATCCTCGTAGACCGCATGAAGCGCGAATTCAACGTCGAGGCTAACATTGGTCAGCCACAGGTTGCTTACCGTGAAACTATCCGTAAGGACGCTGTTGAAATCGAAGGTAAGTTCGCTCGCCAAACTGGTGGTCGCGGTATGTTCGGTCACGTATGGCTTCGCCTTAGCCAGAACGAATCTGGTGCTGGTCTTGAATTCATCAACTCTATCAAGGGTGGTGCGGTTCCTTCTGAATACATCAAGCCTGTACAACAGGGTATCGTTGAAGCAATGAACAACGGTGTGCTTGCTGGTTACCCAGTAGTAGACCTCAAGGTTGAACTTTACGATGGTTCATACCACGAAGTTGACTCTAACGAAATGGCCTTCAAAATTGCCGCTTCTATGGCACTACAAGATGGTGTTAAGAAGGCAAACCCAGTTCTTATGGAGCCTATCATGAAAGTAGTTGTTGTTACTCCAGAAGAATTCATGGGTGACGTAATCGGTGACTTGAACTCTAAGCGTGGTCGCATCGAAAGCATGGAAGACCTTAGCCTTGGTGTTAAGGAAATCACTGCCTTCGTACCACTTGGTGAAATGTTTGGTTACACTACTAACCTTCGTAGCAACACCCAGGGCCGCGCAAGCTCAAGCATGGAGCTTGACCACTACGCTGACGTTCCTAGCCACGTTGCTGACGCAATCATTGCCAAGAACGCTAAGAACTAGATTTCCACATAGCTCTTTAAACCACTAGTAATGACAGCCGAATTTCCTCCTACAGTCCCAGTAGAATCTGAAGATCCAAATTTCCACCTGAATACCTTGCGGGGTCAGGTGGATGATTTGGACGCGGAGATCTTGAGACTGGTAGAGCAACGTGCTGACCTGTCATATGCAATTGACCGCGAAAAAGAGCGGCGTGGTATGTCGACCATTGTGTCTGACCGCTCTACTGAGGTTACGGGCACGTATATGAAGAACGTAGAAGAAGGCAGTCTTCTAGAGGATGGTGACGCCGTGACGCTGTCTGTAGCTGTCATGCGCATAATGACTGAGGTAAGAAGGCGGCATGCAGCAGCTGCCAATGAAGAGCCTGGGGCTCGACTCCAACGCTTGGCTGAAGACGCTGGCGAAACAGTTATCTAATAAAAAGACCTGGAGGTTGTTCCAGGTCTTTTTTTGTTTGCAGATTTATTTGTCACTATGTGCAAAGAACCAGTAGGCGTTGCGGTCAATAATCAGCCCGTTGCCTTTGGTCGCATGTAATACTCCTGCGATGTTGGAATAGCGCTCATACAATAGGCTTGCTAAGAAGTATCCACCCTTGCGCTTGAAGGTTTGCATATCTTGGAAATACGTACCTGAAACAGTATAGGCCGCTAGTCTAGTCTTTTGTGCCTGGCGCATGAATTTCTGTCGATCAGCAAGAATCGCTTGGCGGACTTCCTTTAGGTATGACGACTTCTTGGCTATTGCTTTCACGTAGCTTGAGTCAAGGAACTCAGTCAGCAACTCAGCATGCTGAATGATTGTCTTAAGTTTTTCGAGGATGTGAAGATTCTCTGCTGGTTTTACGACTACTAGTTCTGAGCCTTCATATATGTCTATAATGGCCCGGAAGACCATCTCGTGGTAGTTGCTGACCAAAATCTTTTGCTTGGTAATGGCGTATGCGCCGTGATCGGAGTATACATAGGCATTTGTGGTCTCGGTATTGGTTGAGAACGAACTGACCTTGGTGTCGCCTGCAACTAGCTTAATGGTGCGTTTGGTAACATCAACCTCACGCTCAAAACGTCCTAAGGTAAGTACGTAGGACGCCCCGGCGTCTACGAAGGCAGTTGTAATAGCGCTGAACAACTCGATCGTAAGCATGTAATCAAGTTTGCCATTATTGATAACACCCCAGGTTTTGTCTGAGTTGAGCGCAACACTAAAGGGGTCCACGATTACATTTAGTAGCGGATACGCAGTTCGGATATCTTTTATTATTCGTGCTTGTCGTTTAAGAAGTTCTACTTTGCTGGTGTAGCCATTGGGTGAGTCCATGCGGACCATTACAGAGGTGATACCAAGGCTGAGCAGCTCCTTGATGTGGGCTATAGCGTTAACTGGGCTGCGCATCGGATAGTTATCCATATTTGGAATATCTGCAGTAGTATCGCCCTCAAGATCAATACCAATATCAATTGGCTGGCAGAATAAGTCCGGAGTTAGCTCGATTTCGGGTGTGTCAAAGATAGTTTTGGAGCAGACGTAAGTCGAAAGTTCAGCGAGTTCCTCGGCGGAGTAGGGTTGTCGAATAAGCGGACCGTTCTTCATGCCCTAAGTGTACAGGCATCAGGCGAACAATACACCAACAAACTGCGAAAATATTATTCGTACAAAAAGCTATCTGGAGCAAAATTCATCGCTTTGCCCACTCGACGCATTACATCTTCGGCTTGTGTCTTGGCTGCTTTTCCACCTTCAATCAGCACCTTCTTGACCTGAGTATCACTAATACTATTGAATCGTTCTTGATAGCCGCTTAAGAAGTCCACAACAACATCCGTCATGAGGCCTTTGAATTCGCCCATAACGCGCTGGCCGTCTAGGTGTCGTTCTTGTAGGTCATGTAGTGCTTGACGCTGCTCGTCACTTGAACTCAATCGATCCGTGAGGAGGAAATGACTTTCCAGAACCTCTGTTGTCTCACCAGGTAGTGCAGTCCGCGCTTTCTTAATTTTGCGGGCTGCAACATCTGGAGCGTCAGCAAGGAACAACGCGCCGTTAGGTGAGGACTTGCTCATTTTGCTATCGCCATTGAGCCCTGCAATCTTGAGTGCATCAGCGGCCAGTACCTCTGGGAGTACTAATATTTCGCTGCCATTGCCGTATTCATTATTGAACCTTCGTGCGACAGTTCGAGTTACTTCGATGTGGGGGATCTGATCTTTGCCTACGGGAACATGGGTGGCATCTTGAATTACAATGTCAGCTGCCATCAAAATAGGGTAGCGGGCTAAAGCTACACTTGCCGTTTCTGCCTTTTCTTCGCCGATCTTATCTTTTAGTGTTGGGACGCGCATTAGCTCAGCTAGGCTGAAATGACGATCAAGCAGCGAGGCAAGCTCCAGTGTCTGAGAACCAATCTGGCTTTGCAGGTAAAGGTTAGTGTGTGGTTGCTCCGGGTTAACGCCAGCGGCCATATAGGAGCGTACGACATCTAGCCTAGTGCGGTTAATGACATCAGGTTCTTGATCTGTAAGTGCGTGCAAGTCTGCTACAAAGACGTTGATGTCTCCTTCGAATCCTCCTTGCAGTTGGGCCATTGGCTCCATTGCACCTACGTAGTTTGCAACTGTTAGGTCACCGGTCGGTCTAATGCCTGTTAACGCTCGGCTCATAAGTTAGTGTCCCCCTTAACTTGCAATAGTAGCTATATTGTATCGAAATTATGCGAACAGTAAAGCGAACTTTTAGTCACGGTCGGGGCGCATGCCATTTAGGTTGTACTTCATGATACGACCGTGTGGGCCACTGGCATCACGTTCGTAAGAGTAGATGTCATCAGTGACCGTACCCAGGGCCTCTTGCATCATTGACGCTAGAGCAGCGTAGTCCTCGTCGTTTAAGCGAAGATCAGCAAGTTCGTCGAGTTCGTTAATATGCTTGTTGTTGCGCGCGCCCAAAATAGCACTAGAAACACCAGGGGTCTGCAATACAAAGCGTGTAGCTATGTTGCCAACAGTTGTCTCGTATTTGTCCGCGAGCTCGTGGACTTTGGCGAGTGTGGCCTGATAATAGGCTTCGCCAGCCTCGTCAATCATGAGTCCGTACTTAATGTGTGAGCGGTTGGTTGGTTCTTCGCCCGGGCGGGAGTTTGCCAGCAAGCCACCCGCTAAGGTGCCGTAACAAAAGATTGCGATATTGTTCTTTTGGGCAAGCTGAAGCATGCCATTAAACGGACGAGGGTCAAGCAAGGAAAACTGAATTTGGTTAGACCTAATAGGAATGCCGGCATCAAGCAATGCTTGAGTGTGTTCGGTATCGAAGTTGGTGAGGCCAATGCTCTCAATGAGACCTTCTTGGCGCAGTTGGTCGAGGTATTTGGCTGCCTGGATGTAATCACCCTTGTTAAAGTCCCACCAGTGGAATTGCACCAAGTTTAGCTTATCGGCGCCAAGGCGTTCGATAGAACGCTCCACGATCGCACGCACGTCTTGCTCTGTTAGATCTTCGAGCGCATTAAGGTCTGGTACAAACTTGGTATGTACACGCAGTTTGCTGCAGGCCTCCTCACCAAATTGTTCCTTATATAGTTTTAAGAAGTCACCGGTCATTTGCTCGGCGCCAGTGTAAATATCACCGACATCGAAGACATTAACGCCATGCTGAGCATAGGCGATGAGTGTATCCATTGCCTCTTGGGGGGTGATGTTGCCATGACCACCGGCAAGCTGCCAGTTGCCCTTAAAAATCTCGGATAACTGGTGGTCTTCAAATTCAAATGTATGCATAACCCTCCTTTAGGTTTATGCGGCTTCCTCTTCAGCGCTCCCAACAAGACGTTCACGGAACTTGAGGAGTCGGAAGGCGCTATTAGTGAGAACATTGCGTACGTCAAAGCCGGCTGTTCCCCTATATTTGGGGTCCATGATTTGTTTTTCACCGTCTTGAGCGCCAATGTGCCTGCGTGTTAATTGTTCTAGGCTAGAAAAGGCTTCAGGTATTTGTGCTTTGGTAATACCAAGGTGAGCCATTCTAAAGTTAATAAATTCGTCCACAACACCGATGAGTTCTTTGGTAGCTTCGTCATCTAGTTCGAGTTGACCTCTGTCGACCATACTTTCGACGTTAGCGCCGTAGCCAGACTGTGCCCGCCATTCGTGCATAACCGATTGGGACCAGCGAGGGAAGTAGCGCATCGATTCTTCCATGTATACATCGTACTGTTCAGTTGGATCAAGCATGGCAAGCTCAAGTAGCTGCACGCTTGGCATGAATGCGCCGCTTGCGTTGCGAGTGCCATCGGCATAGCTGCCAAGGTACTGCCTAAAGTAAGCGAAGTGTTCCTTCGAGAGTCCAGCATAACGACCCATATATCGTTTAAACTCATCAAGGTCTTCGCGAGCGCTGGACAGTAAAGCTGTGGCGTCCACGAGATGTGGCTGTTCGACGAGTTGGTGAAGCTTGTAGGCGGCACGCTTGGCGTGCGGTTCGGCCAAGTGGTGCCCAAGATAAAAATCTCGTTCGGCCACACCGGCTTCGCCGTCGGCATATACACGCATGTTGCCAGTGCGCAAGTATTCGGCAGAGTTAAGGTCAACAATCTGCTCATAGGTCATAAATGGCTCTAGCTGGTGCTGATCACCATGTTGCTGCATCAGGCTCATAAGTGAGGGAGGTGCCTTGCGGTACATATCTTCGCCTGCTGGAATATAACTGCCAAACATGAACATAAGATCCATGTGTGTCATCTCGGCCGTGTGTCTATCGGTGTTGTTGTCAATGTGCGGAGCCATTTCTTCTAAAATGGCATTGTGCTTTTCGGCAAGTTCTTCGTAGGTCATCTGACCTTCGGATACTGCACGAAGGTCGGTTGGCATTTCGCCAAGTACGTATCCTTCTAGTGGGGAGCGGCCAAATTCGCCGCCGTTAGCTGCTTCTGCTGGTACTGGTGCCTCGGCTCCAGTAAAAAGGGTTTCACGGGTTGTCATCGCTGCTTAAAGAATCTTTCTCCTCCGGAAGAGGAACTTTGGTTACTTCTGAATGGTGAAAGGTGGTCTGATTGACTCGGCTAATTTTGAATTGCGCGCCACAATGTGGATCAGGGCAATGTATGAAGTCGTCAGTACTCATCCAATCGTTTTTATGCGTTGCTCGTTGTTTGGCGGGAAGGAGTGGTAGTAGTGCCGCAAGTGCGTAAAGGCTAAATGAATTATTGCCTTCAAAGATGAGGTTTTCGCCGCGGACGGTGAAGTTTTTACCTAGTGTATGTGAACATACAAAAGTTTCTGGGTCACCTACGACCGTAACTTCAAGGTCGTATAGACTGAATTCGTCATTCATTGTAAGAGTCCTTATCTAACTATTTGGTAATGGAGATTGTTTAGGAGAAAAATTACCAGGGCCATGCCCACATAACACTGCCAGATGACTGTGTTAGTGCAATAGATCGATGTGAGAACTCGGAACGACTCACGGAAAAA
>Ga0075366_10000568_pt1 | contig 17268 bp, 19 predicted proteins | sample EndMethybrTD3031_FD_72351 | JGI IMG/M metagenome (GOLD analysis project Ga0075366, IMG submission 72351) | Populus endosphere microbial communities from Tennessee, USA - Endosphere MetaG P. TD hybrid TD303-1 | ecosystem: Host-associated > Plants > Roots > Endosphere | place: USA: Tennessee...
GTCGCATAAGCAGCCCCTTGCTGCGTCTGCAAGGGGCTGCTTATGCGACGGCAGTGGCGGAGCATTTTCGAGACAAAGGGCAGCATGTTTTGCTGTTGATGGATTCCTTGACCCGGTTCGCGATGGCCCAGCGGGAGATTGCCCTGGCGATCGGTGAGCCGCCTGCGACCAAGGGCTATCCACCTTCTTGTTTTGCAAAATTGCCACAGTTGGTCGAGCGCAGCGGGAATGGGCTCAATGGCGTGGGGTCGATTACCGCGTTCTATACCGTATTGTCAGAAGGTGATGACCAGCAGGACCCGATCGCCGATGCTGCCCGTGCCATTCTGGATGGGCATATTGTGCTGTCGCGATCGTTGGCCGAGGCCGGGCACTTCCCAGCGATTGACATAGAGCAGTCTGCTTCTCGCGTCATGCATAACGTGGTAACACCAGAGCACTTTGAGTTGGCAAGACGCTTCCGTATCATTAATTCACGTTACCAGAAGGGGCGGGATCTTCTGCAAATTGGTGCTTACGCCATGGGGTCGGATCCTGGTTTGGATGAGGCCATCCGTTTGAATGAGGGTATGACGGAATTCTTGCAGCAAGGCATGTATGTCTCCAGTACGCTGGAGCAAAGCGTACTGGGCATGGATCGCGCCATTGCGCGTCAGGCGGGCGCTAGATGACGTTGCTAAAGACCTTGGCGGTGGCGGTGAGCGTTGCCAGTAGTAAGCGTGATGCTGCAAGCCAGGCGGTGGGGCATGCGCAGCAGCGCTATATTGCGGCCCGCGATCAGCTGCATCAACTGGAAAGCTACGCCAAAGAGACGGAAGACCGCTGGATGGTGCAGGCGCAAACTTGTGCTGTACCTGAGTTGATGCGCCACTACTACCAGTTCATGGAGCGACTGGAACAGGCCATGCAGATGCAGCGGGGCATGCTGGCTGAGGAAGCTCGGCGTGTTGATGCCGTAAAAAAGCAGTTGGCTGAAGCTGAAATACGTTTGGCGACACTGAAGCAGATATGCCGTAAAAAGCAGCAAGAGGTGGATCGTGCTCAGAGTCGTCGTGAGCAAAAGCAAACGGATGAGTTTGCCGCGCAGCGTTTTGGAAAATCGATGGATCAACAGTTTGGTGAGGTGACTTCATGAGCATTGAAAGTGTTTCAGCAATTCCGGTGCCCAGGGTTGCCGAGGCTGTGCCCAGCGCGGCAAAATCCACGATGCCTGAGAAGGAATCCAAAGGGTTCTCTGAGGTCATGAATGGGCTGGATGCTAGGCCCGATGAGGTGTCGTCGGATCACGCATCGCAGACCGAGGACTCAAAAGATGCGGACGCGGTCGGTGACAAAAAGGCCGCCAAGAAGTTGCCTGGCAAAAAGACTGTGGCAGACGGCGCCACCCCGGACGCGGCTATGGCGATGGCGGGCTTCATTCCACCGGCAGTGCCGCCCGCCAATGCGGCCCCTGCCGATGCGGCGGTAACGCAAGATGGCTTGGGTGCGGAGTCGGTTGCATTGGTTGTGAATCCGGGGGCTGGTGTGGCTACGGCTGCAGCAGATATGCGTTTGCAGGCTTCGGCCGCAGATGCGCGGGCCAACTCCGTAGGTATGGCTAACTATGCGTCGGTGTTCGAGCAGATCCAGAGTCGCATGACCAAGAAGGACTCTTCGGCTTTCGAATTGGCGCAGTCGGACACCGAGCTTGGCTTAAAAGGAGGCGCGAAGCCCATGCTGGGCACTGCGGCGGATGCACGTGCAGACCGTTTGAGCAGTCTGGGTGGCGGTGCTTTCATGTTGCCTGTTGTTGAGCCTTCTGCAATGCAAGTTGTTACGGAGACTACCGAGGCACTTAAGCTTGCCTCGGTGGACACGAAGGTCGGCGAAGCGGGCAAGTCCTCCGAGGGTGGGCATGCTCTGCAGCATTTCACGCCGACCGTGCAGTTTGAGAGCGCGTCAAAATCCGTGGATTTGTCCCAGGCGAGTCCAGAGAGGGCTGTGGCGGACCAAGTCAGCTATTGGATTTCGCAAGGGGTGCAAAATGCTGAGTTGACGTTCAACGGGGGGGATTCTCAGCCTGTCGAGGTCCATATCTCTTTGTCTGGCAACGAGGCTCACGTTGCCTTTCGTTCGGACCAGGCTGAAACCCGCGAGTTTTTGACTGGCGCGTCGGGGCACCTGAAGGATTTGTTGCAGAGCGAGGGAATGGTGCTTTCGGGTATGTCGGTCGGTTCATCCGGCGCAGAAAACACGGGTGCCCGAGAGCGTAGAGCGCCGTCAGAAACCATGCAAAGCAATACCCGCCAGGCACGTGAAGAGGTTGTTACCCGACCTGTGGCCCTGCCCCGGGGTTCAGGGCGTGCTGTTGATTTGTTTGTATAGCGTAGGCTTATGGGCCGGTAGCCATACGATTGCAGCTGTTTTTCAGCGCTTATCTGGCTATCGCATCTTTCGTGTGGCTCAATAATGGGCCATACGATTGAACTGGTGTTGAGGGTCAATCGCTGTTGACCCTATCTGGAAGGAATTATTGTGTCTGCACCTGCTGCCGCTGATGCAACTGCGCCCAAGCCCAAGGGTAAGAAAATGATCGTCATTATTGTGGCGGTTGTGCTTATCTTGGTTTTGGCGGGTGGTGGTTGGTTTTTCTTTTTACGCCACTCTGCGACTGCGGAAGATGGTGAGGAGGCTGCGCCGGCTGCGCACGCTGAGGCTAAGCATGGGACGCCACCCGTATTTCTGCCCATGGACAATATGGTTGTGAATTTAGCTGATCCAGGTGGTGAGAAATTTGCCCAGATTGGTGTCACCATCGGCGTGGATGATCAGCATGTGTCGGATGCTGTGAAAGCTTATTTGCCAAGCATACGTAGTGCAATTTTGCTACTTATTTCGCAGCGCACATCGGAAGAGTTGTTGAGCAAGGAAGGCAAAGAGAAGCTTGCGCACGACATATTGCGCGAAGTTTCTACCCCACTTGGTTATGAGGTCGAAGACGTGGATACGGAAGAGGCCGCAGCTGATGCCCCAAAGAAGAAGGCCACCAAAAAGAAGCGCGCTGCAGCGGCCAATCCCATCCAGAGCATTTTGTTTTCAAGTTTTATCATCCAATGATGGTTGACCACGGAGTCACTTCATGAGTGAATCATTCTTATCGCAAGAAGAGGTTGATGCCCTGCTGGAAGGGGTGACCGGCGAGAGTCAAAAAGCGGCTGAAGAGGTTTTTGAGACGGGGGAGATTCGTAACTACGATATCTCCAGTCAGGAGCGAATTGTCCGTGGTCGGATGCCCACCATGGAAGTGGTCAATGAGCGCTTTGCCCGCAACTTTCGCATCGGTTTGTTCAATTTCATCCGCAGAAGCCCCGAGGTATCCGTTGGTACCGTGTCGGTTCGGCGGTATAGCGCTTTTTTGCGTGAGCTGGCGGTGCCAACCAATTTCAACATTATGGCCATCCGCCCTCTGCGCGGCAGTGGCCTGATCGTATGCGAGCCATCCTTGGTGTTTGGTGTCATCGATACCTTGTATGGCGGCGTAGGCAAATTCCAGACCCGCATCGAAGGTCGTGAGTTTTCCATGACCGAGCAGCGCGTGATCAACCGATTGGTTGATGTGATTTGCGCCGAGTACAAGAAAGCCTGGCACGGTATATATCCGCTGGAGCTTGACTATCAGCGCTCGGAAATGCAGCCTCAGTTCGCCAATATTGCGACGCCTAGTGAGATTGTGGTGTCTACGGTGTTCCAGCTGGAAATTGGAGACATCGCTGGTGCCATTCATATTTGCATGCCGTATTCGACGTTGGAGCCAATACGCGATGTGCTGTATTCGTCTACTCAGGGTGATTCTGTCGAGGTGGACCGTCGTTGGATTACCTTGCTGAGTCGGGAGATCCAGGCCGCCGAAGTGACCCTGGTGGCCGAGCTGGCCCAGGCGGAAGCAACGGTGGAGCAACTGCTGAGCATGAAGCCGGGAGACTTCATCGAGCTGGAGCGGGAGCCGCGGATTCGAGCATCTATTGGTGGCGTGCCTATATTTGAGTGCCAGTATGGAACGCACAATTCAAAGTACGCGATCCGTATAGAAGAGTGCTTGCGTGGTAATGAAAGTAATGTCCCGGGAGAATTAAATGGCAACGGATGAAAAACCGGAAGATGACGATCCGATGGCCGCTTGGGCGGAGGCTCTGGAAGAGCAAAAAGTGTCGGACACGAAAGTAGAGGGCGATGACCAAGGCGGTCCTTTGTTCGGTGGTGGCGCGGCGGTAGGCAAGGATGGCACCTCTCAAGACATCAATATGGTCTTGGATATTCCGGTGACCCTGTCGGTGGAGTTGGGGCGCACCAAGGTGCCTATCAAATATATTTTGCAGTTAGCCCAGGGCTCTGTGGTTGAGCTGGATGCGCTTGCGGGGGAGCCCATGGATGTGTTGATCAACGGCTATTTGATTGCGCAAGGGGAGGTTGTGGTGGTCAACGATAAGTTCGGCATACGTTTGACGGACGTGGTCACACCTTCTGAGCGTTTGAAGCGTTTGAGCAAGGGGTAATCCATATGATGGGTCAGACCTTGCTCGTGGTTGTGCTGTTTGTCGCCTTGTTATCGATAGTGCCATTGGCGGTCAAATGGATGCAGCGGCGTGTAGGTGGAGGGCTACCCGTCAATGTGAGTGGTTCCCGCTTGGTGTCTGTCGTGGCTGTTGGCCCGCAGCAAAAGGTGGTTACTGTTGAGGTTGGACCGGACAATGCGCGGACTTGGCTGGTTCTGGGGGTTACTACTCAAAATATTACCTGTCTGCACAGTGCTCCTCTCGTGGCTTCGCCGCCAAGCTATGCCGCTGTAGCGTCTTCGTTGCATGATCAGGGCGTGAGTGGTGTCTAAGGTGCGCTTGTTTCGATTTTGGTTGTTCTGGGTTTGCCTTATCAGCGGCAGCCTGGTGTCGGGTCAGGCGTATGCGCAGGCGGGTACCTTGCCGTTGTTGATTGGGGCGCCGGGGCAGGGGGTAAGTTACTCGGTGCCGATCCAGACGTTACTGTTCTTTACGGCGCTGTCTTTTTTGCCCGCCATTTTGCTCATGATGACGGGCTTCACGCGGATCGTTATCGTGCTGTCTTTGTTGCGTCAGGCCTTGGGTACGCAATCCACCCCCCCCAATCAAATTGTGGTGGGCTTGTCTTTATTTTTGACATTCTTTGTCATGGGACCGACATTTGACCGCGTCTACCAAGACGCATACCTGCCGTACACCACCAACGCACTCACGTTTGAGCAAGCCTTGGATAAGGGCGAGGCGCCTGTGCGTCAGTTTATGTTGAAGCAAACACGACAGTCAGATTTTGCTTTGTTTGCCAAGCTGGCCCGGCTTGACTCAAGCGTCACCTCTGAAACTGCCCCGCTCCGTGTTTTGGTGCCTGCATTCGTTACCAGTGAGCTGAAGTCTGCATTCCAGATTGGCTTCATGATTTTCATCCCGTTCCTGGTGATAGATATTGTGGTGGCCAGTGTATTGATGTCATTGGGGATGATGATGCTGTCGCCAGTTTTGGTGGCATTGCCGTTCAAGTTGATGCTGTTTGTGCTGGCCGATGGGTGGAACTTGTTGATTGGCTCATTGGCAGCCAGTTTCGTGCAGTAACCGAAGATTTCTATGAACTCTCAAATGGTGCTCACCATGGGGCAAGAGGCCTTGTGGCTGCTATTGTTGGTGTCATCGCCGGTTCTGGCGGTGGTTCTGGTCGTCGGCTTGGTGGTTAGTATCTTTCAGGCGATTACGCAGATCCATGAGGCAACCTTGTCGTTTGTCCCAAAACTGATTGCTGCGATGTTGACCTTTGCGATTGCTGGGCCATGGATGTTGGCGACCTTGGTTGATTACATCCGCAGGACAATTGAGTCCATTCCGACGCTGGTTTTGTAAGCAAGGGCTGCTCCGGTGATTACGTTTACCGAGGCGCAGCTTGCGGCATGGCTATCGCCCATCGTGTGGCCCTTCCTGCGCGTCCTGGCTTTGTTCAGTGTGGCGCCGGTATTTTCAATTCGTTCCATTCCCCAGCGGGTAAAGATCGGCTTGGCTTTTTTTGTAGCCTTCGCCGCGCAAGCCGGATTGGCAGGCCAACCGTTGGTGAGCTTGAATAGTCCCCAGGCCTTGGGGGCTGTCGTGCAGCAGGTTGGCGTGGGCTTGTCAATTGGCTTTGCGGTGCGGTTAGTGTTTACTTCGGTAGAGTTGGCCGGGGAGTTGGTTGGCTTGCAAATGGGCTTGAACTTCGCTTCATTTTTTGACCCTTCCAGCAACGCCCAGGTCAGCGCTGTGTCCCGTTTCATGGGGCATATGTCGACTTTGTTGTTTGTGGTGATGAATGGACACTTGATCGTCTTGATGGCGGTGATCAAGAGTTTTGAGAGTTTCCCGGTGGATGGCAATTTTTTTGACACCCTGCAGAACATCAAGCTGTATGCCTTGGGATCCAGCTTGTTTTCTAGCGCTCTGTGGATTGCTCTGCCCATGATAGGCATGCTGCTGTTCGTTAACTTAGCCATGGGGGTTATTTCCCGCGTGGCGCCACAGATGAATATTTATTCCATAGGCTTTCCGGTCACGTTGACTATGGGGCTCGTGGGGGTCACTATTACTTTGCCCATGTTGGACCAGCCTGTGATGGCGTTGATGGAAAAGGCTATCGATCTGTTCACTGCCAAATGATGGTCAGATGGGGGGGCACAACTAAACCAGGTTGTTGCGAATTGCGTAAACGGTGAGCTCGGCGTTGTTCGTCAGTTTGAGCTTTTCCAGTACGCGGGTCCTATACACACTGACAGTTTTGGGGCTCAGCAGCAATTCTTCTGCAATATCCGACAGTCGTTTGCCTGAGGCGATTTTCACCAATGTCTGCATCTCCCGTTCGGAGAGGGCTGCGTGTGGCAGCTCCAGTAGGGGTTTGGACAGGCTGTCTATCAGCATCTGAGAAACTTCAGGTGTTACATATTTGCGGCCCATCATGACTGTCCGGACCGCCAATACTAGTTCCTCAGGGTCTCCGGCTTTGTTTAAATAGCCTTGCGCACCAGCTCGCAGGCAGCGAATGGCGTACTGGTCTTCGGGGAACATGGAAACTACCAATACCTTTATGGGCGAATCGGTTTCGCGCAGGCTGGCCAGCACCTCCATGCCTCCTCGCCCGGGCATATTCAAGTCGAGTACCAGTACATCACATGCCGTGGTGCGCAGCAATTCACGTACTTCGGCGTAGCTTGCGGCCTCTCCCGTGACTTGGATGTCGACAGACTCCGACAGCATGTCGCGTATGCCGCGTCGGACCATAGCGTGGTCGTCACATAAAACTACATGGATCATGGGGGCTGCCCTACTCGCATCTCTGTCGTATCGTGAGGTAGGGGGACCGACAAAATAATTGAGGTGCCAACCCCTCCTCGATTGCTGATGTCCAGCCATCCCCCCACGGTTTTGGCTCTCTCATGCAATCCCCGTAGGCCAAATGCCTTGGGTTTTTCTAGGAAGGATTTGTGCAGGCCCTTGCCATTGTCGGCGATCTCCAGCGTTAGTACGCCCTCTTCATCGGTCAGCTCTATGCTGACAGTGCTGCATTCTGCATGCTTGGATATATTGGTAAGGGCTTCCTGTGCCGTGCGGTAGGCGACAAGTTGAATGTCTTTGTTAACATGCATCTTGTCGCTGGTGGCATGTATTGATGTCGCTATACCTGTCCGTTTTTGAAAGCTGTGTGCCAGCCATTGGACTGCGGCTACCAATCCTTGGTCAAGAATGGGCGGGCGCAGATTCATCATGATGCGTTGGCTGGCGCCTAGAGCGTGTTGTAACATCTCCAGCGCCGAGCCAATATGTCCTCGGGATGCTGCGTCTTTGTGGTGTCTTGCCAGCCAAGCCAGGTCCATTTTTACTGCGGCTAAAGCTCCGCCAATGTCATCATGTACCTCTCGCGCAATAGCCGCGCGCTCTTGCTCGATGGACGATTGCAGGTGCTCTGCAAGTTCGCCCAGTCTACGTTCCGATGCGGCCAATTCCACATCTGCCCGCTCCTTGGCTATACGCGTTTCTCGTACCTCAATGGCGCGGGCCATCACGTGCGCCAGCTTGTTGATGTCATCTTTCAAAAGGTAGTCACTAAACCCCAATCTGATGGCATCCACTGCGGCAGCCTCACCGATGGCACCCGATAGCAGGATAAAGGGCGGTGGCCCATGTTGCTGCTGGAGGTGGTTCCAGGCATCTATTGCAGTAAAGCCTGGTAACCTGTAGTCCGCCAAAATGACGTCAAATGTTGATGTTTGCGTTAACCTATCAAAGGCTTCGAGGGTTTCTACACGGGTGACCTCGCACGTCAAGCCTTGCCTACGCAACGCCATGACGACCAGTTCGTGGTCGACTATGGAGTCTTCTAGGTGAAGTACCTGGATTGGACGGGCGTCGGTGGTGTTTTGCATGCCGTGCGTTTACTGAAAATGATGTGAAAAATACGCGGAAGTAGCCACGCTAGATGGGCCGGTTCGATTGATTTTGCAGATTTTCGGTAACAGGATGTGAAATAGAATTACTATCCGTCTATAACGAGGCAATTTGTCCAAGGGCTTTCCTGCAGCGACGGAGAATACATGCAAACAGAGCCTTCCATATCTACAGGACCCGTAGTCAAGCTGCCGGTAATGCTGGTTGCTGAGCTGCAGGATTCTTTGATGGTAGTGATGCACGACCTCAGCCGGTTGGAAGGTCTGCTGAGCCACACGATGGATAACCTGATGACTCGCTTCAACAGCGTGAATTTGGGTCTGCAGTCTGTACCTTTGCCTGACACGCCTGAAGTAGAAGACGTTCGGAGCAATCTCCGTGCAGCCGTTACTGAGCTGCAGTTTCAGGACATGGCCTCGCAATTGATTGTGCACACCACTCTGATGCTGCAAGGCTGTGCCTTTCGTTTGGCGTCGGAAACCATGGGCCAAGAAGAAGGGGAGGAGGCCGCGCCGTTTGAGGCGTTGTCTCCAGATCGCCCTAACCCGGTAACTCAAAGCGAGATGGACGCTGGCTCTGTTGAGCTTTTTTAGTCGCCCAAATCCTGTATTTAACATCCACGAGCACTCTCTTCTTTAGCTGGAGTTTTTCATGTATTCGATTCTTGCCGTTGACGACTCACCCTCAATGCGAAAGATGGTGTCATTCACGTTGACCGGGGCTGGCTACCAAGTCATCGAGGCTGTCGACGGGCAAGATGCTTTCGAAAAGGCCCAGTCCCATACCATTGACTTGGTGCTTGCAGACCAAAACATGCCGCGGCTTGACGGAATAGGTCTGACCCGGCTCCTGCGAGAGCATCCCAAGTTCAAGACCATCCCTATTCTGATCTTGACTACGGAGTCTAGCGATCAGATGAAGCAGGCTGGCCGCAGTGCTGGCGCGACGGGGTGGCTTGTGAAACCTTTTGACCCCACACGACTGATCGAAGTAATTCAAAAAGTTATTCGCTGACCAACGGTGGTTTGGTAAGGCAACACAGGAGTTTGTATGGCTGAGATGCACCAAGAGAGTTCGGGCGCTGATTTTGATCTGACGCAGTTCTATCAAATATTCTTTGAAGAAGCTGGCGAAAATTTGGATCAAATGGAGCAGATGCTGCTGGATCTGGACCTGGCTAATACGGATGATGAAGAGCTCAATGGAATTTTTCGTTGCGCCCACTCCATCAAAGGCGGTGCGGCCACATTTGGATTTTCGGATGTAGCCGAGTTGACCCATCAAATGGAGTCTTTGCTCGACCGTTTACGGCGGCATGAGTTGAAGTTGATTCCCCCCATGATTGATGCTTTGCTGGAGTCTGCAGACGCATCGCGTAGTTTGTTGGCGCGGCACCAAGCAGGAGGCGAGGGGACGGCGGTTTCTACGTCTGCTTTGGTCAAGCGAATCAGCATACTGGCCGCTGGTGAAGTCCCGCCTCCAGCAGTGGCCGCGCCTGCTCCCGCTGTACCAGCTGTTGCTGTGGCCCCTATGGCCAGTAGCAAGCCAAGTGGAACCCGCTCCTTGGAGATTCGGATTGGTCCACTGGAACGTCCAGAGCAAGCTGATCCTGTGCAGGAGTTGTTCAGAGACATTCCAGGCCTGGGTTCCGTGACCAGTTTGCCGAGTGATCAACTTGACACCCGTGTTTTTGCGGTTGAAACGACATCTTCAGATGCAGATTTGCTCGATTTGTTTGTGTTTCATGTTGCTAAAGAAAAAGTCTTGATTCGTGATCGGGCGGAAGCAGCAAATGCTGTTGTGGCAGAGGCCGCACCGCTGGTTGCAGAGGTTACTGCTGCAACAGTGTCCCCAGGCGAGGAGGAGTATGGTTTCTTTGTGGGGGCGCCAGGTCACCCAGAGGAGCGTGCTGTAGTTGTCTCTGCGGATGGACCCAAAGGGGGTAAGGCAGAGCCTAAAGCGGCTGCTCAGACGCCTCTTGAGGCCACTACCATTCGCGTTGATATTAAAAAGGTTGATCAACTGATCAACTTGGTGGGCGAGTTGGTTATCACCCAGGCCATGCTGGCCCAAAACAGCCAGGGACTGGATCCGGCCATGCACCAGCAATTGTTTGCAGGTCTGGCGGATCTGGACCGCAATACCCGGGACTTGCAAGAATCTGTGATGTCTATTCGCATGATTCCGATGTCGATAGTTTTCAGCCGCTTTCCCCGCATGCTGCGTGATTTGGCAAACCGCTTGGGCAAGAAGGTGGATTTTGTGACCCAGGGTGAAGCGACGGAGCTGGACAAAGGCCTGGTAGAGAAGATTACTGATCCATTGACCCATTTGGTTCGTAATAGCTGCGACCACGGTATTGAAATGCCGGAGGAGCGTCTTGCGGCTGGCAAGTCTGAAAATGGCACGATTACCTTGTCTGCCGCGCACCAAGGCGGTTCTATCGTGATTGAAGTCCGAGACGATGGCCGTGGTATGTCGCGCGAGAAAATTCTACGCAAGGCTCGAGAGCGCGGACTGGATGTCAGTGACAGCATGTCTGATTCAGAAGTGTGGCAGCTGATTTTCGCCCCAGGTTTTTCTACCGCCGATGTCGTAACCGATGTGTCCGGGCGTGGCGTCGGTATGGACGTGGTCAAGCGCAATATTGCTTCGCTCAACGGAACTGTTGATATTGATTCCAGTGAAGGTTTTGGCATGAAGGTGTCTGTACGCCTTCCGTTGACACTGGCCATCATGGATGGGATGTCAGTCAGTGTGGGGGATGAGGTCTACATACTGCCGCTGTCATCTGTAGTGGAGTCTTTCCAGGTCAATGATGAGTCGGTTAGTACGGTTGCACAGGGCTCGCAATTGGTGAAGGTTCGCGAGGAATATATGCCCGTGATCTCCCTGGAAAAGATCTTCCAGGTGCCAATTCTTGATGCTGATAAGGCCAACAACATCATGGTGGTCGTGGAGTCAGAAGGCAGCCGCGTGGCTTTGCTTGTGAACGAGTTGCTGGGGCAGCATCAGGTTGTGGTGAAGAACCTCGAGTCTAACTACCGCAAAGTCTCCAATGTTTCTGGAGCCACCATCATGGGTGACGGTAAAGTGGCTTTGATTCTGGATATTGGTGCGTTGGTGCGTCGTTCGCGCCATTGATGCTGCAGCGTAAGTGCAAACTGTTAGACCTTGAAGGAGAGAGATATGGGTGCAATGGAACGAGCAGGTGATTTGACTACTGCTGCACGGGAGTATTTGACTTTTAGGTTGAGCCAGGAAGAGTACGGCATCGACATTCTCAAGGTGCAGGAAATTCGTGGATACGAACCTCCTACGCGTATCGCCAATGCGCCAACCTTCATCAAAGGGGTGGTTAATCTGCGTGGCACCATCGTGCCTATTGTGGACATGCGGCTCAAGTTCAATTGTTCGGAGGCTGAATACAACAGCTTTACGGTGGTCATCATTTTGAATCTGCGTAGCCGCATCGTGGGCATCGTCGTGGATTCTGTCAGTGACGTGCTTGAGCTTGCGGCTGACAGCATCAAGTCTGCGCCGGATATCGAAAGCATCATCGACAACGGCTGCATATTGGGACTGGGCTCGGTCAATGAGCGGATGCTGATCTTGCTGGATATTGAGAGGCTGATGTCCGGCGCCGATATGGCCTTGTCTGCCGACTGAACCGCGCCCCTCCATGCTTCAGAGCTATTCACCTGCTGCAGCCAGTAACGGTCCTGTTGCAGAGGGTCGTGAGTTCATTTGGACGGACGCTGATTTTGAGCGCGTGCAGTCGCTGATATACAAGCATGCGGGTATCAAGCTGCATGATGGCAAGCATGCCATGGTGTACAGCCGCTTGTCGCGCAGATTGCGTGAAACGGGGCATGGCAGTTTTCATGAATATTTGGGGTGGCTGGAGCGTTCCGATGGTCCCGAGTGGCAGGAGTTTGTGAATGCCCTCACCACCAATCTCACCGCTTTTTTTCGAGAGCAGCACCATTTTGAAATGCTTGCTGCCTTGCTGAAGTCTCGGCCTGCTGCAACGCCTTGGAATGTTTGGTGCAGTGCATCTTCTACGGGTGAAGAGCCGTACTCGATCGCCATGACCGCGATGGAGTCCCTGGGCGCTGGTGCCGCGTTCAAGTTGGCGGCCAGTGATATTGATTCCAAGGTGTTGGCATCGGCGGCCCAGGGTATTTATCGCCTGGACAATCTCAAGGGGCTGGACCAGGCGCGCATGCAAAAATTCTTACTGCGTGGTAAGGGTGAAAACGCTGGTCTGGTACGCATCAAGCCAGAACTGCGCCGCATGATTGATTTCCTTAGTATCAATTTGATTCGTAACGACTGGCCGTTTCGGGATCCGTTTGATGTTGTCTTTTGTCGCAACGTCATGATTTATTTTGATGCGGCAACCCAGCGTGCTGTGCTAGAGCGCATTCATCGTGTCATGAAGCCCGGTGGTATGTTGTTTGTGGGTCATGCGGAAAATTTCAGTGAGTCCCGGGACCTGTTCATCTTGCGTGGAAAGACGTGTTATGAACGCTGCTGAAGGCTTTTTGCCCCATGGCGGTTCATGGTTTGGTATGCAGGCGGTAGGCTCTATTGCGTTGGACGATTGACGACTATGGATATTCCTAGAACTGCGGGTCCTACTCTCGCCCAGCGCATGGCGGCGGGTGAGTTTCCCATTGGGCCGGATGCCGACCGTCGTCGTGCCGCACGTGTGGGCGCAACACCCGGTGGCAGGCCGTTGAGCGAACGTAACTGCACGCTGGAGCAGTTGAAGAGCCGTCCTCGCAAGCCGGGTGAAGCTTCTTTTTTCTATGCAGATCACCACTTCCAGTTCAATGCTGTCAAGGTACTGCCTGGTGAGTATTTTGTGTCGGATGAGAACCTGGTCATCATGACGGTGCTGGGGTCCTGCATTGCGGCATGTCTGTGGGACAGTCGTGCTCAGGTCGGGGGTATGAACCATTTCATGCTGCCTGATGGCGATGATGGTTCGGGGGCGGGGCGCTATGGTTCATACGCCATGGAGCTGCTGATCAATGAGATGCTCAAGAGCGGAGCTCGCCGGGAAACCATGCAGGCCAAGATTTTTGGTGGCGGTCAGGTGATGTCCAACTTCACCACCATGAATGTGGGCGAGCGCAATACGCAGTTTGTAATTGATTACTTGCAGACGGAGCGTATTCCGCTGCTCTCGCAAGATGTGTTGGACATTTATCCGCGCAAAGTATGCTTTTTCCCTGTGACGGGTAAGGCCATGGTGAAGCGTTTGGCCCATGCGCATCCAGACCAGGCGGTGACCGAGCGGCGCGGCAACGTGGCTACGGTGGTGAAGTCCACTTCGGGTGGGTCGGTCGATTTGTTTTAGTCAGGTGGGGTGATGAAGAAGATCCGTGTGTTGGTGGTGGACGATTCGGCTTTAGTGCGCAGTTTGTTGACAGAAATCATCAACCGTCAAGCTGATATGGAGTGCGTAGGTGCGGCCAACGACCCTTTGATTGCGCGGGAAATGATCCGCAGCCTGGATCCCGATGTGATTACCTTGGACGTGGAAATGCCGCGCATGGACGGCATTGATTTTCTGGGGCGTTTGATGCGCCTGCGGCCCATGCCAGTAGTGATGATTTCCACCATGACGGCCCAGGGGGCTGAGGTCACTATGCGTGCCCTGGAGTTGGGGGCTGTAGATTTTGTGGCTAAACCTCGCATCGGTTTGGCGAACGGTTTGAAGGATCTGGCTGCAGAAATCGTGGACAAGGTGCGCGTTGCATCGGTGGCCCAGTTCCGCCGTCCTCCGGCGTTGGCATTGGGTGAGCAAATTGGTGCTCCACCTACGCCGGTAGCGCGTCCTGCTAATACCTTGATCGGGCGTTTGTCGACAGAGAAAATGATCTGTATAGGGGCATCCACCGGCGGCACTGAGGCGATTAAGGAAATTTTGGTGCGTATGCCTGCAGATGCACCCGCTATTGTGATCACCCAGCATATGCCACCTGGCTTCACCACCAGCTTTGCGGCCCGGCTTAACAGCTTGTGCCAGATCACGGTCAAGGAGGCGGTGCATGGCGAACGCATACTGCCAGGCCACGCCTATATTGCGCCGGGCGGCAAGCACTTCCGGGTAGGGCGCAGCGGAGCGAACTATGTGGCAGTTGTGGAGGATGGCGAGCCCGTTAACCGACACCGCCCATCGGTAGAGGTTTTGTTTCTCTCGTGCGCCGAGATGGTCGGACGGAATGCCTACGGCATCATGCTCACTGGTATGGGCAACGATGGCGCGCGCGCCATGCGTGAAATGCACGACAAAGGTAGCTACAACTACGTGCAAGACGAGGCCAGCTGCGTGGTGTTTGGCATGCCGCGCGAGGCCATTGCCCATGGCGCCGCGGATGAAGTTCTGCCGTTAGACAAAATTGCCCCTGCGTTGCTGGCCAAGCTGGGCGCTGGTGGCGACCGTTTGCACAACCGCATTTGATGGTGGCAAATGTCACGCTGGATGGCTAAAGAAATCGGCCGCTAGCGCAGATCCTATCTGCGCATGCAGCTATCACTACCATAGCAATCAGCTGCTGAGCATTTCCCAGCGTTCTAGCGCGGCTAACAATAACTCGTCGATGTCTGCGTTGCGTTGTGCCAGGGCCGTAGCCTTGGTGGCGTCCGCAGAGTAGATGCGGCCATCGGCCAACTCCGCGTTGATGGCGGCCTGCTCCTGTTCCAACTGGCTAATCTGGGCGGGCAAGCCGTCCAGTTCACGTTGTTCCTTGAAGCTGAGCTTGCGGGCCTTTCCCGCCGTGGGCGTTGTAACTGTTGATTTTTGCTCTGTATTTGATAGTGAAACTTGTTGATCTGACGCGCGCTGTGGCGTGTTTTTCCTATTGGTTTCTGCGATCATTTTGGCGCGTTTGCTCTGGATCAACCAGTCCTGCACGCTACCTTCGTATTCACGCCAGAAGCCCGGGCGCTCCTCTGGTTCATGGGCAATGATGCTGGTAACCACGTTGTCCAGGAATGCCCTGTCATGGCTGACTAGGAAGACCGTGCCGTCGTAGTTCTGCAGCAGGTCTTCCAGCAGTTCCAGGGTGTCGATGTCCAGGTCGTTGGTCGGTTCGTCCAGCACCAGCACGTTGGCAGGGCGTGCGAACAACCGGGCCAGCAATAAGCGGTTGCGTTCGCCGCCAGACAGGGAGCGGACCGGTGAATTGGCGCGCGCTGCCGAGAACAGGAAGTCGCTCAGATAGCTCTTGACGTGTTTGCGCTGGTTGCCAATCTCGATCCATTCGCTGCCGGGGCTGATGAAGTCCTCCAGTGTGGCATCCAGATCCAATGCGTTGCGCATCTGATCGAAGTAAGCGACCTGCAAATTCGCGCCCTGGCGTACGTTGCCGCTGTCTGGCTGGATTTCGCCCAGAATGAGCTTGAGCAAAGTGCTTTTGCCCGCCCCATTGGCTCCGAGTAAGCCGACCTTGTCACCACGCAAAATTACGTCGCTGAAGCCCTTGACGATGACCTTGTCGCCGAAGGACTTGCTGACATCGGTGAGCTCCGCCACGATCTTGCCACTGGACTGGCCAGACGCCACATCCAGATTGACGCTACCTTGTGCCTCTCGGCGCGCGGCACGGCTACTGCGCAGTGTTTCTAGGCGGCTGATGCGGCTTTGGCTGCGGGTGCGGCGCGCTTCCACACCCTTGCGTATCCAGATTTCCTCTTGTGCCAGTAGCTTGTCGGCCTTTGCGCTGATAACGGCCTCTTGTGCTAGCTGCTCTTCTTTCTGCAGTACATATTGTTCGAAGTTGCCAGGGTAGGAGCCGAGCTTGCCGCGGTCAAGTTCCACAATGCGGGTGGCGACGCGGTTCAGAAAGCTGCGGTCGTGGGTGATGGTAATCAGGCTCCCTTTGAAGTCGATCAGCAGATCTTCCAGCCACTCAATAGAGTCCAGGTCCAGGTGGTTGGTCGGCTCGTCAAGTAGTAGCACGTCTGGCTTGGCAACCAACGCTTGCGCGAGTGCCACGCGCTTTTTGGTGCCCCCAGACAAAGTTCCGACGATGGCCTCGGGGTCTAGATGCAGGCGGTGCAGAGTTTCTTCCACGCGTTGCTCCCAATTCCACGCATCGAAGGCTTCAATTTGAGATTGCAATGCGTCCAGGTCTACCCCTTCGGCGCCGGAAAGATACAGATCCCGGGCTTCAATGACGGTGGCAAGTCCTACGCTGGCGGCTTTGAAGATGGTGACTTCTGGGTCTAGGGCTGGTTCTTGGGCCACGTAGGCAATGCGCAAGCCTTGCTGTACATGCATCGTGCCGTCATCAGGCTTTTCCAGCCCACCCAGAATCTTGAGCATGGATGACTTGCCAGCCCCGTTGCGGCCAATGAGGCCCACACGCTCCGTGGTTTCAAGTGAAAAAGCGGCTTTGTCGAGCAGTGCGACGTGACCAAAAGCCAGTTGGGCGTCGAGTAGGGTAATGAGTGCCATGTTGTGGCGATTATCCTGCCTCGTGGTTTGTGCCCGTGAATGACTGCTGGTGGAGGGTTCAGGATGCGCTGAACGGTAGGATCACGGCTCCGTGATTGAGCAACTAAATTTGCGACATGGAGGCGCGCCGCGTAAATCCGGTATATACTTTAAGGCTACCCTGACGAGGGTCACCAAGGTGGCCGGCAGTTGGCGGCGGGGAGAAGAAATTAGCCCCCATGCTCCAAAAAGCATGCTAGAATACAAGGCTTCGCTGATCACAGTGAGTCAAGTTGGTTGATGTAAAAGTCGGCTTGCTGATCCTTAAAAATATACAGCCGATAAGCGTGG
>Ga0075366_10000569_pt1 | contig 17267 bp, 8 predicted proteins | sample EndMethybrTD3031_FD_72351 | JGI IMG/M metagenome (GOLD analysis project Ga0075366, IMG submission 72351) | Populus endosphere microbial communities from Tennessee, USA - Endosphere MetaG P. TD hybrid TD303-1 | ecosystem: Host-associated > Plants > Roots > Endosphere | place: USA: Tennessee...
GTACAGCGGGAACCGTTTAGACGGCCCAAAATCATGTCCTTCGGTAGGTAAGTGCACGTTCTCCACAACACCTTCGGCGCCATAGTAGCCATACATTTTTTTGAGATAAGGAAAATCATGTTCGGGCATGTTGGCTGTCCAGTCCTGCCCGTCGGATATGAGCAATTGTGGCCTTGGAGCGGCCATAGCGGCAAGCTCCACATTGTCCGTTCCTCCTCCGCATTGGTGCACCGGCATCCCGCTTTCGCAGGGGCAGCCGCCATAAAAATAGGAGGACACAGAAACTACAGGCGCGCTCAGTTTTATGCGATCATCCAAAGCCGTCATTAACACCGTATGACTGCCGCCGCCCGAGCCGCCGCTAATACCTATACGTTGCGGGTCTGTTTCCTTTAATGATAATACATAATCCAGGATGCGGATGCCGCCAAGCGTTTGAATGGTTTGCGCCAGGCTGCGGCGATGGTCATCAAACTTAAACTGCAACAGCGATTCGCCCCAGGCAAAAAGGTCGTAGCTGTAGGCCATAACCCCCATGCGGGCCAGTGTAGCACAACGCAACTGACAATCGGCACGGTAACGCTGGTGTTCCCAATGCCCGTCGGGGCTTAACACCACAGGGATCTTCCCTTTTATTTTTGATGGTTTATACAACGATCCGTTGATGTATAAACCCGGCAAAATTTCAATAGCTATGTTCTCTACAGTATAACCATCAAATATTCTTTTTGGGGTGATGATAGGTTTTGAAGCAGGTTTTGCCGGTAAAGGCCATAACTCCAAGACTTTATATAGTTGTGGTTTAAGTAAAACTTTGCGTTGTTCCCAGCTTGCTTTATCATGATACAGCGATGCAATACGATCCAACTCCTTCCAACCATCAGTAACGGCCCAGCGGAAATATTCGTACTCCTTTAGCTTATACTTGCCGGGGCCTTCTTTATTTACGTTCAGATCGAGCGGGGTAAGTACATTAACCAGGGTAGCATCCACATCCGGCCGGAAACGCCACTCCGCATAGTTTACCCATTTATCCTGAACCTGGGCATCGGTGTATTTAATTTTTACATGATACCTGTCCTGAATCTCATCAAGTACTTCCTTTAATGATTTTTTGTACAACCCATCCGTGGTTTGCTGGGCACCGGCTGTATAAAACAGCAACATGAGGCAAACTATGAGTATACCGGGTAATTTTTTCATCGCGTTTGTTTTTTAAAGGTCTTTAGTATCCCCTGCTGTCGCGGCAGGCTGTGTATAGCCATCAACCTTAGGCCACACGCCGTCTTTTATTTCTTTCAGATCGAGTTTTTGAGGATCAATCACCACATGTTTTATTTTTTGCCTGCGCCAGGTATACACCACATGCACCAGTCCATCTGCCGATTGGATTACCGACGGATAAGAATACTGGCTGATTGGCGAATCTTCCAGTATAGCGGTGGCATACCAGTTGATGCCATCCTTTGATAGAGCCACATTTAAGGGCGTACGAGGCCCTTTTGCCAGTGTACCCGGTGGCAACACGTGGTTATAAACCAAAAGCTGCCTGCCGTCCTTTAAAGTCACCGCATCGGTGCCTGAATTATTGTTAGGTAAGGTTGTTTTCTCTAACGGCGACCAGGTTTGACCATTATTTTTCGACCAGGCTGTGAGTATCGCCCGGTTCTGGCTGCGGCAAAGCACCTGCAACCTGCCATCTTTATGGATCAGGATACTGGGCTGGATAGCTTTCAGCTCTTTACCATCACTGATAGGGCCTATCATTGTCCAGGTTTTACCAAAATCATGGCTGGCTTCAAAATGCACCTGCCAAGCTTTGCCTTCGGTACTTACGGGGCTTAATAATGTGCCATCTTTCAGCAATACCGGCTTGTTTTTAATCGGCCCTAAAAAACCATCCGGCAAAGCCGTTTGTGCCGACCAGCTAATCCCACCATCTTCTGATGTTTTCATATACCCCTTCCATTTGGCAGGGCTTGGGCCAATTTTGTAAAACAACAACAGCTTACCACCCGGAACCTGGTAAAGCACGGGGTTCCAGCAGGCGTAGCGCAAAGTATCGTTCTGTATACCGTTGGCCACGTTAATACCCTCTGTCCATTTGCCATTAACCAAACGGCTCACCCAGATACATACATCGGGATTGCGCTCTTTGGTGCCGCCAAACCAGGATGCCACCAAACCTTTGGGTGTTTCGGCAATAGTGGCTGCATGACATTCGGGATAAGGTGCTTTATCGTAAATGAATTCATCCTTTACAATGCCTTTGCGCCAGGGATTGGTTTGCCCGAAAGCGTAACCGTTAATTAATCCTAAAATCAATATTATAGCCGAAATTCTTTTGTTCATCACTATTCTCCTCGTTGTTATTGTGCTTGTTTCTTTGCTGCTGCATCCGCTGTTTTTTTAGCTTTAACGGCATCTACATAAGCTTTAAATAATTGGTGCCAGTTACGGCCATTCGCGTTCAGGTATTGTTCGTTTTTGGTTTTGTAGATCTCAAAAATGGCCGAGATCTGCTTGATGTTTTTAAAATCAACCGCCTGTTCGCGGGCCTGCTTTAAATTGGCCAGTATTGTTGCTTCTTCAACCGGAGTGAGATCGGTAACGATAGATTTATAGCCAGCCAATGTAAAAGCCACCTTACCGACGGTGTATTTATCCAGGATAGCTTCGACCTGCTCTTCGGTTAAGTCCTTACGCAGGCCTGTCATCAGGCTTTCATGAACCGACTTGGGCAGCGACGAATTGATGATGATCTGCCTATCCATAGTGCTCAATGGTTTGCCGGTAGCCGGATCAATCCCGGCAGGTACAGATTCGTATGAGTGGCTATTGTTCCAATCATGGATACCTTTCAGATGCGTAGCCACCACATTTTTAACGCGTGATGCTTTCGCCGTATCATTTAAAGTAAGGGAGCTTATCCAATCTGTCGCCTTTTTATCAATCTCGGCATCAGCTTTAGCCTGCGCTTCCGGCGATGGGGCCTGTTTTGCTACCGGTTGCTCCTGTGCCTTACTTAGGTTTGACGTGATGAACAATACGGCGAATGCCATACCTACGATCTTTAATACCTTCATTTTCATGCTTGTTATATAGTAGATTTAACTTTTAACTTCAAAATTGTAACTGCCGGACCCTATCCGGAAAACGGCCCTGCCACCTTCCACTTTTACCAGCTTGATATCTTTTATGGAATCCGCTGCCCGCCCCGATTCGGTTACAGCCCTGCCGGTGCCTGCCGGTATGTATACTAAAGCTTTACTGTTAGGCGGTACGGTTATATGCCAGGTGAAACGGCCTTTATTGCTTATCCAGCTACTTTTAACCACACCATATGGCGTTTCATATGAAGTATTTACACTATTCAATTGATCTATTACCGGAGGTATCATCACCATTTCCTTAAAACCCGCGTTAACAGTTTTAATCCCTGCAAGGTCTTGGTAAAACCACGCCACCAAATCGCCAAGCAGCATAATATGGTTATGCGAATTCATGGCCGGGTTGGCGGTATCGCCGTTCCATAGCTCCCATATGGTGGTGGCGCCATGTTTTACCATGTAGCCCCAGCTCGGGTAATCATCGTTGGAAGCTATACGATAGGCAAGATCGGGCCTTCCATATTCAGTAAGGCCGCGCATGAGCCATTGCGTACCTATAACCCCGGTGCTGATGTGCCCATTCGCATCGTTTTCGATTTTATCAACAATGTTTTTAAAAACCGCCTTGCTGCTTGCCTTGGGTGTGATGCCAAAGTATAAGGGCAGCAAATTGGCGGTAACAGTATTGTTGGCATAGCAAAAGCTTTTTTTATCAAGATATTTTTGGTTAAAAGCATTGCCTACCTTTAGCTGCAAGGCAATAAACGCCTGTGCATCATCAGGCTTATGAAGTAGTTTGGCAAACTTTTGCATCAATCCCGAAAGGTGATAATAGTATGCTGTCGCGATGAGTTGCCCATCGGTATTGCGGGAAGAATCTTTAGAGTGGATCAGTTCTGGCGATTCGGGTGGCACGCACCAATCGCCGTATTTATCTTTGGTCACTATATAATCCTTCATGTATTTTACGCGCATATAATCCATCCATTTTTTCATGGAGGCATAATGCTTTTCAATGGGCGCTTTATCGGCAAACTGGCGGTAAAGCATATCGGCCACCAGGATGTATGTACCGGGCCAGGTCATGTTGTCGCTGTAATAATTCCAATAGGCCGGGGCTACATCGGGGATAGCGCCATCCGGCTTTTGCGACTGGGCAATATCATCCAGCCATTTGGCGTACAGGTTACCATTGGCAAATACAAAGCTTTCGCCAAGCGAGCCGACCGCACGGTCGCCAAGCCAGGGCATACGCTCATTACGCTGAGGGCAATCAACCGGCATACCTTTGTAATTACTTAAGATACCCCAGTAAGCGTTATGATAAATTTGGTTGATAAGCGGATTGGACGTTTCAAAATGCCCCGTGGTAGCCATGGCATCATAAACTACCTCTCCCTCAAAATCGGCCAATCCGGGCTCGCCGGGGTAACCGCTGATCTCTACATACCTGAACCCATGGTATACAAATGCCGGTCGCCAGTTTTCATCTTCGCCACCTTTCAGGGTATAAACATCCGTTACTTTGGCATCGCGCAGGTTGGCTACATACAGTTCGCCATTGGATTGTAGGGTTTCGGCATAGCGCAGGGTTACTTTATCGCCATGTTTGCCTTTTACATGCATTTTTACCCAGCCCGCAAAATTTTGCCCCATATCCATAATCCAGGTGCCCGGTTTAAGCTGGTTTATACTGATAGGCTTTACCGCATCCATAATCTTAATGGGTTCATTCACCTGGGCCTCTATCCTGCCTCCTGGCGCTTCCACCAGCTCGGCCTTTAGCCATTTGCTGTCGTCAAAGCCGGTATTGTTCCATCCGGGCATCTCTTTGGTGGCATCGTATTCTTCGCCATCGTATTCATTATTGGTGCGTATTGGGCCATCAGCTGTAAACTTCCAACTGCTATCGCTCACTATTAATTGCCGGGTACCATCGATATACTCTACCTCTAACTGTAGCAGCATTTTGGGGAAACCAAATTCCTTAATTTTTTTTGGCTTGTATTTGGGGCGCATGGTAAAAAACCGGCCGTTGCCCAGTACCGTTGCAACAGCGTTTGCACCTGTTTTTATCGCATCGGTAACATCAAAAGTGTTGTACTTAACAGATTGAGTGTAATCGGTAGGTGGCCCGGCAAGCACCTGGTCGCTTACGATGTTACCATTTATATAAAGTTCATAATGACCTAATCCAATGACGTATATGGTGGCTTTTTTTACATTCTGCTTTACATCAAACTGCCTGCGGTAATAACGTGCCGACAGGCGGGAGAATTTAGAAACACTGTCCCAAGGGAAGCCGCCGTCATGGCCTATCCAGCGGGATTTCCAGTCGGTGGCCTTAAGCAAACCTTCGCTCCACATGGCAGGCTGGCTCCATTGGCTTTCGCCTTTATTAGTCCATACTTTAACTTTCCAGTAACAAGCTGTACGACTAATTAATGTCTTACCTGCATAATTAATCATGATAGATTCACCCGAATTTACACGATGTGAATCCCAAAGATCGCCCACGTTGGCGTCCAGTTTTGCAGGGCTTGATGCAACCAATATCTGGTAAGCTGTTTGATTAATATTACGCCCCTCTCCTGTTATCTGCCAGCTTAGCCTTGGATGGATAGTTTCAATACCCAGGGGATTGTGCAACATTTCGCAGCGCAGGTTTTGCGTGGCAATACCGGCCAGGCACTTATACGATGAGAGTATAAATATCAGCAGGGCGATATGTGTGCGTTTACTCATTTGCCCGAAAAATCAAAGTATAACGTTAACGGCAAAGCCATATCTATATCCTTGTAATAATCGAAGTATTTGTTGGGAAAACCCTGCGCACCTAACTTATCGGGCCTTTGAGATTTGGTACCAATCGGACTGATGCCATGCATAAAGGATATATCTCCCGATGGGAACGCAGGCGCCGTGTTGTACACTTTTTTAGGGTTAGCCGGTGTAAACAGGCGCATAAATACATCGCGGTTATCGCAAACAATAGTGATTGGGCCGGTATAGGCGTTTAGCTTCATCCAGTACAGGTTGGCATAATATCCCTTAAATTCGGGGTACTCAATTTTTGGCTCACCGGTTATGGTATTGTTATAATGTTTTTCCCAAACACCCATTGAGGTACCTTTCAGCCGGTTTTTCCAAACACGGTAAGGGCCGCTGCCCATGTATTGTACGCCCTTAACCTCCTTTTCGGGATAGGAAAAACTTACGCCCAACAGGTTGCCTTCTTCGCCAATGGGCCAGTATTTTACATCCAGCTTTACCCAACCCGACGGGTACATAGTCCATTTTAGTTTTGCCATATTGGCTTTAGGTTCAAAAGCTGCTTCAACTATTACGGTATCGCCCTGGTAATGGTAGCTTAGCTTTTTAAACCCTGTTTTTTCAGCGCCTTCTGCCAATATGGGACCGTTATTAAATGGGATCTCCCCCTGGCTGTTACTTACCTTTTTCAATACACCCGAGTTACGGTTAAACTGCAGTTGGATACCATTGCCATTGGCCACCTTGTAAACCGAATCAGTTTCGGTAACGGTTGTTTTATGCCTGCCCGATTTGTATATAATACGCCCTGCAAAGTCATGAGGCATTTTAATGGGAAAACTCCAGGTAAACAATTCTTTTTTGTGCGGATCAATGGCAGTTATGTATAATACCTCGTAATCCTGCCAGTTTTTAGGTAAATCAAATTGTAAATTGCCGTGTTGACCGGGCGCTACGTTTGGTGAATTTATCGGTCCGGTTTGCGATGGCATATGAGATGCAGCATTACGCCATGGCTCGTTGAATTTAACCAGCTTATAGCTAAATGTACACTGCTTTAAATTGGTATATAGGTACCTGTTCTCGAGTTTCAGGTTACCATTAAATGCAGGGGTAATTTCCCGAGGCTCCAGGTGCACAGGGCACCAGATCTCCTTGATAGCGTAATAACTGCCTTCCTTTTCGTGATACGGCCCTACAATGCCATCCGCAGCGTGATCACCATCCGAGTCAAGCTCATTATTTTTATCGGTGCGCACCACATCTTCATCTGCAAAATCCCAGATAAAGCCACCTGCCGAGAGCGGCGTATGGTACATGAGTTCCCAAAAATCGTCCAGGCCTGCACCGGCGCCGCCGTCGTAAAGGCCATGCAAAAACTCGGTCGGGAAAGCGACGTCATGCCCGTGCAAATTGGTGCCGGTGCCGTAATCATAGTTGATATAGTGCTGCGTGTTTGTGCCCCTGAACACAGCCCAGGGGTGAATGAGCGGCCGCTTCTGAATATCCAGGTCGTCAAAAAAATGATCAAGGTCAAAATTAAAGCCTCCCTCGTTCCCATTATCCCAAATAACTATTGATGGATGGTTTACATCCTTCGCTATCATTTCCTTTGCCAGCTTAGAACCCACTTCCGTGTCATAATGCCCGTGCCAGCCGGTAAGCTCATCCAAAACAAAAAGCCCAAGAGAATCGCAGGCATCCAAAAAATGATCGTCGGGCGGGTAGTGTGACATACGCACGGCATTCATGTTCATATCCTTCATGAGCATGATATCGTCAATGCTTTGCTTTTTGTTCATGGCGCGACCTGTTGTGGGCCAGAATGAGTGGCGGTTAACGCCTTTGAACTTGATCTTTACATTGTTTACATAAATGCCATCGTGCAGCCTTAACTCCACCGTGCGGAAGCCAACGCGTTGTTTTACCGTATTTACCGCTTTACCGGCCTGGTTTAAGGTAAACACCACATTATACAAATTTGGAAACTCGGGCGACCATAACAGCGGTGATGCGACCCTGGTGGTGAGATTCACCAGGGTATCGCCGGCATTTATATTTGTTTTAAAAGCCGCACCAACTTTTTGTCCTTTAAGGTTATAAACCTGCCCGGTTATCGTTCCTGTTTTAACCGATGACAATTTTATCGCGGCTGTTAGTTTACCATCGGCTTTGGCGTCAATGGCATAATGTTTAATGTGAGCTTTGGGAAAGGCCTCGAGGAAAACCGGCCTGAAAATACCACCGAACACCCAAAAATCGCCTTTCCGTTCGGCCGCGTTTACGGATGCATTGGCCGATTGCTTGGAAACGGTTACTTCCAGCAGGTTGGGTTTGCCGTAATTAAGCAAATTGCTAATGTCATATTTAAAACGATAAAACGATCCCTGGTGAATTGCCCCAGCCGATTTGCCATTTAGTTTTACCTCGGTATCGGTCATGGAGCCATCAAAAACGATGTTGATGCTTTTACCCTTCCAGGCAACCGGAACTGTGAACTCATGCTTATATAAGCCTTTTTCTTTACCTTTCAGGCTATCCTTGGCAAGCCCGTAGTTGTATTTTCCAAAACCCTGCAACTCCCAGTTAGATGGAACGGGAATAGTTGTCCATTTGCCCGAATTACGACCCTCAGTACAAAAAAACTGCCAGTTAACAGTATGATCGCTGCCCGTGCCCGATAAATACACCTTTTGTGTTTCCTGCGCTGGGGCAATTATTCCGCTTAGCAGTAACAGGGCATAGGTACATATTTTAAAACAGGCAGATCTCATGGCAATCAGTTTGTAGTAGGTGTAAATTTTAGCGAATTATCCGTTCGGAATGGCGCGGCAGGTAATCCGTTCTTATTATAAAAATTGGGCTGGGCCGATTCCGACCAGGCAAAACGTGCAGCTACAGGAGAAGCTGCGCCATCCGCAGAAACCTCGACCATATTATCTTTGATGATGGCGCTGGCCGGTACAAATTTGCCGTCATGACCGCTTATCATGAAACCGGTAAGCGGTTTGCCGTCGTGGCTAACCAATCCATCGCCTGCATATTTAAAACCCAGGATGATTTTGTTACCGGTGATTTTCATGCTTTTATACACCGGTCCGCAGAAGACGAGCTTCTTCTGTCCATAAGTATTGGCCAATGCCTGTAATTCCAATCTGCGGCCTACCTCCCACTTAAATGGCGGGTGAATGTTTTTAAGATCATCGTTCAAATCGGTAGTGATGATCATTCCTGTGTGCCGGATCTTTAACGCTTCGCTTTGTGCTTCCCTGAATTCCGGTTCGGTAAATTCAGTATGTGGCACAGGGTCTTTTGCCTGTGAATAATAAAATGGCGCTATCTGCACATAATAAAAAGGCATGTTCTTATTGTCCCAAAGTCTTCGCCAGTAATTGATCAGCGCGTTCATCTTGTAGGTATAGCTGATGGTGTCGCCTAAATAGCAATTACTTTCGCCCTGGTACCACAAAAATCCTTTGACAGCAAATGGAGCGAGCGGCTGGATCATTTTGGAGTAAAACTTACCGGGATCGCCCTCAATTTTAATGTTATTGGTTTTAAAATACGGGATAGCATCAAAAGCTTCCTGCGGCGCCCATGGCTCGATACGGCTGCCGCTTACTGCCGATGAAATGATGCCAACGGGTACTTTCAGATCATGATTAAGATTTTTGGCGAAAAAATACCCTACCGCCGAAAAAGCGCGTAAAGCTGAATCCTGCGCGATGCTCCAGCCTGAATGAGTAGAATCGGGCTTCTGCAGGTTTCTTTGTGTGACTAAAAAGATCCTGATCTGCGGATTATGCGCCCTATTAAGTTCATCGACCGGTGAATTTGCTGTACTGGTATCGGGCTTTTTTACTTTGCTATTCTTGCGCATCTCGTACTGCATGTTGGACTGGCCCGAACATAACCACACCTCGCCCACCAGGATATCTGTAAGCTTTATGGTGTTGGTACCTGCGATGATTAACGTAGACGGATTTGCCGAAGCAGGCATCGGTTTAAGCGTAACCATCCATTTACCGGCATCATCGGCAGTAGCCATTTTGGTTTGACCATTAAATTTAACGGTTACCCTTTCGCCCGCTTTGGCAGTACCCCAGATTGGAACAGACTGATTGCGCTGCAATACCATGCCGTTGCCTAATATTTTAGGCAAAACAACCTGGGCTATGCTGCGGGTAAAACCGCATAAGCTCATCATCAAACAGCAAAATATCGCCCTGCTACCCATTCCTAATAATTGCCTGTTTTAAATGATTTGATGTAATAAACCGCGGGTTTAGTCGATTCTCCTGCTTTTGGCAGGTCATAATTTTGATCCGTTGGTGTATCTGTGTCCGGAAAACGCCGCACACCGCCTGTGCGGAAAACCACGTGGTTAACGCTTAAGACCGGCGCAAAAAACAAGCCGGTGAGCACATCCTTGCCGTTTACATTCATGGTATAAAAACGGCTTTTGGTGTTTAGTTTCAGGATGATATGGTAAGATTTGCCTGCTTCATATTTCATAATAGTTTTATCACGGTATCCCGCCTTGGTCCTAAACTGCCCCGCCGAATCGAGCGTGAGCCTGATAGCTGCACTGCCCTTTTCATCCTGGAACTCTATATCCAACATCCCGGCATTATTTTGCCCGGGGATGATGGTAAAATCGGCCATTAACTTTTTAGATACAGGCACTACCCGTTCCGCTTTGGCATAATCAAAAGGATCGCTATCTTTCAGGGTAAGGCTTTTTTCGCCATCCGGGGCTTTTTCAATAGTCGCAGTTGCCCATAGGGGGCTGTAGGTATTCCACAGTTCGAGTTCTTTACCGGCGGGCATTTCCTTAAATACTTCATCGGCATGTACGCCCGCTATTTCGGATAGGGGTACAGGTATTGATGATACCCAGATATCCTCCTTATTCATGCTGTAGGTTACCCACAGCTTACCATCGGGTGGGGTACCGTTGCCTTCTTCTATCCCGCGCACATATTGCGGCCCGTATGATTTATAGGCGCCGCCATACCGCATTGCCGAAATTTCGCCGTTAACCAGTAACAGGTTTTTATAATTGAGCCCATCGTCACTAACCGAAACAGCCAGCGGCCACCTGAATTCGGAAGGATTATAAACGGTTGCATATTTACCATCGGACGTGCGCTGCCCCCAAATTTTGGCATTGCTGTTTACAAAGCGTGGCGCGCGTGCAGCGTTTGCAGGCCAGGTTTTACCATTATCGGTACTGATGGCTGTTAGGGCATATTTCCATAAGCCTACTACCCGGCCATCGGGCAGGTGATAAAAATTGAAAGCCTTATAATCTTTATGCAACGGTATTAAAGGATCTTTTTTATCGGTTTCTTCTACCCACTGCATCATCATTAAGGGGTTAGCCATCAACTCATCGCAGGCCTGTACAAAGCCTTTATCTTTACTGGTTTTATAAAAGGGATAGCTTGTGTTTTTCTCGTTCCATTTCGGGTTGTAATGGATAAAGTAGATGGGGCCGTATTTTCCGTTTGGTAAAACCTCGCGCACCACACGACCTATCCCCTGCCCATCATTGGGATCATCGTGCCCATCCAAACAAATCCCATAAAAGCCCAGCACCAGCAAGCGTTTTGATTTGGCGGTATAAAAGCCCATACGCTGGTGCATTACCGAATACAGGTTATTTGCCACGCCAGGATGCCCTTCTTTTGTAGTACCATCGGGTATTTTATAGGGAGGAAAAACAACGGTTGGTTTTGACCAGGTTCGACCATCGGCAGATGTGATCACCAATGTTTGGCCGGGGGGCGCACTTTCGCCTACCTTATCACTTAAATACTCAACATAAAAAGTTTTGTTCCAGTAAGCCAGCATGGGCGCATGGTTATAGGTAAAGCCAAAACCATCAGCCAGCTCGGGGTGTTCCCGGTTGGCCCTCAAAATCTGCGTACTATGCACCCCCACTACCGGAGTTAACTGCCCATGATGATAATCAACATTAACCAGGGTATTGCCGGTGTAGCGTACAGTATCCTGCGCTTGCGCGGTATAAGCAATTAATGTAAACAGTAATATATTGATGATCTTATTCATGTTACCTTCTTTCGTTTTTCAACTGTGCTTTCTTTAGCAGTAAATCCAGTTGTTTTTGGGTCACTTTAAAAATAGTGCCGTGTTTGTGCCCCTCGGGTACCTTCACACTATCTGATACATCGGTAAAAGTTTTAAAATCGGTAGTGCTCATAGCGCCATATCTTTTTAACCGATATGAGTCATAGTAAATAAGCCAGCTGTTTCCCGTTTTGATTAAGGAAGGGCCTTCGCTGTACATTTCGGTAAAGCGTTTGGTATAGTTGCTGTATGGCCCCAATGGGTTGTTGCTAAACGCCAACAGAATATTGCGATTGGGCCGGGTATTGTCCTTCATTACCAGGATATAATCGTTTTTGCCCCGTTTAACAATTTCGGCGTCAATTACGCTAAAACCAGGATCGAGGAATAGTTTGGTTGGCGTAAACGCTTTAAAATCCCTGGTTGTGGTATAATACAGGCGGTGGTTATTGTTCTCGTCCTCCTGCCCTTTAGGGAAACGGTTGGGCACTGTTGACGCCCATACGATAATAAACCTGTCGGCCTCGTCGTCATAAAACAACTCCGGCGCCCAGGCATTTACTGCTGTTGGCTCGTAATCCATCACATTAATGTGTTGCTGTGCCGACCAATGGACCAGGTCGGTTGAGCTGGCGTAGCCAATTCCCTGGTCGTTTTTCCAGCCGGTTGTCCATACCAGGTGATAAACGCCGTCTGGCCCCTGGGCGATGGATGGATCGCGCATGATTTTCGCCTCGCCGGCTTCCGGTTTTAAAAAGGTGTGGTTAAGGTCTGTCCAGTGCCAGGCATCGTAACTATATAAAAACCGCAGGCCTTCATTTGCCGGTTCATGAAACGAGGTAAACAGGTATACGCTTTTACTCGCCTTGCATGATATTATCATTGCAAAGGCAAATACTAACGTTACATATTTAGCTAATGGGTTCATTTTTATCTGTGGGTTTATATGGCGTCAATAATCAGCACCCAATCGTTGCCATTCGTTTTATTGCCGGGAGGATTGAATTTAAGTGTTTTTGATTTGGCAAAGATGCCTATGGCTGTAACTTGCCCGTTACGTGGATTATACCATGAGGCCTTTATTTTCGATCCTGTTAGTTGCCCTGTATTCACATTGATGTTCCGGCCTGTATAGGTATATATAAACGCGTAGTTTTTACCGCGGGTAGCTATAAGCCTGTTATATTTTACCCCCTGTGGCCCGGCAATCAGCGATTGATCGGGCACCCTGTCGAAATATGGGCGCGATAACATCAGCTTTTTAAGGTAGATCATTTGCCTGGCGCCGGGATCGTTTATAGAATTGTACCAATATCCTTTTGAGCCATAAGCGCTCTTTTTATCTGTTGGCTTATGCATTTGCATTACATCATTATGGCCATAGGTATAACCGCAGCCACCTGCAAATACCGACCAGTAACCATATCGCCTTACGTCGGCGTCCGTCCACCTGGGCAATTTCAAATCATGCAATCCATAAGGAATTTTTTCATACGATGGCTCCGCGTCAAGCGTAGGTTTTACGGGCGTTTTGGCATAGTCAACCTGTACGTATTTCCAGTTATCCTCGCCATACTTTAAGCCTTTTTTTGAAGTGTCCTGGGCGTAGGTACGATGCCCCGACTGGAAACAATTAAAACTTAACCAGGGCTGCTCATGAAACCAGGTTGATGATTGTGTACGCCCGCGGGGATGGTATGTAATGAGGTGCGTTTTATCAAGATCATGCAGCGTATTACCAATGGCGTTCCATGTTTTCAGGGAATCGGTTCCGGCTATATCCCCACCATTCATCCAGATGATGTTTGACCGGTCGCGGTACCTCTTGGCTAAAAATTCAGCATAAATCCGGGCTTTGGCTGCGTTGATATGATCTTCTTTTACTACGGATCCCCATACTGGCACCAAAGCTATATACAATCCTTTTTCGGCAGCTTTGCTGATTATCCAGTCGATATGGTCCCAGTAATCGTACTCATTCCCTTTGCCAAAGGTATTGCCGGGAGTAATTTTAGGCAGGGTAATATTTTTATTACTTAGGGCCGAGTCGCCATAGGCGTTTGTTTCATTAATGCTATGTACTACCATTACCTGTATCACGTTAAAGCCTTGCTTGCTCCGGGTATCCAGGTATTGTTCGGCCTCTTCCCGGTTCAGTTTTGAAAACAGGAGCCAGCCGGTATCGCCCAACCAGAAAAAAGGTTTGCCATCGGCCATAAAATACCGGTGGTTTGCGGCAATCTTTAAAATTGGCATAGCCGTTTCATTGCTTTTGAACGAGAAAAGCAAGCAAGAGAGGATACCTATTAAAACAACCTTTTTTAACATAATTATTTAGTTACGGGTAAGCCATAAAATGGCCGCCCTGCCATTAGAGTTTTTAATTTCGGTAGCATTGCCACCATTTACCTGTTGGTTGCCGGGTAATACCTGGCCGCTTTGAGGATCAATCCATTGGACCTGATAACTCGTATTGGCAGGCAGATTTAAACGGACAGTGCCGTCGGCATTAGTGTAAACAATGTAATCTTTGGCCGAGCTTAATGCCCATTGATCTTTTGGTGCAGCGGGCAGTTCAAGAGGCTTCATGCCGCTTGCTGCGGTTAAAAACTGCTTATCGGTATTGGCCGGTAATACCGGTAATGAACCACCGGCCATAAATACGGCCCAACCAAAACGGTCATAACCGTCGGCAGAATATAAAACAGCTTTGTCCGGGTATTTGATCCGATACTCATGCACAGCTCGGTAAACCTGCTCAAAAGATGTTGCTTTGGGTTTTAAAATACGGGCCTGCTGGCGCGGCGCAAGGCTTTGGCCGCCAATGGGCTCATACGCGGCACCATTGGCCTGGTAATACCAATAACGAATGTCGATCACATTAATAACCGATGCCTTTGAAGGATCAGCAAGGATGGCATCCTGTACATCCTTGGTGGCGCTAAGGCCAATAATTTCTTTTTGTTTATGCGTGGCTTCCCATTGCTTAACAGTTTCAACCCAAAACTGCATAAAATGCAGCGGGCCTGTGAACTCTGCCCCAATTAACTGAATTACACCGTTGTTGCCCGCAAAATTATCTAAGCATTTATTGATATAAGCCTGGTGAAGTTTACGCCGGGCAGGGTTGGTTTCGTCATAAAACTGCTCGGCCATAAACTGGCGTTTGTCGCCTGCATAAGGCACGGGCTCGGGAAATCCTGTGGCGTTAATGTTATTGGCCGTGCGCCACGGAAAATCGGTATAGTGCGCGCCGGCTTCGATAATGTTATGCTGAAAATAGTTTTGATGTACTAATACCAAACCCTTTTGATCGGCAAGGTCGGCAAAGCGTTTAAGACGGGCCCAGTACCAGGTGTTGTATTTGGTCAGGTCGTATTTGCTTAAGCCATCGTAGGCCAGTTCTTTACCGCTGCGGGCAAAAGGCAGTTCATAAAATGGTGCCCAAACGTCGCCATCCATCCTGCGGATGCGTTCATGGTCATCGCGGCGGCGATCATACCATAAACCGTAATTGTGTTCAAATACCACAATATTATCTTTTACCATCCAGTCGCTCACCTCATTCAAATCATCTGTAAGCCCGGTTCCGGTTTGGCCGGGCACCCAGCGCGAAATTGCCGGTTTGGCCTCTTTTTCGGTATAATCCGGATGAACGGTGCCGCTCCACCAGGGCGTTTCAAAATGTTTACCGGCAAGCACGGTGTTGCCGCGTACCAGCCAGCCATTTTTCACACTCATTTTTGGAACTGTGACAACGGCGTTTGCCTGCTTATAACCTATTTGCTCAATCGTTTTTATTCCTGTCGACGAAATATCGATGGGATTTTTTTGCGGCGCCTGGCTAATCCAATCGTTTATGGTGACGGCTGGTTTCCTTGCCGCCGCTAGTAATTCGGCGGCCTGTTCGGCTGTAGGACTGCTTGACGGTTCTGTAGCCGGATATAGAATATTAGCCTGCTTACTTACATCTTTATTTAACCGGTTGGCTAATTGCGCATAATAAAAGCTGCGCGGGTTAATTGTACTGTTCGATTCTTCCCAATAGCCATCGCCTGCAAATTGCGCCCATGTGCCAAAAGCCCAGTTTTGCGCAGTTGGCGGCTGGTAGCAATCTACACGGGCAGCAGAGCAATTCCAAAAAAGGCTGTTGGCTGCGTTCCAGCCTGCCCCCTGCCCGTCTTGCCCCCGGTTCATATAGCTTAGCGCCTGCCCGTCAATATTGGCTATATCAAATAACACGCCCGATGCCCAACTATCTATACTGCCGCTAAAGCTATAAGGCGCAACAGCCACGCATTGCACAAACGCGTTTGGCCCCGGCGCGCAATACCCGGTGGCAAAATCATGAAAGCCGTTTTCGGCATATAAGCGCTGAAACAGGGTTTGGCCGCCCATAGTTAAAAATGTATTGCGGCGCTGGCCACCAATTTCTGATACGGGTGCAAGCGATTTACAATCTTCTACAGTTATACGGTTGCCTGTTGGTAAAACAAACACGGCCGACCCCGCAAAATGCCTGAATGTAACCTGCCTTACCCAGGCATCGGTAACATTTTCCATGGTAATGGCCATCCAACGGTGCGCTTCATCTTTTGGATTGGAAGCGTCATAAGCCGATCTCAATTCCAGGTTTTCTACACCAACCTGGGCTATGCGGCCGGGCCAGCTGTAAACAGCTACAAGGCCGCCTCCAAAAGCGGTATCCAATGACGTTGTAAGGGGTGCGTCAATGGTGATTTTATTACCTTCAACAGCCGTTACTTTGCGGTCCCAATAAAGATCGCGTTCGCCGGGTTTCCAGGCAAGGGCGGTAAGGCCGCCGCCAAAATGATCTGTTTTTAAGGTGTTTATCCAGTTTTGCGTGCTTGGACGGTGTACCAGGACCAGATCTCCTGTTTTGATAGCCGCACCACCGGCAACGTGGAAAGTTGTTGCGTTTACAGGCACATAAGCATCTGTAATTTTAATTTCTTTTGATGTTTGCCTGTCCTTTTCACCGGCAACCTGGATAAATGATTCCCTATCGGTACCGGCGGCAAATAATATGGTGCCGTTTGAAGCCATTCCGCTTCCGCGTAAAACAACGCCGGATGCTTTAATTTTTAAGCTGCCAGTAACCTGGTATAAACCCTTATTGAGTAATACCGCGCCACGAATGCCATCTGCACCGGCTGGTAAAGCAGCTACATAGTCAAGCGCCGATTGAATCCTTAAAGTGGCATCGCCCGGTTTTACCGGCACAACAACCCGTACGGGGACATTGGGAATGGCCTGTTCTGACGCCATATA
>Ga0075366_10000570_pt1 | contig 17257 bp, 13 predicted proteins | sample EndMethybrTD3031_FD_72351 | JGI IMG/M metagenome (GOLD analysis project Ga0075366, IMG submission 72351) | Populus endosphere microbial communities from Tennessee, USA - Endosphere MetaG P. TD hybrid TD303-1 | ecosystem: Host-associated > Plants > Roots > Endosphere | place: USA: Tennessee...
GTACGATACTTAAAGGCGCTGGCCAATGCTTGGCGACTCGCGCTACCACGTCGGCATCAACACCCAAATCTATGAGCTGTTCCGGGCTGGCCGCTATGGTTGTGCCTGGTTTTTCATTACGTCGTTTAAGCGCATAGAGTCGCTCTACAGCAGTGGGACTCGCAGCTCGCGCTACTAGCCCGTAGAGTGTGTCTGTTGGCAAAACACCCACACCACCATTTAGAATGGTGGTCACAAGTTCTAGATCTGTTAACGAATGAAAAACGTGCATATAAACCCTATGATTGTGTGTACATATAAACTGCTAATGTGCTCAGCGCCACCATGGCGACTAGCGTAACGATGACTACGGCCATGATACCGGCTGATGTCTTTGGCTTCTTTACTTTTGGCTGAGACTTTGGAGCTTCAGGTATATTTGGTGTTTGATTTTGGTCAGACGATTCTTGTTCGGGAGCCTTATGAAGTGGCAATGGGACGGAAGGCTTAGGTTCTACGGTGGTTGGAGTCGTCGGCATTGACTCTGGTTGTGGTGACTTGGTTGGGGCTACCGAAGATGGTGCCGCAGCTGCAGTGTCCTGAGTAGTCCGGGAAGTCGCTGACACCACTGCTACTGGTGCGACCATAGAAGGTCTTGGCGGCGAAGGCGGCGCAGCCACAGGCTTGGCAGGCGCCTTAACGTCCATAACTGGTTTAGATTGAGAAGCAGGTTCCATATTAATACTCTTAAGATTGTACCATTATGTCACCTAAATGGTAGTGTCCTTGCATATATGAGATCATTTTTTCAGTTAGTAAGTCTTGTAGTACACTAGGCAGACGCTCATCGGTAATGTGTTTGGCCAGGTCAGCTTGCGAATGCGGTGCCGCTTGCAACCTTCGTAAAACTGCACCCCGTACTTGCCTACGTGACCCATTAAACGCTGATTGTTTTGTATAAGCTTTACTGCGGCGGCTAGCATTACCGGCTGTTTGCTTCAAAAACGTACCGTAGTCCATAAGGGCCCAATACCAGGTGCGCGGTGTAAAGTCGGCCGCTTCCTGATCCTCTACGACCTGAAGAGTATCCTGAACTATAGGCAGCAAAGCTTCATCGGATACTAAGTCTTGACTACTAAAAAAGTGATGGATATAAACTGTTCGAATGTTTGTTTCTAAAAAGACGGCTGGCTGGTCAAACGCATAAGCCATAATTGCACCCGCGGTATTAACACCTACTCCCGGTAATTTTATGAGCTCAGTCAGCTGCCGCGGAAACACTCCCTGCAGAGGACCAGCAACGTACTGCGCAGCCTGCCACAAAAACTTTGCTCGCCTATTATAACCCAGGCCACTCCAGGCGGTCAGTACTTCAGCAAGCGGCGCGGCTGCCAAGGATGATATGCTTGGAAATTGCTTCATAAACGCTTCAAATTTAGGAATTACACGCTGTACTTGAGTTTGCTGTAGCATTATTTCCGAAACCATAATAGCGTATGGGTCAAATGTTCCATCAGCAGATGGTTGACGCCATGGTAAATCGTGGCGACCATGCACTATATAGTATCCCCATATCTGTATCCAAAAATCTGTGAGCTGCATCTTGTATTTACTCGAGATTAATTAGTCTGACTAAAGCCGTAGGTGCTCGTAACGTCGGTAAGTTTTTTAACTTCGCCGCCATTTACGGATATAGCATAATCGGCAACTTCTTGTGGGGTAACTGCCCGATAAATAATTGTCTTGCTGTTAAGCCAACGCACCGGATAAGCTAGTCCGCCCTGCATATGAAGCACCGTGTCTTTGCCTATCGCACTATTGTAATCCAACAATACGCCCTGCCCATCGCGATTATCTACCCATATATTGTGCTGACCGTTAGTGCTATATAGTCGGCTCTGGAAGTTTGTGGCTGGCCCACTTTGCTCCAGACCCTTATTGAGGTCGTACAAAAACCAACCATTAGGTGTTTGCAACTTAAGCGTCTTAAAATCGCTTCTAAATACGCTCCACGTTTCTTGATCTAAGATAGTTTGCCGGCCAGTTCCGTCAGGGCGGATCCGGTATAGCGCTGGTTTTACACTGGGGTCGGTATGGGATACGGCAAAATAAACCATTCCATCAGCACTAATTGCAGCATTAAATTGGTTGGCCGTCGCTAGCTGAACTTTGGCATTTGTGACATAATCATATGACATAATTTTGTAGCGCTGCGGATTGCTGGCACTGCTACTGGCAATTGCCTGCTCATAGATAATGCGGGTTCCTACCCAGTCAATCAGCTGAATTTGTTCGGCATGCTCCAGAGTAGTTGCCGCGCCATTACCAGTATCAACTAAGGTCAGGGTACTCATAAGATATCCGTCGGTATCTCGAACATTATCACGGGTAGAGACCAAAGCCGCGCGCTTGCCTGCCGTATCTATGGCCAGTGAGATATTGTTATTCTCATTGCCGCTGCCGCCCAAAAGCGTTGTACGACTACGGCCATCTATATCCATAGCCATCAGATCATATTTACCACTTTGTTTTGTGATAAATACCTCTTTACCAAAAGGCACAAGGGTTACATCTATGCTTTCTGTAGTTGCCAGATTAAGACTAACCGTCTCTGTACGATAGTCCTTTTTTGTAATGGCGATATCAACGCTGCCACTTGTATCAGTATTGGCGTCGAGTGTTAAAGTAATCACACCATTTTTATCAGCCACTGCAGCTGCCACACCACTATCCGCTTCGACATCAGCTACCGGCTTACCCGAAATAAAGTCTTTTACTGCAATAGTGTACCGGGCACCAGTTGCAGTGAGCACTATATTGCCGAGAGGATTACTCCCCCAGCCGACGGTTATCTCTTTAGTAACAGGAGCAAAGGCTACGCGACGGATAGTTATCGTCTGTTGGCCCAAACGCACCTCATTCAACCTTACATAACCTTTGGAGTCAGTTTTGGCCTGATGACCATCAACTGCAACAGTAACATTCTTAAGGGGTAGTTGGGTACTAACATCGATAACACTCAGCGAAACACTACTTCGAACACCGACGGTATTAAGCGTAAAGTAACGAGCCTGTGGTATAGCCATAACTGTTGCGATTGCCGCAAGTAAAACTAAAATTGTTATATTGCGCGCCCACTTATTGCGCCACCATGTCGCAAAGAAATGACCGATTTTGCGCCAAAACCCCCTTGGCCTAGTAGGCTGCGCCGGATGACGTCGCGCATCTTCCGCTGCCAAGACTTCGTCTGCTTCTTGCCTCACAATATCATCTACTGCTGAGTCAGTCTGGGGGTCATCAATCTCTGTTTTGATATCTTCATCTTCTGTCGTAACTTCTGCAAGAGTGGCAGTATTGTCTGAGCCTATAGCATCAGATTGGGCTGCGCCAGACGCTACCTTAAGTGCTGATTGGTCCAGGGCCTGCTTACTCTCATCTTGCGTTACTTCTGGTTTTTTAGAACTATTAGAAGCTGTTTTTTTAGTCTTTTTTGGGGCATCTGCCTTGAGATGTCTTGCCAGCTCCTTGGCTAAAGCATCAGATAATATTGGAGCACCCGGCAATCCGGTGAGCTCATTTTGTTCCTCTGGCATGTCTGGTGACTTCTTAGTCATTGTCTAACTAGTGTAGCGGTTAGGCTATAAATTGACTAGCTCCTACAGACCACCGTAGCCATAGCCGTATCCGGGGAAGCTCTGTGATGGCTTAAAGTAGTCGGTAACTTTTAGGCTATTTCCGCCCCCGGCAGGCATAATATATAATTCACTACCATTTTTGGCGGTTAAAACATACTGGTCGGTATACCAGCCATAGGCAGTATTTTCGCTCAAGCTCGCAATCTGCCTACTGTCGTTGCCTTGCGTATCACCAATAAATAAGGTGTTCTTGCCATCACGAGGTTCGGTCCAGAATGTCTTCTGACTTGATGGCGAAAGTAAGTAGGTTGGGTAAAACTTGTTAAAGAAATCTTCAGATCCAACAGACGCGCTCTTTACCTTGTCATCTTCGTACTCGTAAAAGTGATCGCTTCCGTCGTTAAAGTAAATGTAAGTTTCTTCTGGAGCATATGATTTAAGCACAATACTTACCGAGTAATAACCGACCGTAGTAGATGGATAGGCAAAGCTTTTAACAGTTCGCTTGCCGCTACCATCGGGCTGCACGGTATTAAGGACCGCTTCTTTAATCTTGATGTCGTTAACGGCATAGTAGCCAGCTGACCAGTTTTTGGAGTACACAATGCCATTAGCCTGAATATATACTTCGCCGAAAGTTTCGTACACCGCCTTATCGGCACTATCCCCCTGCGCTCCCGTTTCGTCTAGGGTGGCTAATTTGCCTGTTTCAGCGTCAAAGCTCTTGAGGGCTTGGTGGCGATTTTGCCAGACTTGGTTACTGCGGTTAACAGTGTATACAAAGCGGTGACCGTCCCAACCTGCTGCTTGGAATGTAGCATTACCCTCATCCATAATGGTCATTTTGTCCGTAGTTGTGTCAATAAGATACAGCTTGGCGTACTGACCACCATCGCGCTTCGACAATAGCGCAAGATATTTCCAGTCGCGGGCCGCCAGCAATACTGTTGAGCGATCTTCTGAGCCGCTACCAGCAATTACCGTTTGTCGATCTGTACCGTCGAGATTAGCCTTAACTACATCAACTTTACCGCTCAAATTAGATAAGAAATATAATTTGCCACTTGGGGTAATTTCAAAAGAATTATCTTTTTCGCTTGCAGCTACAACGAGCTCAACCTTTTGGTCGTTAAAACCATTCGCTTGGAGCGTAGCAGCAACCTTTTGCTTGTTAGCTGGCACAACGAGTATCGCCTTGCCTTGTTTGTCAGTCCTTGATTCGGTATCTTCAAACTTGATCGAAATATTCTCTGCAGGCTTCTTAGCTATCTTGTTAACAACAGTAACCGTAATTTGACGACCGGTAGGCTCAAGGCGTACCATCGTTATGCTTTTAGGCTTAAGGATGGGCACTAAAACACTCTGCGTAGCGTTTTTATAATATTTTTTATTAGCATCAAGCTGTGTTTTACCGACAGCAGCTTTAATATGTACCTCGCCCTTGTTGTCAGTAGTTCGCATAGCACCGTCAAGGATCACCGTAGCACTTGTTACCGGCTTATCACTCTTTGAATCAATTACTTTAATAGTCATTGTTTGCTTCAAAAATACACCAGCCAATGTATAGCGGCTCCAAGGAATTGCCGCCAGTATTGCTAAAATAGCCACTAAACAAAGCAAAATTGTGGTCGTTTTATGAGCTGTTACCCATTGCCTAAAACCCACTAACTTGCCCTGCTTTGGGGCCTCCACTATTGGTTGAGGCAGCTCCACCTCTTCATCGGTTGGCGCATCTTTATCCAATAACTCACCTGCTAACTTGGCTTTTTCTTCAGTTTCGTTAGATTGTTTTACGTCGCCTTCTTCTGTGGCTTCGAGCTCGTCAGTAAGCTCAGAGCTTCGTGAAGATTGATCTGCTTCGCTCGAAACCTTGGAGTTTTCTTTTTCTGGCATACTGTTTCCTTTATCTTGGCTTAATTTTACCAAAGTTTGTAAGTGTAGCGGAAACTATTTATGCTTGGGCACCTTCATTGGGCTTGCTACAATATTAGACAATGGAATTTCGCGCAGGCAACTATCCCATAATGAGCCCAAGCACTCATAAAAAGGCCGCCACTCACCTAACAGCTCATGACCCACACTTGGCGAAAATTATCGCCATAGTTGGTCCATGTAAAATCTTGCCACACACTAATTATTATCAGGATATTGTGGAGAGTATCATCGGGCAACAGTTAAGTGTTAAGGCTGCTGCATCAATCACCAAACGTTTTCGGGACTTATTTGGCCCAAGTTTCCCTACCCCTCAGCAAATCCTTGATAGAGATATCGATGCTTTACGGAGCGCTGGCCTAAGTCGACCCAAGGCCATATATATTCAGGATCTTGCCCAACACATACAAGATGGTCGTTTACGTTTTGATGGGCTCGACAATATGAGCAATCAAGAAGTTATAGCTAAGTTAACTGCTGTTAAGGGCATTGGCGAATGGACCGCTCATATGTTTTTGATGTTCTGTATGGGTCGCACTGATATCTTGGCATGGGGTGATTTAGGCGTCCGGAACAGCATCAAAAAACTTTACCAGCTTCAGCACAACCCTTCCCCGGCAGACATACAAGCCATCGCCGAAAAATATCAGTGGCACCCTTATCAGTCCATTGCGTGCTGGTATTTATGGCAAGCACTCGACAACGAACCAAAGTAAAAAGCTGTCGCCTAAACAGATGACAGCTTTTTACTTTGGCACAAAAACGCCGCTCTATGGTGCCAAACGGTTAATGTCGCGCGGGAATAGAATAGCTTCTTTGACGTTTCCGAGGCCAATAGCCTTTTCGGTTAGGCGGTCGATACCAAAGCCAAAGCCACCATGTGCAGGTAATCCATGCCTGAATGCCGCGAGATAAGAAGCAAAACCTGGCGCATCAACATCTACACCCGCGTCCTTCATTTGTTGCACTAACTCTTCGTATCGGTGCTCACGCTGTGGAACTGTTGAGATCTCGATACCGCGGAATAATAAGTCGGCCGAACGTGCTACGCCATTCTCACCCTTCATGTGGTAAAACTTCATCTTGCTTTGCGGTAAGCCAGTGGCAAATACCGCTTCACAACCATGATTCTTCTTGGCGTACTCACAAATCCATTTCTCTTCTTCGGGAGTCAAGTCTAACTCGCCAGACATATCTTTGCCGGTAGCTTTTTGGTACATTTCGTGAATTTCGGCCATGCTATAACGAGGAAATTCTGGCTTCAACACAAGCTCTGGAGCGTTAAGGCTCTTGAGGTCTGCGGCACGTTCTGCATATAGGCGGGTCATGGTGGTGTATACCAAGTCTTGCAGCATGTTAAGCACATCATCATGGTCCTTAATAAAGCCAAACTCAACATCAAGCATAGTTACTTCGGACACGTGCCGAGTTGTAGCCGACAGCTCGGCACGAAATGCTGGGCCAATTTCGAATACGCGGTCGAATACACCAACCATAATCTGCTTGTACAGCTGAGGGCTCTGGGCTAAGGTAGCTTCCTTGCCAAAATAGTCTAATTTAAACACTGCCGCACCACCTTCGGCGTCCCCGGCTACAATTTTGGGAGTGTTAATTTCGGTAAAGTCACGTTCGTACAAGAATTCGCGGATGTAGCGCAACAGTTCAGAACGAATCTTAAAAATCTTGGTTTCTTGCAAATTGCGCAAGCCAACTGAGCGGTGCTCAAACAAGGTATCAAGATTGTCAGACTTGTGGCTAAGCGGCTTGTCAATTTCTACCGGTGGTTCATCGGTAACTGGCACTTGAATCGTAATTTTAGCCTCGTGAATTTCGGCTCCACCTGGTGCACGAGGCTCCTCTACAGCCGAACCACTCACTTCTAAAACGGTACCAATCTGCAGACCGCGTAGCTTTTCAACTTCATCTTTATCTTTGATAACCACCTGCACGAGTCCGCTACGGTCACGAACATTAATAAATGTTAAGCCGCCAAGCAAACGCTTTTTATGCAGCCAGCCCTGAACGGTGATTGTTTTGCCCACATGAGCTACAACGTCTTTACTTAAAGTGTACATAAATTCTCCTGGATATTAGCTATTCGTCAGGCTGCAAGAAGGGTCGATCACAAAGCGCGCCGCCTTAAGCGCGCCCGGCGACCCACTGATTCATATTGGATTGTTGCTGAATCTTCATCTTGGAAGGTATTATACCACCTCTGTAGAAGAATAAAAAATTACAGCATCTTTTTTGTGCCGCGGGGCTTAAGTGCCCAATCGTAGGCTTCGGAGCATTGGCCTATTGCCGTAATTAAATTTTGCCGTAATTGAGCACCCTCAACTTTACCGACTGGACCACGGCAAATCCGTGGCGTAAGTGCCTTATCGTAGCGCACCGCGACATAGGACTCAAGACTTGTTACGATAGGTCGACCTCCCACCATAAAATCTGCAGATATTAAAATACGCCGCATCGTATTGAGTGGGGCTCTGTCTTCATTCCATTCGTTAATAGCTCGCCGGGCAAAATCCTCATCGACTGTTAAACGCGTAACCGTTAGGTTTGTAATATTACCATAATGTTTGCCAATAAATTTTTCGGTGGGGTCATATCCCGCAACGTTCCAACGCCACAGCATCGTGTTAGATGGGTCAAGTGTCAATGTGTTGAGTTGCTCCCCTATGCTTAGAAAAACTTCGCTCAGGGTTTGCCGCACATCATGGTGTGGGATTGGCCGACCTTCATTACTAATACGAAGTGTTTGGCCCGGTTGAAGTATTTGCACAAGCTGGTCAAGCTGCGCTCCTTCTTGGTGTTTTTTATCCTCGTCTGATTCTCGTAAGTGCCTTAATAAATTCGCAAAGCGTACTCGGTCACCTTGTATAAATGTCATAAAAGCTGTTTGCGGCGCAACCCCTATACGCGTGCTATGGCGGAGAGCTTCTTCGAGCAAGCGAGTAGATCCAGGAATTATGCGTTGGTGCATATCAATTAATTGCGCGGCACCATACTTGGAGGCTGCGCGCCAAAAACTCAAACACTCGCGGCCAATTACAGCAATAATTTCATCCTGACGCTCTATAGGTAGTCGCCAAAAATCAGGCGCCTTCATCTTGCCCGGCTGGCCAATTATTATCTTCTCCGCCGCTTCTACGTCACTTTCCTTTATGAGTCCAGCTTGCACTCGAAGGCTAAGACTTCGCTTTTCCGTCGGCCAACTTTGGAGCACTCGATCACGCCGTGCGGTAATGTCGATATCTGCCAAGACGCGTGCACCATTAGCGATCGTGCGCAACATGTTTGGCATAAATGGCCAGTAATAGGCCTTGAAAGCCTGCGAACTCAGCGACCCTGTTCTGCGTAATTCCTCGAGAGTGTCGCGGTGCTCACTTTGCCATTGGCTGAGCACCGGGTCAAGTGGACGAGCCTCTTCATAGCGTGGTAGACGAACTTTATTACCTCGATTGTGCAGCCATGGCTTAATAAACATTTCAGAAGGGTATTGCGATGAACGTGTACCATTTCTAATCTTGTCGACATAAGCTTCTGGGTTACCGTCATATGGCATATCTATTGGTGGCTCAAGAGGTATGTATCGTCCAACATGATGTGCCCGGGCAACAAGTTCATCAAGCGGATCTGAGGTTGGTACCCTCTCGTTATTTGTCATCAGACCTTTATAATATATGCGCTATACGTATGCAAGCGCTAAGTAACCTAGATTCGTTGTGGATTTTCTGCCTCGTAGACTGCTTGGCCTACTTTTTCATACCACTAACGTGGGCAATTACTGCCGTCGGGTCATCATATTGTTCAAACCCACTCTCTACTTTTCCGCCCAAGATTTGGGTGATCATATCTTCGACCGTTGCAATACCAACGTATTCCTCAAAACGATTCACTACTACAAAGAGCTGACTCTTGGTTTTCAAAAAGGCATGCATCATTTGGCCCAATGGGTATTCTTCGTGCACATAAAACACTTTAGGACGCATAATCGCCCGGATTGCACCACCCTCTTTAGCATTTACAACATCTCGCAAAAATAATGTACCTACAATTTTTTCTTGATTGCCGGCATATACCGGAAATACTGTAAAGCCGCTACTATGAAGCTCACCCATAAGAATTGGCCCAATAGTGTCATCTTCGGACACAGCACAAACTTTCTTTTTAGGAATTAAGATATTCGATACATGTTTATCGCCAAATTCCAAAACATGTTTAACTAGGGTGATTTCTTGGGCTAGCAAGCGACTATCTGGCTGTTCTGACTGGCGATCGAGTAAGGCTAATAAGTCAGCCCGTTCGTAAATACCCGTGTGCGGCAAAGCCGGTTGACGACCAGCGACCAATGACAACTTACGCAGGACTGGGTATAAGTGCGCCAAAAGCCAAACCACCGTAGGCGTACACCAGATAGCAATGCGTAAGCCTAGCCGCGTGATATCTGTACGCGGAATCCAAATAAACGCATAGCCGATTGCCAGTACTTCCATAATAAATACCAACGGCAAAGGCGCCGCTTGCGATAACAAGATAAAGCTCGTCGCCAAGCTTACCACCGTTGTAGTCCAGAGCAAAATCTGCAAACTTCCCTTATATGCTACAGCGCGATAAAGCAGCCTAGCTAACTCATCCCCACTCTGCGCCTGACGTTTAAGCTCCCTTACGGGGACAGCTTCATAGGTTTTTAGAAGTACAATCGTCACCAATGCCAAGGCAATTAACGCAAATGAAAGGAGAAATTGTGTCATACCATTAATCTTACGACAAAACGCGCTCGTTTGACAAAGCTTATCCTACGCTGAACGTCTCAGTAATTTTAAAGCACATTCTTAAACCATTCGTTGTATACTAAAGCTATCTAAACAAGAGGAACTTGGCACATGGACAAGCGTTTTTGGGGAGTAATTCTCGCCATCGTACTGATTTTCGTCGGTATCTTAGTATTTAACAAAGATGATTCATCGACTTCTAGCGTGAACCCAACCAATCACGTTATGGGCAATGCCTCTAGCGATGTCACGCTCGTAGAATATGGTGACTATCAATGTCCAGGCTGCGGCAGCTATCATCCTACCGTCAAACAGGCTGTAGACGACTATAAAGACAAGATTCAGTTCCAGTTTCGTAACCTACCATTGAGCCAAATTCACCAAAACGCTTTTGCCGCGGCCCGAGCTGCCGAAGCTGCCTCTAAGCAAGGTAAGTTCTGGGAAATGCACGACATGCTTTATGAGAACCAAGACGCCTGGAAGGCCGAAAATAACCCTAAATCTATTTTTGAGCAATATGCCAGCCAACTTGGACTTAACAGCCAAACTTTTGGTAAGGACTACGCCAGTGAGTCGGTAAACGACCTCATCAATGCCGACATCAAGGCTTTTGATAAGACAGGTAACCGCAAGGCTACACCTACCTTCTTCTTGAATGGTAAAAAAGTTGATCCAGACAATAGTGTTGATGCCTTCAAAAAGCTTTTCGATGCTGAACTTGCCAAAAAACAAAGCTAGTAGATGCCTACCTATTAAAAAGACCGCCTATCACGGCGGTCTTTTTAATAGGTTATAAACTCCTGCCAACTTGGTCGCTGCACCTTAACAGGTACGTGCGACGGGCGTGAGTGAATGATTTTGACTTTGACAGGCATCTGTCTCATCCTTCCAAAAAGCTAAAAACAACCACTCAAGTTGAGTAGTTTACTAAGCTTTTTGCCTCATTTATTTTTAATAGGTTTTTGTGTCTCTCGCTTCAGGGCTTCTCGGGTCCCCAGACATGGCTACAAGTTTACCAAGTTCCGCTTAAGCTTGTCAAGCCGCCTTGACCGCTGGGTCACCACCTGCGTTATATTCCTGCTGGCAATGTTCGCAGACATCGCAAGGCCCAATCCACGTTACCTTGTCGCTCCAGTTGCAGCTTTTAATGCGGCACACACCGCGCTTCCACTCCCATTTTGTTTGATCCTCTGGGTCAACTATATTACCAGGACCACCTTCGAATACGCTACGAAGCGATGACAGTGAGTCGCCACCCTTAGCACTCGAAGAAATACCGCATGCTGAGGTAACTGCCTGCGCCAATGCTAAAGCCGCGTGCATAACATAAGCAGCAATATCGCCTTGTGAATAAGCGCTACGAGCTTGCTCAATAGAAACCGCAGACAATGCGCCAAAGTTGCGCGCGTCAATATCGCTGTCCTTAGTAGCCCTGATACCAGCGTATTTCTCGACTAAGTCTTGCATGAGCTGGTTGGCTTCAAAATCTTCGACAAAGCCAGGCGCAGCCGCAACAAGTTTGGCAAGCACCTTCGAAGTAATATCAGCATATTTCTGTTCACGAGCTGCACAGTAGTCGGCGAAGGTGTTATAGTCGCGAGGTTCGTGATCGGCGCCAAAAAAAGTGTTTTTGTCCAATAGGGTGTCATATAGACGGGCAAGGTCGGACACGCCATGCTTCATAAGTTCCTTGGGGATGAGCAGCGGCGTAGCCAGCATATCGTGTGGAGACATTTGATCTGCGCCAGCAATTCCCCACATTTTATACATTTTACGAACAGTAGCTATGTCGTATCGTTGGTTAATGGCTTGCTGTAACTCTTGGTCATTCATCTGTTGAGTGGCTTTGGGGTTTTCGTCAAACGGTTTCATGCCAGCTAAGAAAGCTGTTTCGGTTACGACAGTTTTGCCTTCGGTTCCCGTTGACTGAATAGCCAGTGACAATGTCGGTGCAAAGAAATTACGTTTAATCTCTGCCAGGTCAGCATTATCTTCTACCAACGAGAAAACAATAAAATTATTATCTTCCAATAAACCAGCACGCGAGCAATCCATCATACGGTGCCCGTTAAGCGCCTCGGTTATACTACGCTGTTGCATTACTGGTGACTGGCTCACTTTTTCTAGCGAATTTCGGTACACAGAGTCATGCGATTGGCCATGCTGTTGCCAGGTGCCGTCTTCGGCTATTGCAGAGATAACACGCGAAATATGACCTGACTTAAATATTGTCTCCACCACAGTGGAATGAATATTTTGGCTACTGTTTTGACGGGCTTCAGTATCGCCCTGGCCAGTCTTAACAAGTTTTTCACGCAAACTCACACTGGCCTGTGGGATTGGCGCTATGTCAATAGATTCGACATCAAGCTCAATTGTCTGGGCTATAGCCAGGCGGCTCAACCAGCGATTAAATCGGGCTTGTGTCCAATGCTCTTGATTGAGCATTGCAACAGAGAAGACGGCCGGTGTAGCTTCTACCGGCAGCTGCAATGCTGTCGCCCCTCTTATCTCCCCCATATAAAAACACCCACTTTTTTGGTTTTGCCGAGCGGGTGTTCAAAAATAGCACTGAAATAATTCAGCGTTTACTATCCTGCTCGGGATTTTCTCAAAAAGAGCGTATCGGGCTCAAGAAATATCTCTTTACCGTTGCGGCACAGCGTACGGATCTAACGCACTTCCGCTCTCTTTGAATTTGTGATTGTTAATACCTTTATTGTACAGCACACATAGTGGCTTGTTATTGTAAAAAACGCTATATATGGAGTTTTGCCCGAGATTTTAGCCTTATTAAGCGCCTATTAAAAGAGTCTAGATTTATTTGAATTTTGTTCTTACTCCCGGCACCATTAGCTTGTAATGAAAGTGGGGGGAGATATGGCAAGATTACCTATTCCAGGGGGTGACGTTGATGCGTGGGCTGCAATTCTTAATGAGTTCTTACTCGTAACGCATAATGCCGATGGCACTCAGCGGGTGGACAGTATTCCGCCGCACTCAGTAACACTAAGAGATCTCGACGTCAAAAATCCTACTACACAGCAAATAGAAAACTTTGTCTTAACAAACGACGACGAAAGACTGGTTTGGCGAAAAGCTGGCGAGGTGTTGCGCGCCACCTCTAGATTACGTATTAATGTCAATGACTACGGTGCGAAGGGTGATGGCGTGAGCGATGACACCGAGGCTATTCAGCGCGCTATAGATGTCGCAGAAAACGGTGGTGTGATTGAAATTCCTCGTGGTACCTATATGGTGCGCGGTCTTAAAATGACTAAACATGGCACCATGATTGTCGGTGAAGCTCGCTGGGGAACTAGACTCGTAAGTATTGATGATGCAAGGCCTCTTATCGAAATGAGCGGGACTGCAACTGGTGAACCTCAGGGGATAGGTACGAGTGGGCACCTACGTTATTGCACTATCAGCAACCTTACTCTCAACGGCAATCGGCAATCCGGTGCTTTGCTACGTTCAATATATGCAGACAGCTGTGCCATCACTAATGTCGACTTTGTATACTGCGAAGATGTAGCTGTAGACTTGGTGGAAGTTTGGGACACTCGCTTTAACAACTGCATCTGGGAGCACTGCGGTACCAATAGCAAGCCTGCTGTTTTGCTCCGCAATAGCATGCCCCGTGGCCAATTTGGCTATAGCGACGACAATACCAACCAGATTCACTTTATACTTTGCCGCTGGGAAGGCTTTAGAAATGGAGCAATTAAACTCGACGGTGGAGCTAATGGCTCTACCCGTCTACTAAACGGTATTTTCTTCACATCGTGCAAAATGGAAACACGTTTTGCTGCCGGTCCGCCATTCCAAATTATGGAGGGAACAACGATTGTCTTCGTTAACCAGCTCTACGTAGCAGTTATGGCAGTAGACCTTGATGCCGCTAAGCCCATTGATGCCATCATGGATCATGGTACTCACATATTTATGACCGATGTCTATATTCAGTGGGGCACAGAACGGAACATAGCCAATTCTTTAGTGCACATTCATCGAAGTGGGCCTCACATGTATTATAAGCTCAGCACACACTATCCTACCGAGGACCCGGCTGGTGCAGCTTTCGTCGTAGAAGACGGGAGTAATGATGTTGTTATCGCCTGTGCCGTTATAAATCGAGGTCGACTTGTATCAGGGGATGTAAGCAATGTTATGCTCTCAAGCCCACGCTCGGGCACCAGTATTTCGCTTGACGCAAGTGGAACCTTCTGTATTACGTCTACGGTTATTAATAAAGACCTGCTTAAGCTTGATAACAGCGGTACTAGGCCTTATTTGAGTGCCGTCAATGGGCTTGATCTTGTAGGCTTCTCAGATAGCTATGTTGCCGAGAAATGGCGCATTGTAGGCTCAACAGGTGCCGCCCGCTTTGCTTCGGGTAGATTCCAAATTGAGCCCACCAAAGGCTACGTAGGCATAAATAATACACCCTTTACCGGTATTGCTATGATTATTAAGGCTGCCGCAGGCAACGACCGTGGCTTGGCCATCGTAAGGCCTTCGGCAACTGCTTTTAATAGGTTGCTCGAATTCCAGGACGAAACAAATGCCGTTCAAGGGCAAGCTTTTGATTCCGGTGGTCGTCCCTTAGCTGTTGGTACGCCACCACGCGTCAGTCCAGGCCGTCAGGCCAGTGATGCCCGGCCCCTTGTCCAGGTAAGAGATGTTGCGGGTAGCGTTAAGGCCGTTGTACGCCCTACTCCTACAGCACCTGGCCCCATTGCCAGCATCACCTTCTCAAGGCCATATGATAATCCACCGCTTAGCATTGCCGTACACGACCATTCACCAAGTGAAGCAAGTTTATATGTATCCGCTCGTACTAAAGAGGGCTTTACTATCTCTACGCGCCAGGCGCTAACGCCCGGCGCACAGATTACCTTTGACTATTCAGTTATTGCCTGAGTGATTCGTTAGATCGGTCCTCGTCCACGCGTACCCGCAGCTCGCTTAGGCGAGGGGTAAAGGATTGCGCAGCAGTCTCAAGCCCGAGTATTTGAAGAGTGCTAACCAATGCATGTAATTGATCAACGTGTGCCTGCACAATCTGGCCAGCCTGCTCTACTTGGGTAAACAACTGTTCAGCGCGCTCAAGGAGCCAGCGCTCATTAGCGGCAGATGCAGATTGTTCTGGAGTATTTACACGCTGCACAACCTCTAGTGACCGAGCCTTGCCATCGCGCTTACGCAAATGGCCGCGTTTAATCAAGCTATTGACGTGAAGTGCCACTGTGGCTACAGAAGTATACTGCAGCCCTGTCATAATTTCGCGAAAACTTGGACTATACCCGTGCTGATTAATAAAGTCCTCGATAAAGGTTAATAACTCACGCTGCTTTTTGGTTGGTCTTAGACTCTCCGCCATGACGCCCCTCCTTATGTTTAGCGTTACCTATAAATACCCAGAACCGGTACCACACGTAGTTCCAGATCGTAAAGAAGCCCGCCGAAATAAAGAATCCCAGATAGGGGCTGACGCCCGCAGCTTTAAGTCCTGCAATAATCACATAATCAAGGGTAAGATTCATGGCACTTACCAGTCCATATTTACCAACAGTTTGGCCTTCACGGTGAGCGAGTGTTTTACTATTAAATACCCAATAACGCTGAATAAGATAATTGAGCGACAAGCCCACAATATCGGCGGCCATTTTGGCAGGTAGCCAGTCCCAGTGAAACCCACTATAACAAATTGCGAACACGATATATCCCGACCAGAAGTAGGCAGTTCCGCCAACCATAAACTCCAAGAATTGCACAATATCTTTTCGACTTATGGAACGTTTTACGAACTGTAGCATACGTACATTATAGCAGTTTATACAACATGCCGTTAGCGCTAAGCGCCTGCCAGTTTGCGCCAAGAGATGTTACTATATACGTATTATATGAAAAATAATGCCTCACTCATCTACAATGCTTTGCTGGTGGTAGGCGATTTTCTGGCTTTAGTGGCTGCATTTGTAGCTGCCTATATCTTGCGAGTTAAGCTCGACCCCAGGCCCCTCATCGAACCCATCCATGCCCTGCCTTACTTGGGAATCTTTTTAACCGTATTACCTTTTTGGATTCTGATTTTTGCTTTACTTGGTCTATATAACAGCAATATTTACGAAAAGCGCTTTGTTGAATTTGGTCGACTTCTCGTAGGTTCGTTTATAGGACTCTTGTTTTTGGTTTTTTGGAACTTTATTTCGAGTGAGCCTATTTTCCCGGCACGTTTGGTGCCAATTTATGGATTTACCATCGCTTTTGTATTCTTGCTTATCCTTCGTAATACCATGCGGTTTGTACGCACTAAATTGTTTAGCTATAACTTAGGATTGACGCACGTTGTAATTGTCGGTAATAGTGCCGTAACAGGCGAAATCCTCCATACTCTCAATGACCATCGCACCGGATATAAAATAGTCGCTGTTGTAGGCACTAAGCACTTACCAACAGCTAATCATATTCCTACCTTTAAGAGCTTTAAGGAGTTCTTAGAATCCAAGCCCAAAGATGTTCATGGCATTATTCAAACGGAATTGTTTACCAATGAAGCTCGCAACGCCGAAATTTTAAGCTATGCGCAAGAACACCATATTGGATACCGCTTTGTGCCTGGTAACAACGAACTGTTCGTTGGCAATATTGAGGTTGAACTCTTTCGTTCATCACTGCCCATTATCGTTGTCCGCCAAACAGCCATCTTTGGCTGGGGCCGCATTCTAAAACGTCTATCTGATATTATCCTGTCAAGCATTCTGCTGATTATTGCTTCACCTCTGTTTTTGATATTAGCTATCGCCATTAAGTTTATTGACCCAGGTCCAGTATTTTTTCGCCAAAAACGCCTGACCCGATTTAACCGTGAATTTGAGGTATACAAATTTCGTACACTTAAAACTGATACAAATGGCCTAACACCAGAGG
>Ga0075366_10000571_pt1 | contig 17249 bp, 19 predicted proteins | sample EndMethybrTD3031_FD_72351 | JGI IMG/M metagenome (GOLD analysis project Ga0075366, IMG submission 72351) | Populus endosphere microbial communities from Tennessee, USA - Endosphere MetaG P. TD hybrid TD303-1 | ecosystem: Host-associated > Plants > Roots > Endosphere | place: USA: Tennessee...
TAAGAAGTGCGCCGCTTTTTCGGGGTGACGACCTGTACACTCGTCACTGGCTGGCCGCTGAGTGGCTCCCTTATGCAGGGTCGGAACACGATATGGCCCGGCTTCTAAAATACCTATTCGACCAAAACGTCCGCGGGGAATTTGATGGTAGGCGAGGCCTCAATTTCGCCCAGCTTACCCAAGGCGCGATTGTGCAAAGCTTGTCGTACGTGCAGCGGCCCAATGCCGCGGTGATGACGGATGCGATCAAGGAAGCACTTGTGGGAGTATCACCAGAAAAACGCGAGGCGCTTATCGCAAAAATTTATCCGGCGCTCGGCAAGGTACTCCTCCGCGCACCTGTTCACGCAAAAGGCGCCCACGCTGTTATTCGAGATATAGCTAATGAAGAAATAGTGCAGGCTATTGAATTTTACGACGAAGCAGGGCTGGTAGGCGAGAAGTTTTGGACTAGCTTCGGCGTGGATGCGACTGCAGCGATCATCACTCCGGAGTTTGCGCCGTTACTTGTTGAAAAATTGAATGCGCCGGACGGCGAAGGTGAACGCCTGATACGCGAATATGTCCCGTATCCTGAGCGGGCGGCACGGGCGTATATTACCCGGGTTTTCGAAGCCTATAGTAACGACCCCGACCGCATCCAGCGGAATGTCGCGAACATGCTCAATAAGACGCTCCCCGGGAAAAAACAAGCAGGAACGACTGTCGATGCCCGCACCTTGATAAAGGAAGCTAACCGCATGTCAACAGCCCATAACCGGCGTATCGATGCTCGCGGAGGTGATCCGACGCGAAAGCTCACACCACTCCCTGTAGAGTTGCCGTTTGTCAGTGATGCGTTTTTGCGTATGCTCGCTTTGACGCGGTCAGCCGATATGCCTCGCGACATCCAGGTGGCCCAATGGGAGCAAGACGTGAACCACGCCGAAATTATCGGTATCATTTTGGGCCAAGAACATAAAAGGACGATATCTGACGCAGATTCCGCCTTGCAGTTTCCTAATCTGGATGCGAAGCAAAGGGCCCTTGTCCGCCGCATGATGCGCGGAAACGCCGGTGAATTACTACGGGCATTACAGGAGCAACAGGCCCAGCCGGATGAAAACCCGAAACACCCTGGTACAGATAAAAAGTCCCCGTATCCCGAACAATAACGGTGAGCGCGGCGTGAACTTGCCAACCTATGTCATAATACAACCATGAGACCAACAGCCCAGCGCGAAACGCCTGCGCATTCATCCGCGCACGCGCACAAGCCAAAACCGGAAAAATCCAAAGAAAAACCGCGTGTGTATGCATTTATCGACAGCCAAAACTTAAACCTGGGTGTGCAAAAGTTTGGCTGGAAGCTGGACTGGAAAAAGTTCCGGCAGTTTCTGGAAGACAAGTATGGTGTGACACGGGCGTTTTTGTTCATAGGGTACATTCCCGAAAACGAAGCCCTGTACGAACAGATGCATGACGTCGGTTTTTCAATCGTGCTAAAACCGACCTTTGACCTGACCAAGCCGCGTCCTGAGGCGATGGCCGAGCTGGCGCATGACGATTCCACCAAGGCGGCACCCAGAGCAGGGCACGACCATCACCGCGAAAAGCAGGCAGCCGAAGACAAGAAAGAAGAGAAAAAACCAGTCAAAGGCAATGTCGATGCAGAACTGGTACTTTGGGCGATGAAAGAGATGAGCAACTACGACAAGGCGATCATCGTTTCCGGAGACGGAGACTTTTACAGCCTTGTCGAGTACCTGGAAAGCAAAAAACGCCTGCTGCACTTACTGACGCCCAGCGGTCACTACTCCAGCCTATACAACCGCTACGAAGAGTACGTCGTACAACTTGATACGTTCCGGAAGCATCTGGCGTATCATGATAGGCATGGGCATCGGAATAAACGACCGCACCAAGATCAGGGGGACAGATCAGGAGTAGGGCGGAAATAGAACCCTTCAGTGACAATTCGGTCAAGACGACGTGAGAATATCTCATTCGTAGTCGATAACAAACTCCCCCGATCTTGAAGGACTGCGTTGATGTCTAGATTTGCGACATGCATCTTAGCTAATCTGGATCTAATATTTTTGGGATTCAGTACCAGCAGCTCGGACTCTTTTTTGGGGTCAATATTTTGGAATTCAGGAGGCCGCTCATCGCCGTCCCTTGCTTCTGGCGAAGGGCTGGCAGGGCCAGCCATCTGGCGTATAGGATATTCACGCAGCTCCATGGTATCTGTTTGAAAGGTATCACCACCAGCCGCTTCTTTCAATGTGCTATCATGCCCCTATGAGGAACGATCACAACGGTCAGCCGGTGCCAAGCGGGAACATTGAGGGGCTTTCGGGCCTGCTTTCTGCGGTTTTGACACAGACTTCCACAATCCAGACAACCGATAACGCAGTTGATGGCAAGGCTCACAACCTGATGGCTGCCGCCTTCGTGATCATCGCGCTTCTCGCCACCCAAATCCGCGACAGCGAAGGGAACTGGCGCTGGTGGACGGTTGCGGCCATGGCGACGCAGGCGCTTACGGTCTACGTGGTCATCTACCTGACGCGCTCGCGGCGCTACACCGGTACCGTTGTCGATCTGGCGACACACCGTGATTATTTTGCCAAAGACAGCGAGCTTCTACTAGTACAACTTATCGAAGATGCCGACTCGGCAAACGATGCCAACGCCCGCATCGTCGGGGAGAAAGTATCGCTTTTAAAAAAGGCCGTCGGGGTTTTTATTGTAGGTTTCGCGATCGGCATTATTTCATTATTTGTCCTGGTGTAAGCAAAAGGGTATAATGGAATTATGAACAAACGGGCGTCATCTGACCAAAAGAAGCAAGCCAACCGAAAGAAATTGTCGGAAAGTATTGTGCTGCCTTCGGGGCGTCCGATACCCCAAGCTAATCCTACCAAGCCCTTCATCAAGGGCGGGTCAATTTTTTAGCATTTCTTTCTTAATCCTCGCAGTCTGGATTTAGCTGAAGATTAGGTGCATAATTCTAAGCATAACTAATATTCGGAGGGGATATGGAAGTGCAGGTTAACTGGTTGGCCATCGTGCTGGCTGCCGCATCAACTATGGTCGTGGGATCAGTTTGGTATACGCCTAAGGTGTTCGGCAACCTATGGATGAAGCTTATCGGCAAAAGCAAGAAAGAGATACAAAGCCAAAGCGCGACCAAGCCCATTCTAATAACGATTGTAGTCAGCTTTTTTAGCGCGTACGTGCTTGCGCATGTTGCGTATCTGTCGAACTCGTTTTTCGAGCATTCGTTCTTGCAGGATGCACTTACGACCGCATTTTGGCTGTGGCTGGGTATGACGGCCGCCCGCTTCATTACGCATGACGCATTCGAGCACCGGCCAATGCAGCTGACACTGCTCAACATCTTTCATGAGTTGGTGACGTTTATGGTGATGGCACTGATTATCGGCTTGCTGAAGCCCTAATCTCTCAGTTTAGGAGAAACAACAAGCTAGTCGAATTTTACAGCATCATTTTTTAGCTTTCTGCGCTAGAATGGTGCTTATGACTATAAACACTGCCCGGCCTAAGACGGGCAGTTTGCTAACGTAAGGGAACAACATGAGTGATACTGACTCTTCGGCTTCTCAGCCTGAAAAAAACGAAACAGAAGAAAAGCGCGCCGTAAAGGTGCCGGAAAGAGGTGCGCCAAGCAGTGACGCCGAGATGATCCGTGCCGCCGCCAACGCCCCGACTCCCGATATCCTGGCCTCCGTACCCGATGAGCCCTACGAACCAAGCGACGTATTTGCTTGGGCCAATAACCTGTACCAGTACAAAAATCAGCTCAAAATGGAACTCTTTTTAATCAATAAAAACAACGTGCTGTATAGCACTAAGCTCGAAAAAGACCTGGAAAAGCAGCTGCAGCCTCTGTTTTTGACCAATATGCTTGAGTACATTTTGGAAGGCGCAGGCGAAGGTCTGGTTGTACGCGGCTTCGAAGACGCCGAGGCAGAGGACAATGTGCTGCAACGCACCCAGTGGAAAAATGTCGACAAGCTGACCGAGGTGATGCATTGGATCCGCACCCAGGAGCAGGAAATTACACAGTTTGTCGAGGAAGAACACGACCTAAAGCGCATCAAGGCGGTGATGGCGCGCTGCTTGCACGAAGGCATGAACGGCGGCGAGCCGTTTTACATCATCAAGGCGTTGCCTCGCGCGCAGATGATGAAAGGCGAAGGCTCCTGGATGGTCAGCGGCAAAGTTTTTATGCCGTTTCAGGATGCTGTAGCGCTCAAAATTCCCGCTGACAACCAGCTGCTAGTGCTGCACCAGGATCTGTACGTGTTCAGCCAGCCCAAGCTGGCCTCGCTATTCGGCTATGATATCAAGAAAAACAGTATTGCTGAACAAAAAGTTGCCGCAATCCAGGAGAAATTCGATCTTGTGTTTGCCGAAGGCGAAGATATGCAGTCGATGGTGAAGGGGAATAAGGGGCTGATCAATAAGCTGCAAAAGCTTGAGTTGTCCGAGGAAGTGACCAAAGATAAGATTATCGACCAGGGGGAGGAGCTGGATGTCGCGCTGATGACGGACGAGAAAGGTGCGATCATCATCGAGAACCCCAAAGACTTGGCGCGCTTTCTGAACCTGGTAAACGACGACTACGTCGAGTCGAACATGACCGGCATCCGCTACGAAATCAAAAGCAAAAAACCACTCAAACCAACGAACAACGACGAATAGCGGACTCAGTAGGCACCTGACAGAACATTAAAAAGATCTGTAAAAATACCCACCGTACAATAAAAAATCATACGATGTCTGTGACTAATATCATGTTAAAATTTAACATTGAATTAATCGTAAGAGGTGGGTACATATGGGTGCAGGGGTTGTTCAGTTATTGCAGATGAAATATGGCGTAAATGTTTTTGCTGACAGGGTATACGACGGCTATAAGCCGCTGCAAACCACAGCCCACTACCCGAATTCCGATGCAGATGATTTAAAAAACGATATTGCCGTATATGTAGGGTGCGCCCCGAATATGATTCTGGTGGGCAGCGGCTCCGACGAGATGATAGACGCCTATATCCGTACCTACGCCAAGCGCTTCAAGAAGTTGAAGGTGGCATATTCGCCGCCGACATACTTTCAGTACGAGGCGTACTCTTCGCGCATCAACGTGCCGATTATTTACTTGCCCCACGATAGGGCGAGCATTGATGCCAGGCAGCTTACGGAGGCGGGTTGCGATCCGAAGGACACGGTTATTATGCTTGATAGCCCGTCGAACCCCGCAGGCGAGATTGTCAGCCGCAGGCAGTTCATAGACATGCTGGAGGCTGGTTACCATGTGTTGGCTGACGAGGCCTACTACGAGTTCCACGGCAAAACCATAATCGACCTGATCCCCAAATACCCAAAACAGCTGGTGGTAACGCGCAGCTTCAGTAAGTTCGCCGCTATGGCTGGGAGTAGGGTGGGCTACATCATCGCTGACCCTGCCATAATCGACCTGATTCGGCCGCATAAGCTATTTTTTAACGTGGCAAGCTCCAGCCAGCATCGGGCGCGTTATGCACTCGAACACGTTGATGATTTTATGGAGGCAATTTCGACAATGCGAAAAACAAAACAGGACTTCGTAAATGATACGGAGTTGCTGGGCGGCTACACCATGCATCCCGCGCTCGACTTGTATGTCATTTTTTCGCACAAAACCATGCCGGCCAAACAGTTGCACGACTTACTTTTAAAACGGCACAATATCGAAACGTACTTTATTGAGAGCTTTAAGGATAAGGGTGCGGTCATCCGCGCTACCGTCATGGAGCAGCCGCTCATGCAACGTCTGGCCGACGCGCTGAAAGCGGCGGCTTAATGGCTACGCGTAGTCGCCGGGTGCTTTTCCAACCGGCCCCATGCCTAGGATGCTTGCGCCGATCTCTCTTATTGCCTCAAGCTCGGCGGGCGTACCCACAAAACGTATGAATTCAGTATCGGGAGTACGCTCAACCTCGTCCAGACTTTTGGCAATTATGAGACCGCTCGGTGTAGTGTCCTCCTCGACGGCAATAGCTCTACGCTCGCCTTCGGACTCGTAGGTGGTGACATCGTCGATCGCGGTTGCGTCTTTCAGCGTGTCGAGCCATGTCTCGTAGGCGTGCTCCTTCATCTCCTCCAGCGTGCTGTACTCCGGAATTCCGGTGGCTGCAAAAGTTTCGACAGAAAAGACATCGTCAGTGGAAGGCCACTCCTGGGCAACAACTAACTTGCTCCCTTTAGGTGTGAAGTCTACCACCGTAGCGCCCAATATCGTAGGAGATATAAGCCCGCCAGCAGTCTGACTCATGCGAATATAACCCATGCGCGCGTTATTAACTCGGGACTCAAAGTAAAGACTATACATCGTAACTCCTTAGTAATTCAACTATACCATGTACTTTCTGTTTGGCAACTGCCTCTGCAACTGGTTATTCCGGATGGTTTTTGGCATACTAGTTGATAGAATTCGAGGTAGAAATATGGACGCGATTATTCTGAGAGACGTTTCTAAAGTATTTACATTTAAAACACACAAAGGCGTTAAAGGATTTTTGCGCCCGGACAAAAAAGAGGTTACCGCGGTCAACGACATTTCACTGGTAGTGGAGAAGGGCGAGGCAGTGGCGTTTATCGGGCCGAATGGTGCCGGAAAGAGCACTACGATCAAGATGCTCAGCGGCATTCTACAGCCCTCATCCGGCGATATCCGCGTGCTTGGCTACCAGCCGCTTAAACAGCGACGGGAACTGGCCATGCGTATCGGCACGGTATTCGGACAGCGTTCACAGTTAGTGTTTAATCTGCCGCTGACAGATAGTTTTATGCTGACCGCGCATATGTACCGCGTACCGGAAACGGTCGCCAAAGAACGCATCGCACACCTAATTGAGCAGTTCGATTTGGGCGGATTTGTAGGGCAGCCGGTCCGCAAGCTGAGCCTTGGGCAGCGTATGCGCGCTGAAGTCGCGAATGCACTCATCCATAACCCGGATATTATTTTTTTGGATGAGCCGACGATCGGCCTGGACATTGTTGCCAAGCGCGCTTTGCGCGAAACGATCAAAAAAGTGAATAAAGAGCAGGCGACAACGGTGTTTTTAACCAGCCACGACGTCGGTGATATCGAGGAAGTGTGCCAGCGCACCATGATCGTCAACCATGGCCAGATCATGCTTGATGCCAAAACGTCAGACCTGAAGAAAAACTACCTGAAAAGCAAAAAAGTCGGCGTTGTGCCGGCCGATGGGCTACCTGAGTCTTGCGTGATCCACGGCATCCCCGCCGCTACCCAAGAAGGGCGGCTGGTATTCGAGGTGGACACGTCCAAAGTCGCGCTCAAAAAATTTCTTTCGAGCCTGCTGCAAAAAGTAGATATTGCCGACTTAACCATCGAGGATACGCCGCTCGAAGACATCATCCACGAAATTTACACCAAGGGCTCATAGGATTCCATAGTGACAGCATCCGAAGCCATAACAAAAAGCCGGCTCCATGCCTACTGGAAAGTCATGATGATGAGCGCCCGCGAAGACCGCGCCAATCCGCTGCGGATAGCCGGTTCTGTGGGCCTTGGCGTCGTGCGCATGATCCTTATTGCAGCGATTTACAAGGTGGCCTACGAGCTAACGCACACCACCGCGCTGCCGTACGAAAATGCCATTTGGAGCATGGGGCTGTACTTTGCATTTATCGTGGGGCTTAGTGTGCGCAACGTATTCCGGCTTATCGAAAAAGATGTAAAAGATGGAAATGTCGAGGTCAGTCTTATAAAGCCCCTGGATTGGCGGGCGGTAAAAATTTGTCAGCAAATTGGCAAAAACTTGCTGGAATTCAGTGTTTTGGTGGTGGCTTTTTTTGCAACCCTGGCTATTGTGGTCGGCTTTCCGGATATCTCACATTTTTCACCGGTGTTTATCGGGGGTTACTTGCTTATCATGTTGCTTGCAATCCTCTCGGCCAGCGCAATGTTTTTAATGGTCGGGCTGACTGCCTTTTGGCTGAACGATTCCCAATCGGTGTACCGGATCGTTGACCGGACGATTATGGTTTTTGGCGGTTCTTTCGTGCCGATTGCGCTGCTTCCCGGTGCGGTGCAGGACGTGTTGCGTTACTCGCCAGTCGGGGTGTATGGCGCCTCCACGCAGTTATTTAATCCGGGTTTGGTCAAATACCTTATCCCGACTTTAATCGCGAGTGCGGCGTGGTCGGTCGTACTTTTGTTTTTTTGTCAGCTGGTATGGCGCAGGGCAGAACGCAGGATCGAGGTAAACGGTGGTTAGTAAAACCTCTTCTCATCCGTCAGAGCCGATCGGAAATCGTCCGACCAGCAAACTATCGCGTTTTTGGAGTTACGCCCGCCACGATCTAAGCGTTTATTGGTTGACACTACGCGTGCAGCTCCGCGCCGCCGCGATGCTCCGCGGAGCATTCATAACCCAGGTCTTGGGGATGATCTTGAATAATATCTGTTTCCTCGGTTCATGGCTATTTTTCTTCTATCATTTTGGAACGGTGAACGGATGGAGCGGCACGGACTTTATCGGTATGATGGGCATGAACGCGCTGGTTTTTGGCTTAGTGTTCATGTTTGTCGTCGGCCTCATGGATATTCCGCGGCATGTCGACACCGGCTCGCTCGACAGTTTTTTGACTAAGCCGAACTCTGTGCTAAGCAATCTCGCCAGCAGCAATGTAGACGTCACAACCTTCGGCGATTTGGTTTTTGGCGTGAGCTTGGTCACGTGGTACGCCGTTCATATCGACGCCAGCATCGGCGCGATCCTGCTGTTTTTGATAGCGATGGCATCGGCCTGCGTCGTGTTTTTCTGCTTTGCGGCGCTGCTGCCAAACATCCTGGCCTTTTATGTATTCGATAGCGAAAAGTTAAGCCGCTACGCCGGCATTCTGTTCTTGGACGCCGGGCTGTATCCGTCCGGGGTGCTTAGTGGGGCGCTGCGCACCATCTTGCTGGTGGCTGTCCCGTCATTGCTTTTTGCCGCGACCCCAATTGATGTTATACGTGGCCTGCACTGGGAATGGGTGGGACTCGGTGCGCTGGTAGCGGCGTTTTGGCTCGCATTTACGTTATGGCTGTTTAAACGCGCACTTCGCAAGTATGAAAGCGCCAATCTGATCGGCGCCCGGTAGCTAGTGGTTACCGCGTCATCGCACGAAATTACTACAAAACCAGATGGAACCCACTGCACAACAACTGCTACAATGAGGCAGCGACAAGGGGAAACGAGGGAATGACACAAGATCAGGCTTTGGCTATTTTGGAATCCGGCAGATCGGTGTTGCTTACTGGCGCCGCCGGTGCTGGTAAAACCTATATCCTGAACAAATTTATAACAAGGGCCAAAAAGCAGGGCAAAAGCATTGCCATTACCGCGACGACCGGCCTGGCTGCGACGCATCTGAACGGAACAACTATCCATGCGTGGTCAGGTATCGGCGTGCAGGACTTTTTTGATAAACGCGCGGCCGCAAAGCTGGGCAAAGCCCGTCAGGAGCTCATCAAAAAAGCCAACGTTTTGGTCATTGACGAGATTAGTATGCTGCACGATTTCCGTCTGGATATGGTGGATGATACTTTGCGCTTCATCCGTAACAAAAATGAACCGTTCGGTGGGCTGCAAGTCATTTTGTGTGGTGATTTTTTTCAGTTGCCGCCTGTTAACCGAAGGGATGGCCGGGGCGGAAGCTTCGTCACAAATTCGGCAGTCTGGCGACAAAATGTGTTCACTATTTGCTATTTGGAAACACAATTCCGCCAAAAAGAAGACGAAGCCTATGCCGCGATTCTTAACGGCATCCGCGCAGGTGTGCTAACTCGTTCCCAACTGGACGCATTGCAGGACAGAGCAGGGGCAATTGACGACCCTTTTACACCGCGTACCCGTTTACTGACAGTTAATGTTGACGTCGATGCAGTCAACCAGGAGCAGTTACAGCAACTGGAAGGCGAAATCCACGAATACGAAATGGAAACTCACGGCAGCAAGCAGTATGTCGAGCAGTTGCAGCGGTCGTGTTTGGCGCCGCAGACCTTGCGGCTGAAGCTCGGCGCGCAGGTTATGTGCATCAAAAATGCCCAGGACCGCAAGTATGCGAACGGAAGCCTTGGTAAGGTAGTGGGATTCGAAAAACACACCGACCACCCCCTTGTAGAGCTGACGACTGGCCGCGAAGTGACCATCCGTCCTGATACGTGGGAGCTAGTGGATGGCGACAAAAAACGCGCCACATTGATTCAACTGCCGCTTCGTTTGGCTTGGGCGATTACGGTGCACAAAAGCCAGGGCATGACGCTCGATGCTGCACGTATTGATCTAAGCCGCGCATTTGTCGAAGGCATGGGCTATGTAGCACTCAGCCGCGTCAGGAGCCTTAAGCATCTTATCCTCGATGGGCTGAATGGCATGGCACTGCGCGTCAGCCCCCTCGCTAAAGAAATTGATGAAGCGCTGCGGCGCGGAAGCGAGCAGGCGCTTCTCAAACATGCGAACCATATTACAGAATGGCAACAAGCAGAGGCCAGCGGCCAACACGAGCAAGAGATGAAGGCGCGTGAGGCGGCGCTGGAAGTTGATCCGCAGCTGCTCGAAAAGCTTCAGTCATGGCGGACGAAGCTGGCGAGCGAAATCAGCAAGCCCTCGTACATCATTGCCAGCAACAAAACCCTGGAGCAAGTAGCAGCACTAAAGCCACAAACTACCGAAGAACTTCTGAATGTTTCCGGTTTCGGTACGACAAAAGTCGAGAAGTATGGCCCAGATATCCTGGCGATCGTGAAAGAGAGCACTGTAAAGGAAACCACAGCGTAAACTACAGATAGCCGCTACACTAAACGGGTATGGGCATATCATCCACATTCATGGGCTGGAAAATACTGGAAAATTGGGGGAGTGACGAATGAAGATAATTCCAGAGCCAAACCAACTCACCATTAAACTCGAAGGGTTCGAACAGCTGTGGGCGCTCAAGCGTCGGCTGCAAATCCCGCACTACGCCATTTCCGGGGTAGATTTTTTAGCCCAAACACCAATGATGCAGGACTACAAAGGCTACCTGCGCTTTCCTGGTACATCGTTACCGTGGCGTTTTCTGGCTGGATCCTACCGCCGTAATGGGCGTCAGGAATTTTGGTACGTGCGTATGCAACAGCCGGGCGTGCTGACTATCGCGCTAAAGCCTGACACTCTCAATTATGAACGGATTCGCATAACCTGTACCCCAGAGGTCGCCCAAAGCGTTGCAGACTGGTGGCAGCAACACAAATAGGCTATACTGACAGGAAGTAATGTCGTATAAAGCCGACTTCCATACCCACTCCGTAGCTTCGCCCGATGGATCGTTGGGTTTGGAGCACTACCGGCGCATGTTGCAGAAGGGCGGCCTCGATTTTATTGCAGTAACCGACCACAACACTGTCGATATGGCCAAGCAAATCCAGGCTAAACTGGGTGAGCGCATCATCGTTGGTGAGGAAATCACTACCCAGCAAGGCGAAATCATCGGACTGTATTTGCACCAGACAATCCCACCGCTTTTGACTGCGCTCGAAACAGTCGAGGCTATCCAAAAACAGGGCGGACTGGTATACATTCCGCATCCGTTCGAAACGGTGCGCAAGGGTATTTCAATCGAGACTCTGCAAGGCATTGCCAAAAATGTGGATATCATCGAAGTACATAATGGACGCGCCATTTTTCAGAATTTCACCGCCAAGGCCCTGGATTGGGCGGGGGAGCACGGCATACCTGGTGCCGCCAGCAGCGACGCGCACGGCTTTTCGGGCTGGGGCAGGACGTACACCGTCCTTGGCCAGGCACCCACGCGCCAGAACCTCCTAACACTTCTAAAAAAGGCCACGCACAAGCGTGCATTTCCTGGGATCTATGGCATGCTGTATCCTAAAATAAACCGTATGCAAAAGAGGAGAAAGAATGTTTGACGAGATTTTGTTCGCACTGTGGTTCTTTTTACCGGCAGGAATTGCGAACTTAGTGCCGGTGTTCGCGGCAAAAATCCCTTTTCTCTGTAAATTGGAAGCGCCCATGGATTTTGGTATGGTGTACCGAGGTAAACGGGTATTTGGCGCGCACAAAACCTGGCGCGGCATGATAGCCGGAATTATTTTTGGCACGCTCATATTGTGGCTCCAACAATATTTGTTTACCGAATTTTCCTGGGTGCGTTCATTCGCCGGGGAAGTGGACTATGCTTCGCTGCCAACGCTACTTATGGGGCCACTGTTCGCCATTGGCGCGCTGGGCGGGGACGCGATCGAAAGCTTTTTCAAGCGTCAGCGCGGCATTGCACCTGGCAAAGGCTGGTTCCCATTCGACCAGACAGATTTTATTATCGGCGGAGCCATCGCCACCATGCCTTTTGTAAGCCTAAGTCTTTTGCAGTACCTGTGGCTGATTGTGCTTTGGCTGGTTATTCACGTCGTAACTTCTGTTATTGGCTACTTTTTTCACTTCAAAGATACGCCCATCTAGGCAAACTAGCCGCCAACCATTGCACGCAAAGAATGTGCCAGGTGCTTGCGCCCGGCTGCAACATGCCTGGCAACGGCTTCTGCCAGCGGCTCGCCAGACGCCATAAAGCGACGTTTTGCAATATCGTATAAGAAGAATGTGTCGTCCTCGTTGTAGCTTTCCAGGAAATGCTGCGTGAACAACCCGGGGCTGAGTGCTTGCACACGGTAAGCGAGCAGCACAAGCGCATCGTATTCTTCGCGGGTCTTCCGATGCACGCGCAGCGGCCGCGCCAGCTCCAATGCCCGCTGGAACTCATTTGCAATCCGCAGGAATTGATTTGATGCGGCTAGCAGTGTGTCCAGTGCGTCATCCATGGCTTCTATAGTATGCATACCACTCTTGGTGAGCGCCGAGACATCAATGCTGCGGGTGGTAAGAAATTGTCTCATCTGGTTCCACTCGCTGGCGACTTGCACCTCGAGGATGTTTTTGGGCTGTAACCCAAGACCGGGCCAATCGGTGTTGTGACCGTAGTCTACGATAAGCGTCTCGGCTGGCAGCTGGTCAATTACGGCCGCAGCACGCATCCGGTCCAGCGGGGAATGTACATAGATTGTGTAACAACGCAGTGGCATGACTTCGGTGTGCTCAGCCTCAAGGAAATAAATATCAGCCTCAGCCTCTTCCAGTGGAGTTTTGGTAGTAAAGCGCAAATGCTGCATGTGCGTAATGGTGTGCGTATACTTCAAGATCTTATCAGCGTTGAGTGTGCTGGCGCGTTGTTTTTGGATCGCCCGCGACAGCTTAAGCCATTGTTTACGGCATGCAGCTAAAAGTGCAGTGGGCTGCTCGCAAATAACCACGGCCTTGCCGAGGTGTTGCCGCGAATGCAGGTGACGCATTATATCCGCTGCTACGCTGTCCGTCCCCTTGGCGGACCGATTGCGTAGTTCGAAGTAGCATTTGGCCATAACAAGTTAGCTCCAAGTTAGACGCCCGGATCATACCATAGGTTGCCTCAGTGTTAAATATTTTGCTTGCAATATGGCAGACTGTGTCATAATGGTGGCTTACTGATGAGTTCCGAACAGCGTCCAATACCAGCTCATTCTCAAGTTCCTGGGACCCCCCAGGAACTTTTAATTGCGCAAACACTTTGCAGTTACGAGACTGTGCCTCCCGGGGAAAGCTTTAGGGTCTATTTCGAAAATGGCCCCCGTTTTACCGAAACAGACCGTCCAGGTAAAGTGCAGGATAACGGACATAGTACCCAATATTTTACCTTCCACCGGCTGAAAGAGGGAGAGAGCGATTGGTACGGATGGGAAGTCCAAACGACGGGAGGTGTAGAGCCTGCTCAGCTTGAGGGTTCAAGTACTTACCTCGAAAGAAACGTCGTACTCGGCGGAGTCGTGAAAGCCTTACAGTTTTTCAATTTCAGTCTGCTTGTACGTCGCGAAATGACAGTCACAGCTCCAGACGGTGATACTTTAGTGGTGCCGGTCGGTATGCCTAAGGCTAGGGGTTCGGTCGGTCTCGTCTTGGCCGTAGAGGGGCCATGGGGTAAAGAGCAGGCTAAAGGAGTGAACTATCAAAGTAAATGATGCTGCCTAAAGCTGAAATAGTCGGCTTTTGTAACGATTATATGGTCGCGAAGTGGTACGCCAATAAGCTGCCCGGCTGCGGCCAGTTGCTGGGTTAGTTCGATATCTTTTTTGCTTGGCTGTGCATCCCCCGAGGGGTGATTGTGCGCGATAACAACACTTGCTGCGCGGTCAGCAATCGCATCCGCGAATACTTCGCGCGGATGCGCAATGGTAGCATCGAGCGTGCCGATGGTTATGATGCGCAGCGCCAGTAATCGCTGTCCGCCATCCAGGCTTAGGCATACCACATACTCTTGTTGCTTATTTCGGATATCGTCCAGCCGTGCCAGTATGTCGTGCAGTGAACGCAGCGGTTCCGCATCTTTTATAAGATGTCTTCTTGCAAGCTCAAGTGCAGCCAGAAGCTTGCTGGCAGTTGCTACGCTGATGCCTTTTACCTGAAGCAGGGAATCAAAACTCACTTTATCCAGCCCGGAGCGCAGTTTTTTCTGTGCCTGGCGGGCAATCGTCCCTACGTCAACATAAGGCGACCCGGCCCCAATGACAACTTCAAGCAATTCGAAATCAGATAACGCGGCAGCGCCTTTGGTACGAAGTTTCTCCCGTGGTCGGTCAGCAGCAGGAATCTGGTGGATCCGCCGTGCTTTGGGCATCGGTACCAGTGTAACAGATATTGCCCCGGCTGCTATGCTAATGCGTCTGGGTATTCATAAACGTCCAGCATCAGGGCGGCAGCGACATTCTCGCACTGCCTTTGGCCCAGGGCGAACTCAGCCGGGTCGTTAGCAGTAACCCCTCGCGAGTACGAGGTGAGTCCTTCGGTAACAACTCCGCCGTTTATTGCGGCCACAACACATGCCGCTTCTGTCGCCGCTCGGGCATCAGAAAAATTTGCACCCATACTGTCGAGCGTCTCAGAGATAGCTGCCGCTGACGTGGCTGCTGTGCCCAGATCATAGAACTTTTTATCCAACGATCCCCCGTTTGTAAGGTCAATGGCCTCATTCCTGATGGCCGTTCCCAGGTCATCTTGGCTTTTCAATATGCTGCCTGTGGTTAAGATTGTCACCCCTACAAATGCGACACCGGCTGCTAAGCCTTTTGTCCTGTTTTTCATTCCCGTACCTTCGACTAAAGTGTAGATACAGTATAAAAAATATTGACACTTGTCAATACCGTGGGGTAATAGTTAAGAAGAGATGAAGTTTTGCTACACCGTATCTTCTGAACCTTCTGATCTAAAGAGTTCCTCACAGTAGTCTGCCAGAACTGTTATAGTTCTGCTTCTCACTTGCAAGATCACAATCTCCCTACTCTGGAGCAACCCAAGCAGCTCCGTCGCTTTTTCTGCCCTGAGACCTACGCCTTTGGCATGACCGAGGATATTGGGCGCTCCCAGAAGCAAATAGGGCCGTACCTCCTCAGGCGCATTAAATATCATCATTCTGCCTAGACGCGCCGCTCTGCCGTTCTGCCCAGTCCTATATTTTCTTTCTCCGAATGTGCGCAAAAGGGCGGGGGTTATCACTGGTACAAGGATTTCAGGATCATCTGGGCCTGCCACCCACTCTACCATACCAGGATTGTATGGAGACCTTTCCTCCTCTGGATCGATTTCTTGTTCTGACTCCGGGCCTGCCACCTCCTGTTCGATAGTAATAGATGGGCTTGTGACTTCGGCGGGCGCGGGTTCAACGTCAACCGCATCAGAGTCTTCAAAAATACTGAGCGCTCCAAGTGCATTCATCACCTCCGTGAAGCGTTCTTTATGTATATTCAGGGTGATTCTCAGATACTCCACCGGTGGAACACTTGCTGATTCTGGCATGTAGTGATCCTACAGTAATATAGCCGTTGGGTCAAAAAAGCCGCGCGGGGAATGGAATTCGAGCGATATCATAACATTGACAAAAGGCTAATATTTTGTTACTGTATTCCTACAAACCATGAAAACAAAAAACCATCATCACAAAACAATTCACCAGCGCATTGAAGCCGTCATGCGGCACCGGCTTTTGCTTTCATCTGTCGCAATACTGATGTTCATGGCGATTATTAGTTTTGATTCAAAAGTCCGCGGCCTGGCCCAGGATGTGTATGCCCAGGGGTGGGGCTGGATTGGCACATATTTACACCACGAACACCCGCCACACTTGCACACCATTAGTTCAAGGCCGCGGATTTCCACGATTTCTGGCTCGGCATAGTAGAGTGGACACACCGTCTAGTGTGTAAGAATTTTCACGAGCCACTATATATGTGGATAAATCTAAATCTGTGATGAAACTGTGGATAAGTGGTGTACGAAATACCACCTTTTTCCATAAAAGCACTTGTGCGTGGGTAATAGTGGGTAGTATGATGACGTCAGTGGGTAATCGTGGGTAGCCCAAATCAAGTAAGCACACCCAGCGAAACAAAAAATAAAAAAACCACTGCAAATTAAAACTAAGTACCAAATAAATGGCAACGGTAGATTACTTTCAACGCAAGCTTGACGACAAGCGTCGGTTAACCATACCGGCAGAACTTCGAGTTGAGTTCGCGAGCGGTGTAATCGTAACCCGTGGATTCCAAAAGTACCTTCACTTATACCCAAAATCGGTATGGGACGAGCTGGTCGAACCGCAACTCCAGGGAAGTATCCTGGATGAGCAGGTCGCCGATCTCAACGTTCGGTTCCGAATGGGCAAGACAGAAGGGGCTGCGGATGAAAAGCAAGGCCGCATCAGCATTGAGCAGCATCTGCTGGATTTCGCTGGAATCGACAAAGATGTTGTCGCCGTTCGCGTAGGGAAGTATTGGAGGTTGATGGCCGCCGAAACAGTCTAGCGACATTGGTACGCACTTTAACAATCTGACGAGAATAGTTAAGACTAAACGATCATCTAGACGTACGACAAACGCCCGAGGATGATCACACGAGGTCAGCTATTCGGCAATCAACAAGTGGACCGATAGCCACCACTCTAAAAACTATTGCACCTTACTCAAAAACACCTCCCAAAACTCCACCTCACACACATAAGTCTCTCAAAACTAGGTTGTCTGCACAGTAAGAAGTTCGTAAAGCTTTTTTAAAGTTCTACTCACCAAAATTCTTCTTTACCTACCGGTAGATAACCAAACAAAAAACAAA
>Ga0075366_10000572_pt1 | contig 17243 bp, 15 predicted proteins | sample EndMethybrTD3031_FD_72351 | JGI IMG/M metagenome (GOLD analysis project Ga0075366, IMG submission 72351) | Populus endosphere microbial communities from Tennessee, USA - Endosphere MetaG P. TD hybrid TD303-1 | ecosystem: Host-associated > Plants > Roots > Endosphere | place: USA: Tennessee...
CCGCTCTTCGACCAGCTGCGCATCCGTTCGGGCCAGCTCGCGTTTCGTGACGACGTGCTCGGCACCGAGCTGGGCGCGCGCTTTTCGCTGACCGACCGCAGCGTGCCTGCGCCGTCGAATGCGGCATCCGGCGCCGCCGAGTTCCGGTTCGACGCGAATGGGCAGTATCGCAAGCAGCCGCTGAAGATCGAGTTCGCGAGCAAGGGTGTGCTGAGCGTCGTCGCCGACGACACCGAGCGCATCGCCTGGCCGCTCACGATGACGGCGACGGTCGGCCGCGCGGTGCTGACCTTCGAGGGCACCGCGACCGATCCGCTGAAGCTCAGCGCGTTGCGAGGCCGCTTCGACGTGCGCGGGCCGTCGCTCGCGGCAGTCGGCGATCCGCTCGGCGTGACCTTGCCGACGACCGGCGCGTTTCATGCCGGCGGCCTGATCGCGAAGCAGGGCGAGGTATGGAACACCTGGGTCGAACGCGCGGTCGTGGGTTCGAGCGAGCTCAGCGGGGCGTTCACCTTCGATGCCGGGCGCCGCATCCCGCTGCTGTCGGGCCGGCTTCGCGGTACGCGCCTGCTGCTTGCCGACCTCGGCCCGGTGGTGGGCACGGCGCCGAAGGGCGCGGCCGCCGTGTCACCGCGGCCGGCGACAGCGGCATCGGCGTCTGCACCCACGATTCAAAAGCGCACGCCGACACGCGGGCGCGGCAAGGTCCTGCCGGACCGTCCGTTCGATCTGCCCTCGCTTCGTGCGATGGACGCGAACGTGCTGGTCGACATCGACAACCTCGACCTCGGCAGCAGCATCGTCGAGCCGCTGCGTCCGCTGCGAACGCACCTCGTGCTCGAGAACGCGGTGCTGACGCTGCGCGACATCGATGCGCGCACTGGCGCGGGTACGCTGAAGGGCGTCGTGCAGCTCGACGGGCGCAATTCGCTGGCGCTGTGGAACGCCGATCTGCGCTGGAACGATGTACGTCTGGAGCGCTGGCTGCATCAGGACCGCAAGGAGGGTGACGCACCGCCCTACATCACCGGGCGGTTGAACGGCCAGGCCAAGGTGGTTGGCCAGGGCAAGTCGACCGCGGCGATTCTTGGGAGCCTGGGCGGCAGCGTGCGCATGCAGTTGCGCGATGCCAGCATCTCGCACCTCGTGATCGAAGCGGCCGGCCTCGACGTTGCGCAGGCGCTCGGCGTGATGATCAAGGGCGACGATGCGTTGCCGGTCGAGTGCGCGGTGGCCGACCTCGCCGCCGACAAGGGCGTGTTGCGGCCGCGTGTGCTCGTGCTCGACACCAGCGACTCGACCGTCTGGTCCGAAGGCTCGCTGTCCCTCGCGAACGAGGAGCTCGATCTGCGCCTGCTGGTTTCGCCGAAGGACTTCAGCCCGCTCGCGTTGCGCACCCCAATACATGTGCGCGGATCGTTTGCCGATCCGGCCATCTCGGTCGAGAAGGGCCCGCTGGCGACCCGTGTCGGTGCCGCGGCGCTGCTGGCATTGTTCAACCCGCTCATCGCTGTGATCCCGTTCTTCGACACGGCCAGCAGCGACGACGCGCAGCGTGGTGCGCAGGCCTGCCAGGCGCTCGCGACGCGACTGGCCAAGCGCACCGGGCCGCGGTAGGAGAAGAACTACGCCTCGTTGCGGCAGCGTCCGCTCGCCGCGTTCATTTGCATTTTTGATACTGCCGTCACTGCCCCGATCGTGGGCTCTCGATGAAAGGAATCACCATGAAGACGTTGACCCACAGCTGCCAGGCGCTCGCGATCGTGGCCGCATTGTTCGCTGGCTCGACCGTGTTGGCCGCCTCGATGTCGCACGCCGAGTACGCGGCGAAGAAGGACCAGATCAGCGCCGAATACAAGGCCGACAAGGCGGCGTGCGACAAGCTCGACGGCAACAACAAGGACGTCTGCGTCGAGAAGGCCAAGGGCAAGGAAAAGGTTGCGAAGGCCGAGCTTGAATTCAACTACACGGGCAAGCAGGCCGACTCCGCCAAGATCGCCATCGCGAAGGCCGATGCGGACTACGACGTCGCGAAGGAAATGTGCGACGACAAGAAGGGCAACGACAAGGACCTGTGCGTGAAGGACGCCAAGGCAGCGCACGCCAAGGCACTTGCCGACGCGAAGACCCCCAAGAGCTGAAGCGCTGCGGTGACGATGCAAAAGAGCCGGCTCATGCCGGCTCCTTTTTGTTGGGGTCAAGTGATCAGCGACGGGTCAGCGTGTCGCCTTCGTCGTCGTCGACGTCGGTCCCGTCGTCCTCGCCCTTCGAGTGCGAGCGGCCGGCCTGCTCGGCGCGCCGCAGTTCCTCGGCTTCCTTGGCATCGCGCGGCTGCGCGGCGCGCGCGGCCTCGTCGACCTTGCCGGATTTCGCGAAGTCGCTCGCCGCCTTGTCGTAGCGGCGGGTCGCGTCGTAGTTGCCTTCGCCCTGGATGTCGGGCGCGTCGGCCGCCGTGTCTTTCGCCGGCTTGCGCGGGCTCGGGTTCTTGGCTTTGGTCATCGTCAGCTCCTGTGAGGGTGGGTCGGGATCGCCTTGGCGGGACAAGGTTGCCGAACAACCATAGAAGGCGCGTCTCGCCGCGGCGAGCGGAAGGGCGCTCGTCGCCGCGTAGGAAGCTGCCGACGCGAGCTACTCGAGGTCGGCCGTCCGCGCGAGCGCAATGAACGCCCGCACGGCATCGGCGCCCGCCAGGCCGCGCTCTCCGTCGAACCTGTCGAGATCGTGTGCGGACTCGCAATAACCGCTGCGCCAGGCGCGCAGCGCGCGACCGGTGGCCGGCCCCGCGTGCAGGGTGCGGACCGCGCCGTGGCGGGCATCGCGCTCGATGCGCAGCATGAGCGAGGCGACGTCGGCCTGCTTGCCTTCGAGCAGCTGGCAGAACCGCTCGCCGTCGAACAGCAGCGCGCCGGTGATGTCGCGCGCCGGGTTGTGGCTGCGCGACGCTCGAACGATGTCCTTCACGACGCTGAAGTCCACACCATGGGCCAACTGGCTAACATACAAAACCTGGAACAGGGATGTTGGGGAATTTTCGGACGAACCCATAGAGGCCGGGGGAGTTCCAATGCGTGCGGGCCCCGAATGTAAGAGGGCCGCGCGTTGCGGGTTGTGTCTCATGACACAGGCGGTGACAGCAACAACGTGCGAGATCGTCGTTGCGCATCGGGGTGCTGAAGGAGTCGACGATGAAGATCGTTCCGTGCGCGTCCTGCCCGCTGCGCAACCTGAGCCTGTTCCTGCCGCAGGCAGAAGGCGAGCTGGCGCTGATCGAGTCGTTGAAGCGCGACCAGTCGACGCTGCCGGCAGACGCGAGCATCATCCATGAAGGCCAGACCAACGCACCGCTGTTCACGCTGTTGAGCGGCTGGGCATTTCGTTTCAAAACCCTGAGCGACGGGCGCCGCCAGATCCTCAATTTCCTGCTCCCGGGCGACTTCATCGGCGTGCAGCAGAAGATGGCCGATGCCTCGGCCCACGGCGTGCAGGCGTTGACCGACGTGATGCTGTGCGTGTTCCAGCGCGATGCGTTGTGGGAGCTTCACCGCAGCGCACCGAAGCTCGGTTTCAGCGTCACCTGGCTGACAGCGCACGAGGAATCGGTGGTCGACGACGCGCTGTTGTCGGTGGGCCGGCGCAGCGCCGAGGAGCGCATCGCGACCTTGCTGATCCTGCTGTACAAGCGCGCCGCCGCGCTCCAGCCCGAGGGCACGGCCGACGGTGTGCCATTTCCGCTGACGCAGCAGCACATTGCCGACGCGCTCGGACTGTCTCTCGTGCACACCAACAAGACGCTGCGCAAGCTCGAGCGTCGCGGCCTGCACCGAATCCAGGACGGGCGCCTGGAACTGCTCGATGTGAAGTCGTTAGCGCGCCTGGCCGACTTGTACGGCGACGGACGCCCCGAGGCGAGACCGTTGATCTGAGCTGCGGGGCAGGCGGGATGTAGGCCTCGTCCCACGCTCGGAGCCGGTGCTGCCTGCTGTGCGGAACACGGCTGGACCTCCAGGCTTGTTCCAACGACACCGGAACAACTCATGAAGCCCCGCGCCGGCTGGCTCAACAGGTTCACGTCCTGGTTCTTCAACACGTCACCAGAGTGGGTTGCGGCTGACGAGGCCGAGCAGCGGACTCCCGAGCCATTGCAGATGCAGCAATCCGAAGCGGCCCTCGGCGACGCGCCGAGGGGTGACGGCGTCGAGCCGAACCAGCCGCGGCGTTGAAGGGTCGTGGCGAACGAACCCCGCAGGTCGGCGAAGTCCTACAACGAATTCGGCCCCGTCCCACTGCTGGCGTTGCTCCCCACCGATCTTGTTTGAACCGTCCGCACGCTACGCTGCAACTTACTTGGAACCTTTTCGGAGTCCAACATGCATCGCGATCACCAAGCCAGCCCGAATCGCCATGGTGCCAGGCATCACGACCGCAAGGAATGGCGCGAGCTCGGCGACGACCGGCATCACATCGACAGCGTCCAGCGCGACCGCTCGTCGTGGAAGGCGCACCGTCAATTCGGAGCGCGCAGCGAAGAAGCGGTACGGCAGATTCGCGAGTTGCGCGCGCGCTATTGATCCAGCGATGAGGAGCAGCGATGAGGCCTCGCGCCGCTCCGAAGTCACCGCCCGGCCGGTTGCGCCGGCTCTGCCTCGGCGTCGCCGCGCTGCTCGTGCTGCTCAGCCTCGCGCCGGCCGCCGCGAACGCTGCGAACGACACTGAGCCGTTGGGCGGCTCGCTGGGTGTCACGCGGGTCGACCTCGGGGTACGCAACCCGTCGGCGGAATTGGCGAGCATGCAGGGTGTGCAGAGCGTGCAGCCCGACAGCGCCCGGCTCAGCGACGTCAGCGTTCGATACTGGCTCTCGCGCGGTCGCACCGACGTCGGCTTCGGCATCGGCACGCTGACGCTGACGGCGACCCCGCTCGGCATGCCACCGAGCGCCGCTCCCGGCCCGACACTCGACAACTCGACGATCCTGCTGGCATCGGCGCCCACGCTGACGGTTGGAATGCGATACCGCGCCTCGCCGCAATCGACGCTGTTCGCCGATGCGGCGGGCACCCGAGGCCTGGGCTTGAACGGCGGCGATGCGTACCTCGGAAAGGTCGGGGTCGAATGGAAGCCCGCCTCGTTCAGCTCGCGCTGGAACATCGCCTATGGCGGGATCGGTTGGAAGCTCAGCTCGGATTCGCGCATGACGCTGCGGATTCGCTCCGGCGGCGTCGGCCTCTACATGCGCAGCCAGTTCTGAGCCAAGGAGTCGCCGATGGCAACGCAAAGACGACCTGCGAAGCAAGCGCGGCCTCAGCTGCCGCACGAACGCGACGAGACGCCGGGCATGACCGACGGCGTGCCGAACGAGCGGCAGAAGCAGGCGCATCGCGACGTGTCGCGCGGCGTGCAGGACACGAGCCGCGCGCCGGAGGCCGATCGCGCCTACCGGCGGCTGAAAACGAAGCCCTGATCAGACTCGCCGAACCCAACGCAACGCGCCCCGCACTCGTTGCCGAGTGCGGGGCGCGTACTGTTCCGAGCGGTTACGGGCGAACCGCAATCTGGTTCTTGACGCTCTTGACGCCCTTGACGTTCATCGCGATCTGCTCGGCGGTGGCCTTCTCGGTCGCGTCCTTCGCGAAGCCAGACAGCATCACGGTGCCATTGAGCGTTTCGACCTTGATGCTCGCAGCATCGACGGCCTTGTTCTCGACCATGCGCGCCTTCACCGAGGTGGTGATCGCGGCATCGTCGATGTAGGCGCCGGCCGACTCCTGACCCCGCGTCACGGCGCAGCCGGATGCGGTCACGAGGGCGACGACGGCGAGGGCGGAAGCGAGTTGAGTGCGCAGTTTCATGGTCAATCTCCTTGGCAGTGAATCAGAGTTCTGAAGGTTGTCGAGCGACGATCAGGCCCGTCGCTCAGGGGCGGAAAGCGTTCAGTCGCGTTGTTCAGTCGATCAGCCAGTCCTTGAGCTCCTCCGCATGCTCCTGCTCCTGCGCCAGGATGCCTTCGAGGATCCGGCGCGTCGTCGAGTCCTTGTCGGCGATCAGCGCGATCATCTGCGTGTAGGCCTCGATCGCGATGCGCTCGGCCACCAGGTTCGCGCGGATCATCGCCTTCAGCTCGCTCGAGTCGTCGTAGTCCGCGTGGCTGCGCTGCACCAGCGTCGCCGGCGAGAAGTCGGGCTGGCCGCCGAGCTGCACGATGCGCTGCGCGATCTGGTCGCCATGCGCCTCTTCCTCCTGCGCGTGCACGAGGAACTCCTCGGCGATCTTCGGCGACGCCAGCCCTTGGGCGGTGAAGTAGTGGCGCTTGTAGCGCATCACGCACACCATCTCGGTCGCGAGCGCATCGTTCAGCAGCTTGACGATGTCTTCGCGCCACGGCCCGTAGCTCGGCGTCACGGCGCCGTCGTCGAGAGAACGTCTTGCGGCGTCGAGCCCCTTCTGGTCGAGAACGAGGCGCGCGTGGCCGTCGTTCTTCAGGGGCTTCACGTTGCTGTGTTTGGCACTCATGCGGCACTACTCCTGTGCGAAATCGCTAGCGTTTGGTCACCGCGCCGATGCCCAGCAGGGCGAGCAGCACGACGAGGACGAACAGCACGAGAAACACGACGAACAGAATCTTCGCGATGCTTGCCGCACCAGCAGCGATGCCCGTGAAACCGAACAGGCCCGCGACGATCGCGATGACGGCGAAGATCAAGGCCCACTTCAGCATCGGGTTGCTCCTGCATGTGATCGAATCCGATCAATGCAAGAACTCTAAGGATCGTGCCGTTCGCGCGACATCGGAGCGCCGCCTTGCAGGCTGTAGGACGCCGCCGCACCGGCCTGCGGACGAAGCGCCGCGTCCAGGCGCAGCAAGGCCGTGCCGTGCTGCACCAGCGTGGCCCACTCGAGAGGCTCGCCGCTGACGATGCGCAGTGCGCCGGCCTTCTCGGCCGCTTGCCATTCGCGCGACGCGTCGCTGTGCGCGAAGATCACACGCACTCTCGCCTCGCCGCGCCGCAAGCTCAGCTCCGCCTGAGGCCAATGGCTCGGCAGGCACGGCGCGAAGCTCAGCAATGTGCCGTGCTGCGTGAGGCCGAACATCGATTCGATCGCGGCCCGGTGCATCCACGCGGCCGAGCCGGTGTACCAGCTCCAGCCGCCGCGGCCCACGTACGGCGGCTGCGAATACACGTCGCCCGCCATCACGTACGGTTCGATCGCGTAGGTCGTGATGCTTTCGGGGTCGGGCGTTCGATGCGCCGGGCTCAGGTACGTGAAGTAGCGGTACGCCGTGTCGCCGCGCCCGCTCATCGCCTGGGCAATCAGCGCCCACACGCCGGCGTGCGAATACTGACCGCCGTTCTCGCGCACCCCGCTCGGATAGGCCTGGATGTAGCCGGCGCTCGGCTGGGCGTCTTGCAGCGGCGGATCGAGCAGGCGGATCAGGCCTGCGTCACGATCGACCAGGTGCGCGTCGAGCGCCGTCAGCGCCATGCGCTGGAACGCCGGCTCCGCCGCGCCCGAGATCACGGCCCAGGCCTGCGCGATCAGGTCGATCCGGCATTCGCGATTGGCCTGCGATCCAAGCGCGCTGCCGTTGTCGAAGAACGCTCGCTTGTACCACTGGCCATCCCAGGCCTCGACCTGCAGTGCGTGGCGCCAGCCGGCGCCGGCCGCTTCCCAGCGTTCGGCACGCGCGACGTCGCCGCGCAGGCGGGCGATCGGCGCGAAGCGCTCGACCAGGTCGCACAGGAACCAGGCCAGCCACACCGATTCGCCGCGTCCCTCGTGCCCGACGCGGTTCATGCCGTCGTTCCAGTCGCCGGTGCCCATCAGCGGCAGGCCGTGCGGGCCGTTCGCCAGGCTGCGGTCGATCGTGCGAGCGCAGTGTTCGTAGAGCGTGGCCTGTTCGTCGCTGACCGAGGGCACGTAGTACGCATCCTCGGCCCCCTCGGGGATGCCGGCCCCTTCGATGAAGGGGATGCTCGCGTCGAGCAGTGCCGTGTCGCCGCTGGCTTCGAGGTAGTGCAGCGTGGCGTGCACGAGCCACAGCAGGTCGTCCGAGAAATGGGTGCGCACGCCGGCGCCGGTCGGCGCGTGCCACCAGTGCTGCACGTCGCCTTCGGGGAACTGGCGCGATGCGTTCAGCAGAATCTGCGCGCGGAGCATGTCGGGCGCCGGCCAGGCGAGGGCCATCGCGTCCTGCAGCTGGTCGCGGAACCCGAACGCGCCGCCGGCCTGGTAGAAGCCGGCCTTCGCCCACAGCCGGCACGAGACGGTCTGGTACAGCAGCCAGCGATTGACCAACGCGTCGAACAAGGGGTCAGGCGTGCGGACGGTCGTCGCATCGAGCAGCTCGTCCCAGCGTGAGCGTGCTCGCGCAAGGCGCTCGGCCGGGTCGACGATGACGGCCTCGGTGGCGAGGGTGCGTGCCGCGTCCGGGTTCACCGCGAAACCCAGCAGGAACACGCATTGCGCAGTCTCGCCGGCGCCGAGCGTGACCCGCGTCGCGAGTGCGGCGCAGGGGTCGAACCCGACCCCGCTGCGCCGGCCGAGATGATCGGGCACGACCAGCCGGCCGCGTGCATCGAACAGCTCGCGCCGGTCGCAGGTCCAGTCGGCGCTGAACTCGGATGCTTCGGCGAGCGCGAGGAAGGCCGTCGCCTCGCCGAAGCCGGCCGTGCGGTCGCGCTGTGTGCACAGCAGCGCGGTCAGGCGGCGCGCTGCCGGCACGTCGCCTTCGCCGGCTGAATCGTTCGGGGCAGGCAGCGAGTCGGGCAGGCGCTGGCTCAGGGTGCTCGTGTCGGTGCTGAGTCGATCGCCACGGCCAGCGCCCATCACCCATTCGGCCAGGCCGATCAGGCGCAGACGCTGCCTGCGCTGGCCACGGTTGACGAGCACGATGCGAACCTGCTTGATGCTGGTGTCGGGATCCACGCACCAGCTCGTTTCGATGTCCAGGTCGCCGCGGCGGTGCGTGATCGTGCTGTGGCCCTGGCCGTGCACGACGCGGTAGGTCGCGCTCGAATCGCCCCAGGCCGATGGCGCGACGCTCCAGGCTTCGCGCGTCTTCAGGTCCTGCACGGCGAACCATTCGCCCGGCGGGTCGGCGACCGGGTCGTTCGACCACGGCGTCAGCTGGTTCAGCCGGCTGTTCAGGCCCCAGGTGTAGCCGCCGCCGGCCTCCGAGAGCTGCGTGCCGAACTGCGGATTCGCGATCACGTTGACCCAGGGGCGCGGCGGGCGCTGGAATGCGTTGACGTCGAAGCGGAATTCGCTGCCGCCGGCGGCAAAGCGCCCCTGCGGAACGCGCAACGCCGTGGCGGCGCCGTTCGCCGGCCCGAGCGCCGCCGATGCGACGGCGAGGCGCTCGTCGAAGCTCGCCTCGTGCAGGTCGATCCATTCCTGCACGTGGTGCATCAGCGGCCTTCCGTCGGCATTGAAGTGGATCCGTGCGAAGGCCTGCAGCGTGGTCAGTTCGAGCTCGGAGAGCTCTTCGCGCCGCAGCAGCTGAAAGCTCGTGCTGGCCGCCCCTGGCTGGGCCGGGTCGGTTGCCTGGCTGTCGCGCAGCGCACTCAGCTGGCGCTGCAGCGCCATCAGGTACGAGCTCGGCTCGGCGTTCACGACAACCAGGTCGCAGGCTACGCCGGCCCATGCCCAGACCCGCAGGGCCTGGGTCAACGCGCGCACGAGCCCGAGCCCTTGTGACGCGCCAGCCGATACCAGCACGATCGGCCGGTCGCCCGAGATTCCGAAGCGCCAGAGGGTGCGTCGATCACACGCGGCCAGGCCAGGGACGTTCGCGTTCGGCGAGTCGCCGCCATCGGCGTTGGTGTCGGGCGGCGCGCGCGTGAGCGTCGCCACCAGCGCCGTCGTCATCGACTGGATCGCGGCGAAATGCTCGGCGCCGATGCGCAGCTCGCGCAGCCGGATCCTGGCCAGGGTGGCCGACATCAGCGACGCGCGTTCGACCGTCCCGCGCTGGTGGTACTTGTCCATCACCGCATCGAGCGTTGCCGCGCTGTCGCTCGCCGCGGTGCAGAACACCAGGCGCAGCTTCGAGCGCGGCGCGAGCGAAGCGGCGATGCACAGCCCGCTCACCGGATCGAGCCCGGTATCGAGCGCGGCGTTGGCGGCATCCACCTGCGGCGCCGGATCGAACTGCCCGAGCGGCTGGCTCGTCTCGCGGTTGCGGCCGAGCCAGCGGGCGCGGTCCACCTGCACGCCGATCGAGCGCAGCTGTTCGCGCACCCGGCCGGGGTCGACGAGGAAGTGGGCGGCGCGCAAGCCGGCTTCGGTCGGCAGGCGCGGCTTGCGCTCCCAGACGATCGCATGCTGCGCCGCCCGCCACTGTGCACGCAGGAACAGGTTGGAGAACGCCGGGTGCGCCTCGTCGGCGCGCGGATCGGCGAGCGTGATCTGGAACACCGACATCAGCTCCAGCTCGATCGGCCGATCGCTCAGGTTGCGCAGCTCGACCTCGCGAAACTCGATGTCGTCCTCCGGGCTGACCCAGACCGTCGTGCGCGTTTCGATCTCGGGCCAGCGTGCATCGAAGCACACGCGGTCTGCATGAAAGCTGCACTGGTAGTGAGCGGACGGATCGGGCGCCGGGTGCTGGGTGAGCGACACGGCCTGCGGTTGGCGATCCCAGCGCAGGTGGAAGAAGCTGCCGAACGCATCGCGCAGCAGGTCGTCGCGGCTGCGCGTGATGCCGACTGTTCCCCAACGGCTCCAGCCGGCGCCGTTCGGTCGCAGCGCGACGGCGTAGCGGCCGTTCGAGAGCAGGTGGGTGGGCGCGAGCGCAGCCACACCGGGGACGAGTTCGCGCACCAGCCCGGCGCCGCGCCGCTCGCGCACCGGCAGCGGCGCCTCGGGCGGTGGCGCGAGCAGCACCGACACTTCGCGCGGCGCGCGTTCGTGCAGCAACGACATCACCGCTTCGACGTGCGGGTTCGCCATGCCCCAGCGCCGCGGTGCGTTCTCGAGCAGCACGTTGGCGAGCGAGACGATCGTCATGCCCTGGTGGTGGGCCATGAAGGTCTCGACCCGCGTGACGCCTTCGGCCTCGGTCTGGCGCCCCGGGGTGAAGTCGAGCGCATCGATGAAGCCGTAGCGGCCGCGGGCTCGCAGCGCTTCCAGCCGGGTGAAGTTCGCGACCGCGCCGTGCGGTGCGATCTGGCTGGCGAGCGCCGTCGCGTACGGCGCGATCACCAGCTCGTCGGCCGGCGTTCGGCGCAGCGCGAGGCGCGGCACGCCCTGCGGCGCATACTGGTACGCGAGCGTATGGTCGCTCGCCGCGTACGCCGATTCGGAGATGCCCCAGGGCACGCGGCGCTGGCGCGCGAAGTCGACCTGCTCGCGCAGGCAGGCGCAGCACGCATCGCGCAGCACGCTGCCGTACGGCTCGTCGAGCACCATTGACGGCATCAGGTACTCGAACATCGAGCCCGACCAGGAGCGCAGCGCGGCGTGCTCTCCGACCGCATAGAACGGACGGCCGAGCGCGGCCCAGTGACTGACCGGCACGTCGCCCTTCGCGATCGCAAGCAAGCTGGTGAGGCGCGATTCGGAGGCCAGCAGGTCGTAGAAGCTCGTGTCGAGCTGCTGCTCGGCGACCCGATAGCCGATGTGGAACAGCTGCCGCTTACGGTGGTAGAGGAATGCGTAGTCGGCCTCCCAGGCGAGACGCCGGCAGCGCGCCGCGAGCGCCAGCAGGCGCCGGCTCGCATCGCCGCGCGGCAGGGTTTCGCCGCGCGCGACCGATTGTTCGCAGCGCTGATCGAGCAGCGCGCTGCGCAGCGTGGCGATGTAGTCCGCCACGCACCAGCCGAAGCGCTGGGTGGCGCCAAAGGCCCCTGGCACGTCGACATCGGGCAGCAGTGCCGTCAGTTCTCGGGCCGCCCTGTGCAGCAGTGCATCCAGCCCGTCGGCGCGGATGCGTGCGTCGCGCAGCGGATCGGACAGGGCGAGCAGGCGCACGATCGCACCGTCAGGCTCGAGCGGCGGCGCCGCCGAACGCAGCGCGGCGATGCGCTGCAGGCCGACGGCGAGCGCGCGCCGCACCGGCAATTCGTCGTACGGCGCGGCGGCGAACTCCACGCAGGCCTGCGCGAGCGCGAGCAACTGGCCGCTGAGGTTGCCGCTGTCGACCGTCGAGACGTACATCGGCAGAAGCGGCGCCATGCGCTGCGTGTCGTACCAGTTCAGGAAATGACCACGGTGGCGCGGGAGCTCCGCCAGCGTCTCGAGCGTCGCTTCGGCGCGCTGCAGCAAGTCCTGCGTGCCGATCCAGCCGAAGCGCCGCGCGCAGGCCGCGCTCAGCAGGTACAGGCCGATGTTGGTCGGCGATGTGCGATGCGCGACCAGCGTCTGCGGCGTCATCTGCAGGTTGTCGGGCGGCAGGTGGTTGTCGTCGGCGCCGACACAGCGTTCGAAGAGGCGCCAGGTGTCGCGCGCCACGCCCTCGAGGTAGGACTGGTCGACGCTCGGCAGCGAGGCATCGCGGCGCCGCGGCCGCGGCCGGCTGACCCACCAGGCCCAGATCGGCGCCGCGCCCCAGACGACGCACAGCATCGCCGCGAGCAGCGGCGTGGGCGAGCCGAGCGCCCAGAGTGCTCCGAGCAGCACGAGTGCCACCGGCGGGACGGCCCAGTGCTTGCGCGCGATCGCGCCGAGGCGGATCGACGCGTTGGCCTGTGCCGAGGCAGCGGTGGTCCATTCGAGCAGATGGCGCTTGCTGAGCAGCATGCGGTACAGCGCGCGCAGCACGGCATCGAGGTTCATCAGCGAGTGCTGCAGAAGCTGGGCGAGCAGCCAGGTGCCGCTCAGCAGCGCGCGCATCAGGTCGACGCCGGCCTCGGCGAAAAAGCGCCGCATCGCGATCTCGTCGCGGCTCGGCGCGAACGCCGCCGCCGAGCCCATCAGCGGACCCGCGACGAACGCGGCGCCGATCAGCACCAGGATTGCCCAGGGGGAGACCATGCCGCCGCCGAGCGCGAGCAGCAGCAATCCGAGCGACATCGGCGCGACCAGCGAACGACGCAGGTTGTCGAACATCTTCCAGCGGTTGACCGCGCGGGTCGGGTAGCGGCGCGGGCGCAGCATGAAGGGCAGCAGCTGCCAGTCGCCGCGCGTCCAGCGGTGGACCCGGGATGCGGCGACGTCGGCGTGGAAGGGCGCCTCTTCGATCACCGCGATGTCGCTCACCGCGGCGCAGCGCGCGATCGAGCCTTCGAGCAGGTCGTGGCTCAGCACCCGCCCGTCGGGCAACCGCTTGGACAGCACCGCGTGCATGGCCCGCACGTTCAACAGCCCCTTGCCGGTGAATGTGCCTTCGCCGAACACGTCCTGATAGACCTCCGAGCTCGCCGCGCTGTACGGATCGATCCCGCATTGGCCGGCGAACAGCCAGTGGTAGGCGGTGACTCTCTCGCGCGAAGGCAGCGGCGTGACGACCCGCGGCTGCAGGATGGCGTAGCCGCGACGCACGCAGCGGCGCGCCTCGTCGACCTGCGGTTCGTTGTGCGGGTGTGCCGCCACGCCGACCAGTTCGCGCAGCCGTCCCGGCGGAAGCTGCGTGTCGCCGTCCAGCGTGACGACGTAGCGGGTCTGCGGCTCGACACGCGACAGCGCATCGAGATCGATGAACGCACGCGCCGCGTCGGGCGACTCGGGGTCGACGAGCAGATCGATCAGCTGCTCGAGCTTGCCGCGTTTGCGTTCCCAGCCGATCCAGCGCCGTTCGGTCCTGCTGTGGCGCCGTTCCCGATGCAGCACGAGAAAGCGCGCCGCGCGGCCCGCGGCCACGGGATGGCGGGCGTTCAGCTCCTTGATGTGGCGCACTGCCGCATCGAGCACCGGGCCGTCGCTCGGCAGTGCCTGGGTCGCGGCGTCGGCCCAATCGGTCAGCAGCGCGAACTGCGCATTCGGTTCCGGGTTCGCGAGGTAGTGCAGTTCGAGTCGATGCGCGAGATCGGTCGCCGCCGAGGGGCTCGTGAGCAGGCCGGGGATCACGACGATCACGCGGTGCTCGGCCGGAATGCCGTGCGCGAACGCCAGCCGGGGCAAGCGCGAAGGCGGCGCCGATTCGCTGATCAACCGGTTGACGATCGCGACCACCGCTTCGGAGGCCGGAAACAGCATCAACCCCGCGATCAGCAGGGCCGGCCAGAGCGGCCCGTCGGTGCCGGGCCATGCCGTGCTGTAGTGCACCAGCATCCACGCCACCAGGCCGAGGCTGCCGGCCGCGATCGTGCCGAGGTATGCGGGCAGCGCGAGGCGCCGCAGCCATGTGCGAGCGAGGCGTCGCGCCCGTTCGTCCAGGCCGAAGCGTTCGACGAGCTCGGCCCGCCCTGGCCCGTGCAGCCAGTGGCTGGGCGCGGCGGCGGGCGGATCGGCTCCACCGTCGCGCTGTGTCAGCTCGAGCAGCGTGCGGGCGATCTCGGTCTCGCTGCGACCGCTGCGCCGGGCCAGGCGTTCGATTCGGTGCAGCGTCTGGTTGCGGGTGTCGTCGCGTTCGGCTTCGAAAGCCGGCACGCTCAGCAGCAACTGCATCGTCGTGCTCGTGCGGGCGACGATCGCGGGCCAGTCCGCGTTGCCGATCAGGCGCAGCGAGCCGATGGCGTTGCTGACGCTGAGGTTGTCGGCCGCCTGCTCGGCGGGTTGCTGCGCCTGCACAAGCGCCGCGTCGGGCATCGCCTGCTGCAGCCACTCGCGAACGCGCACCTGTGCTGCGGTGCGCGGATCTTGCAGGCGCTGCGCGATCTGCGCGAGAAAGGTTCGCGCCGCGCCGCGCCGCTCGATCAGCGCGAGCACCGCGTCGAGTTCCACAGGGCCCTGTTCGTCGATGCGGTCGCAGCACAGGTTCGCCAGCTCGCGCGCCGCCTTGTTCGTCGCGACGCGCTCCGACAGCCGCCGCAGGTTCTCGACCAGCACGACGCGCAAGGTTGTCGGCAGCGCCCAGAGCTCGCCGAGCGCCAGCTCGCGTTCGTTCTGGTAGGCCTGCAGGAAGCCCGTCAGCAGCGCCTCGTCGAAGGCGCCGTCGGTGTGTGCGACGAACGCCCAGGCCACGCCGTAGACACGGGGCAGGCCGGCGAGCGGTTCTTCGATCAGCAGGGGCAGGTCGCGGAAGTAGCGGCGCGGCAGGCCGTCGCGAATCTCCTTGAGCTGGGCTTCGATCAGGTGGAAGTTGTCGAGCAGCCACTCTGCCGCGGGGCTGACGTCGTAGCCGGTCCTGGCCTGCATGCCGATGTATCGATGCGCCTCGCGCAACACGCGCACGTTCTCGCGCAGGCGCGGGAAGAAGGTGTTCCGCCGCGAGCGCGAGGGTTCGGCGCGATGGGTGGCTGCGAGGCTTCGCCCGTGTTGCGCGAAACGTTCGGGGCCGAAGATCTCGGAGCGGTTCGGCGGTTCAACGGGCCCGCGTTGCGGATCCAGCAGCGCCAGGACCTCCGGCGCAGCACCCGGGCACAGGCGCTGCAGATCGTTCGACGCCATTTGTCACTGCGCGTATCACAGCGCGAGCGTGCCCAGCCCCATCAGCGCGGTCGCAACGACCACGGTGGTCACGAATCGACCGACGACAAAGTCGTGCAGTGCGTCCGTGAGGCACTGAACAGCGAACCAGCGGCCGCGACAGCCCTTGCAACGGGCCAGGTGGGCGCCGAGCTCGCGCAGTTCGGAAGGCAGTACCTGGGCGTTCATTCGATGACTCCATGAGTTCGCAGCAATGTTCGATGCGTTCATCAGATGTTACGAATGGGCCTGATTGGCGTCTGTCGGTTCGACGCGTCGGGGTCTGTAGGACCTTTCCTGCCGTTCACCGCGAAGCAAAACGCCCCGGGTCGCGGGGCGTCATCGGTCTCGTCCGAGCCGGCTTGTCAGGCCGGTCGCGGCGGCAGGATCGTTTCGAGTTTCGCGAAGTCGATCGGCTTGGTCAGGTAGTGATCCACCAGCTCGAACGTCTCGGACACGCGCGGCTCGTCGGTGCGGCAGCCGGTGACGGCCACCAGGACGATGTCGTCGCCATAACTGCTTCGCAGTCGATGGGTCAGCTCGAGCCCGTCGATCCCGGGCATCTTCACATCGAGCAGGATGCAATGCGGAAGGAACTCCTTGGCGAGCCGAAGCGCGCTCGCGCCGTCATGCGCAGTGCGGGCCACATAGCCGTTCAACGCGAGCACGCCCGCCAATGCCTCGGCTGCGTCCTCCAGGTCGTCGACCACCAACACACGGACATCGTTGTCGCTCATGCCGTCTTCCTCTGAAGCTCAGGTCGCGGGAACGTGGGAACAAGAAGATCGTGCCACGAAAGGTCGCGGACGAACTTGTCAAATGACATGCCGCTCAGCGGAGGAAGCTTACCCGGAAGATTGCGGCGCGCGCGTGCCGCCCGTCGTGCCGTCGAAACCGTCGATACGCCTGACGATCTCGTCGCGCACTGCCTGCTCGGCCAGGACCGGCAAAGCCGGCGAAGTCAGCGGAATCGAGCCCGAAATCGGGTCGAGCTGAGCGCCCCCGACACTGACCGACGCTTCCCAGGTGATCGCATCGGCGCCGACCTCGAATTCGGTCTCGTAGGTGTAGACCTTTGCGCTCGTGCGGTGCTCGTGCGTCTCAGGATCGATATGCATGGCGCGTCCCCGGAACAATGGACATCCAAAGCCTAGTTGGCGCAGCGCGCTCGTGACAGCGGGGGAGGTCGATGCTGCAGGTAGGCGATGCCCTACGGCCGCGGCACGAAGGCGCTGTCGAAAACCTTCCGAATCGCAGATGCGAGCTGATTCTGGTCGTAGGGCTTGGTCAGCCTGGTGGCCATTCGCTCCAGATTGTCCGGCACTTCGCCGAACCCGGTCGCGAGAATGGCCGGTATCCGCGGACGCATCGCCGCGAGCCGCTCGATGAGTTCCGCGCCGGTCATGCCCGGCATCACCTGGTCCGTGATGAGCAGCGACACGTCGTGTTCGTTCAGGATCACGTCCAGCGCCTGCTGCCCGGAATTCGCGGACAGGACCTTGTGGCCAAGGTCCTGGAGCATCGAGACCGTGCCCTCCAACACCAGCGCATCGTCGTCGACCGCGACGATGAGCATCGATGCCGCACGCTCGGGTTGCCTGTCGGACGTGCCCGGGCCGATGGCCGAGCCCGCATCGGTCGGCGCAGTCGGCAGCCACAGCTCGACCGTCGTGCCGACTCCCAGCGCGCTCGCCAGGACCAGCCGCCCGCCGGACTGGGCAGCCAGGCCATGCACCATCGGC
>Ga0075366_10000573_pt1 | contig 17239 bp, 11 predicted proteins | sample EndMethybrTD3031_FD_72351 | JGI IMG/M metagenome (GOLD analysis project Ga0075366, IMG submission 72351) | Populus endosphere microbial communities from Tennessee, USA - Endosphere MetaG P. TD hybrid TD303-1 | ecosystem: Host-associated > Plants > Roots > Endosphere | place: USA: Tennessee...
GCCGAGCCGCCGATCAGCACGCGGCGCAAGGTCGAGAGCTTGAGGTTGTTGCTCTCCATGTGATTGAGCAGCATCAGCCAGATCGTCGGCACCGCCGCCGTCATGGTGACCTTCTCGCCTTCAAGCAGTTCGTAGATCGACACGCCATCGAGTTTCATGCCCGGCAGGATCAGCCGGCAACCCGACATCGGCGCCGAGAACGCGATGGTCCAGCCATTGGCGTGGAAGAACGGAACCACCGGCATGATGGTGTCCTGCACCGAAAGGTCGAACGCGTCCGGCGTCAGCGCCATCATCGAATGCAGCACATTCGAGCGGTGCGAGTAGACCACGCCCTTCGGATTTCCGGTCGTGCCGGACGTGTAGCACATGCCACACGCCGTATTCTCGTCGAACGACTTCCAGGTGAAGTCGCTGTCCACCTCGGCGATCCAGTCCTCGTAGGCGGCCGCGTTGCGCAAGCTCGTCTGCGGCATATGCGCCTTGTCGGTCAGCACCACGTAGCGCTGGATCGTCGGCAGCTTGTCCTGCAGTTTCTCCATCAGCGGCACGAAGGTGATGTCGAGGAACATCAGCCGGTCTTCGGCGTGGTTGGCGATGTAGCTGATCTGTTCGGGGAACAGGCGCGGGTTGATGGTGTGATAGACCGCGCCGACGCCCGTGATGCCGTACCAGGTTTCCAGATGCCGCCACGTGTTCCAGGCGAGCGTCGCGACGCGGTCGCCGAGTTTCACGCCTTCCTTGTCGAGCCGCTTGGCGACCTTCAGGGCGCGCTCACGGATCTCGCGATAGTTGGTGCGGTGGATCGGTCCTTCGACGGAGCGGGTCACGACCTCGCGGTTGCCGTGCTGGATCGCGGCGTGATCGATGATGCGATGACAGAGCAGCGGCCAATCCTGCATCAAGCCGAGCATGAGCGTTCTCCCTCTAGAATTTCTCTTTTGTTCTTAATTGGTTAGGCGGCAATTCTGGATCGCCGCCCGATTGATTTCAAGTGTCACGTTAGCGCCTCGGCGTTGCGGCTGCAAAGCCAGGACGGCAGTTCCGCGACCGAGCCGAGCAGCACGTCAGCAAGCGGGGCGAGTACATCCGCGCCGTTCGGACCGCTCAGCACGCCGACTGCGACGCTGCCCGCGGCACGCGCGGCCAGCAGGTCATGCGGGCTATCGCCGACCACGGCGATTTCGTGCGGCGCGACGCCAGCGGCCGCCGCAAAGGCGAGCACAGGCGCAGCATCCGGCTTCTGGCCATGGCCGGAGTCGTAGCCGGCCACGAACGGGGTCAGGTGATCGATGGCGAGACGGCGCAATTGCGCGCGCGTGTTCGCGTCCGCGTCGTTGGTCATGATGCCGAGCGCATAGTCCTGATCCGCAAGCGCCGCCAGCACGGCTCGCGGATCGCCGACGGGGTGGAGGTGCGTGAGCGTGGTCTCGAGGAACTTGCCGTCGATGGCGCGGCCGACCTCCGCGCTGTAGGGCTTGCCGGTCGCGCCCGCCCAGAGCGTGCCGTAGATGTCGGTCGCCTCGCTGATGACCGGGCAGCCGGGCTTGAGCCGCCGCGTGTTGAGGTCCACGCGCGTCATGTCGGCCAGCCGGGCAAGCAGCGCGTCGTCGCCGCCGGAAAACCACCGCAGAACGTCGCAAGTGGCCGGACCCAGCGTCGCCTGGATGTCGACCAGCGTCCCATCCTTGTCGAACAGAACGGCCCGGATCGGCATGCTAGGCTGCGTTCCCTGAAAATGCTCGGATTCGGCAGCATAGTGAGATGACCTGCGTGGCGGACGCAACACTTCCCCTACGGATGCACCACCCTTGAAGTTTCGTTTTCCCGGCCTGCGCGCCATTCTGGCCGCGGTGGCATTTGCCGCCGCGGTGGACACCGGCGCGGCGGCGACCACTCAAGTGCGGCCGCCTGTGCCCCTGCCGCGCCCGCGGCCGCCGTGGCTGGGCGAAACGATCCCGCTGCCGCCGCTGCGCCCGAGCATTCCGCCGGTCGTGGCCCCGGCCGAGCCCGCACTCCCGTCGGCCTGCCAGCTCCGCCTGACCGCCGACATCGCGGTGATCGAGGCGCTGCCGGCGATCTCGGGTGCGAGCGGCTGCGGCATCGAGGACGCCGTAAAGCTCTCGGCGGTCATGACGAAGGAGAAGGTGCGCGTGGCGGTGACGCCGCCCGCGACCTTGCGCTGCGAGATGGCGGAAGCGGTGGTGCACTGGGTGCGAGAGGACGTGGCGCCGATTGCCGCGAGCCTGGGCGCGCCGCTCGGCGGCATCACAAACTTCGCGGCTTACGAGTGCCGCGGCCGCAACCGCATCATCGGCGCGAAGATCAGCGAGCACGGCAAGGGCAATGCCCTCGACGTGCGCAACGTGATCCTCGCCAACGGCAAGAGCTACGAGCCGACCGACATGCAGGTCGCGAAGGAAACGCGCGAGAAGCTCAAAGCCAGCGCCTGCGCGCGCTTCTCCACCGTGCTCGGCCCCGCCTCCGATGGTTTCCATGAGAACCACATTCACGTCGACATCGCGGAGCGGCGCGGCGGCTACCGCATTTGCCAGTGGGCGGTGCGCGATGCCTCCGAGATCATTCCGCTGCCGCGCGAACGGCCGGCCGACGCGCCGCCGCGCGAGCCTGCACCATGAACGAGCCGCCGATGAGCACGAATGCCCTTGCGCCAAAACCCTGGGGCCCGCTGCCCTCGATCCTCTGGGCAGCGGCAGGCGTGCTGGCGTGGTTCGCGATGCAACTGATCGTGGTCATCGCGGTGATGAGCTGGCGCGAATACTCCGGCGCAGCCGAGCTGAGCCAGATCATGGCGGACGGCTTCCTGCTCGGCTTCGTCACCATCGTGTCGGCGCCGGCCTGGGTCGGCGTCATGGTGCTGGCGGCGCGCTGGCGCGGTTTCCGCGCGCGCGACTATCTGGCGCTCGTGCCGCCACGGCGTGGCGAGATCGCGTTCAGCATCGGCGTGATGGTCTTGCTGCTGGTGCTGCTGGACATCCTGACGCTGGCGCTCGGACGCAGCATCGTGCCGGGCTTCATGGTGGAGAGCTACACGGCGGCGCGCAACGCCGGCACGCTGATTCTCTTCTTGATGGCAGTGGTGATCGTAGCGCCGATCGCCGAGGAGATCGCGTTCCGCGGCTTCCTGTTTCCGGGACTGAGCCAATCGTGGCTCGGACTCAGTGGCACGCTGGTGCTCACCTCGGCCGCGTGGGCCGCGATGCACGTGCAGTACGACCTCTATCTGCTCGGGCAAATCTTCGTCATCGGCCTGCTGCTCGGCTGGCTGCGCTGGGCGAGCGGCTCGACGCTGCTCACCATCGGCTTGCACATGCTGGCGAACCTTGCGGCCTGCGTGCAGGCGGTGCTGAAAGTCGAATTCTTCTCTTAACTCTTCGAGATGCGTGGTTCGATCGGCGTCGAGCCACGAATGCCGAGGATGTCCTCCAGCGCCTTCGCGGCGCCGAGGATGCGCGCCTCGCCGCGCGGCGGGCCGACGATCTGCAGGCCGACAGGAAGCTTCTCGTTTGTGAAGCCGCAGGGCAGCGAGATCGCAGGGCAGCAGGCGAGCGTGATCGCGTAGACGATGGCAAGCCACTCGACGTAGTTGCTGAATTTGTGGCCGTTGACCGCCTCGACGTAGCGGTGTCCGATCGGGAACGGCGCCACGATGGTCGCGGGCGTCAGAAGCAGGTCGTACTTGCCGAAGAAGTCGAGCATGCGGGCCGTGAGCGCGACGCGCTGCGCCTCGGCGCGCTCAAGGTCCTCCATGGTGAGCTTGCCGCCCTGCTCGATGTTCCAGATCACCTCGGGCTTGAGCAGGTCGCGCTTGGTGCGCAGCAGCTTCGCCTTCGAGAGAAAGAAGTCGTGCGCGCGCAGCACATTGAAGCAGTCGTGCGCCTCGCTCATATCGGGATGCGCTTCCTCGACGACCGCGCCCAGTTCAGCAAAGCGCTGCGCCGCCTTGCGGGTGATCGCGGCGACCTCCGGATCGACCTTGGTGATGCCGAGATCGACCGAATACGCCACGCGCTTCGGACGCGCGGCGCCGCGCGCCGCCGAAAGGAACGAGGTCGCGGGGCGCGGCAGCGAGGCCGGGTCGTCCGGATGCTCGCCGCTCATGGCGTCGAGCAGGAGCGCGAGGTCGGCCACGTTGCGCGCCATCGGGCCCTGCTGGCCGAGGTTGCGGTCGACCTTGGCCTTCGGCGTACGCGCCACCCGGCCGATGCTCGGCCGCAGGCCCGCCACGCCGCAGAAGCTCGCGGGGTTGCGCAAGCTCCCGCCCATGTCCGAGCCGTGCGCGACCCACGCCATGCCGGTCGCGAGCGCCACGGCCGCACCGCCGGAGGAGCCGGCCGCCGAGCGCGAGGTGTTCCACGGGTTCAGTGTCGCGCCGAAGACCTCATTGAAGGTGTTGGCGCCGGCGCCGAATTCCGGCGTGTTCGACATCGCGTAGACGATGCCGCCCTCGGCTTCGAGATGCTCGACCATCAGGTCGGACTTGGCCGGGATCGTATCCTTGAAGATTGGCGAGCCCTGCGTCGAGCGCACGCCCGCCACTTCGGCCAGGTCCTTGATGGGGACCGGCATGCCGGCGAGCTGGCCGCGCTCGGCCACGGGCTTCTTCATCAGTCTGTCCGCATGGGCGCGCGCACGGTCGAAGCACAGCGTCGGCAGCGCGTTGACGGGGCCGTTCACCGCCGCGATGCGCTTCTCCAAAGCGTCGAGCAGGTCGTGCGGCGTGACCTCGCCGCGCTTGAGGCGCTCCACGATGGTGACGGCATCGAGGCGGATCAGCTCTTCACTCACGGCAATGTCCCTCGGAAAACGCAAGGCGGGGCATGGTTTTAGCCGCCGGACCGGAAGCCGTCTATGCGCAGCGCACAGGACAGAATTGCTTTACGACTTGCTGGCACGATTCGGCGGTCCCGCGAGAAGCCCGATGAAAATGTCCGAAACCCGCGCGCTGCAGAATGACCGTGCGCGCGCCCGCCTCGAAAAAGCACTGCCGTCGCCCTTCCCGGCCGCGGTGCTGACGCACGCACTGGCGCGGCGCTGGACCCCGCCGATGCCGCGGCTTGCGATCGACAGCTACTGGCGTGCGCATCCCTTGCGCGCCGACCGGCTCGCCCGCGCGCTCGCCGCGAAAAGCGGCGCGCCCAAAGGCTGGACCTGGCGGATCAAATCGCCGCGCGACAAGGATCTCCCCGCCAGCCTTCGCGCGCCGCCCGCGCCCTATCGCGAAAAGGCGTTCGCGCGCGGCCCCGGCTCCTGCTGCGTGTGCGGACAACCGGTGTATCGGCTCGGCTGGCACGAGGATCTGTGGGATCGCGGGCCGAACAAGAATGCGATCTGGCACACCGCCTGCGTGACGGCGTGGCGGCTGTGGAACGCGCCGAGCGACTCCGGGCTTTTGTTGCGGCGAGTTCAACAACGTCGCTGCGCCGAGACCGGCGGCCGCCTGTGGAAGACCTCCGAGGTCGATCACCGCGTACCGCTGTTCCGGGTGTGGCGCGAGCATCGCGACATGGATTGGCCCGCGCTACTGGGCTTCTGGGGCCTGCCGAATCTGCAGGTCATCAACCGCAAGGCCCACACGGCGAAATGCGCCGCCGAGGCTTCCACCCGGCGGCGCATTGCGGAGGTTGCAGCAGTCTGACGTCAGGCGGTGAGCGCCGCCGTCTGGCGCAGCCCGATGAACTGCGCCGCTCCGAAGGCCGCGACCGCTACCGCCTGCATCAGCACGAACGCGATGCCGAGTGCGTTGGGCGCCACATAGTTGCTGAGCAGCAGCAGGACGCTCGCCGCGGTCCACAGTACATTCGCGGCGATCACCACCGCGGTCGCGCCGCGCGAAATATTCGCCCGCGTTCCCACGAAGGCAACGAACGCCACATAGGGCACGAGGATCAGCCCGGCCTCGCGCAGCAGCGGTACCGGCAGGTTCAGAAGCCCGGCGAGGACGCCTGCGCCCACGATCAGCAGCAGGCCGGTCGCGCCGCTGACGATCGCATCGGCGAGCAGGGCATAGCGCAGGAACATGTTGGTATTGGGCATGGGAACTCTCCTGTTTTGCGTCGGGCGCGGCGTCATGCCGTTCGCCCATGCCGCTCCAACTAGACCTCGCACCTCCCCGGGTCGATTAACTGCGAGGTAATGGCCGCGCGCCCATGGCTCGCGCTATCGTCCCGGCCATGCAGACACTCACCATCGGCGAACATCTTCGCGACTGGCGCCAGCGGCGTCGCCTCAGCCAGCTCGACCTCGCGCTCGACGCTGACATCTCAACCAAGCACCTCAGCTTCCTGGAAACGGGACGCTCGCAGCCCTCGCGCGACATGGTGCTGCGGCTGGCGGAGCGCCTCGATGTCCCGCTGCGCGAACGCAATATCCTGCTTGTGTCGGCGGGCTTCGCCCCCAACTTCCCGCAGCGCGCCCTTGAGGACCCGGCAATGAGCGCGGCCCGCAAGGCTGTCGATCTGGTGCTGAAGGGCCATGAGCCCTACCCGGCCATCGCGGTCGACCGGCACTGGACGCTGGTGGCGCACAACGCCGCCGTGATGGCGCTGCTGGCCGGCGCGGAGGCGTCCCTGCTCGCGCCACCCGTCAATGTGCTGCGGCTGAGCCTGCACCCACAAGGGCTCGCGCCGCAGATCGAGAACCTCGCCGAATGGCGCGCGCACCTGCTCGCGCGGCTGCGCCAGCAGATCGACGTGACGGCAGATGCGACGCTGGTGGCGCTGCGCGACGAACTCGCTGCCTATCCGGCGCCGGCCGCGAGCCGTGCCCGGCCCGCGCATGACGAGTACGGCGGTGTCGTCGTGCCGATGCGGCTGAAGACGCCGCGCGGAACGCTGTCGTTCTTCTCGACCACGACGATTTTCGGTACGCCGGTCGATATCACGTTGTCGGAGCTGGCAATCGAATCGTTTTTCCCGGCCGATGCCGCGACCGCGGAGCTGCTACGCGGCAGGGCTTGACCGGCGCGGCCGCGCGGCGCCCCGGAGCGCCCGTGCCGTCTCGCATCGCAGCTCTTCCGGCGCTTCGAACACAGCCACACTCGGCGTTTCGGCGCGCGGCGCTTGCTGCGGGCGGTCGCCGAAGTGGCGCTGCTTCAACTCCTTGGCCGACGTCGGCGCGCTGAAGATGTAGCCTTGCACCTCGGTGCAGCCTTCCTGCCGTACGATCGACAGCTGCTCGTTGGTCTCGACACCCTCGGCGGTGGTCGTCATGCCGAGGCTGTCACCCAGTTGCACAACGGCGCGCAGAATGGCGCGAGCCTCGTGCCGCTCTTCGGCAAGATCCGCGATGAAGCAGCGGTCGATCTTGATCTTGTCGAACGCGAAACTGCGCAGATAGCTCAGCGACGAATAGCCGGTGCCGAAGTCGTCGAGCGCGATGCGCACGCCGAGATCGTGCAGCTGCTGCAGAATCGCGCGGGTCGTGTCGCTGTCGTTGAGCAGCACCGATTCGGTAATCTCGAGTTCGAGCCGCTGCGGCGCGAGACCCGACGCGGCGAGCGCGCCCACCACCGTCTGTATCAAGCCGCGCGACTTGATTTGCACCGCCGAAAGATTCACCGCGATGCGCACATCGTCAGGCCAGGTCGCAGCCTCGGCGCAGGCTTCGCGCAGCACCCACTCGCCTATCGGTACGATCAGGCCGGCCGCCTCCGCGGCGGGGATGAACACCGCGGGTGAGACGCGGCCGCGCTCGGGATGGTTCCAGCGCAGCAAGGCCTCGCAGCCGCTCACGCAGTTGCTGCCAAGATTGATCACCGGCTGATAGGCAATCTCGAACTCGCCGTTCTTCAGCGCCTTGCGCAGATCCTTTTCGAGTTCCCGGCGCGCGTGCATCAGCGTATTCATCGCGGGCTCGAAGAACCGGCACGATCCGCGCCCGTCGGTCTTGGAGCCGTAGAGCGCAAGGTCGGCGCTCTTGAGGAGTTGATCCGCATCCCGGCCGTCGCCGGGGGAGACCGCAATGCCGATGCTCGTGCCGATTTCGATCTGATGACCGTCGAGATCGTAGGGCTTGGCGATCTCGGCCAGCAGGTGCGCCGCCAGCTGCGCCGCGTCGTCCGGCGTCGCAATGGCCTGCACGATCGCAAATTCGTCGCCGCCGAGACGCGCCGCGAGGTCGTTCTCGTTCAAGTTAGCACGCAGGCGCGCCGCCACCTCCCTCAGCAACGCGTCGCCGGTCGCATGGCCGAGCGTATCGTTGACGTCCTTGAAGTGGTCGAGGTCGAGCCAGAGAACCGCGACCCCTTCTCCGTCCGTGCCGGTGCGGCCCAGCATCTGCTCGAGATGCTCGCGCAGCATGACCCGGTTCGGCAACTCGGTCAGCGAATCGTGGCGCGCCAGGTGTTCGAGCTGCGCCTCGATGCGCCGGCGCTCGGTGATGTCGTTGTGCGTCGCAACCCATCCACCGCCCGGGATCGGGTGATGCCCCAGCTCAATGATGCGCCCGTCGCGCAGGTGGTGCACATGAACCGACGGCGCGTTGGAGGCCGCAACGCCAAGCCGTTCGCTCAGGTAGGTTTCGCCCATCGGCCCGGCGTAGTTGCCGCGCGCCACGCGCTGCTCGAGGATCTCGCGGACCGACATCCCGGGGCGCACGCTGCCCGGCTCAAGCCCATACATGCGCACGTAGGGCTCATTGCAGATCACCAGACGTTCATCGGCGTCGAACACGCACAGGCCCTGCGACATGCTGGTCAGCGCCATCTCGAACTGCAGCTTCCGCGCGTGCAGTTCCTCCTCGCGGCGCTTCAATTCGGTAATGTCCACGCGCACGCCAATGGCTCCGCCGTCGGCGGTGCGGCGCTCCTCGACGCGCACCCAGCGGCCGTCCGTCAGGCGCTGTTCGTGGCTGCTCTGGCTGGTGGAATGACGCGCAAGCCGATCGGCCAGCCACTCCTCCTCGCGTCCGACCGCTTCCGGATACTGGCCGCTGGCCAGCCCCGCGCGCAGCACGTCGGCGAACGCCACCCCGGGCTGCATGACGCTCCGGGAATACATCTCGGCGTAGCGGCGGTTCCACAGCAGGAACCGATCCTGCGCGTCGAACATCACGATGCCTTCCGGCACCGCATCGATAGCTTCCAGAAGCCGCGCGTGTGCGATCTGCGCTTCGGACGCAGCCTGTTCCGCCAGCGCCCGGGCCTCGCTTGCAGCGCTCTCGGCGCGCATCAGGCCCGTGATGTCCTGATGAGTGGTGACGACGCAATTGTTGGACATGCGCCCGACCGATACCGAGATGCACCGGCCGGTCGGAAGCACGATCTTCGTCTGCCACAGATCGCGGTCGCCCAATCGCGTGATGAAGGACTGGTAGACGTCCTCGAGCGCAAGGCCACTGAACTCGCCCCTGGATTTCCGGTAAGCGACGATCTCGCGCAAGTGCGTTCCGGGCCAGGTCAGTTCCGTCGGCATCCCGTAGATTTCGGCATAACGCGCATTGGCGATGACCACCCGATGGTCGCGGTCGAACATCGCGAGACCCTGAACCATGTTGTTCAGCGCCGCGTCGAGCTGCACGTTGCGCGTGCGCAGCTTCTCTTCCTGCTCGCCGAGCAACTGGTGCTGCTGCTGCAGCCGCGAGCCGAGCTTCTGCCGCTCGGTGATGTCCTCGTGCGTCACGAGGCGGCCGCCGTTCGCCATGGCGCGGCGCGAGACCGCGATCACGCGGCCGTCGGCGAGCTCTTGAATGCGCGACGAGACGTCGCCGAAGCTGCTGGTCCAGCTTCCAACGAAGCTGTCGCTGTCATCGTCCTTGACGACGTAGTTGCCGACCGCAAGACGGTATTCGAGGATTTCGCGGACCGTCGTCCCGGGCTTCACCTGCTCCGGAGTCAGCCCGTACATCTCGGAATAGCGGCGATTGCAGACGATGAGCCGCTGCTCCTCGTCGAACATCGCGAGGCCTTGCAGCATGTTCTCAAGCGCGGCGTCGAGCTGCTCGTTGCGCTGCGCCAGCATCGCGTTGAGCGCTTCACGCTCTGCGGTCGCTTGCGCTTCTCGGGATACCACAGCGCGCGCAGTGGAGATCAGCCGCAAACAAGCAGCTGGCAGATTGCGGATCACAGCCAGCACCTGGCCGCCTCCCGCTTCACTCCTCCCTTGGCGCATCACCGCCCCGCAACTCGTCGAGCGCAGCAGCCTAGAGTTTGGAGGCTAATTGTTCGTTCCAACAGGACAGGCCGCTACGCATTCGCGCGACGGTGGGTAATAGCAGGTAAATTTTGTTGATTACGCCGAGTGGCGAACGGCGCAATGTGCGTAGATGTACGGATGCGGGCGCGCGTTACGCGCCCGCATCGCATCGGAACACGACGTTCGTCAGAACGTTCCGGTGCCGCGTCCGTACATCGAGGGGTCTTCCTTCGGCCCCATCGCGGACCAGATGACCCGCATCGGCATCGGGCGCTGCGCTTTCAGCTCGGCCTTTTCAGTGCCGAACTGATTGTCCAGCCAAGCCCCGCACACCGCGCCGCTGGTGTTGACGATGCGCTGCTGGATCTCGCCGTTGGTCAGGATGCCGGTCTCCGACGAGGTGATCTTCTCGACGTTCTCGGAGAGGCAGTCGAAGATGATGCGTTGCGCGCGATAGCGCAGCGCGTAGGTATTGGCATCGCGCCGCATCGCGGTCTCGAAGCGGCCGATCGCATCGAGCGAGGCGCGCGTAATCATGCGGTCGGCCGTCTCGCGCAACTGGCCGTCCACCAAGGTGCCATGGGTCTGGTAGAGCCGTTGCATGAACAACGCCGAGCTGCGGTTCGCGGCGAGCAGCTCGGAGGTCTCGAAGATGCGGCGATACACCGATTCCGAGGCGCGCTGGATCAGCGAGTCGAGCGCATCCATCGGGGCATTGCCGCGGTTGTTGCCCTCGAACAGCGAGCCAAGATCAGCAAAGACGCGCTCCAGGATCATGGTGCGCAGCCGCTCGGCGGTCCAACGCTCGTTCACAAAGCGCTCGAACACATCGAGCTTGGCGCTCTTCACCGCCTTTTCAAGCGACTGCTCGATGGCGTGAGCCGTCACGTCGCCCGGCGTCGCATCGCGCGCCTTGCTTTGCTCGCCCTTGAAACGCTCGATGATGTCCTTGATCTTCTGCGTGTAGTCGCGGTTCTTGTCGTTGGTGAGGCTCTGCTGTCCGACCTCGTTGAGGTCCTTAGTGGAGCCGACGTCGCTGACGGCCGCGATGCTGGCGACGCGCGTCAGCGCGCGGGTCTGCTCGGCGCTCGACGGCGCACCTTGCGAGGCGACGACCTTCTCCGGCTTGCCCGGCCGCGACTCCTCACTGCGGCTGTCATTGCGAGCTTCACCGCGCGGCGCGCGGTGGCGCCGCCCGGAGCGGCCGCCGCGATAGCCGCCGTGGATGTTGATGCCAATCGGGATGCCCCCGACGTTGATCCCGAACTGCGCCTGCGCGGGCGCGGGCGTTCCCACATACACAAACGCCACGAAAGCGGTTGCGCCGCACATCATCCAGCGTAGTGATGGCATCGTCATGGCTCGCCTCCAGCGATCATCCAGGCATTCTCAAACGCAACATTCAGCAGCGCCGCCGGCGGCAGCGCTTGCGCTCCGGCTTGGCGGCACTCGCGACCGCCTCCCCGTGCGCGGTTTTCACCTTCTGCTCGACCAGATCGGCGAACAGTACCTTGCTCTTCTTCGACTGGTCATAGATATCCTGGAACGTACGGCGCAGCACATCATTGTTGGTGCATTGCGTGCGGCGCTCGTGCGCGCGGAACTGGAATTCGGTCGGCGCCTCGGCGCGTGCCCAGTCCCAGGCCCACAGATTGGTCTGCCACGTGCGCTCATCCTCGTCGATGACGCGACGGCGGCGCGCATCGTAGGTCACGCCCGGCGTACCGCAGCCGAGATCGACTTTCAGGCGACGGATCTTGACCTGCCGCGTCGCCGGGTCGACAGAGCCATAGAAACGCTCCAGCCGATCGACCTCGTCCGGCGTCAACAACGGACGGCCTGCGCTGTCCACCGCCTCATTGTTCTTGGCCATCTCGGCGAGGAGGTGGCCCGCCACGAACTCGGGGAACGGTTCGTTGATGCGCAGCTGCGTATCGTTTTGTACCGCAAGCTCGATCGCGCGATATGCGTACTTCATTGCACTGACAGGATCGCGCGCCTGGCCGAGCTCGCCGAAGCGCTTGATCTGCGCGAGTGCGAGGGCCGCCTGCGCATCTCCCTGGCTCAGCGCGCGTTCGAGCAGTTCGGTCGCCTCGCGCTGGCCAAACTCCTGCTTCACCAGTACAAAGCCGCGGCGCAGCCGGTCCGCGAAGTTCACCTGCGCGTAGGCGCTGCCGCCATACGCGGCGAGCCGCCAGAAGCGTTCGGCGACCTCGGGCTGCGCGCTTGAGAGGCCGATGCCCTCCTGCATGAACAGCGCCAGCCAGGACTGATAGTCGCTATCACCGGCCTCCGCGGCACGGCCCATCCAAAGCAACGCGAGCGCCGGGTCGTTGCGCACGTTGGTCTGCGTCGTCCCGACATTGGCGCCGGACAGATAGACACGCGCCAGCAGGTACTTCGCGCGCTCGGAGCCCGCATCCGACGCGCGCTGCAGCCATTCGACGCCACGGCGCGGATTCGCGGTGCCACGGCCTTTCGTCAGCGCGTCACCAAGCTCGACCATCGCCGAGAGGAACCCGGCCTCGGCCGACTTCGCGAACAGCTCGAAGGCCTGCCCGACCTGGCGCTGCGTGCCGATCCCATAGCGGTAGCGGATGCCCAGATTGTACATCGCCAGCGGATGTCCCTGCTCGACCCCCCGCTTGAGAAGATCGATCGCGGTCTGCTGGTTCTGCTCGACGCCCTCGCCGATGTCGTAGAGCACCGCGAGATCGTTCAGCGCGCTGACATAGCCGCGCTTGCTCGCGTCGTCATGCGTGAGACGCGCCGAGCGCAAGGCGCGCGTGCGTTCCGCCGGATCGGCGGAGGGGTTGATGCCCTGCTTGTAGTAGGCGCGACCGAGGTTGAACAGGTAGCGCACGATGCGCGGATTGTCCGCCACCGCCTTGGTGCAGGCGGCGACCGCGGCTTCGGCGTCGACCTTTTCGAGCGGCATGCCGGGGACTTCGGGTGGCCGAGAAAAGTCGAACTCGGATGCCGCGAGCCGATCGCACTCGCTGATCGCACGATTGACCGCGGCGGGCGGCGGCTCGACCGGATCCTCGGAAGTCAACGCGAGCCGCGCGATCTCGCGGCGCGCAAGCTCGGCGGTGCCGCAGCCATCAAAACGGCGGTGATGGCGCTCATAAAGCTCGCGCTTGCGCAGCGCCTTGATCTGCTCCCAGTCCTCCTTGTCGCCAGCGCAGCGGTCCTGAGAGATGCGGAAGCGCTCGCGTCCGATCGAGCCGATCAGCATGAAGTCGTAGGCATCCGGTGCATCGTGCGCGAGCTCGGGCTCCTGCTGGTCGAGCGAGATCGAACGCACCATCAGCTTCACGCGATCGGCAAGCTCGATCAGGGTCTGGCCCGGACGTAGCATTTCGAACCGCAGCACCGACGTGAACAGCGAGTTGCGCCCTGCATCGTTGCGCGACACCGCCTCCAGCGCCTCTTCCCCGAACGAGGCCGAGTACAACACGAAGAACCCGGGCGGCGGTTTGCGCTTGGTGAGGAGCCGGCTGCCGCTCTCGCCACTGCGCCTCACCGCGCGCTGCTCGTTGGCATCGATGTCGGTCCGCACCAGCGAGCGGCAGGCATCGAGAACCATGATGACCTGCTTCGGCGCCCGCTCGGCGATCTTGCGCTCGATCTCGAAGGTCGAGACGCCCGACTGCAGAATTTCGTTCTGCTGGTAGCTGTCGACGAAGCCGGGAATGCGCAGCCGCACGATGTCAGCATTGCGGCGGTCCTGATCAGGGAGTTGCGAGCGCGTGTAGGTGAATGGGCTCTTGAGGTCGGTGAACAGCAGGTAGTTGTTGTTGTCGGCCTCGACACCAAACCCATGACCGGAGAAAAAGAAGAAGACCGTATCGCCCTTTTCGACAGTCTTCAGGAAGGCGTCGAATTCCTTGTCGAAGCCTGCCTTGTTGCGGATGTCGGTAACGACCTTGATGTTCTTCTTGTCGAAACCGGTTTCTTCCAGATCCTTGGCCAGATCCTTGGCGTCGTCCACAGAGCGCCGGAGCTGGGTGATGTAACCGTCTGCATAGCGCTGGTTTCCCACCAGGAATGCTCGGCGCGTCTGGGCCTCGGCAGCCGTCGCGAAACACGCGATAGCGAACCCCGCAAGCGCCGCGACCAGAGCCAGGGCGCTCGCCGGAACACCATCTCGGAAGCGGGACATGTGCTGCGACATCCGCCAATGTGTGGTTGAAGCGACACTATGCCGCTAGGGCAGCGACTCGGCAAGCGCCAGGCTGTTCAAGAAGGCGTCAGGTCGGCGCTACGGGAGTAGCGTCCGAGCAACACGAAAGCCGATCTTGGCGCTGCGCTCGGTGGCAACTTCCCAGGCACGCGAGGCCGAGCGGACGTCCTTGGGCTCATCCGCCCAGGAACCGCCGCGCACCACATGGCGCTGGCAATCGCCCGTCGTGCGCGCTGTGCCGTTGACCGGGATATCGGCCAGGGACGGGTTCCAGCAGTCCTCCACCCATTCCCGCACATTGCCATGCACATGCATGAGACCGAACGGATTCGGCTCGGAGGCCCAGATCTCCACGGTCTTGCGCGGCGGCTGCGCCTTCGGGCTGTTCTCGTACGAGAAACGCCAGTCGTAGTTCGCACGCTCCCTGGTGATGTCCGGGCCAAACCAGAACGGAGTCGAACGGCACGGCGCAACGCAGCCGCGCGCGGCGTATTCCCATTCGGCTTCCGACAGGAGGCGGTAGATCGCTCCGGTCTTGCGCGAGAGCCAGTCGACGTAGGCGCGCGCGTCCGCCCATGACACGTTGATCACCGGGCGCTGGCCATAGCCCCATTCGTAGTCGCCCGGCCGATAGGCGTTGCAGCCGCCCTCGGCGACGCAGGCGAGCCATTGCTCGAACGACACCTCCGACCAGCCGACCGCGAAGGGCTTGTTGATCGCGATCTCGCGCTGCGGCCCCTCCTCGCGCGTGCGGCGCAGCTCACCGTCAGGAGAGCCGATCAGGTTCTGCCCAGCCGGCACGACAGCCATGACCGGACACTTCTCGCATTCCTGGAACAGATGCACCTTGCCGGGCACGACGGTCGAAGCCGTTGGCGCGACGGTCGCAATGTCCGGCCGCGCGGCGCGCGGATCGACGGTGGGTGCGGGCGGGAGGGAGGCCTGTTGCTCAATCGCGGGCGCTGGCACAGGAGGTGGAACGGGCGCAGGGGTCGGAGGCACGACGACTGGGGTTGGTGCAGGTGTCGGTGCTGAAGTCGGCAGCTGCGGACCCGACTGACTCTGGACGCTGATGGTGCGCTGGTTGACGACCGGCTGACTTGTGCTGTCATCCGGAGTGGAATTCTGGCGCACCGTCACGGATAGCGAGCTGTTGGACAGCCAGCCACTATTCCAAACGAACCCAATCCCCCCCAGCAGCAGCGCCGCCGCGATGCCGGACCCGATCAAAGCACGCGACAAGGCCGACCTGCGCACCGGACGAACGGGGTCCGGCCGCGGCGCGGCGCTGCCCCCGGAGAGCAATTGCTCGACGGTGTCGATCAGCCGGTTGCCAAGTGCCTTGCGCTCGACCCACTGCTTGTTCGCCAGCATGTAGCGCAGGCCGCCCTGCGGCTCGGTCGCGTCGATACGCAGCGGATAGATCGGCTTCTTGCCCTGGGCGGCGAGTTCGACCTCGCGCAGCACGTGCTCGCTGTCATTGGCGGCAACCGAGAATAACAGCAGCATCGCGCGGCAGCGCTCGATCGCCGCCACGATCTCGTTCTGATAGCTCGACCCCATCGGGATATCGCGCGGCGCGATCCAGCACGTGATGCCGCGGTTTTCGAAGTCCCGGACGAGCACTTGCGCGGTCTCGGCGTCGGCCGTCGAATGGCTGATGAACAGGTCAATCGGCATGCGGTCGCGTCACGCCCAGAGGTGCCCCCGGCACCGGCGACCAATCTCACAATAACGCTGCGGCACGCGCAACCGGCCGCTGCCCACCGGACGACAGAATTGATCCTCTCTATTGGAATTATCTATTGGACTTGGGCACCCTTTCGCGACCATAGGCTTCCAGCCGCCCTTTCAACCTTGGGACAACTGCCATGGCACCGCTCTCGAACCTGCAAGCCCGCGCGGTGGAAACGCTGATCCACCCCTACTCCAACCAGGCCACCATCCGCGATACCGGCCCAACCGTGTTCGAGCGCGGCAAAGGCGTCTACATCTACGACGTCGACGGCAAGCAGTACCTGGAAGGCATGGCGGGCCTGTGGTGCACGGCGCTCGGCTACGACAACGAAGAACTGGTTGAGGCCGCGGCTGCACAGATGCGCAAGCTCCCCTTCGCGCACCTGTTTACCGCCAAGAGCCATGACCCGGCGATCGAGCTTGCCGAAAAGCTCAAAGAGATCGCCCCGGTGCCGATCTCGAAGGTGTTCTTCTGCAATTCCGGCTCGGAAGCCAACGACAGCCAGATGAAGATGGTCTGGTACATGCAGAACGCGCTCGGCCGGCCGAACAAGAAGAAGATCATCAGCCGCGTGAAGGCCTATCACGGCGTGACGATCGCCTCGGCGTCGCTGACCGGCCTGCCGAACAACCACATCGACTTCGATCTGCCGATCGCGCGCGTGCTGCACACCACCTGCCCGCACCATTACCGCTTCGGCAAGGATGGCGAGACGGAAGAAGAGTTCGCCTCGCGTTGCGCCGCCGAACTGGAAGATCTGATCCTGAAGGAGGGTCCGGACACGGTCGCGGCCTTCATCGCCGAGCCGATCATGGGCGCGGGCGGCGTGATCGTTCCGCCGAAGGGCTACTTCCCGAAGATCATGGAGGTCTGCGCCAAGTACGACATCTTCATGATCGACGACGAGGTGATCTGCGGTTTCGGCCGGCTCGGCACGGCGTTCGGCTGCACGGCGCTTGGCTACAAGCCGCATTCGATCTCGGTCGCCAAGGCGCTGTCGTCGGCTTATCTGCCGATCGCCGGCGTCATGATCCCGGAGAACATGTATCAGGCGCTGATTGAGGAAAGCAAAAAGATCGGTGTGTTCGGCCACGGCTTCACCTATTCGGGCCATCCGGTGGCGGCCGCCGTCGCGGTGAAAACGCTGGAGATCTACAAGCG
>Ga0075366_10000575_pt1 | contig 17232 bp, 17 predicted proteins | sample EndMethybrTD3031_FD_72351 | JGI IMG/M metagenome (GOLD analysis project Ga0075366, IMG submission 72351) | Populus endosphere microbial communities from Tennessee, USA - Endosphere MetaG P. TD hybrid TD303-1 | ecosystem: Host-associated > Plants > Roots > Endosphere | place: USA: Tennessee...
TGCGCGTACGCAGGGTCTGCGCGGCGGTGAAGACATCTGGAGTGACAATCTCTTCGAGCAGGCGCGAGAACTCCTCGTCAGTGAGCTTGACGCGGTTGAGCTGCTGGAATTTCTCGCGGAAGTTGGCCTCGAGTGCAGCTCGGTCATGGATGTCAGGGCGCGGGGTGTATTTCAGTTCGCCAAGCTTGTCGATGAGGTCTCGCTCGATCTGGTTTTCTAGAGTGATCATGAATCTGTTTCTGTCGTCATGGATTGGCGGTGCGGCGGTTAGGTGTCTCTGTGGCTGTAAACAGGCAGTTCAAACGCTCGCCCTTTTGGGCTCTCCGTCCGGATGATCAAGTCTTAGGTCATGACTGTGCGCGTACTCCAGCACCAGAATTTCGATCATCGATGCCACCGAGCGGCGCTCGCGATCAGCCGCCAAGCGCAAAAGTTGCTTGATCTCGGCAGATGTGCGAATAGACAGAGTTTCGTCCTTCAAGCTTGGCATAACACCACCCTCATCAGTAGCATGCAAATGTACTGCGTTTTGCATACATTCCACTCTACTAAGCGATCCAAGCTTGCAATTAATTGCCCAGGAAATTGGACAAAGTTCTGCAGCTTTATGAAGAAGTTCAAGCTCGAAGTTGTCCAGCGCGTGCTCGCGAGTGAATTTGACGCGAAGCTAGACGTCTGGTTCTCAGCGCATGGCAGAACGGGTCGATGGCAACATCTGTTGCAAAGCGGCTGTAATTGCTGATGGTCATCACCAGAAACCTAGTCGAGCAGCTCCCAAATGATGGTCAATCAGTACCAGCATACGCAACAAGTGCATTCAAAAAATGCCGTAACGTCTATTTTAAGTACACGCTAAATAGACATTGAAGGCATACTCATTTGGTGTCTTAATAGAGTTCACATTTCATATTATGGACACATTCCATTAAATATCTTAAAATTCAAATAGACACATCGAATACAGCTATTTGAAAATGGAGTTCAGCATGAGAACAGCAAAGACCACTGCCAGCGGCGGCGGCAAGCACATTGGCTATGTGCGCGTTTCCAGCGTTGATCAGAATGACGCTAGACAGCTTGACAGCGTGGCGTTGGATAAAACGTTCACCGACAAAGCTAGTGGCAAAGACACGAACCGACCACAGCTAAAAGCCATGCTGGAATTCGTACGGGAGGGAGACCGTATTTTTGTACACAGCATGGATCGGCTGTCTCGTTCATTACGTGACTTGCAAGACGTAGTGGAACAACTGACCGCCAAAGGCATCACCGTAGTGTTTCTGAAAGAAAATTTGACATTCGAGCCACCAGCAGCAGGCACTGACGCACACCAAACTGCGTACTCGACTTTAATGCTGCAATTACTTGGTGCTGTTGGCCAGTTCGAGAGAGCCCTCATAAAGGAACGACAACGCGAAGGTATCGCAATTGCCAAAACCAAAAAGCTTTATAAGGGAAGAAAGCCAGCACTGAATCCAGTCGAAATCTCTAAACTTCATGAGATGGCCGACAAAGGCATCGCAAAGACAGAAATCGCAAGAATTTTCAATTTATCTAGAGCAAGCGTTTATGTTTATTTAAATAAGGCGTAAAAATCCCCAAATCAAAGCGCAAAAACATTTGGCCTTTTTTTGAAATCAGCCCAACTGATTGAAGAATTTTCTGGAAGTTCTTGTAGAACACGTTTTTCGCCATTTTTCTTTAATGATTTGTTTTCATTCCAAATAAATTGACCAAAACTTCTCACTGCCTGAGTGAGCACTACTACGGTCTCGCGCGACACATCAGCTTCTTGCAGTGCAATAGAAAATATAGAATCTGCGATTTCGCGACTAGTAAATTGGGTCCAGTACAAATAGTCATGCAAAGTGGCGGCAACAGTATAGACCTCAATCGGCGGCAATATCGACCAAAAAATTTTTGGAGTTGATTTGTACTGAGTTACAAAGCCGCGAGGAATTTTAATTTGTGGGTAAGCTGGCATACGCCTTCCAGCATCCCACGAATATTCCTCTTCGAGAAAATAAAAAGCATCAGAGAATCGGCGGAGCTTTAATGGTCCAAAATTTATTGACTTGGAGCGCTCTGCCATTTTGGACAGCCACCTATCCATCGCAATTATTGAATCCGAATTTTCGGTCGAAGGGGGATTTGTCTGAGCCTTCGTGGTCGTCGATAGTACTTGAGCGGTAACAGCGACAAAGCCTTTGCATAGCATTCTTCTATTGAATGACATTAGATGCCTCAAGGATATGCGGTTGAGACAGCAAGTTTATCTAACATAGATAGCTGGCCCGGAGGGGCCATAAAACAAGAACTTTCCGCACCTTTAATAAAAAAATTGCTTGGCAAGGTGTACCCCATAACTGAGTTTTTATCAAATACCCCGCGTATTACACCACTATCGCTTGCCTGGAAAGTGGACTTAATCTGCTCGTCAGTCCATTTATACTGAGATCGAAAAGATTTAGTGATGACAGGCCAGTTCAATTCTTTGTCACAATTTGGGAAAGACCAGGCATGCACAAAACCTAAGATATGACCAAATTCATGCAAAATGTCCACTTGCGCCACTCCTCGCGATATTTGCTCTTCAGTCAAACCTTTAACAGACTCGATTGAAATCACCGGATTACGAACCACCTTTTTCGCATCAGTACCTATGTATGCCCAGTTTCCGGGTCCATTCATGGTTATTGCTAAAGACTCCCTGTCATCCTCCTCGCAACGCCTAGGTAAATGCACGGAACCAAAATCAAATCGTATATTTCCGTACAACGTCCATTGATTTGCAATATTGGCAATGTGGCGTTGATTTTTTACTTCGCCGTCGAGAAAGCAAAATTTCAGAAGACTTCCTGCTGGCCAATTTTTCCCGCTTACGAAGACTCCCCCTGGCTTCTGACCGGCGTTGGTAAGCTGTAAGAGCAATTCGTTCATAGCACGCCGTGATGAAACACGCTCAGCTTCAAGAGCCTTTTCCTCTTCACCCGACGTGGCAATGGTATTTTGCGGCCCCGAGAAGACATTTGCGGGCGTAGGCTGATCTTTTCCGGCAAAAAAGAACTCGGCTAAGGCTGGTACCGAAAGGTAGGGTTGTTGACCAATAGACTTTTGCACTCTCAGCTGGACGGCTCTGAACATGGAAACAGCCTCGACGCCGGGAACAATTATTTGCTCGGATAGTGCATGTGCATATGGGCCGCCGCCAGCACCATTATCAGAAGCAGGTCTACCTACTGCTGTCGAATAAGCAACGAGGACTGGTCCAGTCGGCTGTAACGGAGTAAACGTCTTACCATCAACCGTAAGTAATTTCTTACCCTTTTTGCGAAGCTGCAGCTCTGTTCGGCAGGCATCAAAAATGACGAAGTGAATAGCCTCCGGAGCAGTCTTCTCTAGGCGTTCGATTACATCAACTTTTAAATCTACCGATTTAATCCATAACGAATCTTCGTCAGCATCCGCCACATCAACTGGAATCAAATAATTCATCCCAGTTGAAGAGTCTGAAGCCCCGTGACCGGAATAATATATCAGGCTAATGGTACCTGGACCCGCCAACTGAACTGCTCTAGCGTGTTCTCTTACAGCCTGGACTATCGCCATGTACCCAGCATTCTGAATGGATCTAACTGAGAATTTTAGCCCCGTAAGCGCTTTATCCATCAGTTTAATATCATTCCGAGGGTTAACTAAAGGACCAACTTTTTCCGTATACTCAGTATTGCCGATCAGTAGGGCCAGCCTCTCTTCGGCAAAAGCAAGTTGGCAGTTGGAAAAAATAAAAAAAACAACTATTGCAACATGAGTGGCTCTTGCCATTTTTTTTGCAAAAAATTTACCCGCTTCAAATCCTGATGGGTTAAAAATTTGCACTATTTTTCTTCCATTCTGGCCAGCTTACTGTAGGGTCGGTAGGATACTTTTTCAAAACCCTTTTCTCACCCAATAATTTCAAATGGGCATTTTCGTTCCACGCAGACTGACCGCCTAGTCTTACTCCTTTATAGATTGTTTCTATGGTGACGGGGTCAATTTTAAAGTCTACCATTGCAGCCTTAAGAATGTTGTCGGCCGTTTCTCGGTCCGTGATTTGAAACCAGTAGAGATAGTCATGAATTATTGCAGGATATGTATAGTCACCATCGGGTGGTAATACTGCCCAGAAAATACGTGGGATACTTGCAAAATCTGTGACGAATCCTTTTGGGACGTCTACCTTGACAAGTTTTTCTTGACCGGCATTTGGACGCCATCCGATTGTTTTAGTTAAAAAGTACACACGATCCTTGAAACGCGACATGTGCAAAGTTCCTACCGGAAGTTTAGATGCCATCCATGTGTTCATCCAAGCCTCAGCTGCGGCTGAGTCAGAGTAATCAGTAGAAGCAACGCTTGCTAAAGGCTGTCCTCCACATGCGTTGAGACCGCTCGTCGCTGCTATCGAAAGCAAGATACTTCGTCTTTTTAAGTCAAATAGCATCACGATCCTTGCAAGGGAAGAACTTCCGTCAAACTACCACTTGATTTCCGTCTTGTCTATTAGGAACTGTATTCGATCTCCATGAAATGGAGGTTAAGTGTTGCGCCCCATGTGATCATGTCCCCATTCGGAGCTGGCCACTGTTCAAAGCTAGGGACGTAATGCGCGGCGTAACTGAGTCCTTTAAAACACAGAGTATCCAGTGAGCCAAACCCACGCCCAAGCCCGCACGACGCCCCGCACGCGCGCAGAGATTAAGGCCTCGTCCGCGCCGCTCGTGGAGCTGGCTGATAGCTACATCAGCCACCGGCGCCGATGCTCACAAAACCGCGTACTCAACGCTCATGCTGTAGTTACTTGGTGCCGTTGGTCAGTTTGAGCGCACGCTGATAAAAGAGCGGCAACGTGAAGGCATTGCGCACGCCAAAGCCAAGAAGTTGTTCAAGGGGAGAGCGCCAGCATTGGATGAGATCAAAGCCGCCAAGCTGCGGCAGATGGCCGCTGACGGTGTGGCGAAGGTCGAACTCGCCAAAACGTTTGGCATCTCACGGGCGGGCGTCTACGTATACTTGAAGGCTTGACCGTTGGCGTCCATAGAGCGCGTTTTTGGCTCGACCAAGTCGTCACCGATGTGAGCCTGCTGAACGCCTTGGCCCCACCACGCTCACCTCTGACCAACAGCCAGCCGGGCTCTTGTCGCGGCTAGGCGTATCGTCAGACCACTACCCCGATCAGATCAAGCTCAAGTGGCGCAGAACAGAGCTTAGAGCAGCCTTCCTCATCGTCCTTGGACAGCTTAGTTCGTATGCAGCGCCTTCCTATCCACGATGGTCACACCCTCGCGATATATGCTGATGACTCCATAGGCAAGATGCCAAGCCGGATGCATATCGACCGCAGGCGCACCACTTTCATCACGCTCTGCGGCAGCCGCCTCTGTCGCATACAGACCGTCGTCGAAAGACGAAATGAGAACATTGACCCTGAGGTGGGGTTCTAGATCCATGCCACGAACGTAGTCCTCGAAGAACGTCTTCTTAGCGGCCAAGAAGCCATCAGCATCCGCGCGTGTCACACTGCCCCCATCCTTCAAGAAGAATGTGAAAGCCGAGTACTCGATGCCACCAGCGGGGCCTTGTTGCATCACAAACTCTGCATTTCGATCAAGGTCCTTCTTTAGCTCCTTAAGGCTGCCAGCGTAAAGCTGGCCTGAATCCGTGAAGTCCAAAAGCCCCTTGTTTTCGATGACCGCGACTGCCTTCTCGAACGCACCGTGACGAAACAACGTAATGTCGACGTTGCCATTCCTGGACGCATTGCGAAGCATCGACTTCAACGCACCAAGCCAGCCTTTCCGCAAGTCGGGTGCAACTCGACGTAAGAGGCCATAAGTACGCTCCTTTCCCCAGATCGACTTTGTCTGCTCTTCGCACCTGATTTTCAGTTCAAGTGGCCAATAAGTCTCTGTGAAGTCACACAGCTCAAGGCTCACAGCGGCCGTCGTCAAGTACTCTGGCCGAGGCTCCTCGCCGCGCTCAGACGTCAAGCGCATAGCCAAATGCCGCAGGCGACCGATGCCTCGGGAAATGGCTTCTCGTAGGTCCGTAGCTTCTATGGTTATTGTCATAGGGGTAGAGGTTGCGCCCAAGCACGCGTCACACTACTGACACGTCATAAGCTGTCAGGACGCGCTCCGTGACGTCTAGGGCCTCGTCGCGCGACAGCTCGTCGAACAAAGAAGCCGAGTACCGCACATGATGCTTTAAAGCTCCGCCCTCGCCCGGAGTCTGATCCACAAGCTCAATACCTCTCAACACACCGTCCAACCCCTGGTCCAGCGTGACCACTTCAATAGAAAGCGTCGCCCGAAGCTTCCTTGCCGTCGCAAGAAATAGTCCCAGGCGAGAAACCACGTGCAGATCGCTGAGAGCGTTGTACAGCTTCATCTTCGTGGGCTTCAGCAGCTCCCGTGCAGCACGACCGCCATACAGCGCAGCCAAGTTAAGCATCAGCGCGGGGTCTCCGGCCTGAAGTCCAATCCTGCGCGCCTCTGCAATGAGCTTAGCCTCGATCGCAGAGCGCTTCTCCTTGGGAACTCCGCCTCCAAGTTGAGGAAATGCAAAGTTGAGGAACTCTTCTCGCAAGCCCCAGAACTCCTCTATGCACCCAGCGAAAGTCTCGCTCGCGAGGTCTACGGTGTCTCGCAGAAGCTGCGAATCGACCTGAGCATTCCTATAGAACCGCTCAAGTGCGCCGGCTTCCTTGAGAACGCACGCGGCCTTCTCCTCAGCCGTGTCCGCTCGCCCTTTTTCCCCCTCAATGATTGACAGAAGAGGCGAGATTCGTACCCCAATCTGGTCGAGATTTCTGAGTCGTTCAAGAAGGGTTTTCCTCTTCTCGTCAGTTGGCTCTTTTCCAGCGTTCGCATCCTTGATGCAGCTGACAGCGTTCCTGTCTAGAAGAAATAGTTGGATGATTCTCATAATCAGATTTACCTTTGACAGTGCGGTGCGAACCTCCCGATCCAAAAGGATCGCATGCCGGCCGCCTAGGAGCCATTCATCCGGGACTCGACAGGTAGTGCCGGTCATCTCGTTGAATGACTACTAGGCGCCATGTAGCGTGAGTGCGCCAGCCGACGGGCACCGACAGCAACCGCTGCAAAACGGCTGTCAGCGCCCATAGTCATCACCAGCAGACTGGTCAGGCAATACAACTGCCTCACCAAGTCTCTTCACAACGCCTTTCAACTCATACGTATCGTGACATGGATCGTGACTGAAATCTAAATAGCGGACCCAAAAATGAAAAAAGCACTTAGACATTTCTATCTAAGTGCTTGATTCAAATCAAAATTATTGGTGGGACGTGCGGGGGTCGAACCCACGACAAACGGATTAAAAGTCCGCTGCTCTACCAACTGAGCTAACGTCCCAGCTAAAAGCATTTACGCTTTGTAGCGAAGCCTCAAATTATAGCGTGGTTTTCACCGGTTTCTCAAGAGTCTGTGCCAATTGGTCCAAAACCCAGCCCGCAGCACATTGACCGAAAGTGGCCGTGACGCTGACCACCGAGCCATAGCCGTGGCAGTTCAGGCTGCCATCACCCTCCACCGCGCAGGACGCATCGGGCGGCATGACGGCTTCACGGCTGAATACGCAGGTCACTCCGATCTTTTTGCCTTCACGCGGAGCCGCATGTTCCTTGCGCAAGCGGTAGCGCAGCTGCGCCAACAAGGGGTCGTGCGTGGTGAAAGCCAGGTCGTCGATATCCACCTTGTGCGCGTGGCGCTTGCCACCTGCTGCCCCCACACTGATGAAGCAGGCGCGGGTCTGCCGTGCCCAGGCCGCCATACCGGTCTTGGCCTTGACCTGGTCACAGGCGTCCACCACCGCATCCACGCCTTCGGGCAGCAATTGCAACCAGGTTTCAGGCTCGACAAAGTCCTCGATGCAATGCACGGTGCAGCCTGGATTGATCTGGGCGATACGGTCACGCATCGCCAGTACCTTGGCCTGCCCGACGGTCGAGTCCAGGGCATGGATTTGCCGGTTGATATTGGATTCAGAAACGTGGTCCAGATCCACCAGAGTCAAGCGCCCTACCCCGCTGCGCGCAAGCGCCTCCACGGTCCAGGAGCCAACGCCGCCAATGCCGACCACCATCACGTGAGCGGCACGAATGCGCGCAGCGCCCGGCACGCCATACAGGCGCTCCAGGCCACCGAAGCGCCGTGCCAGATCTACAGCATCCATTTACTTGAGCTTGGCCAGCCTATCCTTGGCCGCCGATGCAGCTTCAGATTGGGGATAGACCTTGACCAGGTCTTCCAGTGTCTTGCGAGCTGAACGCGCGTCTTTCAGCTCCATCTGGCAATTCGCAATCGACAGCGCGGCCTCAGGTGCGCGCAGATGGTCAGGTGCCGCCGCCAACAAGGCGCGGAAGTTGGCAATCGCCTCCTTGTAGTCGCGGTTCGCATACTGGGCATTGCCCAGCCAGAACAGTACCGAAGTACCGTAACCACTTTGCGGATAGCGCTTGTTGAAGCCCAGGAAGGCAGTTTGCGCGGCAGAGAAATCACCTTTGCGGAATATGGCCAGCGCGGCATCGAAGTCGCGGCTTTCCGCGGGGTCGGCGGTGAACTCCTTGCCATCCACGGTCACCTTGGCCGGTTCGAACTTGCGCAAACGGTCATCTACCGACTGGGTCTGGTCCTTCATACGGCGCTGCACATCCGCCACGTCACGTGCCAGTTGTTCATCCTGCCCACGCTGCTTGGCAAGGTCCGCGCGTACCGCATCGATCTGGCTCTGCAAATCCAGCAAGCTGCGCCGCAACTGCGCGTTGTCTTCGTTGGCTCGCTGCAAATCTTCAGCCAACTTTTTGTTCGAGGACTCGACCCCCAGGCGGTTTGCTTCCACGCGCTGGCGCAAATCCAGAATGGCTTTGCGGGCCTCGTCATCGTCAAACACCCCAGCGTGGACGCTGCCTGCAAGCAGCATACAGCAGGCCCATGCCACTACGGCCAGACGCCGCACGGGGGCCGTCGAAAGTCTGGCAGTGCGAGTCATCGGTAGCTGATCTCTGCGCGACGGTTTTTCGCCATGGCGGCTTCATCATTGCCCATCACGGCAGGCTTTTCCTTGCCGAAGCTCACCGCTTCGAGCTGAGTGTCAGCCACGCCCAGCAGACCCAAGGCACGGCGCACGGACTCTGCACGCTTCTGCCCCAGGGCCAGGTTGTATTCGCGGCCGCCACGTTCGTCGGTATGACCTTCCACCACGGCATGGCGGGTTTTGTCGGCCTTCAGGTAGCGCGCATTCGACTCAATCACCGACTGATCATTAGGCTGCACCGCGTAGCTATCAAAATCAAAATACACAATGCGCGCGCCATTCGGGCCGATACCGTCGTTGGCCGACTTGGACAGATCCACAGAAGCTACGCTGCTCGCGCCGGCAGCCGAAGCATCACCTTGCGCGCCAGCATTACCAGCCTGGGTGGTACCGGTACCGCTCTTGTCCACGACCGGCACATCGTTCAGCTTAACGCCCGAAGCGCAACCGGCCAGCACAGCCGTCAAAGAAAGAGCCCACACCAAATTTTTCATTTCCATTTCCTCGTTAAATATGAAGTCAATACCGTACTCAGGGCTTCATGAACGGACCCCAATCCGGCTCACGGATATCGCCCGCCTGGCCAGCCAAACGCGCCTTGATTTTTCCGTCCAGGGTGGAGGTCATTAATGCCTCACGCCCCTGCTGCTGGGTTGCGTACACGATCAATCGACTATTGGGGGCAAAGCTGGGGCTCTCGTCCGCAGTGGTATCGGTGATGCTGGTGACGGTGGAACTGCTCAGCTCCATCACTTGCAGCTTGAAGGCACCATTGATGCGGGAGATATACGCCAGCCAGCGTCCATCCGGGCTGATGCTGGGTGAAATGTTATAGCTGCCCGAGAAGGTTACTCGCTCGGCATTGCCTCCGCTACTGGGCATGCGATAGATCTGCGGCGCACCGCCACGGTCACTAACAAAATAGATGTATTTTCCATCAGCTGAATACCGGGGCTCAGTGTCAATGCCGCTGGATTGAGTCAGGCGCCGGGGCTCGCCACCATTTGCATCAATCACGTAAATCTGCGAGCCTCCGTCCTTACTGAGCGTCACCGCCAAAGAGCGGCCATCCGGAGACCAGGCCGGCGCACTGTTCGAGCCCTTGAAATTGGCAATCAAGCGGCGCTTACCGGTGGCAACGTCATGCACGTAGATCACAGGCTTGCGGGCCTCGAAAGACACATAAGCCAGTTGCAAACCATTCGGCGACCAGGCCGGAGAAATGATCGACTCCGGGCTAGCTAAGGCCGACTGGCTGTTCTCGCCGTCTGCATCGGCTACCCACAAAGTATGGCGCGAGCCGGCACGAGTTACATAGGCAATGCGGGTCGAAAAAACGCCGCGATCGCCAGTCAGCTTCTCATAGATGAGATCGGCAATGCGGTGCGCAGATAAGCGCAGATCGGCTTGCGGCACGGTGATACTTTGCGCAATCAGGTCCTTAGCCTTCACCACATCCCAAAGGCGGAAACGCACGTCGTAGCGGCCATCGGCCAAGCGAGTCACACTACCCGCCACCAGGGAGTCTGCAGCCTTCTGGCGCCATACCGACACATCGGGCGGGGTGGTTTCATCCAGTTTGGCTCCGCTGGCATCCACCGCCCGGAATTGCCCACTGCGCTCCAGATCGGCTTGCACGATGGCTGCAATCTTTTGCGGAGACTGGTCGTCGCCCTTGAAGCTGGCAATGGCGATAGGCAATTGGGTCAAGCCCACGCCTGACACCTCCACACGGAACTGGGCAAATGCCGAGCCAGCCCCGACCAGCGCCAGGGCGGCCAGACAGGATCGACGGTTCAACGAAAAAACAGAACTCATAAGTGCGTTGTCTTGAATCTCATGGACAAGGGGTAGGTGGGTTCGTATTTGTGAAAAATAGTTCCCAATCAGCGCTTCAGGACATTTTTCCAGTCTTGAGACCACTTCGCCTGGTGCTCCAGCTCCACGGCCTTGGCGTAGCGGTAGAAGGTTACTTCAAAGTACGAAAAAGCAATCACCAGCCCAGGCCAGCCGTCCAGGAAACCACGCTTGAACAGGAAATGCTTCCAGAAGGCCCAGATACCATGACTCAAAGCCTTGCCGTAACTGGAACCAGACTGACGCCGCTTTGTCGCCCCCAGGGACGAATAGCGGTTCATCTTGGCCACCACTTCAGCCAGGTCCTTGAAGGGCAATTGCCAGATGGCGGACTTCAAATAGCCAAGCCTGGCGCCGGGCGTCAGCTCGAAGCCCTCGTGCACCGGACTGGGCTCGTAGCGCATTTGCGAACGGCGAAACAGTTGCGGCTGGCGATAGTTCGGGTACCAACCCGAGTGCCGTATTTCACGCCCCAAAAAGAAATTGCGGCGCGGCACAAAAAACACGTCAGCCTGTGCCTGCGCCACCAGGGCCTGTATCTCACTTGCGGCCTCAGGTGTGCAGCGTTCGTCCGAGTCCAGGCTAAACACCCACTCATGCGAACAAGCAGCCACGGCATCATTGCGCAGCTTGCCAAAACCCTCAAAATCGATCTGCACCACCCGTGCACCAAGCGACTCGGCGATGCGCACGGTGCCATCCGTACTGTGTGAATCGGCTACGATGATCTCGTCTGCCCAGGCCACACTGCGGATGGCGTCAGCCACTTTTTCCGCCTCATTAAAAGCGATGATATAGACGGATATAGGATTAGGTGTGATCACAATACTGACATGTCTGTTTGTTAGAGCATAGCAGACCGTATTGATGCAAGAGACAACAACACATCCCACTGAAACCCTTTAGCTTGCAGGTTTTATTTACATACAAAACAACCCAGGCGACACATCAAATCCATCGCAATTAAAACACAACAGCAGCAGATAGAACATAAAATTAAAAATGACAGCCATTAAAGACTTCTTCAGCAGCCTAAATAAAAAGAGAAAAGAAAGATTACCCTCAAGATACGTAAGCAGAAAAAAATATCAACAAATCAGTGAAAAATATAACGCGCTAGTTCAATGCATTACCTCCCCTCCAAACCAGTTAACGAAAAATGCAGAACTTCGGCGTTTAGTTTCGCCTCCATCACAGATTGAACAGATCGAGCTATGCCTATTTGTGTCTTACTCCGACAAACCGTGTATAAAACCTCATGTGGCGCATCACATACGGCATTTAATAAACACGGGAATTAAAGTAATACTCATCATCAACACCAACCACATCGAACAACCCCTACCCACTTCAGATTGCCCCCCAAATTTGCATGGTTTATATCTACGAGAAAATATTGGATTTGATTTCGGAGCCTGGTCACACATCTATTCCACCCTACAAGAAAACCTCAACATTCACAAGCTATATTTAATCAACGACAGTATATCAGGCCCCATATCAGAATCATTATTCAATGAAATGATTCAAAGAATAAGAAATTCAAATGCTGATATTATTGGTCTAACATCAAATCAAGAACCATTATTTCACTTACAAAGCTTCTTTCTCGTCATTGGCTCCAAAATTTTAAAAAATGCCAAAATGCGAAACTACCTCGCATCTCTCTGGCAACTTCCAAATAAACAAATGGTCATAGATTTCTACGAAACAAGATTAACGAGTTTTTTTGAAAAAAACAACCATTCTGTGGAAGCAATTTTCCCAACCAGCGATTTGAAAAATTCAAAGACCGATGCAACGATACACCATGCAGAGGCCTTAATATCAAGAGGCTTTCCCTACATAAAAATTAGCATACTAGAGAAATCCATTGGACAAAAAATCTTAAAAAAATTCCCCCATATAGACAGATTTCTTAAGTAGAACATAAGCAAGCATTATGCATAGCACTTCGGCTTCAGAAAATACCAAGTGGCTATCCACATAAATCGATACCTTTGCATCCACCTCCCACAGCGCCAGGTTGGCTGGAAGCTGCAAATGCACTGATAATTCAGCCCGTCACCCCATGCCATATGACCAATACACCTACCTCTATCCTGCAGCGGCTACGGCGCATCTGGCCTTATTTCAAAAATTCACGCTCCAATTGGATACTGGCGGCCCTGGCCACCATCTTGGCTTCAGCCACCGAGCCAATGATTCCAGCACTGCTCAAGCCTCTATTGGACCAAGGCTTTCAGAAAGCCACGCTGGAAATATGGACAGTACCCGCAACATTACTATTGCTGTTTGGCTTGCGAGGTATCGCAAATTACGCAGCTTCGCTCTCTCTCGCCAAAGTCACCAATCTGGGATTAATGACTCTGCGCAAAGCCATGTTTTCCAAGGTAACTACAGGGCAACTATCCCTTTTTACGGGCAACTCTTCCAGCTCCCTTGCCAATACCGTGGTCTATGAGGTTCAAAATGGCTCTTATCTGCTAGTAAATTCACTAATGGGCACCGTGCGCGACAGCTTGACTGTACTTGCGCTCGCTTCCTATTTGATGTATCTGAATTGGAAATTAACCTTGATCGTAGTGGCATTAATTCCCGCGGTCGCCTGGGTTATGCAAGTGCTTTCCAAACGCTTGTTTCAAATTACCAAAGCCAGCCAGGTTGCCACCGATTCGCTAGCTTATGTAGTGGAGGAAAACGTACTAGCCAGCCGCGATATACGTCTACATGCAGCACAAACCCTACAGCGCAACCGATTTGAAAACCTGAGCAAGACCCTGCTGAGGTTGTCGATGAAATCCACGGCTGCCTCCTCCGCCATGGCGCCTATAACGCAAATGATGACAGCCGTTGCGCTGTCCGCCGTGATCTCAATTGCGTTGGTGCAAAGCGCGCATGGAGGACCGTCAGTCGGTGGATTCGTTGCTTTCGTCACCGCCATGTTAATGCTGGTGGCGCCAATCAAACACCTATCCGAAGTTGCGGCTCCCATCACCCGAGGACTGGCGGCGATTGAACGCGGATTAGACCTCATGGAAGCCACACCAGATGAACGCGGCGGCAACTATGCCCCGGAAAAAGTGCAAGGCCACATTCATTTCGTGAATACAACGGTGCAGTTTGGTGAGCACCCCATACCCGCTCTGGATGGCATTAACCTATCGATACACGCTGGTGAAACCGTAGCCTTAGTTGGCGCATCGGGCGCAGGAAAAACCACGCTGGTCAACCTTTTGCCTCGCTTTCTAGATCCCAGTTCCGGCCAAATCGATTTGGATGGACACGACTTGCAAAGCTGGCGACTAGATGCTCTGCGAAGCCAGTTCGCACTGGTCAGCCAGCATGTAGTCATGCTCAACGACAGCATCGCCTTCAATGTAGCACTAGGATTGGAAATCGACCGAGACAAGGTGCTTCGCTGCCTCGTTGATGCCAACCTTGACCGACTAGTAGCCGAACTACCGGACGGGATTGACACCGTAGTCGGCCACAATGCAACCCAGTTATCAGGCGGCCAGCGGCAGCGGCTAGCTATTGCAAGAGCTCTATATAAGGATGCGCCAATACTAATCTTGGATGAAGCCACATCCGCGCTGGATACCGAGTCCGAGCGGGCCGTGCAGGACGCTCTGCAACGGTTGATGAAAAACCGTACGACATTGGTAATTGCACACCGACTATCCACTGTCCACCATGCTGATCGCATCGTAGTGATGGATGCAGGGAAAATCGTAGAAATAGGTAAACATATAGAATTAATTGCCCAAGATGGGCCATATGCCCGGCTTTACAAACTGGGATTACACAATTCCGATACCTCAAAGCATGATAACGTGGACGCCAATTGATATCTACAGCATTTCCCCCACGCGTGTCTATCCCGCCCTCTTCACCAGCCACCCCAAGCAGGAAATTAATCTTTTTGATTAATTTCCTGCTATTTATTTCTCCATTTTTTTTAGTAACAATCAGAGGATTAACCAACATAATATTTGCAATAACAGCAATTTTATGCATAGTCTTTTCTTATTCAACACGCAAAGAGCACCTAAACTGCACAAGCAAAAACATGACCAAGATGTTTATTGCATCTTTCTTATTGCCATTTTTCTCTGTTGCACTAAGCTCACTTCTACGGGGATCATTTGATGCCGCACAATTCGACACACCTCTTCGATTTTTAATGGCAATTCCAATATTTGCATACATACTAAAAACACGTTGGAATACCACAAAATACCTGAGTCTTTCATTATTTCTCTCATTAACCATCACCTTAATCCAACAATACGCCATTGATCAACCCATGCGCTGGGGATCGGATCGCATGGCAACATACTTTGCAGATCCACTGGTTTTTGGTTATATTGCACTGACTTTTAGTTTAGTTTGCCTAGCATCAATCCGAATATTCGAAAAAGAGACTTATTGGTTAACTCCTCTTAAAACAACAGGATTTTTAATTGGAATATATTTATCCATTAAGTCCGGCAGCAGAACAGGATGGGCCGCCCTACCTTTAATTTTACCTTTTATATTTTTTCAAAAAAAGAAAAATATCAAAATAAATGCAGCATACTTGGCAACAATAGCAATTTCACTAATAGCAATATTTATATGCTTCTCATTGAGCACCGTTGGGCAACGCATTTTTTCAACAGGAAATGACATTGCCAAATACCATCTTGATGGTATTGCACCAGATACATCAACCGGATTAAGAATTACCTTCCTAAGAATTGCTTGGGATTTATTTTCAATCCATCCATTTTCAGGATATGGAGAAACAAAATATCTAATTAAATCCTTACCTCCAACCATATATGATTATGCGTCAGAGGGAGCTATTAGTACCGCGCTTGTTGCTGGTTTCCACAATGAACTGGTAACCAACGGGGTTCGCTATGGAATTATTGGTCTCGTGGCCTCAGCCTCACTTTTTGCAGTTCCATTGATTATTTTTCTACGCACACTTAAATCACAAAAAAATACCAATAAAGCCAATGCGCTCATTGGTTTCGTATTTGTAATGTGTATCTTCATCAGCAGCATAAGCACCGAAGTTTTCGATTTGAAATACATTGCCAGCTTTTATGCCATGACAGTCGCAATGCTTTGCGGATCAGCCCTCGCCCAATATGAACAAGAATAAATACGCCGTCACTTTCGCGTGCTACAACCAAGTGGAATACACGAAAAAATGCGTGGAAAGCATGGTACGCCATGGCACTCCATTGGATAGATTAGTGGTAGTAGACAATGGCTCTGGAGATTCAACACGTGAATACCTGCAAAGCCTAGCTTTGGGGGGACGCATCTTTAACCACGACAACCTTGGCTGTGGTGTGGCATGGAATCAAGGAGCATTGGCACTGCAAGCCGAGTGGACCATCATCATGAACAACGACATCCTGGTCAGCAAAGACTGGATTGAAGGCATGATCCACACAGCAGAACAGCAACGGTTAGCCATCATCTCCCCTGCCATGGTAGAAGGTTCGCTGGACTATGATTTCGAAAGTTTTGCCCCACAAGCTCGACAAAAAATGCAAGAGGTGCTGCGAAAGGGCTGGTGCCATGCCGTGTGCTTGGCCATCCATAAGTCTGTATGGATGGACATTGGCTACTTCCGCGCCACGCCAAAGCTATTAGGCTACGAAGATGCTTTATTCTTCCACGACATGGCCCGTGCAGGCATTGCCCATGGCACGACGGGGGCGTCCTGGATTCACCACTTTGGCTCTATCACCCAATCGGCCATGAAACTGGAGCGAGGCTTGAAACAAAGCGACGATCTAGCATACCGCTACAACCACCGGCTGCTCAACCAATCCTGGTTAGCACGTAAGCTAACGAAAATGCAGCGCAAACATCAGCTGCGGACCTGGGGGCGAGAAGAACTGACTGCGTTCGGCATGAGTCTGCATGGCACATGCAAAGACGGTGTGTTGCATTGGGACTAGCCTGCTCGCAAAGAAAGTTGCTCTTGATAGATGCGTTCTTGCATCCTTGCAATTTCGGGCCATTGATAGGACTGGGCAAACTTAATGGCGGCCGACCCAAGCTTTTGACGCAACGAAGGGTCGGCTAATAGCCCCCTTAACAAGGCACCCAGCTTACCTCCATCCTGCGGATCATCCAGCAGCAACACATTCACGCCGTCCGTCAGCAAGCCAGCAATACCGCAGTAGCGCTCGGCACTGACCACGACCGGCAAGCCATGGGCCATAGCCTCCAGCACCACCATGGCAAAGGTGTCTTCCAGCGTGG
>Ga0075366_10000577_pt1 | contig 17211 bp, 14 predicted proteins | sample EndMethybrTD3031_FD_72351 | JGI IMG/M metagenome (GOLD analysis project Ga0075366, IMG submission 72351) | Populus endosphere microbial communities from Tennessee, USA - Endosphere MetaG P. TD hybrid TD303-1 | ecosystem: Host-associated > Plants > Roots > Endosphere | place: USA: Tennessee...
CGTGTATGTAGCCTTATTAGCTATTGCTGAAAAAATTAAAGCCGAAAATTTAAACATCAAAGCTATCCCCACATCGCTGGAAATATCCATGTTTTGCAGCAAACTGGGCATCCCCCTAACCACTTTATTTGAGCATAAGCCCGATTGGCTTTTTGACGGCGCTGATGAAGTTGACCCTGCTAAAAGTCTGATAAAAGGGAGGGGTGGCGCCATGTTTAAAGAAAAATTATTGATGAGTTGCAGCCCAATAAATTATATTATAGTTGATGAATCAAAAATTGTAGATAAATTAGGCACGAATTTTCCGGTACCTATTGAAGTATTCCCACAGGCTTTACCGCATGTGGAAGAAGAATTGAGGAAGATTGGTGCGAATGAAGTAGTTTTAAGACCGGCAAAAGGTAAAGACGGCCCCTGCATTACAGAGAACGGTAACTTAATATTAGACTGCCGCTTTAATAATATGCACAACCACTTTGAAAAAGACATTAAAGCCATAACGGGGGTTATTGAAAGCGGCCTTTTTATAGGGTACAACCTGGAAGTATTAGTCGCGGCTAATAAGTAATGTCTACTAAATACATCTACAAAATAGAAATATAAATAAAAAATAAATAAGCACACCATGGCAACTAATAAAGTAAAGCAAATACATGATTTTGGTCAGAGCATCTGGCTTGATTTTATCGATCGGGAGATCATATCAAACGGTAAATTAAAAAGCCTGATAGATGATGACGGCGTACGCGGCGTAACTTCAAACCCTGCAATTTTTGAAAAAGCGATCAGCAGCAGCTCTGCCTACGATCAGGATATAAAAGAATTAGCGAAAACCGCTAAAACTAACGAAGAGTTGTTTTTTGGCCTGGCTATAAAAGATATTCAAGACGCGGCAAAATTATTTGAAGACATTTATAACGAAGAAGTTGTAGGCGCCGATGGTTATGTAAGTTTAGAAGTATCACCATTTTTGGCTTTAGATACTGAAGGTACCTCTAAACAAGCCGAAGAACTTTGGAAAAAAGTTGACCGCAAAAATGTAATGATCAAAATCCCGGGTACTCAGCCTGGTTTAAAAGCCATCCGCGATTCTATCGCCAAAGGTATTAATATCAATGTTACCTTATTATTCGGTTTGCCACGTTACGAAGAAGTTACCGAAGCTTATATTTCAGGTTTAGAAGACTTGTTAGCTGCCGGCGGCGATGTAAGCAAAGTATCATCTGTAGCCAGTTTCTTTTTAAGCCGTATAGATGTATTGGTTGACCCAATGCTGGACGAAAAAGGCTTAGGCAATTTGAAAGGTGAAGTAGCTATCGCGTCAGCCAAAAAAGCATACGAAATATACAAACGTGTTTTCAGCACCGAACGCTGGAAAAAGCTGGAAGCTAAGGGCGCTAAACCACAGCGTTTATTATGGGCAAGCACCAGCAGCAAAAACCCTGCGTTTAAAGATACCAAATACGTGGAGGCATTAATTGGTGCCGATACGGTTGATACCGTTCCGTTGGAAACTATTGAAGCTTTCCGCGACCATGGTATAGTAGCCGATACTTTATCGCTGGGCCTTGACCAGGCTACTGAAACCCTTGCTAAAATAAAATCGGCCGGTATTGATATCGACCAGATAACCCAGCAATTAGAAGATGAGGGTATTGATAAGTTCAATAAACCTTTCGAGAAATTATTGCAGGCTATTGAAGATCAAAAAAACAAAGCTTAAGCATTGCTATGCATAGCGACCGGATAAAGATCCTGTTTTTTGATGTGGGCGGTATATTGCTCACTAACGGCTGGGGGCACGAGTCGCGCAAGCTGGCATCCGAACAATTTAAACTGGATTATGCAGAGGTGAACGCCCTGCATAATTTCATTTTTAACGTTTACGAAATTGGTAGCATTACGCTTGATGAATACCTTGATACCGTGATTTTCAATCACGAACGGGATTTTACCCGGGAAGATTTTAAGGCCTTCATATTTGAGCAATCGGTTGAATTACCGGATATGCTGGCCTGGTTGAAGAAGTGGAAAAAAGACTGCGGTTTCCGTGTGATCTCCATTAATAACGAGGGCAAAGAACTGAACGATTACCGGGTAAAGAAGTTTAACCTGCACGATTGTTTCGATGCGTTTATCTCATCGTGCGAGGTAAAAATGCGTAAACCCGACCCAGGTATATGGCAGTTGGCTATGGGCATTGCGCAGGTATCGCCCAAGCAATGTGTTTACTTTGATGATAGGGCCATGTTTGTAACCATGGCGCAAAAATTGGGCATCCGGTCGTTCCAGCACACCGGTTTTGAAACAACCAAACAGATATTAGAAGAATTGAAAAAAGAAAACCTCAATTAAAATGAGCGATACAGAAAAAAAATACGCCTTCGGGATGATAGGTTTGGGCACTATGGGCCGTAACCTGCTGTTAAACATGGGCGACCACGGTTTTGCCGGGGCGGGTTTTGATAAAGATGCCAGCAAAGGGCAATTATTGGAACAGGAAGATAAGAACAAAAACCTGAAAGGGTTTAGTGAAGTTGAACCCTTTATTGCCAGTTTAAGCACACCACGTGCTATTATGATGCTGGTACCTGCCGGTAAAATTGTAGATGATGTAATTGCCGAACTGCTACCACATTTAGATAAAGGCGATATTTTAATTGATGGCGGTAACTCGCATTTTACCGATACTAACCGCAGGGTTGAGGAATTGGAAGGCCAGGGTTTCCACTTTTTTGGAATGGGTGTATCAGGCGGTGCTGATGGCGCACGCCGTGGCCCAAGTATTATGCCTGGTGGCGATAAGGCTGCCTACAACGTAATGAAACCGATATTGGAAGCCATAGCCGCCAAAGCCGAAGATGGCGCGCCCTGCGTTACCTATATTGGCCCTGGTGCTGCCGGTCACTTTGTAAAAATGGTGCACAACGGTATTGAATATGGCCTGATGCAGCTGATAGCCGAAAGCTATGAGATTATGAAAAAAGGCCTGAAGATGGATAACGATGCCATCCAAAAGGTGTTTGCTAAATGGAACGATGGTCGCCTGCAGTGCTTTTTGCTGGATATCACCAAAGATATTTTCCTGTTTAAAGCGCCGGGAACCGATCATTTATTGATTGACGATATTAAGGATGAAGCCCGTGCTAAAGGTACCGGTAAGTGGACATCGCAAGTGGCGATGGACCTACAGGCGCCCATCCCTACGGTAGATACTTCAGTAGCCATGCGCGATCTGTCTAAATACAAGCAATTGCGTGTACAGGCGGCCGAATTATACGCCAAAGATGCCCCTGTTATTACTGTGGAAGACAAGGAACAGTTCCTGGTTGAACTGGAACAGGCGTTCTACTTCACCATGATCATATCTTACGCGCAGGGTATGCATTTGCTAACCAACGCATCTGCTGAGTATAAATACGATTTAAAATTGGCCGAAATAGCTAAAATATGGCGCGCGGGTTGTATCATCCGCTCTAAATTTTTGTACGATATTTATAACGCTTACACTAAAGATAGCGCCTTAGCACACTTATTGTTAGATGAAGGTGTGCAAAAACTGGTAAACGAGGTAATACCAGGCACGCGTTCGGTTTTGTCAAAAACAATTTTGGCAGGTATTGCCGCACCGGCATTTACAGCCAGCTTAAGTTATTTTGACGCGTTCCGCAGCGCCCGTATGCCATCTAACTTAACCCAAGCACAACGCGACTTTTTTGGTGCACACACCTACGAGCTGATTGGCAAAGAGGGCGTGTTCCATACGGAATGGATGCCAAAAAGCAACGATTAATTTTGAAAGACATGAACACAACCACACATACCGAACCTACTATATTTATCATCTTCGGGGGTACCGGCGATTTAAATATGCGCAAACTGGCCCCGGCGCTATATAATTTATATTTAGATGGCTGGTTACCACAAAACTTTGCCATTATAGGTACCGGGCGTACCAAGTTTACTGATGAGGCTTACCAGGAAAAATTACTGGAAGGCATTAACAGTTTCTCGCGCAGTGGTAAAGCCGACAAAAAGAAGTGGGACGAGTTTTCTAAACACGTAGCCTACCAGGTTTCGGATATCAAAGATGCGGAAACCTATAGGGAATTTGGCACCAAAATAGAAGAATATAACAAAGCGTGGAAAACCAAAGCCAATGTAATTTATTACCTGGCAGTGTCGCCCAACTTTTTCCCTATCATCGCTTCAAACTTAGCCAAAGCTAAACTGACCGATGATACCAAACGTGTTCGTATCGTAATTGAAAAGCCATTTGGGCACGATCTGGAATCAGCTAAAGAATTGAACAAACTGCTGGCCAATATTTTTGATGAACGCCAGATCTATCGGATAGACCATTACCTGGGCAAGGAAACCGTGCAAAATATTATGGCTTTCCGCTTTGCTAACTCGCTTTTCGAGCCGTTGTGGAACCGCAATTATATTGAACACGTACAGATATCTGTAACCGAGCAATTGGGTGTTGAAGACCGCGGCGATTACTATGACGGATCGGGCGCTTTGCGCGATATGATCCAAAACCACTTGCTGCAACTGCTTTGCCTGGTAGCTATGGAAACGCCTATCAGCTTTGATTCGGACGAAGTTCGTAACCGTAAGGTAGAAGTACTGCGCGCCATGCGTCCATTTAGCGCAGACGACGTGCGGAATTCGGCTGTACGCGGTCAATACGCCAAAGGCTGGATGGAAGGGAAGGAAGTACCCGGCTATCGCGAAGAAGCGAACGTTGATCCTGAATCGAACACCGAAACTTTTGCCGCGGTGAAGTTTTTTGTAGATAACTGGCGCTGGCAGGGTATTCCATTTTACCTGCGTACAGGTAAACGCATGCATCAATCGGCATCGGTAATCACTATCCAGTTTAAAGATGTACCGCATAGGGTGTTCCCGTCAGAATCATCTGAAAGCTGGCAGCAAAACAGGCTGATCATCAGTATCCAACCCGAAATGAGCATCCGTTTGCAAGTGCAGGCAAAACGCCCCGGACTGGATATGGTGCTGAACGCCGTTGATATGGTATTTGATTACAAAGGTACCTACACCAACCAGGCACCTGAAGCTTACGAAACCTTGCTGCTGGACACCATGTTGGGCGACCAAACGCTGTTCATGCGCGGCGACCAGGTAGAAAGCGCCTGGGAGTTAATTATGCCGATACTGAATGCCTGGGAAAGGAAAAAGAGCTTAAGTTTCCCTAACTATTCAGCCGATTCGTGGGGGCCTGAAAACGCCGAGGCACTTATAGCCCGCGATGGTTTCCATTGGTTTACATTGCCGTTAAACGGGAAGAAATAGAATTAAAATAATATGTCATTGCGAGGAGCGGAGCGACGTGGCAATCTCGTAGTACGCTAATCAAACTACGAGATTGCCACTCCGTCGGCTGACGGATCGCAATGACATTCTGCAAGATCAAATCTATGCCACCAAAACTAAATATATCATCCACAGAAGCTGAAGTACTGAACAACTTAGCCGGTTTCTTTATTGAAACAGGTAAAGAAGCCATTGCCGGTCATGGCCGGTTTTCGGTATCGTTATCGGGTGGGTCATCACCAAAAAAACTTTACGAGTTATTGGCCTCCGCCGCTTATAAAGACCAATTAGACTGGACAAAAGTTGATTTCTTCTTCGGCGATGAGCGTAATGTAAAGCATACCGATAAGGACAGCAACTACCTGATGGCTAAAACCGCCATGTTTGATGCCTTGCAGATTAACCCCAACCAGGTATTCCCGGTTGATACAAATTACGAGCCTGCTGATGCAGCTAAGGCTTATACAGAAGCTATTTTAGGTTATTTTAAAGATAAGCCCGTTGTATTCGATCTGGTTTTGCTGGGCCTGGGCGATAACTCGCACACGGCATCGTTATTCCCGCATACCCCAATTTTGCACGATGATAGCGTATCGGTAAAGGAAGTTTGGCTGGAAGACCAGCAGGTATACCGCATCAGCATGACCGCACCGATGATCAATAACGCTAAAAATATTGCCTTTTTAGTATATGGCGAAGGCAAGGCTATAGCGGTACACCACGTACTGGAAGATGCCCGCGATATTGACGAATACCCGGCGCAACTGATAAGGAAAGATGAAGATGTGCAATGGTTTTTGGACACCGCGGCGGCATCGCGATTGAAGAATAAATAAAAAAAATATCGTCATGCTGAACTTGTTTCGGCATCTCATATGCAAAGTAATTAACAACCTTCTCTGCTAATGGGATGCCGAAACAAGTTCGGCATGACGTTAATATCAATTCCGCCCTTTATCCAAAGTACTTATGCGGGCTTGGCCGCTTTCTAAAGCTCTTTGTTCAGCCGGGGTAAATGATTCGCGCCCGCCAAAATCCTGCACCCAGTAATCGTTATACTGTGCAATGCCAATTTCTTTGTAACGCGGATTCATCAGGTTATGGCAATGCCCTTCGCTTTCAAACCATTCCTGCATTACCTGTCTTATACTTTGTTGCCCTTCGGCAATGTTTTCGCCTACTATAAAGCTTTTATAGCCTTTAAATATATAACCGGCCAGTACAATCCTGTCCTGCATGCTGCGGCCATCTTTACTGGTATGGCTAAAGTAGTTTTTATCGTTCATGTCTTTAGCATGACCAAAAGCAGATTTTTGCAACACTACATTCCAGCTAAGCGGCGGCGCCGGCGGAAACCATTTTGTACCACAGTTGCAGCCCCTGGCGCGGGTAGTGTTAATATAGTTCAGAAATTCCTGTTTAAAACTCTCGGCGGTAGGCGGGCGGTATTGTGTGCGTGCCGTGTTCACTATTAAAGTAAGCATGAGAAGTATTACCCCTCCAAAAATCAGTTTTCTCATAATTGCCTTTATGACTGCCCTATAGCCACTTAGGTTTAATCACACTAACGTAATTTTGCTTTATTGTTTATTTCTCTTCCTTCTGCGATAGTAAATTAACAGGACAGCAACTATTAACGTAATGCTGGCAATTAATATTATAACGATACTGTTTTCTTTGCTGAGGCTGTTTTTGAAGGTTTCTTGCTCACGGCTGTCAAGAGTTTTTTTTTGGACTGCTGGGTTGAATCCTGTGCTTTAAGCGCGGCTAAAGTACGGGCCTGTTCGGCTTTTACAATAGAATCTTCAATAAAATCGTGGCGTTTTAAAGCGGCAGCAGCTTTTTGCGGATTATTAAGATGGGTATATAACGATGCATAGCTTGTTTGCACCATCGATTCTTGTTTAGAGAAGTGGTTTTGCGATGCCAGGCTAAGGGCCTCATCCAAATCGCGCTGGGCCAGCTTGTAGTCTTTTATCGACATTTTTATGCCAGCCAATTCAACCAAACTGGAGATCACATTTTTTGTATCATTCCGCATCCGCGAAATGGTGTTTGATTGCAGGATAAACCATTTGGCCTGACTAAATTTCTTCTGATCTTTATACACTCTTACCAAATTGTTAAAACTGGTAAGCAAACCATTACTGTCGTTATAGCGTGAATACGAGTGTAAGGCTTTAATGGTATAATCAATCGCGGCATCCTGGTAAGCGGTGCGGGTACGTTTAAGGGCTATCGAATCGTACCTTAAATAGTAGTTAGCTATTTTTTGATAGTACAAGGCACGTAAAGTATCGTTGGTAACCAGCCCAATTTGTTTTTTAAGATCGGTTATTGATCCCGGCATGCGTTGCGTCAGATCATCCTTAGCTGTATCGGCAGCAAAAAATGGCGCAATAAGCGGGGCTATTTTTTTAACCAGGGTAGCTTGCATTTCCGCATCGCTTGCGGTTGTGAATGGTATAATGGGTACCGGTTCAACTTTCACATAGCTTTTATAAAGGATAACCCGCGGGACTAAATTTTCGGCCAGGCGTTTTGTGGTATCGGCATTTGCTGTAGTTTGATTTGCCCCCGGCTTAATAGAATCGGGGAGGGCAGCCAATACAAGGGGTTTACTACTATCCACTGTGGTGCCTGTTTGGGCACGGGTTGTCAGCGTAAACACTGTCAAAATAAAGGTGGATAGTAAAAAAAACTGTTTCATGTTAATGCAAGTTATAAACATTTACACAAATAATATGCCGTTTACCGCCGATAGGCGGTTTAACCGATTTTCAACGAAAGTGAAAATTAATTTGTACTTAAAAACATTGATGCTAAGCAGAATAACCGTACAATTAGGAAATTATTTTTGCATACCTGTTTAAAAATAATTCTACAGGCTTAAATCGGGCGATGAAAAAAAATAATAAAATGCCTGTTATAGCACACACTATGCCTGACAATACATCCACTATATAGTGATGGCTTGCGTATACAGCGGTAAACCAAATGCCCAACATTACCATTGCAAAAAAAATATTCACCCAGCCAAGCCGGTTTTTTAAGCCATAAAACAATACAATAACCGGGTAGGATGAATGCAGCGACGGCATAGCCGCAAATACATTTGATCCTTTAGCGTAGATACCCTTGAAAACATTGGCATGCACCGCGTTATCAAAACGGGCCAGCCCGCCGGTATTGCCTGGGGTATGGGCTATAAATTTAAAACCATGCAGTTGCACATACCAGGGCGGGGCAGCGGGATACAGGTAGTAAATAACAAACCCGATAATATTTACCGTGAAAAATGTTAAAGCGAAATAAAGGAACTCTTTTTTCCGGGTGAAAAAAAGATAGGCTGCAAAGGCTAAGGGCACCGGAATCCAGCACAAATAAAATATGCCGGTTATCAGATCAACAGATAGCTTATGGTTTATCAGCCAGTACTCGTTAGCGGTAATAGTTTTACCATGGTAGTTAATACCAAACAGGTTTTTCTCGAAATTGTAAAGGTCTTTAATATGTACCGGGTTATAATTGTAGTTTGGAAAGGCCTTCATATAATCAAATATGATCCAGTACACTACAAATATGGCAAACGCTACAATGAATTTGCGCGTAATAGGCGCCAGGTAAAAAAGGGCGTTTACAATAACAACCAGTACCACTTCATCGCTTTTAAAGCCAATTAAAAAGCGTGAAAGGAGCAAATAAGCAACGGAAAGGGCCGTAAGTAAAGTAATTGACCTGACGTTTACTGATACGCCGGGAGTTGCGGCCCTGATCATTGTTTATTTTTTAACGAAATCGGAACGGAAGATCTTATCCCACAGGGGCGAACTTACACCGTAGCCCCTGGCCGGATCGCCATAGTGGTGCAGCATGTGGTGTTGTTTTATTCTTTTCCATACACCGCCTTTAAAGTTAAAGTGGTGAATAGCGTAATGCCCTATATCATAAACCAGGTAACCCACTATAAACCCGGCAAAAAAGCCGAATACATAATTAGTTGGTAATAATGCTTTATAAAGGAAAAAGAAACCGGTAGCCAATGGTATACTGGCCGATAATGGCATTACCAGGCGTTTGGCATCGCTTGGATAATCGTGATGTACGCCGTGGAAGATAAAGTGCAGGCGCAGCCCCCATTTTGATTTTGGCACAAAGTGGAATACATAACGGTGCAGCACATATTCAATCAGCGTCCAGATAAACAGGCCCGCTAAAAACATTTCCAGGTAATTCACCATGCCCAGCCCTGTTTGAAACAGCGCTACATAGCTGCAATAAAAAATTACCGGTATGTAAACATACAGTGGTACAGTAAAATGCACTTTCGACAGACTTTCTAAAAAGTCATTCTTAAACATCCTCACACTCTCTGTCGAGTTCGACACATAATTCTTTTTCATAACGCTTAATCAGGGTTTAAAACGCTCCATGATCTCTTTACCTGTGGCAGGATCAATACCTTTCATTTCCACATATACTATGTTTGGTATCCAGAACGATCCGCCTTCAACTTTAACAAATATACGATTTAGTATGGCTTGCTTTTTTGCAATTGTTGCAAAGATATGGTATTTCCCATCATCACTCTTCTGCAAATTTAAGGGCATTTTTTTATACGCTACAAATCTGATATCAAATTGATGCTCTTTTAACTGTTTTGAGGTAACACCATAAGCAAATTTGCGCTGTATGTAGTTCAATTCCTCGTGCTGGCCTTTGTCGGCATAGCGTATCCAGTAAACATGTAATGGGTTATCTGTATCCAGTTCGCCTGTTTTATCGGTGTTTAACTCGTATATCAGGGTATTGGCGTTAGGGTCACGCTGGATATAAAACAGTTTGCTAACGTTGGCCGGCTCGGGAAAGTAAACCGCTGGTTTAATTTTCCTTTTAACAGTATCGGATGCGGAAACAACCGTGTTGAATTTTTTAACTGAAAACCCTTGTAGAAATAATGTTGATGATAACAGTAATGAAAATAATAAGCGCATTAATTAGAGGAGTTAATTTTATCTTTTTCGAGCAAAGATTTTTTTGCATCGATAAGCCTGTTAAAGGCGGTAATATTTGTTAAAAATGAAAGGGCCACAATAGGGATAGTAAATATGGATATGGTTTCGAACACGTGATACTTAATGCCGGGGATATATAACTTCCAGTCGCCACCAATATATAACGATGTTACCCCACACAGTATGGCAAATAAACCAATGGTAACTACCCGTTCAGGCCTTTGCATCAGGCCGCCTTTGCAATCAATACCCAGGCCTTCGGCACGGGCGCGTACATAACTTACCATCATAGAACCTATCATGGCAATAAAAGCGGCTATAGAACTAATGAAATAATGGTGCCCCACCAGGTAATAACATATCCCCAGGAACATGATCAGTTCGCTATAACGGTCAAGCACCGAATCATATAAAGCGCCAAAAGTCGATTTCATATTGCCCAGGCGTGCTACCTGCCCGTCAAGCATATCAAACAAACCTGCAAAAAGGATCAAGCCGCCGGCCCAGCCTACATAACGCAGATCGCCGCGGTTGCCTTCTTCGGCACCCACAATAAATATTACCGCTACGCCAATATTAAGCACAAAGCCAATAGACGTTACCATGTTTGGCGTTAAACCCAGTTTAATTAAAAGTTTAACAAACGGATCTATAACCTTATAAATACCCAGCTGCAAACTGGTGCGTAAGGATGGATTAGTGATCTGGCTTTCCATAGTGTGCTAAATTGCCTTAAAGATAAAAGTTAAAAATCAAACTTAATACGTGTACGTATGCCCCAGGTTGCAACTCCCGGATGGTCCAGGTAGGTGAAACGTTTAACAGCATCAACCCGGATCAGTTTAAATATGTTTTCTATCCCCACACTGCCTTCAATATATGGTGTATTACCCAATGCATAGGTAATAGGGGCGCCGTTCTTTTCAACCGGGTACTGGTATAATTCGGGATGGATACCCGGGTTGTTACCATCACCTACTCTACCATACAATAATTTAAAGGTGGTTGTTTCACGCCACTTCAATTTTTTTAACAAAGGTATTTTGTTAAAAAATAAGCCCTGCCAGTGCTGGTCAATTTTTAAGGCCGCATATTTATCGCTCACAAACTCTAAAAAGTTCATCAGGTTGTACGATTCTATGTCGTAAGCATAGGTTTGATTAGCCTGGTGTATAGTAAGCAAAGGGTAAGGCACCTTGCCAAAAATACGGTTACCTTCCAGCGATACATCAGAATAGCCAAAGAAAGATTCGTAAAAATGTTTATCAAAACGCAAATCGACAGTTTGATAGTTGTACGAACTGTTAAACACATTTTTAATACCCTGGATATAGTTAAAAGTAATAACGGGATACTTATTAGGGATAGGTATACGGTATATTTTGCCCTGGTAAAATTGCTCGTGCGGGGCGTAGCGTAATTGTAAAGAAGCCTCGGAAGTGGTTAAATGATTTACCACATTCGGCGTAGCCGTATTAGCGTTACTGACAAAATATAACGAACCGGCCGGTTGCTGTGTCCAGTTGTTAAAGCCTAATGCGTACGAGAAATGGCTGGCATATTCATGCACGTAGTTAATTTTGTAGTTATCGTTATAAAGGAATTTATCATTAACCCCACGTTTAAACGATAACAGGAAGTTATCCTCCTGCACAAATTGCAGGGCCTGCCCCGGTATCTTAGTGTCTTTTTGGACGCTTATGCGCACATAGTTTTGCGGGAATTTATAAATAGACTTACTGTTGAGCGAATAGGTGGCGCTGCCGAAATACTTCCATTTTTTATCGGTAAAGCCATAGGCCCCATAAGTTTCAAAATAATAGCGTTTGCTTAACTCGGGGGTGGTTCGGCCGCCTAAACGCAGGCGTAAACCTTCAACCGGGTTAAAGCTGTAAAATGCGTTTGAAGGGCCAACCTCGAACGGGCCGAATGATTTATAGCCCGCTAATAATAAGGTAGCGATATCCATTGTACGCCTGAACGACGGCATTTTTTGCAGGCTATCAATGTTTTTGTAAACTTTAGATTCGGCAGTTGTCAGCGTATCCAAACGGTTTTTTGCCCAAAAATCATCACTGCGGTGCTTCACCTCGTCTGCTATTTCAGTGGCTTCGGCGGTGGTATACGTGGTATCGGGGCGTGGCTGGTTAACAATATAATTTTTATAGGTAATCGTCCTGTCACCAAAAATACCGCCGTTTTTCTTTTTATTGAGGCCGAAATCGGCTAAAATATCACTGCGACTTAAGTGATAACGCTTATCCGGGTTTTGTTCAAAATCCAAATTAACCCTCAACGATTTTACAAAGTTAAGGTTGATGTTTTTGTTAATGATCAGTTCGGCTTTTTGTACGGCGTAATTACCATCAAGGGTGATGTAGATATTACCTTCAAAAAGCATGTCGGTAGTGTTGCGCGGCGTAAAGCTTAATTTCACCAGTTTGGTATTGTTCACCACAACAGTATCGGTAATAAAGAACTTATAAAACGTAGGCGACGAATTTGATATCGGGCTAAGAAACTGATTGGTGATCAGGAAGATATTGTTTTGATAAATATCCACATCGGCATAAATATGTTTAATGTACTGGCCCAAACCATCGTTATCTACAAAACTGCCAAAATCGACACTCTTCTCACCTAAAACTATGGTGCGTTTTTTTTCAGGGTCTCTGCGATAGTAATTTTGGGTAAGTTTCTCGGTAAGGTACATGGGTAACAGCGATTTGCCGGGTATCAGCGTGGTATCGCGGTTATCTAAAATGAACTTATATTTCCTGAAGAATTTTTTCTCGGCTAATTTATCAGATACGTTAATAAAAGATAATTGCAGCTTATCGTAGGCTTTGTATTCAACGTAATCATACGCCTCGGGGCGGTTCTTCGGTTTGTTCTCTATCACCTTACGGATCAGTTCAACAGCCGGGTTATCGCGGTTAGTATATTTTGGTCGCTTGGCCGATTTTACGGTTACTTCCTGCAATGCCTTAGCCTCGGGAAACAACCTGATGTTAACCACTTGCTCTTTACCGGGTATAATGGTAAGCAAAGCAGGTTTATAGCCTACAAACGACGCCTTTATCTGGAAGTATTTTTGTGAGGTGTGTAGCGTGTATTTGCCCTGGTCGTTACTGTTGATACCAATGGTTGAATTAACGAAGGATACGGTTACAAAAGATAGCGGCTGACGGGTATTAGCATCGGTTACGGTACCGCTAACCACAGTGTTTTGTGCAATTACATTGAATGAACAAAATAACAGGAGAATAAATAAGAAGAATTTAGAAATATGCTTAAAGTTCATTTGCTCAAAATACAATTACACTATACAAACTTATCGTGCCGTAAATAATTGTAAACACATGCCGGATAAAAGCATTTATTTACAACAGATGAAGCCGCGGGCTTCTTATTTAACACCTACTTACGGCCTAAAGTATTATTTAGTTTGCCCTAATTAGGATATCCGGGAGGTATGCTTGTAAAAACGACCAAAGTTAAAAAAAAACTATATAGACTATTGTGGTCAAAAAGTCAAATGTTAGGCTAATGTAGGGGTATGGTTTAAGGATGACAATAGCACAAATGGGGTATATCCAGGCAGTGGAAGGTGACGGTAATAGTATCCCCGATTAGCCATTTTGGTTGTACAATCTGTACAAAAAATACCTCTTCTAAAAAACGCTAAAAAAGCGTAAGTCGGGCTAAAACAACGTTAATAAAATCTAAAAACTTCTAAAAGTCGCTAAAAAACGGTTTGGTTTTTAGTTTAAAATTGGGTATATTATGATATAGTTCTTTGATATGAAACTAAGCGGAGCGAACGCTTAAATGCTTATTTATAACACAAATTAGCCCTTTTTGTAATATGCGCAGGGTTTGGTGATTGATAAAATTAAGCACAGTTTACCGGCTTTTACGCCGTAATTTTGCTAAGGCTTGAAAACCGGCACATATCAACCGATTTTTAATAAATGCAGGTTGCAAGATCGTATAATTTGTATATCAACAACGGCTGCGAATGACATAAAAAAGCCACAGACTACCCCGTGGCTTTTAAAAGATCGTAATCCGGGTTTACTTATTTCGAATCGGCAAATACGTCGTCGTAATAATCCAACCCTAAATGCGTGATCAGGTCTTCACCCATCAGGTAACGCAGGGTGTTTTCCAGTTTTTGCAGTTGTTTGAAGATATCGTTCTCTGCCTGTAAACCCGGCGCGGTTTGCGGCGATTTAAGGTAGAAAGATAACCATTCCTGTATACCTACCATACCGGCACGTTTAGCCAGGTCTATAAATATGGCCAAATCTAATGCTACCGGGGCAGCTAAAATAGAATCGCGGCACAGGAAGTTGATCTTGATCTGCATTTTGTAGCCTAACCAGCCAAAAATGTCGATGTTATCCCAGCTCTCTTTGTTATCGCCATGCGGCGGATAATAGTTGATACGGATCTTATGAAAAATATCGCCATACAGATCAGGGTTCTCGTCAGGTTTTAAAATATCTTCCAGTACACCCAGTTTCGATACTTCCTTGGTTTTAAAGTTGTCCGGATCGTCCAATACCAAACCATCGCGGTTACCCAAAATATTAGTGCTGAACCATCCGCGTACGCCTAACGAGCGTGCTGCCAGGCCTGGTGCCAAAATGGTTTTCATCAAGGTTTGGCCTGTTTTGAAATCCTTACCGGCAATTGGGGTTTTAGTTAGTTTAGCTAACTCAATTAACGCCGGGGTATCCACAGTTAAGTTAGGGGCGCCGTTAACAAACGGTACGCCTAATTTTAAAGCCGCGTAAGCATAAAGCATGCTCGGCGATATCAGGTGGTCGTCGGCTGCTAAGCCGGCTTCAAATTTAGCCAGCGTGCTATGTACGTCCGATGCCTCAAAATATATCTCGGTCGATCCGCACCATAGTACTACAACGCGGTTAAGGCCGTTTTTTTCTTTGAAATTCTTAATGTCCTCTATTAACTGGTTGGCCATTTCTAAACGGGTGCCGGTTTTAACGTGTTCACCGGTTAGGTTTTTAGCATAGTTTTTATCAAACGCCGCTTTCATTGGCACCACCTTTTCTAGTTCTTCTTTAACAGAGAATAGCAGGCCCGGCTCCAATACTTCGGCATTCATGGCTGCCTCGTATACGTTATCAGAAAATACGTCCCAGCCGCCAAAAACAATATCGTTAAGGCTGGCCAATGGTACAAAGTCTTTAATTTTAGGGTTACGGTTTTCGGTTCTTTTTCCTAAACGGATGGTACCCATTTGGGTGTGCGAGCCAATTGGTTTTGAAATGCCTTTTTTCACGGCTTCAACACCGGCAATAATTGTGGTTGCAACTGCACCAAGGCCAGGTATTAAAATACCAAGTTTACCTTCGGCGGGCTGAATGTTAATTTTCATTGGTTTTGATCTATTTTTCGTATGATATAATGTATGCCGGCTAAAGCCATTTATTGGCCTTGTACCAGCTTATTGTTTCTTGTAATCCGGCTTTCAAATCGTGTTGAGGATAAAAGCCCATATCGTGCTTCGCTTCTTCAATACTGCAATTCCAGTTTGTGGCGGTAAGCTCGTGCAGCTTTTCCCTGTTAAGCACCGGCGTTTGCCTGCGCAAATAACCAACAAATTCAGACAACGATGCAATAATTTTCACAAAGTTGACAGGTAGATGAATTTTATATGTTTTGCTGCGCAATATATCTTTTGTAATATCAGCCAATTCATACCTGTCATAAAAATTACCATCGCTTAAGTTATAAGCTTGGTTTGTACCACTGAACAGCGCCTTTACACTTGCTTTGGCAAGGTCGGTTACATAAATAAAGCTTAGCTTTTGCGGCGCAGTACCTATGTAAGGCTCAAATCCTTTGGCAAATTGTTTAAGCGCGATATAAATATCCTTATCGCGCGGACCGTAAACGGCGGTGGGGCGAAGTATAGTACAATTTAACCCCTCAATAGTTTTTAATTTATCTTCGGCCAGCAACTTGCTTTTCCCATATGATGTTACCGGGTGCGGGATGCTGTTATCATTAATAGTACCCGTTAACGTATGCAGGGGCCCTAAAGCGGCCAGGCTGCTAATAAAAACAAACTTTTTAAAAGCAGGCGATGATGCAGCCGCCGTAGCTAAATTGACAGTATAATTTACATTCACAGCATTGTAAGCCTGCTGGTTTTTAGCCCGGGTTAAACCGGCGGCATGTATAACGTATTGGTATTGGTTGTCAGCAAAGTCCTTTTGCAGCGATGCGACGTTGTTAAAATCGGGATAGGTAAATTTAATATCCAGGTGCTTTAAATGATCGGTTTGACTGCTTTTCCTAACTGCTGCAAATACTTCCAGGTTGTTCCGTAGCGCTTCTTCCACCAAATGATATCCCACAAAACCGCTCGCTCCGGTTATCAAAACCCGTTCCTTCATATTTGTTTTTGGTATAATCTGTATTTTTTATAAGGATCGCCCTTAATGGCTTTTATAGCCTCGTTGATCATGATGTTGTTTTCCAAAGTCCAACCGGCTTCGGCATGTTTTAAGCCTTTTTCGGTATAATTTTTAATTATAGTACCGTATAAAACAGCTTCGATACCCATTTTCCGGTAACCATCCACCACGCCTAAGGCATAAATACGCAGGCTTTGTATCTTCTTTTTGCCAAACAGCAATTTAAATATCCCGGTAGGGAATAAGCGACCGCGTTTTATGGTTTTAAAGATCTCGTTATAATTTAACAGCGCCAGGCCAAAGGCTACTATCTTGCCGTCCTGTTCGGCAACCAGGGCAAAATCCGGGTCGAGTATCAGTTTCAGATCGGCAGCCAGGTAATTAAATTCTTCGTCGGTGAGTGG
>Ga0075366_10000578_pt1 | contig 17200 bp, 28 predicted proteins | sample EndMethybrTD3031_FD_72351 | JGI IMG/M metagenome (GOLD analysis project Ga0075366, IMG submission 72351) | Populus endosphere microbial communities from Tennessee, USA - Endosphere MetaG P. TD hybrid TD303-1 | ecosystem: Host-associated > Plants > Roots > Endosphere | place: USA: Tennessee...
GGGTATGAACCAACCGCTGCACGCGATTCAAGCGTGACCGCTGCACCCGTAGCTCAGCTGGATAGAGTGTTGGATTCCGATTCCAAAGGTCACAGGTTCGAATCCTGTCGGGTGCGCCATATTTCTCAAGGAATTTGGGGATTCGTCCCCTTCGCATTTTTCTCCACAGGAAGCATATAGGAAGCACCCGCAGGGACTTGCGCGGTTCTAGTACCCTACTGGACTAGCACCGGCCAAAAGCTGTAGCCTTGCGTCGGGCGAAGGGGATAGGCGGGTGAAAGAGTATCTGCACGACTTTTATGTGTTCGCTGTTGGAATGTTAGCAGCGGTCATACTTTTGGCACTCGCAATTGCAGTTACCGATTTTGGTATTTTCAGTTGGATGGCTTCACTTAGTAAAGCAGACTTTGCCACCCTTTTGTCAGGGTTCGGTGGGGCTGCTCTTGGTGGACTGGTTTCATGGTTCTTGGCGAAGGAAGCCGGTCGGGAAACTCTAGCCCGAGACGAAGCGCAACGCCGCGCGAACGAAAGAGCGATGGCGCTCGCGATAATTCTTAAAACCCAACAAATCGCCAACGGCCTCTTCACACTAAAGAAATACTTCTACAAATCTCGCCAAAGAGCGAACGAAGCCCTCCGACTGACGCGACCCATGTGGGAAACCACGAAGCCAGTCATATCCCCAACTCCTTCGAGGTTGAGATACGATCCAGCCGAATTTGCACCGTTGATAGCAGCAAAGCGAGCAGACCTCGTTGATCGGTGCAATATTTTAGCCCTACGCTACGAGGTCAATGAGACTATCGTAAATGATTATAGCGTTCGAAGGTCCGCGTTCCATGACTTGATGGGACCATACTCTGAATTGTCGGAACCAGATGGCCTCGTTACAACGTCAGTCCCCCACGAGATGAAAAACCAATTCTTGATGAAGGGGAAGGAGTTGGAGGACATTATCCGCCAGCTTTACGAAAACGTCGTCGAGGACTCGAACGAAGCTAGAGCACTTTGCGATGAATTGACAAATGCGTTTCGCCAGCACTTTGGCGAAGATGTTTACGCACTTAAATCAGGAGAAGAAGTGTACTGACTATGTAAATGCCAAGCGGAGGTCAGCACGAAAGGCATGCCGTCGAGGGACATAAGCAAGATGGATCGCCAACGGAATATTTGGATCTTCAGATAGGGTGAGCATTACTGAATAGTTTCTTATCACGATCGTAGCTTTACGACCCGTAACAACGATTTTCACAGGATCGCTCCAGTACGAATGAGACGTCGAATCGAGGGACTTGATAGGCTCGCCACAAAGCACCATTTGGCTGGTGGTGGGCATTTGTTTGGTGAACCGCGTTGGATTAAAAAACTGATTTCGCAACACCAGTCCACTTTCTACCAGTGCAACCCTGTAACCATAACGTAGAAACAGCCCCAAGTAGCCAACCATCAAAAAGGCGATAAGGTGGACATTTGAGAAATGCCTCGGCATCCCGCCAAGTCTAAGCGTCTCGCCGATTTTCTTGTCAAAGTGGCGTCCTTTCCATCCATTGCAACCATTTGGGAAACTCTTACCGTCAACTATAATCGTTTCCTTGCAAAGCAGAGTAAGCCCACTTCTCTGCCCCTTGCTGATAGCCTGTCGAACTTCTAGCGGATCAGAGTTTACTGCCTGTTGCGGAATGACATGCTCTAAAGAAAATTGCTCGAACTTCAGCGCTCGGCAGCAGATTGGGCATAAGAGCAATTCATTGTCAGCAAACCACGGGACGTATTTTACCAAGTCCGCTCGCATTTCTGTCCAAAGCAATCGCTTGGTATCAGGTAAATCTATCTCACTCATGGCCCGGCGCATTCCGTAAGGTGGACATCTTGACAGTTCTAAATTTTATAACGAGTCCGAAAGCAGTCTACATTGTAACCGATAGTAGTTTCAGTGATCCAGCAGATATGCGCGCTGCCGGCTTCATGACAAAAGCGTACATGCTGCCTCATTTAGAAGGCATCATTGCGGGCACGGGGTTAGCACGTTTCGTTGTTGACTGGTTTATCCAAGCCAATACTCAATTCCTCGTCCGTGACATGGTCCATTTGGCTACGTTCGCGCCTGCTCAGTTACAAAGTCTATATAGACCGTATCATGACGAGTTTGGAGAACGCGCGCGAAGCACGATTTACCATTGGGGATACGACAGGGCATCGGGGCAAATGCGCAGCTACGCATTTCGATCAACCAGCAGCTTTGCTGCGGAGGAATTGGGTTTCGGATCAGGCCTGAAACCAGCCACCGAGCTAGACGAGTTGGGTATTCGTAGCTTTCCTGACGATTACATCCGCGTGATGGAACGACAAAAGCGCGAAGACGAAGCGCTTCCGATCGATAAAAGAGTTGGAATAGGCGGCCACATCACCGCATTTCAGTTAGTTGCAACAGACGATGCTGCCGGAGGAACACAGGTCTTAATGTCCGCGACACGCGTGAAAGAGCTTAGTGGCTTTGAAGCCGACTATGACGCAGCCTGCTCAAAACTTCGGATTTGACGAGAAAGGGGCGTTGGGAGAGCGGCTTGGGAAGCTCGATCTATTATAGCGATATCAATACCTTGCGAGTAAAACTGCGTTTCTCGTGACGAAAAACCATCAACGTTTTCAATAGCGCTGTAAAACTTTACCGCCCGAAAAATATGGCGGGACCCTAATGTCATATTATTCCCGAGGATGAGCCTCATCGGACGGCGCTTGAGGCTGTGGATCCCGCAGACTGAACGAGCGTAAATCGCTCACTAGACTATGACACGTTTGCCTTTTCTTCCTGCTATACGATCACAGCCCATTGAGCCCCATATAACCGTGTCGTCAACGTCGATCTGGAGAACATACTACCCGAGTAAAGCTACGTTAATAGACTGGTCCCACTCATATAACCACGCAAGAATGTTGCGCATGAGGCTTTTGAGCAGGAAAGATCTTTCATGTCTGTAAGCAGACGGTTTTGAGCATAGGGTGTAACCAATGCGCGAGCCGCAAATCCATATGCATGGCGGATTATCAGGTAGCATTGTGAGGAATGATGGAACCAGGCCGTCTACAAATTATTTGTATTTTTGTTGACGGTCCCTACAGATTGGCCTAAACATTTGTATATCAACACCGAGGAAATGACCTCAAAGCATCTACAGCACTTTTAATATTCTTTTTAACAGCCCGCGAGCCTTACCAACTCGGGGGCTGTTTCCGTTGTAGCTCCACGCCGGTGCGGGCGGCGCTTCGCTATTTTTACTGGTTAGCGCTTGTAGAAGCGATCAGCCAGCTGAAGGATTGCTACAACTGCTGTAGGAACAGCCAAGAGCACAATCACGATATCAACACCGGTCATATGACCTCCTTTCCGCGAGCTCGGGCTAGATTGGCCTCGGTTACCAGCCGAAAGCCTCCCCCTTCTAGTCGGCTCGAAGAAACACTAACCCGTGCTTGCGTTCCTTGAGTTGCTCCAATAGTCGGTAGCCGCGTTACTAGGTTGGCAGCAACCCACAGCAAGATCAATGGCGTTTTTTCTGCAAAAAATGAGCCTGCCCCTTGACGATGGGTTTGCGCAGTCTTTTCGGCTCATTATCCAGGCGCACCATCAACGGCGGATCGAAGCAAAAGCTCGGAATCTATTCTGGCGGGATCGAGATACTCCGGGTGCATTACAAGCGCGTCAATTACGAAGCGGAGAAGCTCAGACGCTTTATAACGCTCATCCTCGTAACGATGATCGGATGCCGGCTTTACCTTTTTTGACGGTTTCCTCTTCTTTCCATGCACGATCGCTGACCTGGCTTCGTAAACCGCCTTGACTAACTGCGCTATGCTAGTCGGCGAACGTTGTGTTGTCTTTAGAAACGCCAATGCGCCGGCACGCAGTCGCAGCTTGTAAGAGAGGGACTGATTCTGGTCGTCTCCTAAGAGCAGCTCCAATCCAATTGTTGCATCAAGAATTGCATCGGCCGCATCTGATCGGGTGAGGCTCGAATTTAGGCGCTTGATAGCGAGTACCATAGCCTCGTTTTGATTTAAGTTTAGCCCTTTATAGATGCGGCGTACTTCGAGAAGGTCATCGCGCGTGACCGTGTACCGAGGCCTTATCCAACCATAGTCATCGAACTCGTCCGGGTATTTTCGAATTGTCGAGCCATATAAGCGCGGCAGGTCGCAGTAGTAATCTAGCGCCCAGCCGTTCGGTGCCCAGAGTACCTGCGCATAGCCCGTGGCAATTCCTGTAGCCGCACGTAGAGCCCCAAAAAATATATCAACGTCATTCAAGACGTTTTCGCTTATATTACTAAGGCTCGACCGTGCTTCGGCATGTGTTTCAGGTTCAAGGTGCCATTCTGTTGAGACAAACGCATGCGTCGCGGCGTGAGCGACCATTTTAGTGACGCCCGACCCTATCCTGTCTACCGCAAAACGGGACAAATGCATTTTTTGTGGCAACCGCAGTATATAGGTGCTGTCGGTCAGTCTAAATCGATCAACGTCAAAGTGCGTCAGGACGATTGGAACCACCAAGCGCATATATAGCGTCTTTGCGATCATTCCCGTGACAATAGGAAATATCAAACGGTCTCTCTTTGCCTCGTTTAACGGGCGATCCACGCCATATCGATGAAGGTATCGCTCTACAGCGTCCCCGACTCTGAGCGCTACTGTCCAATCGTCGCTTTCATCCGCTATCCCGAGATGCTTGGCGAATACGCTTCCGGCAAGGAACTTTGTTAATTCAGCAATCTTCGGGGATTGCGTCTTTTCACCTATGTACCCGCCTAGAAGCCCAACCAGCGAACGAGGCCCTATCGCGGTCATGTAATGGGTAGGCACCTCCCCCCAGCTTCCCATCTCGTGCATTGATGGAAACCCGCTATCCATAATTAAAAGACGGGGATAATCGAAGTGCCTTATGGCTCGGTTTTCTTCCGAAGCGAGCGCGGCCTTAACTGCAGCATACTGCTCATCGAACGCTTCTCCGAAAAGCTTCAGCAGCCGGACTAAATCGCTTCTTTTCTTTTCTTGATTTGCTGAGGTTTTCGGTTTGTCCAATTTTGCTTCCTCGGGTAGAGATACTCCAATCTAAAACGCACCCGGTCCGCCTAAACGTGTTCGATAAGGCATCGTAACTACCCATTGCAAAAATGCGTCAACATTGACGCCTTGACGCCATTCTCGCAACCACGCTTGCCCGGCAGGCCGCCTCAGTCAGCCACCAATCATATCTGCGCAATCCAATCCAAAATGGTGTCACGTGCGGCAAACTCACCAAAAATGTGAATACTCCTGCCGTCACTTCCGACGTCACCCTCGTATGTGATCCCAAGCATTCCGTATTGGGTTTCTGTGCTCCAGAAGATCGGCCCGCCACTCATTCCGCTAAAGTCTGAATGGGCTGGAGGTTGCTTCAGTTCGCTGAAGAGCTGAAAACGTGAACGCGGAGTATGCCGAAGTTCGGCCAGAACTTCGAGCTGCGGCATAGAAACCTTGTAGCCAAGTGGGTCAGACTGAACCCGGTGTTTGAGAGTTTCCGGAAACCCTACCGCGTAACCGTGCCGTATCTCTGAGGGCATGTCTGGACTAGCGTCAAGATCAAGAGGCTCTTTTCCGAGTTTCGCAACGAACTCTGGCATGACTTCCCGAATAGCAATATCTAGCGGGTCGTCCCCGTATTGAGGTTGTGGGATTCTGAAGCGGTCCATGACGACGAAAAAACCGTTCAGCATAGTGCGCATAGAATAAGCGCTTTTGTCAGAAGCAGCCGTAAGGTCACGGTAGTGCTGCACCACGTGCTTACAAGTGACACCAAACGTTCGCCCTTGACTCGCGACGAACGTGAGCGTTCCGCTCCGAAGTGTCTCTTTGGGTTGAGCGAACTGAAGCATAGCATTGGCGTCCGGCTCGAAGTTCTCTGTAATAACCAAGGCAGCACAATGCTTTGCGGCATTAGATTTAAGTGCGTCACAGATCGGGTATTCCATGCGGTCCTCTATTCAGACAATCAGTTATAAAGAGCAAAATCCACTATTTTCGGGAATCTGGCTACATAGAAAACATCGATCCTTCACTTCGCGGAATGTTACCGTCTGCCTAAGCCCTCTCAGAAATCCACGATGTCGGAGTGTGACAGCGGCTTGAGGGTATCGATGACGTATATCCTTCCGCCCCAATGACCCTTTCGCTCTTGGCCAGTCTGACGCCGCACATTTGCACCGTCCACCAGTTGTTGAGCCGGTCGTTGTAGGCAGAAGCGAAAACGGAGAGCGACGTGTCATACCCGGAAAAGTATTTTAGCGTCAGATTAAATGGTGGCAGGTCGAACCAAAACCACGCCGAATTCTATCGCAACGTGCTCGATATGAACGGCAAAACTATCGACTACACAGGCCATTTGAACGATTTTGTTATAAAATCCTCATGGAAAATCGAATGGGTACACGAGAAAGTTACGATGCACGATAAAGAAGATAATTTCCCCGACGACGTTAAAGTCGAGGAGATCACCCGTTCGAGCGTTGTAAGCCGGCACAACCGCTACCTAGAAACAATCCAGAACGTCTGGAGTGACTTCCTCGATCTTCCGTAATCACGGCCCCGCTGCCCGTTCTTTGAGGTCCATGTTTGTCAAAGGTTTGGACCCGCGCAAACCTTAGCCAATGCCAAGAATGTTTCCTCAACCCTTTCGGAGGATAATGCGCCCTCACAACGCGGGGGCGGTTCATGAAGGGGTTTGTGATAGCAGCAGTGGTTTTGCTGGCAGCCGGATCGGCTGCGGCAACAAACACGCCGTGCAGCGGAAAGAAGGGCGGCATAGAACGATGCCAGGGCGACACGTTTATTTGCGTGGATGGATCGGTTAGCGCCAGCAAGAAATCTTGCATTAGGGAAATGGGTGGCCTCGGGCTGCTCGGCTCTCAAGCATCAGACATGGCTCCTACTTTATCAAAGGATTGCTCATGTCGGGGTGGTTCTTACTGCACTGGGCCCCGCGGAGGGCAATACTGCCTCAAAGACGACGGCGGGAAAAGTTACCTCAGGAGGTAACACGCCAGCCTTTGCTGCAGCCTTCCCCTGTATCTCTGCCACCCGGTCTAAAATGCTTTGATTTGCTTTAAGCGTGGCTGCGTTGCCCCGGTTCGGTTTGAACCCCGCCTTCTGGTACGCCTCATCCGCCGTCATCCCCTTCGCCAACCCTTGCGCGGCCCTCGATCACTATATCCCGGCCCTTGGCTACAGCGTCGGCAACGTGAACATTTGTTAACAGGCGCGAACCCTGCTCTCTAGCGGTCGAAGCGCTGTAGCCTGCCCGAGCAAGGACTTGTCCAGGTCGCTGGTTGGGCCGGCGAGAGGAATCGTAGCTGCCATATTGATTTACGTTTTCAACCATGGTCACTTCCCCCTGCAACTGTGAGGAGAAGACTTATGAAACTGTTTGTTTCGAAACTACGATACAAGGACGGAGACCTCGCACATCCGAGGACATTGTTCGCAGACGACTACGCGAGTGCGGTGAAGCGTATCGAGAATTTGGAACCGGACACCTTCGACGAAATCATCGTACGAGAAGTGAAGCCAGTTAACGCTGCTCACTTTCACCGGAACACCAACGCACCTGACGACGCAATCATTGAACACGTGACTATCGAATGGAGGGAATAACCTTGGGAAACGACATGACTGACGCGAGACAACTCCTAAAAGCTAAGCTCGAGCGAGATATCGAGTTACTAGAAGATCAGGTTGAACTGACCAAGTCCGGGAGACTGAAAACGTTTCGGCTGGACCCTCACGGAAACAAAAGGCCTGACGACGATCAAGTTGTCGCTCGCAATGAGGGTATAATCGCCAATCTAAAGGCAGTCGTAGAAAGGTTGGGAGAGTAGCCCTCTCCCGCTCTTGCTCGGTGGTGGTCATGGGGTCCCCGCTCGGCCGTTAATCACTGTAGCCGGCCTGTCGCAACGGCCGACGAAACACTAACATTTGCTAACAGTCGTGCTGCTCGCCAATTTTCGGTTTTCGCCGGACATGGCGTTCTGTGCGGGCCTCGGAACCCATAGCATTTCATAACAGCTTTAACCGTGGCTGATTCCGCGTTTCAGGTTTTATAAGGTTCGGCACCTTTGCCAACCTTAGCCACCGCTGCCATTCGGACCTTAACATTTACCAGCATCTACCCGGTGCCTGGCCGGGGTGTTGCTCCCCGCTTCTACGCGGCAGCAGCCAAGGAAGCACCGGCTAAGTGCAACGAGATGAGGACACCTGCCCTTTCGGTAAGAGGCACCCCGCATTTCATGGCTTGAGCCCGCCGGCGAATATCGCCCAGATCCATGGCATCGAAATCCGACACCAGCGACGGCCGGCGCATCAAGGCTTGATCCTCATGCAGGATGCGGGCGATTGCCTTCATCAGATCACCATAGAGGCAGGCAGCATTCTGTTTCGTCCCGGTCATGAGGTTGAAGACGAGGCGCAAGTGCTCTGGCCCGTATGTGGTGCCGATCCATTTGACTGTGGCCTTGCAGAAGCATTCACCCGGGCGATTGGTCGGGCCGGTGTGGGCTTTCGGCGCACGCAGTTTTACTCCGCACTCTTCCGCCAGCTTGTGAGTGTTGAACGCGCTCCTCATATCGGTCCGTCAGGCAGCCACAGGGAGGGATGCAGGAGCGTCATGCGCCTGAAGCACGGGAATTACTGCTGGCGCGTTGCAACGCTCATGAGGGGCAGACAGGCGACCAACGCGCACCGCCTCGGCATACCCGTCGATGATATCGCCCAGTCGGAAGAACCCGGCCCGAGCCATTGGCTTAATGAAGCCTTCATCAACCAGCTTCCGAAAGCCGCCCTTGCTGATGTGGATCGCCTTGTGGGCATCCTCTATAGATACTGCGAAGTCACGAAGAGGCTTTTTGCGCGAATATGCGACCATGCTGAAGCTCCATGTTGAGATGAAGTTCCTATCAATACAGGAATAATATCTCATCGCAGAGACTTTTCAAAGACCGCCTCCCTCGCGCGCACACGCGTACTGGTCACTCAAAGGCGCCGTTCCTCCCCAAAACTACCGAGTTTCCGGTAGATGGGTCTTTGGGTATCGATGGTCCATAAATTGATACCGCGGACTAAGTTTTACTAAGTCGCTTTCGTGCGCGTGGTGACGGCAGAAAAATCTTCCCGAAGGCAACAAAGGACGACTGCCCACTACCCCAAAATGATCGTGTCAGTTTTCAACATTCTTCAACAACAGGTTTTCACAGGTCCGCTCCCCAAAACGAGGGAACGTCAACGGGCCAAAATCCCGGCTGCTCAACGCAGATTTGCGCTCACCGATTTTGGGGAGCGCAAATTGGGAATTTCCAATGATGAGGCAACCCGATTTTATCGGGATGGCTGACAGCATCTCTTTTGGGGATGCTGTTCCGTCGAGAGAATGCCGTATGTCACGCTCGGCGGCTTTGGATGAGCAAGCTCAATGAAACTGCAGTCAGCGTGACATTGCCTGATCCGGTCTCGCTCTTGCCCTCGGCGCTTTGAAAAGCTTTGATTGTTTTCAAACCCGTGCCGCTTCAGAGCAGACTAGATTTCATCGGATCTGGCTCACCTAGGTATTCTTAATCCCAGAAATTCTGGGACTTAACATGCAAAAAGCCCGAAGTGGATTTCCTCCGTCTCGGGCTTTGTCGCGTCTGGGATAACCGATATCGCTTACGCTTTACGCGGCCTTCAAAGCTCGCTGGCGAACCGCCATGCGTTTACGGCGAGGCTTGACCCTCTTTTGGACACGCGCCGCTTTTTCTGGCTCGACAGAAACCTTCAAGTTCAGCGCCTTGAGGACACCCAGCAGCGTCGAAAACTTTGGATCGCCGTCTCCGCTTAGAGCCTTATACAGAGCTTCACGGCTCACGCCGGCCTGACGCGCAATCTTCGTCATTCCCTCCGCTTTGGCGACAACGCCCAGCGCATGGGTGATGTATCGTACGTCGCCGGTTTCGAAGGCGTCGGCAATCAGATTGGCTTGCGATTCTTCGGTGTCGAAAAACTCCGAAGCGTCGAAAGGTGCGGTTTCAATAGCCATCTCAAACCTCCTTCGCCATGTCCTGAGCACGCTTGATGTCGCTCGGTTGGCTCTTCTTGTCACCGCCGCATAGGAGCACGATGACGACATTGCCTTGTTTCACGAAATAGACGCGATATCCCGGTCCGTAGTCGATACGAAGCTCGCCTATTCCCTTGAAATATTTCACGTCGCCAAGGAGACCAGATTGCATCCGCACAAGTCGCGTTGCTATGCGCTGCTGTGCCGTTCGATCCTTGAGACCGCGTAGCCAGTCTTGAAACTCGGTAGTGCGCCTTACCTCTATCAACTGTGAACTAGGGTTATCACTTTCTTCGTCACAGTCAACCGTTTCTTGATTATCTGGTTCCACGGGACTTTCGTCTTTCTCCCCGAATATCGCCCCCATTATGGCGTCTTCTGGCTTGTCCTTCTTGCCCATATCAAGCGCCCTTGCCGTTTGGCACCACGCCCCCAAGGCCAATCTGATCGTCATGGTGATCAATATCAAAGCCGAGGCCGATGGGTTCAAACTCTGCGCGCTGCGGCTTGAGGCGGACACCCGGGCCGCCGCGTATGAACTCACCATCATTCATGAATAGCACGCCAGCAGCTTCTAGCGCTTTCGTCACCGCATCGACGTTGCCGGCCGCGCTTCTTGCTGGTCCAATCTTTTCATCCTCCATCCGCCGAACCGTAGTCAGCGACAGGCCCGAGCGCTCGACTAACTCCCCTTGAGACCAATTCAACAGCGAACGGGCTGCTCGTATTTGGCTTGCTTCCATATGCCTTCTCCTATTGCGCGACAGGGCACGTAAACATTTTTTATTTACGCGTAAACAATAACTGTTGACGATGGTTAATCAATATGGTTTATTCATAAACAGAAAATGTTTACACGCAAAGGGAAAATGTTCATGCCGAACACCATCGTTCCGGCCACCGCCGAAGGCATGCCCAAATTCGACCGCTCCGCCATCATGGCTGATGCATGGGAGCGTTTCCGTTACATCCGCCGCCAGTACTCCGCAAAGCAGATAGAGCGCGGCATTGTCGATGCTTCTTTCTCGGCCAGCCTCAAGACTGCATGGCGCGTTGCCAAGCAGAACCGCGCAAAGGCCGCCGACGCTGCCAAAGATGCCACGCTGGAAGGAACCCCTGCCGGTGAACGTCTTCGCGCTCTCCGCGCCGCTCTGGCCGATACCGACACGCTTTCATTCCGCTACAGCGCTGCCGCTCGCCGCGCTGCCATCAAATCCGAAATCGCCGCCATCACCGCGCACTGACCGGAGGAAAGACCCATGACGAAATCCACGACCGCCATTTCCTCGACCAGCCGCCACGCGCTCGATGCGTTCATGTCCAAGGTGCTCGAGCCGGTGACAGACGCCGAGCTTGTCGACACGCAATACAACAGCCTCGTTCGCAACACGCGGGCGAAGGCGTGGAACGCGGCAAGGAGCAAGACTGAATATTACGACGCCCTCAAAGACGCGGCTCTCCGTCTTGAATGCAACAAGGGGAAAACCCTGTTTGAATTTACCGCTGTTCTCCCCAGCCGGGAGAAGTTGGTGGACCTTTACCGGCAGGCGCTTGCCGACCAGCTTCTAACGCCTGCATTTCAGAAGCTGGATATCGAATGGAAGAAACGCCAGTTGGCGAAGCTGGGCCTATACGTCCCGATGCGGCCTGAAGACGTGACTGCCTCCATACAGGCCGATGAAAATTTCCTTGCCCGCCACCCGGTCAAGCGCGAGCGCGGCGGCTGATCCGCGCCAAGTCACAAAGCATCAAACCGAACAATCAGGAGACACCATCATGCCGAACACGATTCCGGCCGCTGGCGAAGCCATGCCGAAAACCACCCGACGTGCATTCCTCGCCAGAGTTGCAGTTGCCGCGCTTCCTGTTTCGGCTGAGGCCTCCGCGGCTGTTACAGCCACTCAGACCGAGCGGAGCGTGCTGCAGGGGCTCATCGACGCTTATGTCAAAGCCGACATCGAGGCTGAAGAAGCTATCGAGTTTGAAAACAGTCTTCTCGATCTACCAGGACGGCCGGACTGGCCAATGGTCAAAGCGCGGGAGTTTGGTCGCCACCTGTGGCCGATGCGCCAGCAGGATTTCCATTACCGCGCGTCGATCGAAGAAGTGTTTGATAAGGAAGACGCCATAATTCACCGTTGGCTGGAATTTTTCTCAGTTGACGACAAGGGCAACCCTGAACCCGTCTCGGCAAAAAATATCGCTGAGCGTGACCGGCGCCTTGCTCGGAATGCGGAAAATCGCAAAGCAGTCCTGGCAATATACGCAGAGCGGGAGAAGGTCTGGGACGATTGGGCCGGTCCGAGCGGTTATGCCGACGCTTCCGAGCGGAGCAACGAGTTGGATGCGGTCCGCGAAGAACTGGTTGAGAAGGTTCTTAACTTCAAGGTCTCCACCGCAGACGAGATGATGCTCAAAGCGCACTTCATCAGCGACCACTATTGCGGCGACAGGCACGCAAGTCTTTCGGCGGACCTTGTTAAAGCAATGGCTGAAATCTGGAGGGCGAAAGCATGAAGACCCTCCCGGCAATTCACCCCTACATTTCCCGCCAGTTGGACGGCGGTAAAGATTTGCTTTCCGAAGCTGATCGTCTGGCGGCCGAGCTGGCAGCAGTCATGCAGAACATCCATGGCATGACGTGGCGAGTTCACATCCAGCATTCGGATGCTGCGGCCTTCGCATTGGTCGCGCCTTCCGTCGAAAGCCTGGGGGCATCTGTATGAAACAGGCACTTCACCCCGACCTCCAGCGCCAGCTTATCGGCGGCGCTGACCTTCTGGCGGAAGCCGAGAATGCAGCCCGATATCTCTCGGGCATCATGCAAGAAATCCACGGCGGCGACTGGCGCGTCAGTGTCAATCATGAGAACTGCTTTGCGATGGTGGCGCGCGACTTCTCCGACAAGAAGGGAACGCCAGCATGAGCGCCCTTATCAACCGCCCGCAGCAGCACAACACGCTGAACGTCTACCGCACCCTGCCGCCCCACTGCATCGCCTTCGAAGTGACAGACCGGCATAGCCTCCCCTTTATCGAGCCGCGGGAGGTGGTGGTAGTCGATACCGAAGACCGGACACCGCGCGTAGGCGACATTTACGTTATCGAGTGGATCGGTGGACGGCGCAATGTCTGCCAGGCTCGCCACAGCGCCACACCGTGGCAGAAGGACGGGCGGGAGCCGCGTTGGCATGTTGGTTCCATGCGGACCACGACACCCGCGGAGTTCGAAGAATGGCTTGCTGCCTCAAATGAGGCGATCCGTAAAGGCATGACGCCTCAGTGGTGCGGTGGATGGGCTGAAGGGCCATTCGACCGTGACCATTTGGAAAGCAAGCTCGTCGACGCCGTGATCGGCCTGTACAAGCCGAGCAAGGAGGCATCCCTATGACCGCAACGGACAAGCAGATTGTTAAGGCGATTGATGACCTTCGCGCCGACGTGCAGAACCTCAAAGACGCGGCTTACGTCCTTGATGAGTACGCCAACGGCGAACTGAAATCCGGCTACATCAAGGGGCATCCATCAGGTTTTGAATACCTACTTGGTAAAGGGCAGGTGTCCGGCATCACCTACATGCTCTATCAGGTGCGGGAGATGGCCGATGCGTTGGAGCAGGCTATCAATGATGCGTTCGACCCCGCGCCCGAACCCGTCAAGCCTGTGGCTGAATATCTGAATGAACTGGTATCTCAGGCGGTTTCGGAACTCCAACTGAAGGCCGATATCGAAGAGCTTCACGAAAAGGCCAAAGCTCTGATTGCGTCTTTCCGTGCTGCTGAAAAGTCGGAGGGGGAGGTCAACGAATGATCCGTTCCCCGGCAATTTTGCAGTTGCGCCGCGCTGAACTGGAAAAGAGGATTGAGGAACTTATCGCGCTCCTCGACCTTCTCGACGGCGACGAAAACCTTGAGCCCTCCTTGGCAGATACTCACCCGGCTTATGCTGATCGCGAGAAAGACGACGACGAGGAATATTCGCTCGGGTGGTCCAATCCTGAAGGACTCCGCGTCGAGGTGCCTAGTGACCGCCGGCAATTGGAGGCGATGGGTTATCCCTGCATGACGTGGAGAGAGCAATGAACACGATTGTCTGTTTCCCCATCCACCGGCAGCGCAGCGAGATTAAGCGTTGCGCCGGCAATCTCGACCGGCTGAACGGTGAAGCCACAAGCCGATACTGGCGAGAGGAAATGCGCCTCTTGGCTGGCCGCCTTTCAGCAATAGGCACGGGTGAGGCTGAGGTGTCGAAACAAGTGCTTCTATTCACAGGTGCCGTCATGGAGGAGATGCAGCGCGCCTATGCCGAGCGTGCTCCCAACTCCGGTTGACGGGTAAATAGAAAGCAGGCGTCTACACCTCCTCCCGGTTTCGAGCTCCCGCTTTTGACCGATCTGCTTCAATTTCCAGCACAACACGTCGATTGACAGCATTAAACCGGGTTCCCGCTTTCAAAGCGCTCGAGAGGTGAAGCAAAACATATTTTGATGATATTGCGAAAAAACATCATATTCTGTTATATATCTGCAAGCGACCACGGATGAACTGGCGCATAAGATGGGCCGGACCTTCTCAGGGTTAGCGGCCTTTCTTTTTGCCTAACTTGGAGATCATGCCTTGCCTCATTCCAATGAAGCCGATGCTCGCCGCCTTTGCGCAGAATTCGATATCGAGATTATCCCCGCCAATGAGATGCCAATGCCTGGCCAGACCAGAGCGATAGGCACGATATGCCGGATACTCGGTAAGCATGGCGATGCTCATATGCGCCTCGTGCTGTCCACGCTTGCAGAGACGAAGAACAACCAAGGCATGCTCACCGAAACATCGCTTTGGGCTGTCAGCGACCTGGTGCTGTCATGCAGCGAGTGGATCGAGAGCGATCTGTCATCATGGTATGATGCATGGGACGCGGTACCGCTCGGTTACGTCCTTTGGCATGTTCAAGAGCTCTCGGGCAAAAGCCACATGCGCCACGCGCTGGCCGGCGCCGTCTATCTGATGCTCGTCTATTACAGCAAGGGTAAGAAGGCCGACAAGGAAGTGAGCTACTCCTTCCTGCGCCGCGTACAGAATGCCGAGGGCGATCTGTCAGCGCAACAACTCGGCCGCCAAGAAGCGATCGAGGTAGGCAAGGAGCTTCTGGAGGTAAAGGGCAGCATGTCCCGTGGTGAGTGGTTGCCATGGGTCAGAGAGAAGGCCGGTTACAGCTATGGCACAGTACAGCGATACATGCGTATGGCGCGCGAGGCTCAAGCAGCCTGACCTAGACCACAACCCCTTCTTTCCATCGATTGCCTTTTGAAGATTTTCACCCCTGCCAGTGGAGATAGATGCACCGGATGAGTCGATATCGAAACAGTAACTTGCCGCCGTTAGCCGGTCAGAAAGCGTAGAATACGGAAGCCATAGACAAAGCTCTGCGTCGCTACATAAGTTCGTCCCAACCCCACCAAAAGCGGAGACAGAACCATGGGTGAACTGCAGGAACTACTAAGAGCAAAGGCCGAGATTGAGGCGAAAATTGAGGAAGTGAAGGCCTCAGAGGTCGAGCGCCTGAAGCTCCAGTTTGTCGACCTGGCCACCCAGCTGCGAGAGCTTAATTCCCTACCTGCCTCGCTGGTAGATTTGTTTACCGACAAAGCAGGCACCTTCAACGCATATCGCACCCTGAGAGTGAAGAAGCCGGCTTGACGCCATGTCGCTAGCGCAGTTTGTCAGAGGTGCAGTATCTGCTGAGCGCATTCGGGAAAGGATGCTGCGTTCCGGCTTCACGTTATTTGGTCAAAAGCTATGGGGTGAAGACGAGGATTTGGTTTGCCGCCTTGTTCATCCAGATATTTTTGCGCTTCGCCAGATACTATACGCCCGATCCGAAGGCGCCATAAGAGCGCGATGCCGAAAGCTTGGATTGACCTCTCCTCGAAGAACGTGGGGTCCACTCGATAAGCAGCGGCTTCGAAAGCTCTACCCGGAAGCCACGCATGATGAGCTGCGGACAGCTTTCCCAGGCGTTGAAATTGAGCGTATCCGGCGTGTTGCCCACTACTACGGATATCGGCGCAAGAGAAAGCCATACAAGATCACCGGTGTTGTGCCACTCGATCAATTGCGCGTTCGAGCCTACGATAACGGCTGGTATATGCCAGATATTGATGACGAGGCTGGCACCGGTCGCTATTTTCGATCCCGTGGATACAAGAGCAAATATCCAAACTTCAAGGCCATTCAGCGTGGCGTTAAGGTGCTAGGTGGGCGCCTTGAGGCAGTATGGGACGAATAGCGGCTTGGCAAGCTCGTTGGAATCTTTCAACATTCGGAATGTGAGCGCAGAAGGTCTCGTGAGCAATGTCTGCTTTTAAAAAAATGGTTTCAGTTTTGCTTCTCTGCTTCGTGCCATCCGTCGCTTCAGCTGATGAAATTACACAGAGCGTCTCGCAGTCTGATGATTTCAAAAGGCACGAGTTGGCGTTCGTGACAGCTACGAAGAAACTTATTAGTGATGGTACCTGTAAGGTATCAGACTTCGAATACGTCGGCGGCTTTCTGAAATCGATGAACCACAAGAACAAGCCAATCTATTTTACCTACTGCGGCGGAATGACGATATCTAATCGGCTCTACCTGAACGTCTCGACCGGCGAGATTTTCAGATAATCATGCCTGCTGCCAGCCCCATGGCGTTCACTCAAGGCTCATTCAGCTTCTAGAAATCGAGCACTGAAAAACAACTGGCAGCACCATCCGCCAAGGGAGCCTTGGCGGTTCTGCGGGTGGTGGAAGACTGCACATCTCTCATGTATTTTATCATGCTTTCTGTGCCACCCGTTGTTTGAATGATGCAATCGCGGCAGAGAGTTCTTGTTCCTTCGCATCGGCGCTTTTGAAGCTTCCGAACTGCATGCTGAGGCCGATCCAAAACCATTGAAAAAACCAAGGTGCAACCACAAACAAAAAGGCGATGGTGTGATTAGGCATGGAATAAGGACCCCGCAAATGGGGTGATCGGCGTCCAAACGGGACCCCCATCTGCGATGGGGTTACAACAGCCTCCGGTTTCATCGGAGGCTTTTTGTTTGGATGCT
>Ga0075366_10000579_pt1 | contig 17185 bp, 17 predicted proteins | sample EndMethybrTD3031_FD_72351 | JGI IMG/M metagenome (GOLD analysis project Ga0075366, IMG submission 72351) | Populus endosphere microbial communities from Tennessee, USA - Endosphere MetaG P. TD hybrid TD303-1 | ecosystem: Host-associated > Plants > Roots > Endosphere | place: USA: Tennessee...
CTGATGAATTTAACTATAGAGACTGCCCATGGTGTAAAACTAAGAACATCACGTTCGAAAAATCGGAAATCAAGGCGCGCATGCTACCGACACACAATTAACCGAAGATGAGGTACGACTAGCATTAAATTTTACAACCCAGATGTTGAGAGATCTTTTTGAAGTGCCCGAAAATATAACAGAGTCTAGATATTTCGATAATTGACTTAACCACAACTTAGTTATATAATCACCAATTATGAGTGAGCAGTCTGTTGGTGGCCAGTCAATCCCTAAAGTGGGGGGCTTAGAGCCCGATTCCATACCTCGTCCTCAGGAGCGCTGGAGTGGCAGTGACCCAGAGGCGATGCACACATTCGCACATCCGACCACGGGCGTTGCCGACCACCGTTCGTTTAATGGGTTCGTGGAGTATTCCGTGGATCGGTTTGAAGGTGTTATAGACGCGCGGGCATCTATGGTCGCCGCTACTGTTGCCGAGCCGTATGTACAGGCTCAGGAGAGACGCCGTACGACTGGTTGGGGTATCAACAAATGGGCGACCGCGACCGCGCTCGTTGGTTGCGCCATAGTCAACGCCAATAACATAATAGAAACGGCAAAAACGTTGGCACCCTATATTGCAGCTCCTCTCGAAGCGGATAAACAAGATGCCGGTCAGGCCGCACCAGAGTCGGAGAATCCCGGTCCGACAGAGATACGGCATTTACTACGATCTTACGAACAGTTTAATATGCAAAGCGGCGGAAGTGCGCCCGACCCGAAAATGGTTAAAAAGGCTGTGCAAGCAGCTACGGTATCCGGTTCGACGCCCGATTGTACCAAAACAATCAGCGTATCTGTTATAGGCATGAGTTCCGACGAGTGGGGCGGCCGGTCGTCACTTGGCCATTCCGAGCCTCAAAATGAGCAACTGAGCCTGGGACGGGCCAGCGATTTTGTTGAAGCCATGAAACAAGAGGCTGAAGACGAACAGATCGCGCTGCCACCTATCAGTATTTCTGGCGAGTCCGACATACTCACACAAGAAGACATCGATACTTTGGATACGTTACTTGCTGCTAACGGATACGCCAGCGGCGATGGTTTTTTGCGCGCCATGCGCGACTACAATCAAGACGCAAACCGTTTGCCTGCTCAGCTTAGGACTTATTTTGATAAAACTTTTGGTAGTCAACGAGGCGTAGAAGTAGTTATCGAGAAAGGGGTGTGCACTCCCGATGTAACTCCGCCAATTACGAATGAAGAAGCCCCCTCGGGCAATACTCTGCCTGATGATTGGAACTTGTGGCCGTTACTATTGGCCGCCGTACCGCGCCGCAAGAGCGAGACGGTAATGCGAACATCAATCGGCTACCGTCCGGCACCTTTGGCAGACCACGGCCGGCGCACAGTGAGTGTAAAGTTGTACCCCGAAGCATTGAAGGCAGATGGCAAAACTTTGGTGCCCGACGCCTGGGCCTATACGCGCAAATATCAGATGCTGCTACGCGAAGGCAGAGTCAAAGGGGTTTTGCGATTTAATTACGGCGAGCGTGATGAGAATGGCGAGCAGCAAGCATTGCGGGTTTTGTTTGTAGACAAACAGCCACAGCCGGAGTTTATAAAGCACCTTGCCGAACGGCTCGGAGAATTTAGCCTTATGCAGGGCGGTAAACTCGGATCTCGCATTAATGCCATCACTATATTTCCGAGCGAAAACGCAGGGCATGCGCACCATAACCCAAGCAAGGTGGGGCTGGGGATAGATCAACAATATGAGACAGGCGTACTCGGTGTGACCATGCCAATGCTTGGTTTGGTCGAAATGCACATGGACACCGACAACCACTCACCAAAAAGTTTGGAAGATGCCTTTATGGGTCCGGACTGGACGCTTAGCCATGAGGTGGCCGGGCACGGCACCGATATGGCCGACAATCCGCATACTCTAAAAGCTTTGGATGAACCGGGCGAATACGCATACGACGGCAGCCCCTGGCAGGACGCCGGCATCCCGGCTCCTTCCCTCGGTATACGCAAGAATGATAGATTTGTTGTGCCCGACCCTGAGAAACCTGGCGAAACTCTTGTGGTTACTGGTAACGATCCACGGATCCAGGTGAATGACCCGATATTGCTTAACCGGCCGACACAATACTCGAACAGCTCCGTGGCCGAACTGCATGCCGAGATAGCGGCAACTACCCAAACAACCGACGGACGTATTCCGGCATCGCAACTACCGGCGACACCTGGCGACCAGACTGAGGATTACAACCCAGCCAACAATCAATACGTCACGAACCCGGACCTGCGCAATGAGTTTCAACGGCATGTCGGAAGTGTAATTGGCAGCGATGGTCTTGAATGGAATGAGGGTAAGCTTAATGCCGCCAAAAAACAGTGGCGCGCCCATTACGCTCCTGCAGAGTGGGACCCAGAAGTTCGCAAACTTATTGCCGAAGCCCGCAGTACTCGTCTGCCCCAAGACAAAGACCTACTAAGTATCATTGGCGAAGAAGCTATATAATCTTCGGCTATTCGCTTGTAGCAGTGTAAGTTTGGAATCCTTCCGCTATCTCCAGCCAAGCCTTGTCAAATTTGAGTCTAAGAAGATGACGCCAGGTTTTTAATCATTACATATCGCTCCTCGTGCACGGCTTCTGGGAGATAGCTACCATCGGCTTGAAGTGGAAAATGGGGCCGCATGACGGTACCGTGGCCCCAATCTTCAAAGCCCTCGTTTTCGTAAAGACGCCGTGCAGAATTGTTATCGACACCTACGGTTAGAAATATATCTGTGGCCCCAAGACTATCCGCGGCGAACTTGCAGGCGGTCTTTAGGAGTAGGCGACCGACTCCTCTACCTCGATGCTCAGGCTTCACTTCCATAAAGGTAAGTACGGGCGTGGGGTAGGAGATATAGGGTATAGTATCAGACTCAGTTGGGCCGCTGGGAAGAATACCTACCTGCCCTACTAACGCTTCGTTATGCAAAGCGATTATAAGATGCAGCGAGCCCGTAGGCAATGCCTTCGCCAGCTGATCAACAGCGGCTTGGCGCATCATAATATCACCTTTATATCGTTCGAGGTTTTCTATGGTGAGCAGTTCTGTTCGCACGTCTTTAATCATCTATCGCTCCGGCATTTTAGTGTCTATAAAGATTACATAATAAATATACGTCAACTCATCGAATTTTGCTTGAGGATAAGTTGTCATAGAAGCATTTGAAGCGCATCATTAACCTGCACTTCACCATGACGATAAAGACAGAACGGCTTGAAAGGTTACAAGAAGTTTTATCAAGACAACACTAACAAGAAAGGATTTACATGAGCATCAAACGAGACATCATCCCTACCCAGTAACGATCCGTTCTACTTTATAGGCAGCACAGCGCAACTTGAGGATTTTAAGCTCACCGAATAGACGTAATTACCTTGCGGTCAGACCAGCCGATCTTGATGAACCTCCGAAGACACTGAATATCCAATACATATACGAGCATTATTGAGCACAAACGTACGGATATCCAAGTATTTATATTGCTACTATTATACTATGGCATGGGCATTACGGCCGGAAGGCTCTCCAGGGGACATTCCGCCGCCAGAAGTTAATACTCTGGGCGCTATTGAGCTGGTCGGCAATCTGCCTGCCAAGATGCTTGTGCTTTTAGCGCAAGTGACATTAGGCGGACGCCGCAGATTTAGCGCCTATAGCGAAATCAACGAGCAGCTCGATGAACTGCAAGGCGGGGAAGCTAAAAGATCTGCCAGAACTGTCCGGTTCGGCTTCCCTGCCTTAAGGATGCTATTGATAAAGGCGTAGATTTCGGGGTTCGTGGAGGCGTTTGGCTGGAGAACTCTCGGGAAAATACGCCTGAACTGCGGCGCCGGGTTGGCGCATTGCCGGCAATCAGAAGGAATTAATGCTTGGAATCTCTCCGGCCCAGCCAGACAAAAGACCAAGCAATATTGGTCTTTTGTCTGGCCCCTGGTCTTAGTTAAGATGTAGGAAGGTCGCCTAAGTTACCTACGGTCGTGCCATCGGCGTATGTCTTGATGTAGCGCGTTCCGCCAATCGTATTTCAGATCGGTTGAAATACGATTGGCGGAACCGGTAACAGAGATAAAGGCGCGATCAGGCGACGACTTGGTTGAGTTACGCTGGTTCGGTGAACCGGAGCTCCATAACGCAGAACTCGTACCAGGCGGCAAAGAATTTTTCCGAGAGGCGGCTGGATATATGAAATCGTAAAGATAGAACATAGTAATTGAGCGAATGGAGGGATATGAAGCAAGAACTACCAGGTAAAAACACCCAGGACGATGACGAAGCACGTTTGGCATTTGTCTACCAGGAAGCCATCAGGGGACTTTCGCACCAACAAGGCGTTGTCGAATCGATGAATTCCAGGGCAGGAAATATGATTTTTGCAACGGCTTTCGTGACTTCGCTACTTGGCAATACTGCCCTGACAGACGGGCTCGGGCCCTGGGACTGGACTGCTGTGATATTGCTCTTTCTTATCGGGGTTCTGGTGGCGTTTATGATCTGGCCCTACCATAAATATGTTTTTCGTTTCGACCCCGAAGAATTGCTGAGTGAGTACGTCGACAAAGATAGAGGCATGACCATGTCTAAGCTCTACCGGACACTGGCTTTACGCATAAAGACGGACATGGCCAGCAATTGGCAGATCATCCAGCGGATTAGAATAGCGCTGCAACTCTCCCTGATTTTGCTTTTGGTTGAAATTTTGGCCCTGCTCTTTTCGGTAGCAGGCGGAATGTAACTATTAGCTAGGAACGAAGCACCTATCGCCTGCGGTTGCCCAGCCCGGCAAGCATCTCGCCTACGATAGGTTTAAGCTCGTCGACATGACCCTGCCTGCCTGTGGGTATGGCTATTCCGCGAAGCTTGCGCCCAGCAGCTGTTCTAGACTGGACTGCGCCTTAGTGTACGCATCTTCAGGAGTCGCAGAGGGTGTGTCCTGTGCTTGCCTGCCCCCTAAATCAGAGCCAAAATCCACTAGCAAGACATCTGAGCCTCGTGAACGCGCGTCATGCAAGCTAATCGGACGGAAGCCGCTGTTCCATACCCGTTGGTATGTGTCGGTGTACGCCGCCCTAAGCTGAGTACGTTGCGGGGGCGTGCTTCGCTGGTAAGCCGTAGGAAGGTCGTAAGGGATGTACTCTTCAATGATGGTACCTCGCCCGACAGCGTGCAACTGAGGCGTCGCTACGCCCAGATCTGCAAGAAGGTGCCGACGGTCGAGCCATTCCTGCAGGCACTCAGCGACGGGCACCTTAATGCATGCTTTGGCGATGAAACGCGCCTGAGTCCTGGGCGTAAGGATCGAAAACTGCAAAATGTACGTTTCTGCCCCGGGACGCACCCAGTTCGTATCTGCACTAACTTCGTAGGGCGTAGTGACCGCATCCAGCATATGATGCTCGACAAGCCACTGCGCTTGTTGTTCAGGATCGGCACCGCCGGCAAAAGCTTGAATTTCGCGTTCTGCGTAATTTAGCTCTGGCTGTTGGGTCATGATGACTGGCTAGAAACCCTGGCTATTTGACGAGATAGTGAATCGTAAATAATTCCGGCTTCCCTGACTACTGAAGTAGGTGAATCACTGCCGTGCAGCAGGTTGTTCCTGTTATTTTTTGCCAGTTGTCCACGGATGGTGGTCAGATCCCGTCTCTTCTCGATATTCCAATGCCCAAGCTGCTCCCGGAAAGTGGGGACCGCGTTATCTCCATGCAGTAACAATACCGTTGAATGTCCCCCTGACATAAAGCCGACAAATTCTTCCCACCTATTGGAGTAGCGCGGGTCTTCTGAGGGGCCTTTGCTCATGGACTGTTCCGGATCGCCTGCATAAAAGTCGCGTACAGCGATGTCATCTAGTACAATGGAAAACTTAGCCATGATGCGGAGCCGGCTAATCCTCTTTTCCACCTCTTCGGCGGCCTCTTTGTCGCTCTCGGTAGGTAGTAGAATGGCGCTGTCCATGTCTGGACGAACCATACCTAAGGTCAGGAGTCCGTCATCGGCAAGCTGAATTACCTCGGGCTGGTTAAGTATTTCGCGAGCAGCCTCTAAGGCCTCGACGGGCGGCTGGCCGGCATCGCGTGCTAAAGCTTCATGGTGAAAAGGAAATTGTGGCGAATAATACATAGCGATTATTTATAGCATGAACATTTAATTAAAACAACCGTATTACCGTTTCGTGAAAGTCAATAATATTATATAATTGTGGAACTATTATTCTGTTCCGGGAGTGAGAACAAACATGGGGAAAATTTTAACACTTTCCGGGCCACGTGGCTGCGGAAAAACAACTTTTATACACCGTCTTACTGAGCACGGTATCCAGCCTATTGCTCCCTATACGACACGCGAGCTACGAGACGAAGAAGTTGAGGGCCGCGATTATCGTCATGTCAGTATTGAGGAGTTTGACGCTATCGCCGACAAGTCTCCAATGTTCGATGTTTTGGACCTTGGTGCTAAAAAATATGGCACGCCTATCATAGAATTGGCAAAAATTATAGAAACACCCAACACAGTTCGTACGTTTAATGTTGCTGCGCATACCGCGCTCAACTTGCGGAAACAGTTTGGGGATGAAGCTATCTACACTACTATGCTTTTGCCCGCTCGCTGGAGCGATATCCGCCGGCAAATGCAAGAGGCCGGGACGCCTGCGGACCAGATTGAAGAGCGAATCGCCAATGAGCCAACCGACCTTACCCTTTTGCCCAGTTTCGATGAGGTAGTACTTAACCGGTTTGGGGAACCATACCAGACGCTCGCGAGCTACATCCGTATCTCTGATGCCATATGTAAAGCCCCTGTCAATTACGGCCCTGGACACTAAGTATCGCCCTCAATCGAGACAGTTCACGGCAGCCAATAGCCGGTTGCCTGCTAGTTGTAGACGCCGTCGGCTTTCATTTTTTGGTTTAGATTGCGATAGTCACCGCCTTCTTTAGCGTAATTTATAAATAATGGCGGATAGAGCGGAGCGTGCATTTGATACAGCCGCTCTTCTTGCGGGTAAATACGCCCTCGCCCCACACAGGCACCAACAAAATGTTGGTAGATGCTATTGGCAGCATCCAAACATGCCGTTTGGGTGGCAACGTCTGTGCTTCCCTGCAGAGCCATAACTAGCTCTTTAAAAGATGCCAGTGAGCTGGCCGCCCCTTCCACATCATGAAAGCGATAAAAAATTATTTGCTGCCCGGCAAGATACTTAACAGCGGCTAAGCGATTGCCCCGAATCTCGGAATCAGACCGCGGAGTGTAATCGAATGCCCGGTTAACTTGGACTGTAAAGTTGTTCATGACATCGTCGACTTTGCCGGTTTCCGGATAAATACTCTCGACTACTGGGATGCCATATTCTTCATGGATATCTTTAAAGTAGTCAACAAGCAGCGGATTGGCCGCTACTTCACGCTGCACCCGAAGGTAGTTCTCTTTATTCCAGTCATAATCGGCACTAAAGAAGACTTCATATTTTCCGGCGTAGTCACTTAATGCTTCAGAATCAGCACCTAACTCAGTGTATGGGCGGATGTCTCCTGTGAGGGCATAGGCGATGTTGGCCTCCATAAGGCGTTGAGTCAATTCGCTTATTGTTGCGCCTTCGAAAGCCGGTAATACTGACTCATACAAAGGAAAGATGCGCCGTTTTGTGATGTCATAACCTTGCTCCTTAAGGCCAGCAACGTCCACCGCGATCATATCTGTTAGGGCGAGGGTCGTTGCCTCGGATGCCATACGATGGCGAAGATAGATGCGTAAGTACTCCGGATTGTCTGAGAATGAAAACGGTACGGGGTCCTGTATGGCAAAATGCTCAAGGTCGTGAGCCATAAAGGTGCCTTCATGGATCTCGTCACGCTTTTTTACGACAGGCAGGCCACCATTAGTTGGTGCATTCCAATAGTTACGCTGGTTCTTGAACCGGGAAGGCTTAATAAACAACCCTCTTTCGTCGCGTATAAAATCGACTAGATTCCCGTACCGTGAGTCGGCGCCGACCAGGGTTTGCATAAAGGAGTTGCCCATAATCCAGGTGCGCGGGTCGCGTAAAACACCCAGACTGCCATCAGGTGTCATGAATGCATCAAGTTCAGTATGGTCTGTTCGGATGCTTAATGCCGAGCTATCGAAACTTAGGCGTAGGGCAAAAGAAGATAGCTGCCGCGAATATGCTTCGCCGCCGCAGATAACCGGTTCGCCCTCACCAAAATTAATAGATGATGCATTGATGCGAACGCTTGGTACAACGTCCAGACCGTGCGTCGCGTCAGAAGCAGCAGAATCCACCTCAAGCACATTGTAAACGCCGTAGCGTTCTTTAAGGTCATGCCGAAGATCGGACACTTGGGCACTGGCATTGCCAGGCTGCGATTCGTGTACAATCACAACTTCGGGCTTAGAAGAGTTCATCGGTATATCCTTGTTCTAAAGTCGATCTTTCAATGTATAGCTACAGAAGTGCTTTCGCAGCCTTCCAATACGCAATAATTTCTTTGTTATCGGCCAGGTCTTGCCATGTTTTTCCGTCCTTGGTGGCCAGTTCTTCGATCGCGGCGCAACGTGTAAGGTATTTGCGGACATTTTCGCGGGTAAGGTCGGTAATATCGAACTCGTAGGCGGTTGCCAGGCGGCCGGCTGCCCGGAAGATGCGGGCAACGCCTTCCACCGTCTCGGCGCGCTCGGTTGCCCCTGCGGTAGCATGCATGGCAGCGGCTACTTCCTCCAGGGTTGATTCAATAGACACAGGCTGGTCGTCCAGTTCCACAGCAGTCAGTTTCGGAAATTCGGCAGGTGTCAATTTTTTGTGTCGTCCAAGATTTACGCCAGAGAATATTAAATCAGAAATCTCGTCACCAAAGTGGGCGCGGGTCTCATCGCTTGGTGTCTCTATGAATTCCCCATAAGCCTCGCGTGTTTCGCGGACTTCATCCAAGGCCCGCTCCAGTGTGGCTTCGACCGTTGCAAAGTCGAAGCCGACCTCGCGGGAGATATCCTGCGCTTCGTATGCTGCGTCGATGGGCGGCTGTGTATCAAGTTTATGTAACAGTTCAGTGGCAAAATAGTCGCTTCGGGATTCATTCATACTAATACTCATATTGTCCTTTTATCATTGCTAGTTAGTCGTTTTTAAACATTTCGGGCCAGATAGTACCGAACATACCATGCAGCTTGGTTAGGATGTCACGGTACTCAAGCTCTTTTCCGGTATCAGTGCGCTGGTCAACTAGTTTTGAGAAAGACCGGAGCGAACCGGTCAGCATCAAAGCTGTAGCCTTAGAAGCTGGGAAGAGGCGGTTTAGTACTTCGTTTTCGTCCCGGTTAGACTTGGGGCTGCGGGCTTCATCAAGCAGTGCCTGGGTGTTTTCGGTGATGCGCCGTGTAAGCTCATAGCTCGCTTCATCCGGAGCTACTATTGGCGGCTGTGTCTGGATGCGTGTCCGGGCCACGGTAACGCGGCTCAGGTGGATCATGTCGCGCTGTGTATCAAATTCGCACTCGACCGCCGTCGTTAGGCCGGCAACGAGCACGTTAGCTGTCACCGTATGAGCGATAGAAAAGTGTCCGAATTCGGCAACCAGATCGTATAGTTCACCCTGACCAAGGTTACGTGAGTTAAGGTACGAGAATGCAGCAGACAGCTCCATAGTGACATAACCGCGGGCAACAGATTGTAACAGGCGGTGCTGGATGTTGTCCACAGATTCACCACACTCAGCTACCGGAATACCACCTAGGCCACACAAGGATACGGCATTGTCGCGGACGTATCGTAAGTCCTCGTCCCAAAATTCGGCTCCCATAAGCTTAAGAGAACCGGACAGCTTCTGCTCAAGCGGCAGCTCTCGCATTCCGTCCATGAGTTCTGCTGTAGAGATCACAGGCACCATGTCACCTTCGTAAGGGATCTGCTGCTGTAATGATTCTATCGCCATGTGTCTATTCTCCTTGGTTCATCACCTGCATTAATAAGGCCCTGCCCGAGTATTGTAAGCCCCAGAGGATACAGTACATGCTCATGTGCTTTCAGGGCATTGTGGCAATCCGCATCAGAAACTTCCGAAGGACAAGTGACTCTGCTGGTGACTGCAATAACGGATCCGGTGTCGACAGGAACATCGGCGACGTGCAAGCTGCTGGCCACGTATCCTTCTTTGCGGCGCATATCAGGCAGGGCCGACATGCCGCGGTATTTAGCTACGCCGTGTTCATTAGTAATCGTTAAGTCGGCAGGATGCACGTTGACGCCCGGCATCTCATAACAGAATCTTTTAGATGTAATTTTCATAAAACCGGCGTATATTGCGGCGCCTACGCCATGCTTGGCGAATGTCTGAAGTGCCTGGTCGAAATACTCTTCCCGCTCTTCTCGGCTCCTGAAACGAGTAACGGGGTCGACGGCATAGTACAGTCCATGCTGGTCAGCAATCTCCTCTCCCCTTGATAAAGGGTTGTCGCTAAAAATAAGACGGATATCGTATAAGTCTCTGATGGCTTCGTTTCCCAACAAAGTCTCGGCATTCGATCCCGAACCACTCATAAGAATAGCAGCAGCTGGCCGCTTCTTATATGTAGCAATAACTGATTCTAATATCTCTGACATAGCAGCTGGTCTTCCGCAATTTGACGTCCTTTGCGGCAGGGACAAATCGTGCGGGAATCATAGCATTTATCTGTTTATTGCGCAATAAGGCGAACGGGGCAACGACTACAAACATAAGAGCTTAGGTCAACATGTCGTTTTTTATAAGTAAAGCGATCCAATACCTGCTGTAATACCCTTGTCAGTAATAAAGGAGAAGACATGGCTAAACTAGATCCTGCATTTGAACCGCTCGAGAAACTTATCGGTAGATGGGAGTCGAAGGGACGCACTCTTAATGCAACCGAGGATAACATTTTTGCCACGGCCACATTTGAGCCGATTCTTGATGGCAAGTACATACAAGTGACCGGCCCTATGACATTTTCAAGTGAGAAGGCCAAGCACGTACATGACAGTTTGGAGATTGTATCTTATGATGCGGCTCGAAATTATCCACCGCGGCGCAGGTGCTGTGTACCGTGGAACGTTCAGCGAAGACGGTAATGTCGTGACGGGCGGCTGGCGGCCAGATAGCAGTGAAGATAGCCGCGACGAAGCCTCCTACGATTTGACTATGACTCGCGTGAGCTAGAGCGAGCTACAAAAAAATTACTATGAAAATCACTGGGGCGGGGGCGGCTCAGCAGGCGACGCGCCCAAAGACTTAACTGTACCTAAGGGATCTTCGTCTGGGGCAGCATCGCCTTCGCCCGTGCGACGCAGTTTGTCCATAAGGTTGCTGGCTTCCGGCTCATCAAGCAGTACATTAATACGCGTCATTAACGGTGTGTCTCCATGCTCGCGGGCCAGGTCGTAGACGCGTTTTGTAAATGCCAAGTCTTTTAGGGTTAGAATCCTGAAAGCATAAGGATCGTCTTGCCCTCCCTCATAGAATAAATGGCGGACACTAACTAAAAAGAACAGCCATTCGTCTTTACCCAGAAGGCTTTCTGCCACCTTACTCAGATGTTCGGCCTTGCAGTAAGGACGCGTCCGGGGCATTTGGGATTCCATAAACCTCGCGATTTTAGCCTGTAATGTAGGATCAAATCCTTCGTCAGTAGTCCACTCACCCATAAAGTCCGTCAACTGTGTAAGGATGGCGCGTTTATGGCTATCGGCGAAATGAATAGGCGTTATTGCTTTTTCCCAGCTATTGAGCGCGCCGCAACGGTACTCAAAAGGCATATCGGCATCCCGCAGCACACTTGTGGCCGGACTAAGGTCAGGCAGCTGGTCGGATCCATAAGGCATCCCGGGCCCGAACGGCCGTCGCTGCAAATAGGATATTGAGTAATGCCCGAAAAGCTGGTCGGCCAAATCGCGGTCATGACTCACGACCGGCAGCAATTCGTAGATAGCCCGCTGATAGCAACGATCGGATTCGCCGCTATCCTGCAAATATGGCGAGCGCGCGGTAAACAGATTCAGCCAATATGCAAGGCCGGTCGCCATCTCATAGGCAAGATGAGGCCGACCACTCAGATGGTTACGAAGCCCCTTCAAAGACATGTCGGGTAAGGATTGCATATAGACAGGTAGCGAAGCCTCCTCGCACGGCATACTAAATGGCAGCTGATGCTCATGCGGAGCGGTAACGAGTGCCGTTAAACGCTGCCGGATGGCCGGATCTGTAGTTGTCGCGGTATCTTCCCATAAGCTATGCAGGTCAGAGGGTTCCGGATTGTCTGCTATCAGACTGCGCCTTTGAAGGTCGGCCTCCCCTGAAATGGGCACACCAAAAAGTAAAGGCTCACGGCCGCTGCTGCCATAGGATTCATGGTAAGTAGGCATAAGGGCTCCTATATTTTATACTATCCGAGCGCCAATCAATAGAAAGCAGCGCTGCCGGGCGTGCGCGCTAAAAGGCGCGGAAGCTACTGACCGGGCATTGCGGCAGCTATAACGTTGTTGCATGTACCCGGTACAAAAAGGTTACCTGCCTGCTGTTCGGCCGATGAGGCCTGCAGCAAGCTGTTGCCCGGAATCCCAGTACCCGCAAATGCCGTGTACGCGATGGCATCGAGCATTATCTATTGGCTGTTCTCGTAAAGAGTCGACAAACTGGCCTGCAATGTTGGCCTGGAGCCCCTGGACTAGGAATATCGCATCAGTTATTCTGCCAGTTTTAGATTCACTATCTCGATACTCATTCGCTATATGCCCTAAACCCTCTACGTCTACATAATTGCCGCGCGTCGTGAGTACTGCAAGACTGCGTGTATTCCGGAGGTCTTCCAGATAGTCTCTTCCGGTCGCTTCTCTTACGCGATAATGCGTAGGCTCGTGCAAATAGCCGGCAAAGGATGAACGTACTGTCCGGCTATTGTCTGCGTTGCGAACTAGCGTGGCCTCGTATCCTTGGAATGTTTCGATGTATATTGCGTTGGCGTGGCGGACAACCCTATGGGCAAGCCGCGTAAGCGCTTTCGCATCTGGCGTGACATCAGGTAAGAGTCTCGGAGCTACTTCATAGAGGAATCCGTAATCTCCGTGGTCTTGGGACAGCCTGTACCCGTCTAAGTATGCATAGTGAGCACGGATACGCTGCTCTCTTTGACGTCTCGTAAGCCCAACGTCAAGACATCCAGAGTCGTCTCGGCAGGATTGGAGGGGCTCCAGGGCTTGGTTACTTTTTCACGGTTTACAGGACTCATATCTATATTTTAACATATATACGACGTAATATCAACCTCTGACAGCCAAGCTGCTTAGAGTATAATTATCAAGTGACCACTTATCTCCTGCTTCTCCGCGGCATCAATGTGGGCGGCAAAAATAAAGTGCCGATGGCAGAACTGAAAAATGCCTGGAGGCACTCGGCTTTTTCAATGTCTTAACGTTCATCGCCAGCGGCAATGTTATTCTGCAATCCGATAAGCGCCCTGATGAAATCAGAACTTTGGTTGAGGAAATGTTGCCCAAAACATTCAGACTGGATAGCGCCCTTATTAAGGTTTGGCTGCTAAGCTATGCCCGGCTGCAGGCGGTTATCGACAGCAGACCTCCAACGCCTTACCGCCAGTACCGGCCTCTAGCTGAAAGGCGGCAATCCAATATGGGAATTGCCGCCTTCATATATCTGAGTTCTAGCTGATTTGTCCGCGCGGACCCTTATAGCTCTTTGCGGTTTTCGCTCTGTGTTTCAGCGGTTGTCGCCGGAGCGCGCTTTTGCAGGTGCTGATAGTCGATCACTGCTCCGTCGGTGTCCTGTAGTGTCCAAGTGCCGCCCCAGACCCAACCTCGCGACAGCATCAACTGGATAAGCGCGTGGTCACGGTGCAATGTGCCAGGGCTTCCGGCCAGCCATTCGGCACCCCGTGGTGCGACCACTGGATTGCCTTGGTCATCTAATACTATGTATGGGTTCTGGCGTGGATTCACGTCCATGGCCCGGCCCAGTCCGTGCTGCGATGGCCTGTCAGTGCCAGCAATGGTCCGGTAGTTGAAGCCCGATGTAACATTGGCCGCCATCAGTTTATTGTCGTCCCAGTTAAAGCGTGGGTCGCTCGAGACGCCTACTTCATTAATGGCGAAATTCAAGTAGTAAGCATATTTAAAGAACGCGATAACATCGTCTTTTAGCGCGCGGTTAACCTCAATAATATCCTTGTGGGGACGGTTGCTGAAGTCGCGGTACGAAACCTCAAGCGAGACGAGCTGGCTTACTACATCCGGTGGCGCAGGGTTGGCGGGATTGAGTACAATATTGCGGTCAACTTCTTGCCAAGTGGGAGTGAAATTGCGCCAGCGGGCATTCGAGTCAGAGCTATTTGCCATGACTTTTGCGCCAGAGAACACCAGCAGCGCGGATACGGCCACCGCTACCAGTACTTTTTTATGAACGTTTGTAAAAAATCGCATGTTATCCTCCTATAACTTCAAGTTAGTATTTTTATAAGAAAGAGCTGATGGTGGAGTACATCACAGCTTAATTTTATGCATAAGCATTACCCGTGACTGTGAAGATTGTTACACTCCGACCTGTGCAAGAAGGGGCTGGGTTTTAGGTTCGGCCAGTCGCATATGTAAACCGTTCCGCTTGCATGGGTTTATTGTACTCCTAGCGGTTGTGTTGCCAGGGTATTCTTTGCCGCGTACGTCTAGGGCCTGTCAGCGCAAAAAGGTAGTCTCTGACTTCTTGCGATATTCCTCGTCTGACGGGTGATTTTTTGGCCCATAAAAAGTGATCAGTGGGAACGGCTGTTCGGCCATGGTTTTAAAAAGGGATATGTCGGCGGCGGTTACTGCCTCCGCATCAAAAACCCTAAACTGTGGAGTTGGCTTCCTGCCAGGAAAGTCGCCGGCCAGACGTTGAAGATCGACCCGATACGCCCTCGTGCCAAGCAAGACACGGTTCAGGTCGTCATTGTTCTCGGTCGTAGCGAGCGTTACGTCGACTAAACCTATTTCTGCCAGTCGGCGGATGTAAAACAGCGGCACCTTGTAGCGGTCCTCAGGTCCTATTACGTGAGGACTTTCCAAAATGTCATGCGGCGTCATGTGCATTACTTCTAAGGTGGCACGAAGCCCGCCCTCCACTACCTCTTCAAACGATACGTCCAACTGCTTGAGCGTCGGCTCATTGGTCATTACTGCTTCTTGCGGGTTGTTTGGCTTATCGCCCTCCAGACTGAACTCTACCCACTCGTTCTTGACGCGGATTCCTTCGCCCGGCGGCACCATTATAGATGTAGCGCGGACTGGCCGGACATCAAAAATATCGAGCTGTTTCGGATCGAATATGCCCGGTCGGTACTTTGGAAGGTAATGAGGGGCTACGTAGACCTGGGGCCTATTGCCGTCACCGGTGCGGGCAAATATGTCATGCTCACGTGAGCGCCACAGCCCAGCCTGGTCATTTTGCAGTGCAAAATCAGCATCTTCAAGGCGCTTTGCTTGTGCCTCCTCGGACATCTCATTAAGCTGGCTTACGACGGGCAGCACAGCTTCGTCGATGCGATGGAAGGTTGGGCGCCACACGCTAAACGGGGCATAGAGCGCTTCTTGGCCGGGAGTAGTGTCGACCAGAAACTGGCTTATTTCTCGTAGCGGCCCCGCAATAGGTACACCCAGGTTAGGATTTACAGGCATTGTTTTAGTTTGCAGTTCTTGTGAGGGTATGTCAATACAAGTGTTCAGGATGCCACAGATGTTGCCTAGGAGCTGGATTTTGTTGATCAGTCGCACCTAACCCGATCTTCCAAACGTTTTTTGGCCACACGCCGAAGCAGTTGCCAAAGCTGCCGCAAAGTCCTCCACAGTAGAGCCGGTAAAACCTACCCAAACCAAACCGACAGGCATTATATTCAATACTATGAATACTTGAATTAATAAATTAAACCCGCTACTATAGATATATGTACGATCAACTATTCGGCCTCCAAGAAGAAGTATTCAAAATAATCGCCAGCCGGAAACGCCTGGAAATTATCCAATTATTGCATGACCGCGAATTGAGCGTGACAGAAATGGCGGATATGCTCGGCATTCGTCAAGCTAATATTTCCCAGCACTTGGCAGAACTGCGGCAGGCACGTATTGTCACTGCCCGCCGCGATGGCGTAAAAGTCTTTTATAAGCTGACCGACGAACGGATACTGGAGGCCTGCACCCTTATCAAGCTATTTTTGCAGGCACAGTATAAGCTCGACCCCGCTACCCTGGAATTGTTGCAGGATGAGGCCTCAATCTTTCCTGGCGTCAAAGATGTCGTGTGCGATATGCGCATCAGTGTGCACCACGCCGGTGGATCGGCCGAATGGGAAGGAAAAAAGTACTATTTCTGCGGCTCCGGCTGCTTGCAAAAATTCAACATGAACCCAGCTTCATTTATACGTGAGGATAAAAAGGAGGTGCAACACGGATAGCGTATTGGTGCTGGCGGTCGCCGCGCTGCTAATCGGCTTTATAGTGTGGTGGTTCTTTGGCAAACGCCAGACTGGGTCGGCCCGGCAGACATAAACGACGGACGCCAGAGGGTCGAAATCATGGACGATGTTCTATCTGGCGACAAGGTCATCGGCGCGACCATTAACAAGAGTGGTGCATTCACCTTCCGCGCAGCCGAGGTAGGTGCGGACACATTGCTGGCTCAGATCGTTGAGTTGGCAAACCTGGTGCAGACCAGCCGCTTGGGACCCCAACCTTCGCCGCCCTAGCCGATGGCAATCAGGTCAAGTTGGATGTTAAGCCGGGCGAGTTTTCCACCAAAAAGCTGCTGGAGTTTACGATAACCCGTGACGGCAAGCCAGCTCGAGGCCGACTAGTTTAACTTTGGCCAAGTCGCCTGGGTGACCTGGACGAGCGGCTTACTCATGCCGCATCTAAGTCGGGCAAACTCAGCTCATCAAAGTTCGTCGTGTCGATTTTGATGAGCTTGCCTGGCAAGTCCAGCGGCTCGTAAGGAAGCAACAAATCTCGTCGGATTTGATCGAGTCCTACCTCCTCGACGTGCCCGGCATGGCGTGTGCCATTGGCGATGCGCTGCTTCCATCGCTCGAAAAGAACTTTGCCATCAGCGTGGCACAAAATTTGGATACACTCGGCGTCATG
>Ga0075366_10000580_pt1 | contig 17184 bp, 16 predicted proteins | sample EndMethybrTD3031_FD_72351 | JGI IMG/M metagenome (GOLD analysis project Ga0075366, IMG submission 72351) | Populus endosphere microbial communities from Tennessee, USA - Endosphere MetaG P. TD hybrid TD303-1 | ecosystem: Host-associated > Plants > Roots > Endosphere | place: USA: Tennessee...
GAGCACGCCGAGGCCGCCTAGCACGGGACTCTACGATCCGGCCGAATGCCTCCGGTGGTTCTCCCGCCGGAGGCTTCGCCGCGTGCATGCGTACGAAAAGAATGGAACGAGGGCGCCGGGACGCCTCTGGATTGGAGCCGAATCTGTCATAACGACGCCGGTCTGAGAAAGGTCGGCGGACATGGTGGCGGCAGGTGGAGCGGCGCAACCGAATTTCAGCGACGTTCTCGGACGTCCGATTCCCATCATCCAGATTCTCGACGTCGGCGCGATGGCGACGGGCCAGGAGCGCTATCACGCGCTGCTGGCCTCGGGGCTGGCGCAGGTCACGGGCTTTGAGCCCAATCCGGCCGAGTTCGAGCGCCTCAAGGACCGCAAGGGTCCGTATCGCTATCTGCCTTACTTTCTCGGCTCCGGTGAACCGGCGACCTTTCACCTCACCCGCTATCCGGGATGCTCATCGCTGCTGACGCCCGATCCGAAGGTCATCGACATGTTCATGACCATCGGTTGCGCCGATCCCGGCGGCAATTTTCATGTCACCAAGACCGAGCCGGTCGACACCGTCCGCCTCGACGACATCAAGCCCGCGCTCGCGGTCGATTTCATGAAGGTCGATGCGCAGGGCTACGAGCTGGAGATCATGCGGCACGGCACCTCGACGATCGCAAGCGCCCTGGTGATCGAATGCGAGGTCGAGTTCATCCCGCTGTACCGGGACCAGCCGCTGTTCGGCGACGTGCAGTGCTTCCTGCGCGACCGCGGCTTTGTGCTGCACAAGCTGATCGACGTCGCCGGCCGGCCGTTCCGGCCGTTCAACACGCCCAATCCGTATTTGCCGATGAGCCAGGTGCTGTGGGCAGACGCGATCTTTGTCCGCGACTTCACGCGTCTCGAAGCCTACAGCGACGATGAGCTGCTTCAGGCCGCCGCGGTGCTCGACGTGGTCTACTCGTCCTACGATCTGGTGGGACTGCTGCTTACCGAATACGACCGCCGGGTGAAGACCAATGTGCGGCAGGCCTATGTCAGCGATCTGCAAAAGCGCAGTTCGCTGTCGGTGCGCGTCCTGAACATCATGGACCATCCGGCTTAGCAGCCGCGATTCAATCAGATTGAACCGGCTGTATGATCGATCAGGCGGATTTCGCCGTGCGCGCCGCCGCGGTCAGGCGAACGGATTCCTCATACGATCTCGCGGTTGTCATCAGGCCGAGTTTGACGAGCTGCGCGCTGTTTTCAAACTTCGTCGAGACGTCGGCATAAAGGTTCGTCGATTCATTGATCGCGATGTCGCTGGTGGCGCGGTCGCGATGGTCGCTCAGAAAATCGAAGCGCAGCAGCGCGCCCATCATGGTGGCAACGATCACCGGCGAGATGTTGGCTGTGCCGCGCAGATACTGCATGCCGCTTTGCCAGCGGACCAGGGGCACCCGGCTCAGGACGGGCGGGGGACCGGCCGTCTCGCCGGCGAGCCGCTGGCGCAGGCCGCCATGGATTTCGAAATAGGGGCAGACGTCGGTCCGGACCATCTGGTAGGGCGCGGCATCGAAATACGAGCAGGTGCCGAGCAGTGGCGCGCCCGGACGATGCACCGCATCGGCCAGCGGGCTTGCCGCATACATGTCGAGCGAAACACAGGGCAGGGCCTGCGAACCGACATGATTCAAATACCGGCAGAACAGCGGAAGCTCGAGCTCTTCGTAGTGCGGGTAGATGAACATCTCGCTGGTGTCGAGCGTGAGTGTCCAATGGCCGGCGCCATAGGTGTTGAGCAGCGTATTGAGCCAGACGAGGCTGTCGTCGCCGGTCGCCGCAAACACGTGAACGTCGGGGGCTGCCGAAAGCCGGTCCAGCGTGCCGTCGGTCGAGCCGCAGTCCGCGACGAAGAAGCGGTGTACGCCCAACTGCCGGTAGTGTTTCAGCGCCGATTCCAACCGGAGCGAGTCGTTCCATGTGATCAAAAACGCCCGGATTTCCTGGAGATTGTCTGAGATCGGACGGCCGTCAATGCGCGTCAATTCTCCGCTGCTCATCAAAGCTCCTTGCCGGTCGGCCTGACTTGATCCTATGGAGTCTAGCTGAGTCGCGGCATTTTCGAGTGCCTGCAAAACGTCCGGCGGCGCGCGCCGGCAGGCGAGATCAGCTGGAAAAGAGGTTCCGGTGGTTGAACTTTCGAAGCTGACGCCGGGCCTCGAAGGCCATGCCGAACTGGTGGTCGGCGAGGAACACACCGCGCCGCGCATCGGCTCGGGGCGTGTGCGGGTGCTGGCGACGCCGGTGATGATCAATCTGATGGAGGCGGCAGCCCTCGACGCCGCCGAGAACCTCATTCCGGCGGGTCATCAGAGCCTCGGAACCCGGCTCGACGTGCGGCACATCGCGGCAACGCCGGTCGGCATGCGGGTGCGCGCCACCGCGCGGCTTTTGTCGATCGACGGCCGCACACTCGAGTTTCACGTCGAGGCGCGCGACGAGAAGGATCTGATCGGCGACGGCTCGCACCAGCGCCTGGTGGTCAATGTCGCGCGCTTTGATCAGCGCGTGCAGGCGAAGCTTTCGCCGGGTTGAGGTGTTCAAATCGGCGAAGTTGATTTGTGGCCTTGATGTTTATTTCGGAGCCTGACCATGCCTGTGGTTGTTCACGACGATGTGCCGTTCGATCCGTTCCGCAGCGGAGCGACCTACCAGACCGTGGTCGGCGACGCGCAAGGCTCGACGCCGTTCCGCGTCGGCATTCAGACCTCGTCGCCCGGCTATCGCACGCCGCTGCATTCGCATCCCTACATGGAGGCGCTCACCATCCTGGAAGGCGAGGGCGAAGCCTGGATGGAGGGTGGCGATCCGTTTCCGGTGAAGCCCGGAATGACTCTGGTGTTCCCGGCTCATGTTCGGCATTGGTTTCGTGCGCTCGGCACCCGGCCGCTCAAGACCTGCGGGGTGCATGGCTCGCCGCACCGCATCGTCATCGAGCATGAGGAGTGACGCCGCTAGCTTGTCTTTGCGGACGCCAGCAGCTCCTGCACCTTCGCGGCCAATGTCTCGAGCGTGTACGGCTTGATGATGACATGCACGTCGGGATCGAGCACGCCGTGATGCACGATGGCGTTGCGCGTGTAGCCGGTGGTGAAGAGAACCGGCAGGCCGGGCCTGCGGACGCGGGCCTCGTTGGCGAGGAGGCGGCCGTTCATTCCCGGCATCACCACGTCGGTGATCATCAGCGCGATCTCCGGGTGGGCGTCGATCGTCGCCAGCGCCTGAACGGCATTTTCCGATTCGATGGTCGTGTAGCCCAGTTCGCCCAGCATATCGATCGCGAGCTTGCGCACCTCGGCGTCGTCCTCGACCACCAGCAGCGTTTCGTTGTTGCTGGAAACCGCAACATCGGCGGCTTGGAGTCTTCGGCGAGGCGCCAGGTCGGATGGGCCGAAATGGCGCGGCAGATAGAGTTTGATGGTGGTGCCGTGTCCGGGCTCGCTGTAGATCGCGACGTGTCCGCCGGATTGCTTGATGAAGCCATGGACCTGGCTCAATCCAAGCCCGGTGCCCTGGCCGGCCGGCTTGGTGGTGAAGAACGGGTCGATGGCGCGGGCGATCACATCCGGCGGCATGCCGGTGCCGGTGTCCGTCACCGCAATCATGACGTACTGGCCGGCTTTGACGTCGGGGTGCGCCACAGCATAAGCGTCGTCGAGCGCGGCGTTGGCGGTCTCGATGGTCAGCTTGCCGCCGGTCGGCATCGCATCGCGCGCATTGACCGCAAGATTGATGATCGCGTTTTCGAGGCCCGGCGTGTCGGCAAAGCAGCGCCAGAGGCCGCCGGCCAGCACCGTCTCGATGTGAACGCTTTCCGGAATGGTCCGGCGCAGGATCTCGCCCATTCCGGCAATCAGCTTGTTGCCGTCGATCAGCTCAGGTGCGAGCGGCTGCTGCCGTGAGAACGCCAGCAGTCGCGATGTCAGATTGGCGGCGCGCTCGGCGCCCCCGATCGCGGCATTGACGTATTTGTCGACGGCGGTGTCGCCGCGTTGCAGCCGTCGTTGCAACAAGTGCAGGCTGCCGAGCACGACCGACAACATGTTGTTGAAGTCGTGGGCAATGCCGCCGGTCAACTGGCCGATCGCCTCGATCTTCTGCATCTGCACCAGTTGCGCCTCGGTCTCCATGCGGCGTTTGATCTCGGCCGTGAGCTTGGTGTTGCTTTCGGAAAGCTCGGATGTGCGCTCGGTGACCTGGGTTTCCAGATTGGTCGTGAGGCTCTTGAGCACGCGCGATGTCCGCGCCAGCACCTCGCCGACGGCATTGAATTCCTTGACCTTGGAATCCAGCGGCTCGATCACGGCGCCACGCCCCAAGGCGCTTGCCGCGCTGGTCAGCACGCCGATCGACAGGTCGAGCGAGCGCGCCACCAGCAAGGCCAGGAAAAACGACAACAGCGCCAGAACGACGGCAATGATCAGCAATTGGCTGAGCGTCTCCCACAGCGGAGTCTCAAGCGAGCTCAAAGGCAACCCAACCGCGGCGGCCCATTGGCTTTTGGGCGCGTACTGGATGGTCGAGATCAGCGGAGTTCCCTCCAGCGACACCGTCCGCAACACGCCGGTGCCGCCGGTTCTCATGTGATTGATCAACTCGGGCACCAGGGGCTTGCCGACGAACTGATCGTTGCCATGCGACCGCACCATATGGCGGCCGTTGCGATCGACAATGGAGATGATCCAGCTGCTGGGCACGCCGGGCTCTTCCATGACCGGCGCGAAGTCTTTCGCGAACAGCCCGGCGGCGAGCGCATATTTCACGGCGCCGTCGTGGATCACAGGGACTGCAATGCCGGCGAGCAGCCGTTTTGTTGTCCTGCCCTCGAAGACGTTGGAGATGACGGTTCGGCGCTCGGAGAATACCTTCGCCCACAAAGCCGGATCGTTGTGGCCCAGCGGTTGGCCTTGCGGCAGCAAGGTGTTGACGAGCTGGCGCCCGTCGCGCTCCACCAAGGCGAAATCCCGCCCGGTCTCGGTTGCGGTCCGCCTGAGCCGCTTCTCGAACTCCGCGATATTGCCGGTCTGAAGAAACGCGGAACCGGCCAGCGCCAGGATTGCCGCCTCCGCGGCATTGAACTGGGCATCGATACCGCGGGCGACACCCCTGGTGTTTTGGACCAGCGCGCGCTCCGCGCGCAGCCGCTCATTGTCGGAAAACCGCTTCAGCAGGACGCCGGAAAAGATGATGGCCGGCAGGATGCCGGCGATGGCGATCAGGAAAAGGATGGTCCGAAACGAAAGGGCCGGACTTCGCGATGCTGGCATCGGGTATGGGATTTCGTCTCGGGTATTCAGGTGCCGCAAAGGATATCAAGCGGCCAGCCGTTTGGAAACGAAACTGCGGCCTTCGGAGCGGCGATTTGGGATGGGTTGGCAGTCGATCCTTGGGCCACTTGCCGAACAGCGGGGAGTCGGTGTTTATGGCCCCAGGGCAGGGGAGCATTGCGTTCGGCGGCGGCTTATGCCGCCGGGCATTTCGTCGAGGGAAAGCTGCCATGACACTGCTTCGACTTTTCTTTTGCATCAAGGTCGCGCTTCTTGCGTTGATTGTGGCGCCGCAGGCGTTCGCGCAGGGCCGGGACGCCGGCGGCGATCAACCGGGCTATGTCCCCAATTCGCAGGACGAGCAGCTCGATCCGAAATGGCAGAAGACGGTGGTGTTCTACCGCACCACCGAAGCGCCAGGCACGATCATCGTCCACTCCAGCGAGCGGTTTCTCTATGTGGTGCAGCCCGGCGGGCGTGCGCTGCGCTATGGCATCGGCGTCGGCCGCGACGGATTCCAGTGGCAGGGACTGCTGAAGATCACCCGCAAGCAGGAATGGCCGGACTGGACGCCGCCCGAGGAGATGATTCAGCGCCAGCCCTATCTGCCGCGCTGGATGGCGGGCGGACCGGGCAATCCGCTGGGCGCGCGGGCGCTCTATCTCGGCGGCACGGTCTACCGCATTCACGGCACCAACCAGCCGCAGACCATCGGCACCGCGGTGTCGTCCGGTTGCTTCCGCCTCACCAATCCCGACGTGACCGATCTCTACGAACGCATCCCGGTCGGCACCAAGGTCGTCGTCCGGCAGCGTCCGGAAGTCTAAAACGTTTCGTCGGGGAGAATTCATGGCCAAGTTCTTTGGACGCAATTTCGCGACCGGTCTGCTGATCGGTTGCGTCATTGCCGTAGGCGTCGCGGCGGCGGCAATCACCTACGAGCGCTACGACACCAAGACGCTCAAGCGCACGATGCGCCGCGACGCGGTGTATTGCGGCGTCAACACCGGCCTGCCCGGCTTCTCGGCGCAGGACGACAAGGGCGTCTGGTCCGGCTTCGACGTTGATTTCTGCCGCGCCATCGCGGCCGCGATCTTCGACGATCCGAACAAGGTGAAGTTCGTGCCGCTCGACGCCAAGGAGCGGTTCAACGAGCTCGGCAACCGCAAGGTCGACGTGCTGGCGCGCAACTCGACCTGGACCATGTCGCGCGAGACCGAATATTACCTGCAGTTCGCCGGCGTATCTTATTACGACGGCCAGGGCTTCATGACGCCGCGTTCGCGCAGCAAGGCGTCGGCGCTCGAGCTCGACGGCAGCAAGGTCTGCGTGCAGGACGAGACCACGACGGTCCTCAACCTCGCCGACTACTTCCGCGCCAACAACATGAAGTACGAGGAAAAGAAGTTCGGCAAGCTCGACGACGTGTTCAACGCCTATTCGTCCGGGCAGTGCGACGTGCTGACGGCGGACGTGTCACAGCTCTATGCGCTGCGGCTGAAGCTCGGCAAGGCCGCCGATCACGACATTCTCGCCGACGTGATCTCCAAGGAGCCGCTGTCGCCGGTGGTGCGGCAGAAGGATGACGACTGGCATCTGCTGGTGAAGTGGACGCTGTTCGCCATGATCAATGCCGAGGAGCTTGGCATCGATTCCAAGAACATCGGCGAGGCGATGAAGTCGAAGAAGCCGGACGTGATGCGCTTCGTCGGCACCGAAGGCGACTACGGCGAGTGGATCGGCCTGACCAAGGACTGGGCCGCCCGCGTCGTTCGCCACGTCGGCAACTACGGCGAGGTCTATGAGCGCAATGTCGGCGCCGGCTCCAAGCTCGGCATCCCGCGCGGCCTCAACCAGCTTTGGAGCACCGGCGGAATTCTCTACGCGCCGCCGATCCGGTAACCGCTGAAAATTCGAATCAAAAGGGCGGCCTTGGGGCCGCCCTTTTCATGTCCGGATGTTGCCGCATCAGCCGACGCAGCGTCCGGCGACGTGGGCCATCGAAGGCATGGTCACCGGGCTGAACGACGGTTCGCAGCCGTCCATGATCGACCGTTTGTCGGTCTGCTCGCGGATGGTGCGGGCGGGATTTGGGATGGTCTGAACCGGCACCTTGCGGACCGTGGTCGGGCGCGGCGCGGCCATGATGTCGCCCTTGGCGGCGCGGTTCACCTGGAACGCGGGTGCGGGATTGGTCGAGACGGCGCCGATGCCCTGCGCCAGCGGGAAGGCGCACACCAGCGCGGCCACCACGACGGTGCCGCAAACCCGAATATTCGATTTGCGGGTCAACAGCTTGGGCGTTGAGAGAGGGGGCGCCATGAGTTTGGGACCAGTTGGGGTCAAAAGATTGCGGATCATCCGATCCTCCACCACGTCGCCCGGCCCGGCTTCCCCGTACCAGGCAGGTTCCGAATCCCCACCCCTTTCCGCGGTATTAACTTCCGGCACGACCCGCCGTTCCGGCCTAAACCGGAGAATTTTGAGCCGCGGTGCGGTAAGGCCTGCCCGCCACGGAGGCAGGGGTTTGCTATGGTTCTGGGCACGACTCGCTTCAGCCGGATCAATTCCCCCGAAATGCCTTTTCTTCGCCATTCCCTGGGCGTGCCCGCCCCGTTTCGCGTCCGCAGCTACCGCTTTCAGTGGCCGGCCGACCTGCTGACGTCGTGGGCGTTCGAGATGGAGACGCTGATCCTCGGCTGGTACATGCTGGTCGAGACCAATTCCGTCGTGATGCTGACGGCGTTCGGCGCGCTGCTCTATGGCGGCACACTCATTGCCCCGATTGTTGGTGTATGGAGCGACCGGATCGGCCATCGCACCATGCTGACTGCGATGCGGGCCGGATACGCGATCGTTGCAGGCCTGCTGATGACGCTGGCCTTCACCGGCACGCTCAAGCCCGAGATCGTGCTGGTGATGGCCGCGCTCACCGGCCTGATGCGGCCATCTGACATGGGGCTGCGCGGCGCGATGATCGCCGACACCATGCCGCCCGGAACGCTGATGCCCGCGATGGGCATCGCCCGCACCACCACCGACACCGCGCGCATCTTCGGCGCGCTGACCGGCGCCGGCATGTTCGCGGCGATCGGCATCGGGCCGAGCTATCTGGCGATCACCACCATCTATGTGCTGGGGGCGATCCTGACCTGGAACGCTATGGCGTCGCGCCCGGCGCGGGATGTGCATACCGCCGAGGCGGGATCGGAGGAGCCTGGGCTAGAGGACGCAGGACCAAAGCCGTCGCCGTGGCGCGAGCTTTGGGAGGGCGTCGTTCTGGTCTGGAACACGCCACGGCTCCTGGCCATCGTCTGGTATGCGTTCCTGTTCAACTTCGCGGTGTTTCCGCTGACCAATGGCCTGATGCCCTATGCGGCCAAAGAGATCTTCCACACCGACCAGAACGGGCTCGGCTATCTGATGGCGAGCGTGGCGCTTGGCGCATTCGTCGGCTCGATCGGCATGACCCGCTCCGGCATGCGGGTCGAACTCGCGCAAGTGATGATTGTCGCCGCGGTTGTCTGGCATTTCCTGGTGCTGATTTTCGCGCAGATGACAACGCTGGAGGCCGGCATCGTCATGCTGGTGCTGTGCGGCTTTGCCCAGAGCCTGACCATGGTCTGCCACACCGTAATCCTGCTCAGCGCCTCCGACCCGCGCTACCGCGGCCGGATCATGGGCGTGCGGATGATGGCGATCTACAGCCTGCCGCTTGGACTCCTGGCCGCCGGCGTGCTGATCGGGCTGATCGGCTACCGCGCCACCGCCTCGCTCTATGCGGTCTTGGGGCTCGCGTTCACGGTGCTGATCGCCATACGCTGGCGGGTGTCGTTGTGGCAGTCGCGCACGCTCGCGGAAGCCCCAGTGACGCGTCTGGGGGGCTGACCGGTCATGCCGAATCGCAAGGTCAAAACGCGGCGTACCAAAGCGCGGGGCAAAAAACCGCCAACCAGAAAACCGCAAGTGAAGCGCAAGCGCTGGGCCAGCTGGCCGGACGAGCGGCTGCTGCAGCTTCGCTTCAAGGACCTCAAGCTCAGCATGCGCGGCACCTGGCTCGCCGACTGCCTGCGCGAATTGAATCGCGAACTTGCCGAGCACCGCATTCCGGTCCGGCCGCACGCCTGGCTGTCCACCGAATGGTTCAGCCCGGAGCACACACCGGGCATCGCCATTCCGTTTTATCTCGCGCATCCGCGGCTGATGCGGCTCGAGCACAAGATGATCATCGACGTGGAGGGCGGCACCCACGCGGAATGCATGCGCATTCTGCGACACGAGACCGGCCACGTGATGCAACACGCCTATGCACTTCATCGTGATCGGCGCTGGCAGCGTCTGTTCGGCCGCTCATCGACGCGATATCCAAGTTATTATCGCCCCGATCCGGCCAGTAGGAATTTTGTAGAACATTTGCGGCTATGGTACGCGCAAAGCCATCCGGACGAGGATTTCGCCGAAACCTTCGCCGTGTGGCTGACACCGCGATCGAACTGGCGCAAACGCTACGAAGGCTGGCCGGCCTTGAAGAAGCTGCAATACGTCGACGAACTGATGGCGGACATTGCCGACCGCAAGCCGGTGTTGAGGCGGCGCAGCGAGCTCGAACCGCTGAAGTCGCTGCGCACGACACTCGGCGAGCACTACCGCAAGAAGCTCGAGCACTATTCGGTCGACACGCCGCGCGCCTATGACCGTGAATTGATGCGCATCTTTTCCAATAATCCCCGCCACGGCAACTCGCCGCCGGCGGCGGCCTTCATCCGGCATCATCGCTCGGAGATCCGCCGGCTGGTGTCGAAATGGACCGGCGAATATCAGCTCACCCTCGACACCGTGCTGGACGACATGATCGAACGATGCCGTGAACTGAAATTGCGCGCGGCGGGCTCCGACCGGCAGTTGCGCACCGACTTCACCGTGCTGTTGACCGCCAAGACCGTGCATTCGCTCTACAGTCCGCAGCGGCGGCAGTGGATCGCCCTATGAAGAGCTGCCGTGTCCTGATGCTGACGCATCCAGATCTGGTGCCTCCGGATTCCCAGAAGGGATTCAGCGAGGAGGAGATCAATGTCTGGAAAACCGAATACGACGTGGTCTCGACGCTGCGCGGCGCCGGCCATGAGGTGATGCCGCTCGGCGTCAGCAATGAGTTGCGGCCGATCCGCGACGCGGTCGAAAGCTTCAAGCCGCATGTGGTGTTCAACCTGCTGGAGGAGTTCCACGGCGAGGCGGTCTACGACCACAGCGTGGTGAGCTATCTCGAACTGACCCGCGTGCCTTACACCGGATGCAATCCACGCGGCCTGGTGCTGGCGCGCGGCAAGGACCTCGCCAAGAAGCTCGTGCACTATCACCGCGTGCCGACGCCGGCCTTTGTTGTGTTTCCCAAGGGACGCAAGATCAAGCGGCCGCCGCGGCTCGGCCTGCCGCTGATCGTCAAAAGCCTGATCGAGGACGCCTCGATGGGCATTGCCCAGGCCTCGGTGGTCGAGACCGACGAGGCACTGGCCGAGCGCGTCAACTTCATCCACGAGCGGATCGGCACCGCGGCGATCGCCGAGCAATACATCGAAGGCCGCGAGATCTATGTCGGCGTGCTCGGCAACGACCGCCGCCGGGTGCTGCCGATCTGGGAGCTGCAGTTCGGCGATCTCACGCAAGGCACACGCGCGATCGCGACCGAGAAGGTCAAGCACGATGTCGAATACCAGCAGCGGCATGGCGTCGAGGAGGGGCCGGCCAAGGGTCTGACCGCGCCGGTCGCGGCCCGCATCCAGAGCATGGTCAAGCGCATCTGCCGGACGCTCGATCTCGACGGCTATGCGCGCATCGACTTCCGGCTGGCCGCGGACGGCACCCCGTATTTCATCGAGGCCAATCCCAATCCGGAGATCGCCAAGGCGGAAGAGTTCGCCCGCTCAGCCCAGCACGACGGGTTGAAATATCCCGACCTGCTCAACCGGATCATTGCGTTGGGCATCGCGCGGGGGAAGGCCGGCGGTATCGGGACGTAGCGGACAGCGCCACCCCGGCTCTTGGGCCACGACTTGCCCGCCATGCGCTGCGCGGGATTGCGTCGCAGCCCGCCGGATGCTTTTTCACGGCAGGGCTGGGTCGCACTTCATCTCAAGGACACACTCACTTCAAGAACATGGATTTTCTCGGCACCCCGGATATCGGGGCTCTCGTATTCTTTGGCCTGATGGCGGCGTCGCTGGTGGCGTCGTTCATCGGCGTGTTCACAGGAGCCGCCGGCGGCATTGTGCTGCTCGGTCTGATGGCCATGGTGATGCCGCCGCTGGCGCTGATCCCGGTGCACACCGTGGTGATGCTCGGCTCAGGCATCACCCGCACCATGCTCATGTGGCGCAACGTGATGCGGTCGACGCTCCTGCCGTTTGTGATCGGTTCGCTGATCGGGGCTGCGCTCGGCGCCCGGGTGTTCATTTCGCTGACGACGATGTGGCTTGAATTCATCCTCGGTGCGTTCATCCTGTTCGTCACCTGGATGCCCAAGCTCGGCCGGTTCGGCGCCGAGCGCGGCCGCTTCGCCATTCTTGGATTCATGACGACATTTCTCGGCGTGTTCGTCAGTGCCACCGGAACATTGCTTGCTCCTTTTATTGCAGCGTCGACCCCGGACCGGCGCATTCACGTTGCCACCATGGGCGCGCTGATGATGATCACGCACATCGCCAAGGTCGCCGCCTTCGGCTTCATCGGTTTCGCTATCGGCAGCTATGTCCCGCTGATGGCCGCGATGATCCTGACTGGCGCCGTCGGCAACTGGATTGGCGAGGTGGCACTGCTGCGCACCAGCGAAAAAAGCTTCCGCCTGGTGCTGCAAGTGGCGTTAACACTACTCGGCCTGCGCCTGCTTTGGAGCGCGGCGCAGAGCGCGGGGTGGATCTGACACACAGACGTCCCAATTCCGATCAGTTGTGTGCACGATAGCCGCAGCGCCCCGCGTTAAGGTTAGCCGTTCGACTTTACGTTAATTCGCGATGGTCGCCGCAAGCACGCGGCGCGGCGCTATGACGATGGCCTCGAAACCCAGATTTTATCAGCATTCGAGGGGGCCTTCGTATGCGCAAGAACCAAGTGATTCTCGACGAGGCGGCACGCTCCGTTCGGCGCGCTTTTGTCGGATCGGTGGCGGGCAGTGTGACGATGCTCGGCGTCATCGGCGTCGCCGGTGCTTACGGCATGCCGGAGCGCTTGAACGCGAATTCATTGTCGAACGCGCTGACGTCGCTGCAGATCAAGCTCACGCCGATGGTCGATTCGGCTGCGCCGATCGTCGATCGCGCCGTGGTCGTCGCCGACAACTTCAAGCATCGGGTGCAGCCGGTCTCGATCGAATCCGACGACGAAGTCATTCTCCAGGTGCCGCGTGCCGGTTTTGCTTTGGCCTCGGCATCGCCGGTGCAGAGCGTCGAGCCGTCCCGGATCCAGGCGCTCGCAGCGCCGGTCACTGAGCCCATTGCGCCTCAAACTGATGTGATTGCCATGCCGGACGCGACCGCGGCGATCCCGGTCGAGAAGCCCATCGCTGCGCCGGTCCAGAAGGTCGTTGCTGCGCCGGTCGAGAAGGTCGTCGCTGCACCGGTTGAGAAAGTCGTTGTGGCGCCGGTCGAGAAGGTCGTTGCTGCACCGGTCGAGAAGGTCGTTGCTGCGCCGGTCGAGAAGGTCGTTACCGCACCGGTTGAAAAGGTCGTTGTAGCGCCGGTCGAGAAACCGGCGGTCGCTCCGGTCGTCACCGCCGCGCTTCCGGTTCCGGCCCCGGTTATTCCTCTTCCCTCGCGGCCTGCGCGCGCTATGCCCGGTGCAATGCCGGATGTGATCAGCATGCCGGTTGCGACGCCTCCAGAGATGCCTTCCGCGATTCCTTCGACGGTGCCCTCTACGATTCCCTCTGCTCCCTCTGCAGTTCTCTCTGCTATTCCCGCGCCGATGGTGTTCGAGCAGCCGCAGCTCGACAAGATTCAGCCGCTGACCGAATTGCCGAAGTTCGAGATCATCGAGGCGCCGAAGGCCGTGCAAGCTCCGGCGCAGCCGGAGAAAATCATACAAGCTCCGGCGAAGCCGGAGAAAACCATACAGGCTCCGGCGAAGCCGGAGAAAGCCGTCCAGGCTCCAGCGAAGCCGGAGAAAGTCGCACCGGCAAAGCCGGAGAAGGCCGTACAAGCTCCGGCGAATCCGGAGCCTGAAAACGCCGCGCCGGTCTCCGTTGCGGCTGAGAAGCCCAAGGTCATCGCCAGGCTCGTGGCCCCCGAGGCTCCGAAGCCGGTTGAAGCGCGCGACGAAAAGGCCGCAGGCAATCCCGCCGAGAATCCCGCGATGTCCGCGATGGCGCGTGCCGTCGATACGTCGAGCGCCGAGGACTTCCCGAAAACGGTGTCGGTGCATCTGCCGCTGCCGAGACCGCCGATGAGCCCGGCGCAGCTGCTCGATCTGCACGATGCGGAATACGACAAGCACGCGAAATGCCTGGCGCAGGCGATCTACTTCGAGGCGCGCGCCGAGCCGGTGCGCGGCCAGCAGGCGGTGGCACAGGTGGTGCTCAACCGCGTGTTCTCGCCGTACTACCCGAAGGACGTCTGCTCGGTGGTCTATCAGAACGCCCACCGGCATCTGTCCTGCCAGTTCACCTTCGCCTGCGACGGCAAGCCCGAAGCGATCCGCGAACGCGGCGCCTGGGCGCGCGCCAACCGCATCGCCCACCAGGCGCTCGACGCCAAAGTCTGGCTGCCTGAGGTCGCGAAGGCGACGCACTATCACGCCACCTATGTGAAGCCGGACTGGATCCGCGACATGAAGGTGATGGTGAAGACCGGCGTGCACATCTTCTACCGGCCGCGCAATTGGGGTGATGGCTCCAAGGAGCTCGGCTGGGGCACGCCGAGCGCGGCGGCTGCGGCCGCTCCAGTGCCGACGCCCAAGAAGGGTGTGAAGTCGTAGGACGGTTCTCGTCACGTGGCCGCGCCGAATGCCTGCCGCGCGGCTTTCGTCAACATCGCTTTTGGCACTTGGCGTACCCGCCAAGCCTGTCCTAACGTCCCTCCGACATCATGGAGGAACGTCATGGCCAAATTCACCTGGGACCACGTCCACATCCGCACCCCGGACCCGGAGGCGACGGCGCAGTGGTTCGAGAAGATGCTGGGTGCGGAAATCAGCCGCACCATGCAGCAGGGCGCGCCGCGTATCGACATGAAGATCGGCGGCGCCAATGTGTTCCTCGCGCAGGTCAAGGCTGGTGACGGCGTCAATACCCCGCCGAAGACGCCCTATCAGGGCCTCGACCACTTCGGCCTGTCGGTGACCGGCATCGACGCCATCGCAGCCGATCTCAAGGCCAAGGGCGTCAAATTCACCCGCGAGCCGACCACGGTACGGCCCGGCACCCGCGTCTGCTTCATCGAAGGGCCGCAGGGCGTGTCGATCGAGCTGCTCGACCGGACGGTCTGACGCCGAATTGAACAGGGCCAGTCTACAAGATGAGCCTGCGCGATCTTATCTTTGGGGCCAGTTCAAGGAGCCAGCAGATGGACACCAAGACCACCTTTCCGGTGACGCATTCCGAGGCGGAGTGGCGCAAGCTGCTCACGCCCGAGCAATTCCACATCATGCGCGAGCACGGCACCGAGCGGCCGGGCAGCTGCGCGCTGAACTTTGAGAAGCGCGCCGGCACATTCTATTGTGCCGGCTGCGAGCAGGCGCTGTTCAAGTCGAAGAAGAAATTCGAGAGCGGCACCGGCTGGCCGAGCTTCAACGATCCGGAGGCCGGCTCGATCGAGGAAACCGTGGACCGCGCCTACGGCATGGTCCGCACCGAGGTGCACTGCAGCCGCTGCGGCAGTCATCTCGGCCATGTGTTTCCGGACGGCCCGCCGCCGACCGGGCTGCGTTACTGCATCAACGGCGTGGCGATGAACTTCAAGCCGGATTGACGATCCGGCGGTGCCGCAAAAGTGTCGCGTGCGCATGCCAGGCCTCGGGATTTCCGTCCCGAGGCCTTAATCTTGTCGGACGATCTGCCGTGACCGAATGATGGTATCTAGGTCCGCTTGGCGTTTGGTTCATTCATTGCATGTTATTGCGTCGGCTCGGTCCAGCCGCACCGGCATGTTGAAGCCCCGAAATTGAGCAGGGATCTCCACCATGAATGATACGACCGCGGCGAATGCCAATTCCATCAACGGCAAGCCCAAGCACTTCGAGCAGGTCGTCTTGGTGCTGCAGGGCGGCGGCGCGCTCGGCTCCTATCAGGCCGGTGTCTATCAGGCGCTTGCCGAGCACGATCTGCATCCCGACTGGGTCGCAGGAATCTCGATCGGCGCGATCAACTCGGCGCTGATTGCCGGCAATCCGCCGGAAAGGCGCGTCGCGCGGCTCCGTGAATTCTGGGAGACCGTCACCGAATCGGCGGTGGGCGTGCCGTATTTCAAATCGCTCCAGATCCAGAATGACTATACCCGCCAGGCGCTCAACCAGGCCTGGGCGGCCAACATCCTGATGTTCGGCGTGCCCAACTTTTTCGTGCCGCGCATGCCGCCGCCGGTGCTGTGGCCGAGCAGCGAGGCCGGCAAGGCGAGCTACTACGACAACTCGCCGTTGCGCGCGACGCTGGATCGTCTGGTGGATTTCAAGCTGCTCAATTCCGGCGCCATGCGCTTCAGCGTCGGCGCCGTGCAGGTCGACACCGGCAACTTCGTCTATTTCGATACCAAGGATAAAGAAAAGCCGATCCGGGCCGAGCATATTCTCGCCAGCGGCTCGCTGCCGCCGGGCTTTCCGGCGACCAAGATCGACGACGCGTATTACTGGGACGGCGGCCTGGTTTCCAACACGCCGCTGCAATGGGTGTTCGACTCAAGGCCGCGGCTCGACCGGCTGCTATTCCAGGTTGATCTCTGGAATGCGCGCGGCATGGTGCCCAAGGACCTGATCGGGGTCGAGGTGCGGCAGAAGGAGATCCAGTATTCCAGCCGCACCCGCGCCGCGACCGACCAGTACAGATACACCCAGAAGCTTCGCATCGCGGCTTCCAATCTCTTGAAGAAGCTGCCGGAGGATTTGCGCAACAGCGAGGACGCCCAGCTGCTGGCGACCGAGGCCAACAACAAGGTCTGCAACATCGTGCACCTGATCTACCGCGCCAAGAGCTACGAGGGCGTCGCCAAGGACTTCGAGTTCTCCCGCCGCACCATGGAGGAGCACTGGCAGAGCGGCTACGAGAACGCCAAGCAGACGCTGGCCGAGCCGGACGTCATGGTGCTGCCGGACCGGTTGGAGGGCGTGAAGATTTTCGATGTCTGCAAGGGCGAGGGGTGCTAAGGCGTTCGCTCGAAAGTCAGGATGGCGTTGTTCGACGGCATCTCGATGAGGTCGACAGAGCGAAGCCCGTTCGCCGAACCGAGCTTTTTCAGGTCGGCCGTGTCGCGCACGCCCCATTCCGGATCCCGGTTGCGCAGGCTCTGATCGAACGCGGCATTGCTCGGTGCGTTGTGCAGACCGTCGCGGCGGAACGGGCCGTAGAGGAACAGCCGGCCGCCTGAGACCAGATGGCGAGCGGCGCCGGCGAACAATCCTTGCGCCACCGCCCATGGCGCGATGTGGATGACGTTGGCGCAGAACATCGCGACGAACGAAGACGGCATATTGCGTTCGTGAAGTTGCCAATTAGGGGCGCTGGCGTCGAGCGGCACCGGAGCCGGCACATTTGGAAGCTTGGCATACGTACGCCACGCCGTGATGCTGCGCAGATGATTGTCGTTGAGATCGGTCGGCCACCAGGTGACGCCGGGGAAGCGTTGGGCGAACGCCACCGCGTGCTGGCCGGTGCCGCTGCCGATTTCCAACACGTCGCCGGTGC
>Ga0075366_10000581_pt1 | contig 17175 bp, 33 predicted proteins | sample EndMethybrTD3031_FD_72351 | JGI IMG/M metagenome (GOLD analysis project Ga0075366, IMG submission 72351) | Populus endosphere microbial communities from Tennessee, USA - Endosphere MetaG P. TD hybrid TD303-1 | ecosystem: Host-associated > Plants > Roots > Endosphere | place: USA: Tennessee...
GCCCCCTGGGACAACAAGGTTGACGCCAAGCCTAAGCCGTGGGAGACTGGAGAGCAGGCGCCCGCAGCGCCTGCCGTGAAGCTAGACTCCAGCTGGTAAGTTACCGATCAGTACCAAAAACAAAACAAACACAAAGGAGAAACTAAGTGCCTACTCTCGAAGAGCTCATGGGTGGCGGCAAGGACTTCGGTCCGAAGTTCGTCAACCTGAAGAACGCGGGCGAGTTCATCAAGGGTGTCGTCACCAAGATCGACACCGAGGCCCCGACGACCGAGTGGGACGCGGCCAACAATCGGCCCGGCCTGCAGAAGTTCTGGGTCGACGGCAAGCCGAAGGGTGTCCCGGCTGACGAGGCCGAGCGTGCCGGTCTCAACCCGGTCTATCAGTGGGAGATCCACCTGAAGGACGTCGTCGGCGAGTGGGACGGCAAGCCTGCCGACATCACCGTCGCTCGAGTCTCGGTCACCGGCTCGGCCAACGAGCGTGAGGCCTTCAAGGCTGCGATGGGTGAGGCTGGCTCCATCGACGAGGGTGACGTGTTCGGGAAGAAGCTGGATCGACGTAACGGCAATAAGAAGGAACACTCGATGAAGATCGTCAAGGCTGGCTGATCTTCAAGGGCGCCCCTTCGGGGGCGCCTGCCAGGGCCTGAATGGTTTCGTCTGCCAGTAAAGCCGCACGTCGGAGGCTGGCAGCACGAGGGTTCGATTCCCTCCAGGTCCACGCAAGTCAACCCAACAGGAGGAACTGTGAGCTACATCAACGGGAGCTACGAGGAGGGCGACGACTCCGACGAGAAGGAGGACGAGGGCTACGACCAGGTGGGGCAGAATCCTACCGGACGCAAGCGCAAGTCGTCGGCTGGTCAGCGTCGGAAGAAGCAGGGCAGACTGTTCGGTGGCACCAAGTGGGGTAAGGATAAGAAGTGATCGGAGAGTGACCCATTAAGACACTTGCTCGACAGGTTAAGCGCGGCGTCTCCGCAGGAGAGCCGCTCCCGGATCCGTGGCCCATCTTCGGAGAGAAGAAGATGTCCATCAGGCGGGGCTCGATCTCTATGATCGCTGGTCCGCCCGGGTCCATGAAGACAGTCCTCGCCTTGAACATCGTCAAGCAGATGGGATCTACGGTTCCCACGCTCTACCATTCCTCCGACTCGGACGACTTCACCATGGCTTCCAGGTCGCTCTCGATGCTGACCGGTACGCCTACCGATGAGACCGAGCTCTGGGTGATGGGGCAGAAGCAGCTCGCTTACGATGTGCTCAAGGATATGGATCACATCCGCTGGAGCTTCCGCTCCAGTCCTACACTGGAGCACATGTGGCGGGAGGCGGAAGCCTTCCGTGAGCTGAACGGCGAGTACCCGCACCACACCGTGATCGACATCATGATGGACATCGACTACGAAGGGGCGGGCGAGCAGAACTACTGGGCACTGATGGCCGAGCTGAAGGACATGGCGCGTGAGCAAGAGACAGCTATCACTATCGTTCACCATACGTCCGAAGGGGCTAAGGCGGGTTCTCCACCCCCACGCTCAGCTATCATGGGAAAGGCAAATCAACTCCCAACACTCATCCTCACGCTATGGGGTGACGCTTACGTTGGGACTCTGGACGTGGCGACGGTAAAGAACCGCTTCGGTCCTCAGGATCCGATGGCGAAGAAGTACTTCAAGATGAGTGCGCAGCCTGCCATCTGCCTGATCGAGGAGATGGAGCAGCCACTTCCCCCGCTGTTCAAGGACGGCACATCAGTGCCGGACGACGAGAAGGTGAACGTATGGGACGACTGATCGACTGCGACGGGGACCACTGGGTCCCCAGCGATGGGGGCTGGCTCTGCGAGGAGCACCCTGAGAACTGGTTTCCTAGCCGTGAATTGCTGGACCTCGTCTGGGGTCCGCTACAAGAGGAGGATTGAGATGGCTGACGAAGAGTACATGTTGGTTCCGATGAAGGAATACCGGCAGTTGCTTGCCGACTCGGAGTTCCTTCAGAACCTGCATGCCGCCGGTGTCGACAACTGGGAAGGCTACCACTACGGCTGGACCGGATCCGAGGAGGACTGATGTGCCCTAAGTGCGGAAAGCCCTACCCATGCCTAGACCACTAGAGCCCTACCCGAACTGGCATTGCGTATGGATCGAACAGGCTCCGGACGGGTGGACAGTGAAGTGCCACCCGCACGGGGAGGTGACCTTCAGGGTCACCCACATAGCGGCCTTCGAGGCCGCCATACAGCACGACATAGACAACGGCACCTATACGGGGGGAGGTGTGGAGTGAAGCCAGCATGCAAGGACTGTGGGTCGACGACGCGCAACCTGAGTCGACCCGGTCCGCGCTGTGCCACATGCAAGAGGGAGCGCAGGAACGCTCTCAGGGAGGCCTCCTGGGCCCGAGGAATCAAGGAGAGGTATGGACTCACCGCCGAACAATACTGGGCGCTCTACGAAGCGCAGGGGCGCACGTGCTACATCTGTCGACGCGCAAACGGCAAGGCAAAACGCCTTGCTGTGGATCACGATCACAGCAGTGGGTTCGTTCGAGGTCTTCTGTGCGGTCCGTGTAATAACATCCTGGCTCACCTGAGGGACGACGCCGATGCGGCGTACCGTGTAGGTGACTACTTGGTCAACCCGCCAGCGTTCAGCGTAGTAGGAAAGGTGAAGCCTAGTGGATCAGAGTGACGGCGCTATCGGCGCCGGACTGACCAACGACGAGATCGCCGTTCTCCATGAGCTCCTCATCGAGTGCCTGGTGTACAGCAACCCCGGTTCGTTCGACGATGACGAGAAGGTGTCCCTGGCCAACATCCTGACGAAGGTGACGAATGAGGCGAAGGCGCGAAAGTTCTGGTGGGCCCGCTGACTTTCCGATCTACCCCATCGGACCCATCCTGGAGTCATATGGTGGACAGCCTGTGGTTGAGGGCTTCGGATGGAAGCCCTACAGGTGCCCGTTCCACGGGGACCGTGACGCCTCAGGCTCGGTCAACGCGCAGCTACAGGTCTTCAACTGTCACGCAGCCGACTGCCCCAAAGGGAACGCAGTCCAAGTCATCATGCAATGGGAGCAACTGACCTATCGTGAAGCTGTCGAAAGAGCAGAGACAATATCTGGAGCGAGCCTGGGCAACGTACAGTCCGCATCTGGACGACGCGGCCGGATGGCTGGCGGGTCGAGGAGTGGATCTGGAACACGCGCGTTCAAGAGGACTTGGCGTAGTTCGTGATCCACTCCCCGGCCACGAGAACGCTGACGGCTACCTAGCCATCCCGTACCTGACGAAGGCTGGCCCGGTCAACTTCAACTTCCGGTGCATCCAGGATCACAACTGCAAGGAAGTTCCGAACCACTCGAAGTACGTACGTCGCAAGGGATCCGGCGTCAACCTCTACGGCGTGCAGTCCATCGCCTGGGCTGACGACTGGATTGTGGTGACCGAAGGCGAGATCGATGCCCTGATCTGGCAGCAGATCGGTGTCCCGGCACTTGCGGTGCCGGGCGCCGAGAACTGGAAGGACTATTGGGCGAACCTGCTGGAGGACTTCAGTCGTGTATACTTGGCTGAGGACGGAGACACAGCGGGGAAGGATCTGTGGATCGCGATGTCCGAGCACATCGACCAGAGCAACACCATGGTTGTCCGGATGAGGATGCCGGACGGCGAGGACACCAACTCGATGTACCTCAAGTACGGCAAGGACTACCTTCTCGGAAGGATTAAGAAGTGAGCAGGAGAAGCCCTCACGATAGCTACAGGGCGTGGGGTGCGTATCGCCAAGAGCGTGAGCTCATCAAGGATTTCAAGAACGAGGTTGCGGAGGCGGCCAACGTGAGCAACGTGTTCATCATCATCAACGAGTGGACCGACATCACCGACAATAGCGGGTCGGAGGTGGTGGGCGGAGTCTACTTCGAGTCCGAGAATGACGCGTGGGAGGCGCTGCTTGTCATCGCTCAGTCCCATGACACTACGCTGTTCGTGGACGAGACGAGCTTCTCTCTCGAGGACCACGTCTCGAACCTTCAGTTCGAAGAGTACTACATCCAGGAGCTGAGCAAGAATGGCAATTGAGTTCCAGGCGTGGCCCAAGACTCCTCGCCTGTTCCGTGACGTCGTCGTCACCGAGAAGGTGGACGGCACCAATTCCGCGATCATCATCCAGGAGTCGTTCGGCGATCACGAGGACGAGAGCGTACTCAAGTACATCTGGCGCGACGAGGTTCGCTATGAGGTTGGTGCCCAGTCCCGCAACCGGCTGATCTTCCCGGGCAAGACCACCGACAACCACGGGTTCGCTCGGTTCGTGCAGCAGAACGCGGAGAAGCTGTTCGACATCCTCGGACCTGGTCGCCACTTCGGTGAGTGGTGGGGCAAGGGTATCGGCAAGCGCTACTCCGCGCAGATGGACATCGTCAAGGGCTTCGCTCTGTTCAACACGGCGAAGCATGAAGGGCTGCACGAGTGGCTGCCCTTCGGCGACGAGCACGTAATCCTCGAGACGGTTCCGGTCCTGTATCAGGGCCCGTTCTCCGAGGAGAAGATCCGTGATATACTGGAAGAACTGAAGAAGGCAGGCTCTGTCGTGAGTCCCTTCTCGCCCGCTGAGGGCGTCGTGGTCTTCCACACCCAGAGCCGTCAGGTCTACAAGTACACCATCGACGGCGAAGACGCCGGGAAGTACGAGGTTAAGAAGTGACCAAGTGGAACGACATCCCGTTCAACCCTGACGACACTCCCGAGCAGAAGGCCGAGAACTTCGACCGGCAGCTGGAGGAGAACGGCGGGAACGAGCCCCCGGAGGACAACAACCCGTACTCTCAGGAGAACTTCAACAAGTGAAGGACATGCTGGGTGTGGAGGTGGAGGTCGGAGACGTCATCGTCTCCGCCTCCGGGCAAGGCAACCACAAGGTCGGCAAGGTCTACGCCTTCTCCGGCAAGGGTCTCCCGATGATCGAGTGCTTCGATCGCAAGTGGGACCACGCACAGGGGAAGTATGCCAAAGGGTGGATGAAGGTCTCCGCTGGCTACTCCGTTCTGATCATCGGCCGGGAGCGGCTCGGCCAGTACGAGCCTACACGCGAGACCTGGGAAGCCATCTGTAGGGAGTACCCGAGTGACTCGTCCCAGCTGGGATGACTTCTTCATCGACCTGGCTAAGCTATGGTCTACGATGTCCACGTGCTCCCGCCGTCAGGTGGGGGCCGTGGTTGTCAAGGACAGGAAGGTGATCGGCAATGGATTCAACGGAGTGGCGAGTCTTAAGCTACACTGTAGTGACGGTGGTTGCCCCAGGGGGCAACTCGATTACGCGGACGTACCCGCAGGATCCGATTACAATGAGTTCCCATGCTTCGCCATTCACGCCGAGCACAACGCAATCCTTCAAGCAGGCTTGGCGGAGTGTCGAGGAGCAACTCTCTACGTCACCTCCGAGCCCTGTACTCAGTGCTCAAATCTCATCGAACACGCGAAGATCGACCGCGTTGTGATCGCAAGGAGTTCACGTGAGTGAAGACATGCCCATCCACAAGCCTCCGTTCCCGCCCAAGCCTGAGGAGCCCAAGTGAGTGTCAATCCCGACAATCCGTCGGCCGAGTTCAAGCTGTCATTCGACGACAGCGACGTGATCATCAACCTCGAGTTCCACTTCTCCGACAACGCCGAGGAGTTCATCGACGTACCGGCGTTCGTGAGCTTCGCGGCCAACGCCGTACTGGAGAAGCTGGGATCATGACAACAGAGCCGGATCCGGGACCGCTGCCCAAGCCTGGGCCTATGCCGCCAGGGGAGACCAAGTGAGCGAAGACGAGTCGTGGTGCCAGAGCACCGAAGAGCAGCCCGACGAGACGTATGAGCCTGATCCGATTGTAGTTCAGGCCGACATCGACGAGTGAGGCACGCCAGGGTGACGAGGGCCCCTTCGGGGGCCCTCTCGTTTCGAATAGAGAGGCACGAGATGGGCAAGAAGTACGAGGCATACAGTAAGGCGCTGAAGGCGCAGGACGCAGCACGGAGCAGGCTGGCCGCCACCAACGGGGGAAGCACTAAGGATGCTGCCACCGAGGCTCGGACCAACGCGCACCAGGCTGACCGCGTAGTCGCCGAGGCGTGGGACCGACTGCTCGAAGACCCTGAAGGATGACATAAAAAAAGGGCCCCACCCGTTAGGGTGGGGCTTCTTCTTTGTCTTACTTGTTCAGGAAGTTCACGAGCGTGGACTTCACCACAGTCGCAGCCGCAGCCGCTCCTGCGATCGCAGCGTCATGCCACGTGCTCAGGTTGCTGAAGCTGAACGTGGACAGAAACGCGAAAGCGAACGTGGCTGCCGTCCGTTCCAGTACGTCGACCGTATTCTTACTCATTTGCTACCCCTCCGGTTCCTGCCCTTGATGGGCTTCGCTTGCTTGGCAGGCAGGGCCTTCCCCTTGCCGCCCGACTTCCCAGTCTTGCCAGCCTTGATGTCCTTGTCAAACTTGGCCGCAACGCTGGGCTTCTTCGCGTGCAGGTACTTCCGTTGCTTGTCACTCGCGTATGGCATAACGCGTCCTTAGAGTCTCGATCCCCTCTGCTGTCCGGGCGTCGATGCGCCCGGTACCAGGGATACCCATAGCGTACTGAAGGCCTTTGATGTGGTTGACCGTGGTCGTATCCATCTCGCCAGTCTCCGGACAGGAGAGCGTACGCTGGATATCCTTTATAACCTCAGGGTTATATACCTGGTAAGGGCTCGGCGGCTGGTGCTTGTACCAGCTCGGCGCCGTCACGAGGCCACGTCCTTCGGCCTCGCCTCTTGGAGCTCAGCTCCGCTGAAGCTCTTCACGCGCCGACCCTTACGGCGATCCTGTCCACCACGTCCTTGACGAGAGACACCTTGGTGTTGAGTTCCTCGACTTCCGCACGCTGGGTAACCAGCCCTTCGAGGACAGCGACCCGGCTGTTGAGATCCAGGATCTCCAGCTCTCTGTGTTCCTTGTCTTCTTTCAACAGCTCTATCTGAGCCGATAGCATATCGACAGTGTCGGTAGCTATCTGACTCGCCGCAGTACGGCCGCTCGCACGGCCGCCCACGAATCCACCGAAGCCAGTCCCCACTATGCTGACGGCGGTCAGTATCGATCCTACATCCATGCTTCCCCACCCTTAATCGTTAGGTCGACTCGGCCACCGTTCGCAGAACCACTGTAAGGTAGCCTCCCAACGTACCGCCACCCGGGCCGGGCGGGGCAAGCTGAGTGAACTTCCAGTCGTCGATGACGACCAGCACCGAGGTATCCTCATACAGCTCCTGGAACACCACTACATCCCCCGCTCGAGCGAGGCTCTTGAAAGCCTCGAACCTGGAGCGAGCGTAGCCATCTGTGCCCATGCGCTGGTTACTCTTGTCCTTCTCCTCGTCGAACAGGAGGAAGGTGTGACTGATCATCCGCTGACGGATAGAACCAGGCAGAGCCTTCACCTGCCATCCATTGAGGATGGCTCCCTTCGTGGTGTCCGAGCCGCGACTGAGAGTGAACTTCAACTTGATCCACTTCTCGCTGCCCGCAGGCTGCGAGATGGTGACGTCGCTCGTCCCTGGATTCAGTGTCGGACCGTACGTCAGGCTCGGCCATTCGGTTCCTTGGATGTCGATGACCGACAGGGCCAGCGTACCTTGCAGCGGATTAGGTGCAGACACCGACATGAACTTGTAGAGCTTAGGCTCCTCGGTGTTGAACCTGATACGCCCGGTCTGGAGATACCCTGACGGGTACAACACGGTGGCAGACTGTATCCACATGCTGTCATTGGTGACCGTGAAGGTCACCCGACCGGAGGCCCCGAAGATAGACACCGACTGCACCGCACCGGTATGGCCAGGAGCGTGAATGTCGCGGGCGTAGGCGTACCTGAGAACGTTCGTAGACTGCTCGGAGTACGCGGTGCCCAGGTCCACCCTGAAAATGCCTGTAGCGCCGTCGTGTGCGTTCGTAGAGCCTACGTACATGAACCGGTCGAACCCAGCTATCGACTGGCAACCACCAGCGGGCTGGAAGAGGAGCGGTCCATACGAGATGTCACCACCAGAATCCAGCTCACCAACCCGGAATCCCTTGCTGGTGGCGATCCCGACGAACGACCCAACGTACGAGTAGATCGTCCGGACTGTCTCGCCTCTCGGCATGACGGCCGTCACCGTAGGGATGAACACCTCGGTCGAGCTGGATAGATCCGGGTTGAACCTGTAGATGCTCGAGTCGCTGGTGTTGTAGCCTGCTGCGTAGATAGCAGTCGGCCCCTCGGTGGCCGACACCCATTTCCAGTTAGGGTCCGGGTGTGTCATCACCAGGCCGGGCGAAGTGGTAGGCAGCGCTGGACCTGTGGTGCCGTTCTGGTCGAGCAGGTAGATCACGTTGTTCCAGCTGGCACACAGCCTCTGCTTGGTCACCTCGATCTGTCCAGAGGTGAGAGTACCTGCCGGGTTGTTCCAGATCTTGGCGCCTGCTCCCGTGTCTACTCCCCGCCAGATTCCGTCTGTTGCGATGAGGAACCAGATGGGGCCAGCGTTGGCGATAGCGAACGCAGTACCAGCAGAGCCTGTGGTGATCGTAGTACGGCCAGCATCGTTCACCTTGTAGAGCACGTTGCCTTCAAGCAGGAAGGTAGCGTCGACCCCAGCAGGGTCGACGTATCCTCGCACCTGAGTTCTGGTGCTGGTGAGTGTGTACTTCAGATCAGGCTGCCGCAGGAGCGACAGCTGCCCGGTGGTCCAAGGGTCCACTCCGAGCGAGTCCTCGTACCGTACATCGAATGACCTTGTATACGGATTGACGACGTCAGGATCCTGATAGATAAGGCCTGCGCCTGAGGTCCATGAGTTCTGAGATCGCAGCCACCATCCGTAGATAGACTGCTCGCCAGGTTCAGCAGAGCTGTCGAACTGCTGCTTCCTGATCTCCGCCATACCCTCCGAGTACGGCCACTGGTCGCGGGAGGCGGAGAGGAAAGGGATACCGCCAAGAGCGTAGTCGAAGCTGTAGTCCTGGAGAGAGTAGCCACCAGAGTTCGGAGTGCCACCGAGGAAGTTGGAGAGCTGCCACGGTATTTGCTTGACAATGTCAGGAGACGGGTCTACCATGACAGCCTCCCATCAGACAGAAGTAGAGGAGTCGGAAGTCTTGACGGCCGACACGGTGCCCACGCCGGACACGGTGGCAACCTTGGTCTTGATGTAGGCCACGATGTCGGCCTCAACCGAGGTGTAGTTACCTGAGATGTTTAGGGTGACTCCCCCCTGATCGTTAGAGTCCACCACGCTAACGACGGGAAGGGCGACCGGGAGGCTTGAGGTGATATATCCAGCAGGCATGCTTTCTCCTTACGTACTGTTAGCCCATGTGAGGCTAAAGTTTACTGTATTGGCGAGACCGATAGTCTCGCCCGGGGTGAGTGACTTGATGGTCACGATGCCGTCGTTGCCGATAGATACGGAGCCTTGAGCGATGCCGCTCATGTCGTAGCTCCCGACCAGTGTGCCATCGATAGGACGCCAGCCTGCGGCTAGCGTGCCGATCACGGTATCGGGGATATTGCCAGGGCCGCCTGTGCCGGTGGTGATGTTGCCGCCGGACCGCTCGACGTTCACCCGGATCGTGGTAACACCACCAGCCTTGCGGGCCGCAGCAGAGTTGAGGCTCCATCCGTTGGCCACCGTGCCCGTGATGACCGAGCCGTCCGTCGCTGTGGTTGGTGCGAACGTAGGACTGCCGGTGAATGACACGTTGCCAGCGATGATAGGCACCGTCAAGGTGCCTGCCACAGTGAAGCTGTCGTCGGTGGTCAGGACGTTGGCGGCCGAGCGGTAGAGGTTGGTGTCGACGGCTGCTATGCCGTCGCCCCACCAATGCTTACCGCCTGCCTCGACGTAGAACCTGTCAACACCATCGCCGGTAACCGAGGCTCTGAACGTAGCACCAGAGGCGAACGTTCGCTTAGCCAGCACCTGGTTGCTGAACACTGGACTGCCGGACACGGTGAAGTTCCCAGAGAAGTCCGGGGCTCCAGAGAGAGTGCCGCTCAAAGCGGCACCATTGCTGATTGTCGGGGTGCCCGACAGGGTGACACCCCCACTGAGGGTGGGGGAACCGGTGAAGGTGCCACCCAGCGAGCCTCCGCCAGAGAGCGTGACCGCACCCGAGAAGGTCGGTGTGCCGGTGAAGGTTCCGTTCAAGGCTCCGTTGTTGAGGATCGGAGCCGTCAGAGTCTTGTTCGTCAGCGTCTGCACCGAGGTGGTATCCACGAACGCACCAGAGATGCCGTGCACTCCGGTAGTCGAGGACTCGTGCGTCCTCGAATCAGTGAAGTCGCGGGCGGAGGAGACGTGGCGGACGACAGCACCAGCGTTGTGCGTCGAAGCCGAGGTGTTGTCGACGGCTCGAGTCACGTTGAAGATGCTCGGACCACCACCAGTGACGTCCACCAGCTCCTCGTTCGCCGAGCCGTAGTCCAGCGAGAGCGTGAACGGGAAGCTGTTCGGGAATCCGATAGAGCTGGCCACCTGGATGGTGGCGTCCGAAGGTGCCGCAGTCACCTGAAGTGCGGTCACCGCAGCGATAGACGAGTAATAGCGAGAGTTGGGCATCTAGGCTCTCCTTAGCCGTTGAAGGTCTGGTAGGTTTCGAAGAGACGCTGAAGCCGCTGACGCTCTTCTGCCAGCCTCTGCTGGTACAGAGCCATGTAATACTTAGAGGCGTTGCTTCCGGCCCCTGTAGGCACCAGCGGTGCCCTCTCGGTGGCCTCGATGGCCTGCTGCTGAAGCCTGGCAGACTCGTACGCAGGCAGCATGCGCCAGCATGCGCCGTAGGTGATCAGGTCTATGTACCGCTCGGGGTAGCCGGTAGTGGTGGCGAAGTCATCCGAGCCGTTGACCAAGGTCGCAGGCTTCTTGATGTAGTTCACCCTGATGTTACGCCCAGGCACGATGAAGTCTCGCATGATCTGAATGGTCTTACCTGTAGGCGTAGGCGTCGGGAACACCTGACCGGTGGTTGTCGAGGCCAGAGGGTTGAACCGCCACGAAGAGTTGGGGAACCATACGGCCGACGGGCCGATGGTGTTGGAGGTGACGTTCAGGATGTCCTCGACATCCGTCGGCACAGGGTACTCGTACCGGGCTGCGATCTTCGGAAACTCGTACGCACCAAGCACCCAGAGGTCTGGGTAGGTGGCGTTGATCGTGTCGTTGATAGCTTCCTTGATGCGAGCCCGAGGGTACAGCGGGTCGTCGGTGACGATGGTGTCCAGAGCGTGGGAAGCTGCCGTCGTCCCCTCCGCTCCCCGCCCCGTTCCCGACAGTCCACCTATCACGGTGACCGTGCCTGTAGCACGGTCGAACTTCTTCACCAGGATCATCTCGTCGTCGATCTCGATGAGCCCCTTGGACAGGTTGGTCACCGTCTCCGGATCCACCTGGAAGGTGACGTCGTTGGCGTCCATAGGTGCCACGAGATACGAGATAGAAGCCTGGTCTCGGGTGTAGCCAAGCAGCTGCTGCTTAACTCGGCTGACTAGCTGGTCGAAAGTAACAGCCACTTGGTCTCCTTATCAGAATTCTGCCCAGGTAACCTTGATAGACCAGACCTGGTTGGTGTTGCCCGCTGCCGTAGAGAATGCGATCCCCTGGCCGGGCAGGCAGAAGAAGCCTTGCCCCGGAGGGACTGAGCTATAGGCGGAGGATACAGACCCGATGCCCGAGGCGATCGGCGGGGGCCAGGAGTAGAGCGAGATGCCCGACTTGGTCACAGTCGGGTTGCCGGTGCGAACCTCTGCGATCGAGTTTGCCTGGACGGTGATCAGCTTGTTGATGTTCGCTGCCGTCACCTGAGTGCCACCCGAAGCTGCCGTGATCCTGTCGACCACCAGCGAGTTGGCTGTAGGTGAGGAGCCGGTAGCGTACGAGTCGGGGGCCACAGAGAAGAAAGAAATGGTCTTCCCGCTACCGATCGGATTGAGCACCGAGAGGAAGGTGTTCGCTGCAACCACGCCAGGGGCGTCGATCAGGGCATGGAAGTAGAAGTTGTAGTTCTCGGGAGCGGCTGCCGTAAGCAGCCGCCCATCTGAGCTAACGGCGGCCGTGTTGCCGGTAGATCCCAAGACCCTAGTGCTAGTCACTCCATTGGCGGAGCTAGGCACGTCAGACCAGAGCTATCGAGTAGACCTGAGACCAGGGGTAAACTCTGTTGACGGAGTTACTGTCAACGATCTCTATATGAGAGGGGCCGGTAGCCACCACTGTGGCACCATTGAAGGTCTGAGTGTTGCCGGACACCACAAACACGATGTCGACAGTTGCGCCGACGACGAACTTCTGAATCATGAACTCTCCTTCTTAGGAAGCCATCAGCGTGGCGCTGACGGTCCCACCCGTGATGGCGGTGGTGACGTTGGCCCTGGCGTACCGCCAGGCTCCGCCCTGGTTGGTCTGAGTGACGCCGGGCGCGGACTGGGTGAGAGAGGATGTACTCCTGTACCAGTTGGTATTGTCCTGGCTCACTTCGAGAGCCACGACGCCAGCCGAGACGCCAGCACCAGCGGTGACGACCAGGGTGATGTTCTGCTTGCCGGAACCGAAGTCGGTCACAGCACCGGCACCGGTACCTGAGGCTGCGGTGAGCGCAGCACTCGAGACGAGGGAACCAGTCGTAGCCACCATGCCAGCACCGAGGTTCGGGCCAGGCAGGGCGATGTTGACAGTAGAGGTTCCGTCAGAGAACTTGATAGGCCACGCGTTAGCGATGGCCGCAGGCGTACCCTGGTTGGCCGTGACCGTACCGGCCACAGTCTGGGTTCCGCCAGGAGTTGTAGTGACAGTGCCAACGATCCTTACGGTCTGCTGTGCACCGTCGGTTGTGAGAGATCCGTCGGTTACGCTCATGCTTCGGCCTCCTTGATGGCGGCGTCGATGTGATGCTGCTTAGTACCGGCAGGGCTCAGGCCCTGCCTGGTGGCAGACTCGAAGTTGTCGAGCTCTCGGTCCCAGGCCTTCTGCCTGGTCCCGTAACTGTCGTTGACGGCGGGGGAGACCTGGAGGCCCTTCGACCTCACACACTCACCCCACGTCTTGTGATCCTTGGTCAGGCACGAGGAGCTACACTTAGCTCCCACACGTGCAGCCTTCGAACGTGTGCCCGCACTTCGGGCAGCGGGGCTCCGACGAGAGTCGGACCCCTTTAGCTTCGATGCTTCGCTTCGAGGCGCGCGGCTCACCGTTCACCTACCAGTCCGATCACAGCTTCCTTCCACGGCACGAGGACCACCTCGGTCTGAGGTGACACGTGGATGTCCCAGCGCAGCTTGATGAAGTTCTCGTCGTAGCCGAGAACCTCCAGGTTCTGTAGGGTCCGACCACCACGGTCGAGGTTGATCAGCTGGCCGACCTTGAGCAACGGCTCAGCTTCTGGCTTCTTCGCAGGAGGCATGTTTACTTCTTTCCGCACCGGCAGTTCTGCCAGTCCTTCTTGCAGATGTCGCAACCCCACTCAGTCATCAGGCTACGTACCCTTCGGTTACTCGGTAGACGTCCGGCCGGAAGCTGTTGTGTCCCAGTGTGGCCGTTTGCGTCTTGGATGCGTCCGTCGATACGGACGCTGACGCTTGGTATGTGTTCGCTTGAGGCTTGGCTATCTTGACGCCAGCCACCTCAGTCCCGGTGAGTGCCACTCTGTCCATAAGCACCTTGCCGGTAAGAGTTGTGGTCGGAGCCCAGCTCGGCAACCTGGTGCATCTCCATAGCCCGGAACAGTCCGGTCTCGAGGATGCCCTTCTCGTTGCCGTTGATGTTGTTGGTGCGACCGGCAGGTCCAGCAGGCTCCATCTTGGAGCCGCCCCAGTCCTGCATGTCGGTGTTGCGACTCTCGAGCTCCTCGTCCTGAGGGGTCGTCTGAGGGTTCTTGTACAGGTCGGACATGATTCTCCTTACGCGGGGGCGATGGTTGTTACGGTTCCCGAGGAGCCGCGATACTTCAGAGCGCCAGCCTCGACATACAGGATGCCACCACCTGTAGGGTTGGTGGATGGTGCAGCGGTAACGTTCTTGATCGAGATGACCACACCGTTAGCTCCACCGAAGTCCGAGCTGGTCGAGCCCAGCTGGAGGCTGCCGGTAGCGAACGTGGTAGCTCGGGTGACGATGGCACCGGAGGCGCCGACCTCGAAGGTCGCCGTGCCTCCGGAAGTCTTGGTTTGGAACATAGGCTGCGTCGCAGAGGCGACGCCCTGCACAACCAGAGCAACATCACCGACGTTGAGCTGACGAACCTCGAGCGAACCCTGAGGCGTGTTGCCCAGCGGAATCCGGACGCCAGTCTTACCGTCCGCCCGGACTGCGAACTCTTCGATCGTGGGTGATGGGGCATTCCGGATGGTGATGAGGTTTCCGGTCGTCGGCCCATCGGTCGACGTAAGGAAGATGCCCTGAGCGGCAGTGCCGCCCTTGCCGTTCGCTTGGAGGTCGATCGAGATCGCAGAGCCGTTGGCATCCGAGCCAGCCGCAGGGCCAGGGTTCAGGTGGGTGATCTTCAGTGTGCCTCGAGCCGAAGGCTGGCCAGTCAGGAACATAGCCGAGTCGCCAGGCTTGTCGGAGATCACGTTGAGGGCGACGGACCCCGGAGAGGTTCCGGTCGCAGCCTGGTAGATGGTGACCGCATGCTCAGTGTCGCTCGTCACCTTGAGGAACGCGGCACGAACAGTGCCAGCGTTCACGTTGAACGATACGCCGTTGAGTGCCCCGGTCAGCGTGTCGCCGGACTTGCTCACCTTCCCCGCTATGTTTGTGTTAGCGGTGGCGATGTCTGCAGTGTTAGTGGCGATGTTCGCCGTGTTCGTTGCGATGTTGCTGGTGTTCGCTGTGACACTCACATCTAGTGCGGTGAGTGCCGCGTTCAGCGGCACATCCCAGTTGAGCGTGCCGGGAGTGATAGGTACGTACGTCACGACCCGAAACCTCCTTCACCGAAGCCGCCCTGACCAAAGCCCTGGTTGGGCGTCAGAGTAAAGTTGGACTCATCTGCCACACCAGAGGCGATGATATTGTTCTTGACTGTGTCGTCGACGAGCCACTCATACCCACCACGGAAGTAGTGGAGTCCTGTTCGGACGGCGGGGTAGAAGTCAGTGTCGAGCTCGTTTGGGTTGGGCGGATAGTTGACAGCCCCTATCTCGTTCGTGTAAGCGTCGTAGCGAACCTGCTCGTAGACGCCGGGCGACACCTCGACGATAGAGATGGCCCTGTTCATCCGGAACCTCTCCATCAGAGGGTTCCAAGCGAACGGGGCCTCAGCCACCGTAGGTGTCGTAAACAGCCATGTAGTCACCGAGGCCCCTTTCTCATCCTGTTCCTAGAGTCCACCAGTTGGCGCCGTCCGATACGAACGTTGCGAACGTAGCAGGGGCCCGGCTTCCGCCGGGCACCCCGTCAAGCTGATCCGTGCAGAGAATGGTGAGTGTGCTGCTGGATGCGTTGACGAAGTACAGCATCCTGCCTGGCGGAAGTGAAGCCGCTGGAGGCAGGTATGCTGTCTGCGAGTTGTTCGCGTTGTAGATCAGAACGCAGTCGTTGCCGCCTGGCGTCCTGTCGATAACGAACGGCGTGTTGTTCTTGCGGACAGTGTAGGAATGATTGTCCGCACCGCTCATATCAGAACGAGGCGATCGTGAACCAGGCGACGCCGTCGGTCACGACGGTGACAGCATGGATAGCACCAGAGGCGAGAGCCTTGGTGGCCGAGCCATCGATCGTCTCAGCGCCAGCACCGTCGAGGGTGACAGCGTTGGTCGTGCCGGTCGTGCGAACCGTGTACTGTCGGCCGGGAACGACCGCAGCGACAGCCGGAAGGTTGACCGTGATGGCCCCACCTGCCGGGTCGGCAAGCAGGATGTAGTCGTTCTGCGTCAGCGTGGTCGTGGCAGTCACGGCCCGAACGGTGAACGACGTATTGTCGAGTCCAGACATCTATTCTCCTTAGAGAGAAGGGGGCCCCGAAGGGCCCCCAACTTGGATCAGGCAGCGTTGCGAGCCGAAGAGGTGGACTGAGCCACGATCAGGGCCTCGGGACGGTACAGCGACCAGCCAGCGACGCCATACCAGCCGAGCGGCTGGAATCGGGTCAGCTTGTCGACGACCGGACCACGAACCGTGTGGAACTCCTCCGCGACAGCCTCGGCCAGAGCCTGCTGTCCGGTGTAGTAGGTGTTGTACACACGGGTCTGGGTGGCGCCAGCGCCAGCACCGGACTGGACGTTCTGCGCACGAGGAGTCTCGATGTAGCAGGCACCCTCGTACTCACCGATCTCGCCAGCCCAGATGTTACCGGCCGCCGAGTAGTTGTGCGGGTCACGCCAGGCCGCAGCACCGGTCTCACGACGCAGGTCGTAGGAGACCTGCGGGTGGATGTACGCGGTGTAGTAGCTGTCCTTGTTCGGGTGAACCGCGTTCGTCCGGAGCTGAGTCACCGCGAGGCGAGCCATGTCCGAGGTGAACGTGGAGTCCGAGTCGATCGCCGTGAGGGCGACCGGGTTGGTCGGCGTGGTACCGAAACCGTAGCCGACGACGCCACCACCGGAGGTCCGGATGGTCTGTGTGCCGGTGGCCAGCACGTTCTGGACGAGCAGGTCGATCGAGTCGACGAGGTTCCACGCCACCTGGTTGACGAGACCGGCGGTCACGTCGGTGAACGAGAACAGGTCCAGCTTGTTGCTGACGAGGATCGCGTTACCGTACTCGTTGAGGGTAACCGAGACCGTGGTCGGGTTACCGGCCGCAACGGCGTCCGGGTCGACGAGCTCATTCAGCGGGGTGATGGCCTGGGTCAGGTCCTGGTAGATCTCGAAGACGACCGAGCTACCGGGCATGGCCTGCTGGACCGGCCGCTTGTCGGCGACCATGCGGAACAGAGGCTGCTTACGAAGGGCGAACTCGAGAGCGCGGTCATACGCGGTCTGAACGAGGTTCGCCATGGCGCTAGTGCCGGTAAAGGCGTTAGCCATGTCTCACTCCTTTGAGAGGATCAGGCTCCGAACTGTCCGTTCTTGAACGCGTTGATCAGAGCCGTAGTGTCAGTAGCATCATTGACGGCTGCCTGTGCAGCCTCAACGTTGCCCACAGGAGCCCCATCCTGTCCCGCCT
>Ga0075366_10000582_pt1 | contig 17130 bp, 20 predicted proteins | sample EndMethybrTD3031_FD_72351 | JGI IMG/M metagenome (GOLD analysis project Ga0075366, IMG submission 72351) | Populus endosphere microbial communities from Tennessee, USA - Endosphere MetaG P. TD hybrid TD303-1 | ecosystem: Host-associated > Plants > Roots > Endosphere | place: USA: Tennessee...
GAAGTGAACTTCACTTCATGAGCGTTTAAGGTCCAGTAGACCTCGAGTCTTGCGACTCTTGGCACTCGCCTTCAAACGCCCACACTTATCGGCTGTTAGTTTTTAAAGAACGTTCGTCTTTCGACGATTCTCTTTCGAGATTTGCTGCTGCGTTTGCAGTTATCAGCGAAGAAAGCGATTCTGACATGTTTTCTAAACCCCTGTCAAGCGCTCAGCTTTCTTATTTGCGCTTTTCTTTGCTGCTTCCTGCAACCGGTTTGGGCTTATCGCCTTCGTCGGCCGCTGCAATCAGCGAAGACCGCGACTATAGCATGCTTTTCGCGGCCGTCAACTCACTTGCTCAGCCGCCCGCAATTGCACCGACCGGACGCAACGACGATCCTTGTGCCAGCGAGAGCGCATCGGCAATCAGCGCGCACTGACGCTCTGGTTCGTCCGCCGCAAGCACCTCCTCCACCGATGCAGCCCAGCGGCGCGCATCTGTCCGCAGCACCCGCTGCTTGATCGACGCGATCTGCGCAGGGTGCATCGAGAAGCTCCGCAGCCCCATACCCAGCAGGAGCTCGGTGAATGCTGGGTCACCCGCCATTTCGCCGCATACGCTCACGTGTTTGCCGGCAGTCCGCGCCTGCGCGATGGTTTGCTGGAGCAGGCGCAGAACAGCCGGGTGCCATGGATCGTAGAGATGGGCGACCGCTTCGTCAGCACGGTCGATGGCCAGCGTGTACTGGATCAGATCGTTCGTGCCGATGGAGACATAGTCGAAGTACCTGAGAAACGCCGGCAGCACGAGCGCTGCGGCGGGCACTTCGATCATGGCCCCCACTTGAACCGGTCCGTAGGCCTTGCCCGATTCGTTGAGTTGCTGCTGCGCACGCGCCAGCGCCTCGAGCGTGTGGCGCACCTCGCTGAGGTGCGCCACCATCGGAATCAGCACGCGCACCTTGCCATACGCAGCCGCGCGCAGGATTGCGCGCAACTGCTGGCGGAACATGCCCGGCTCCGAGAGACTCCAGCGGATCGCTCGCAATCCTAGAGCGGGGTTCAGCGCATGCTCATGGCGCAGTTCGTGTGCCGACATTCGGTCCAGCGGCTTGTCCGCACCGATGTCGACGGTGCGGATCGTCACGGGCAACCCGTTCATCGCCTGCACGGCCGTTCTGTATGCCTCGAACTGCTCGTCCTCGCCGGGCAGTTCGCCGTCCCGATTCATGAAGAGGAATTCGCTGCGAAACAGGCCGACGCCGACGGCACCCGCCTCGAGGGCAGCGGCGGCATCGCTGGGCATCTCGATGTTTGCGAGCAGCTCGACTCGCTCGCCGTCGGTCGTCACGGCCGGCGTATGGCGAAGTCGCGCGAGGCGATCTCGCCCGAGCTCAGCCTGGCGCTGCCGGAATCGGTACTCCTCCAGCACGATCGGCGAAGGGTCGACGATCACGATGCCGGCGTCGCCATCGATGATGATCCAGTCGTCCTGACGAATGATGCGGCTCGCCTCGCGCGCCCCGACGACTGCGGGAATGTCCATGCTGCGCGCGACGATGGCCGTATGCGAGGTCTTGCCGCCGACGTCGGTGACGAAGCCCGTGAAGACGCTGCGCTTGAACTGCAACATGTCGGCTGGGGCGATGTCGTTGGCAACCAGGACCAACGGATCCTCTCCGCCGAAGTCTCGCGGACGCACGCCAGGCGCCGGTGCGAAGGACGACGCCGGACCGCGCTCCATCGCGCGCAGCAGCCGCTCGACGACCTGCTCGAGATCGGCCTTTCGCTCGCGCAGGTATTCGTCCTCCATCTCGTCGAACTGGCGCGCCAGAACTTCAAGCTGGGCCGACAACGCCCACTCCGCGTTGTAGTGGCGCTCGCGGATCCACTGCTTGGTGGCGCCAGTCAGCGTCTCGTCGTGCAGCAGCATCAGGTGCACGTCGAGCAACGCTGAAAGTTCGGCCGGCGCCTCCGCCGGCAGATCCCGCTGCAGCGTGCTGAGTTCGTTCGCGACTGCATCGCGCGCGGCTCGCAAGCGGTCGATCTCGCCGTCGACACGCTCATCGTCGATGAAGTAGTGCGCCACGTCGACCCGACTCGAAGCCACGAGCACGGCGCGCCCGATCGCGACACCGCGTGACACCGGCAAACCGAACACCTGGAAACTCATGCGGCGGATGCTAGCAGTGCCCCCGGGGAGCGCCAATGCGGATTGCCCAGCGAAGGCAAGGCTTTGCAAGGCTCACCCGGCGGGGATGTCATCGCTGCGTCACCCTGCCTTCATCCGCACGTCACCCCGGCCCGGCAGCATGCTCGCAACTCATTGGATGGAGCTGTCGATGCGGGACCTCCCCCTGCCTACCTTCCCGATCTCGGACCTCGGTGCGAGCGCTTCGCCACGGAGGTCACTTCACCGTCGCCAAACGCTCGGGCCCGGCAGCAGCGTCGACCAGAACCGGCTGGATGTGGTTTGGGCTCGCGATGAAGAAGACGTTCGCCAGGCGCAGCGCCTGAGGTATCTCGTCTTTGTCGAGGAAATGGGCGCGCGCTTGAACGTGCCGCAAGGCGCGCCTGCGGGCCTCGACATCGACATGTTCGACCCGTTCTGCGAGCACCTGCTTGTGCGCGCCACCGGCGATGACGGTGAACCCGGCCCGGTGATCGGCACCTACCGGGTCCTCACGCCCGCGGCCGCGCGCCGCGTCGGCGGGCTCTACAGCGAAACCGAGTTCGACCTGACCCGACTGCGCCCGCTGCGCTCCCGCATGGTCGAACTCGGCCGATCGTGCGTGCACCCGCAATGGCGTTCCGGAGGCGCGATCCTCGCACTCTGGGGCGCATTGGCCGAGTTCATGCACCGCAACGAGCTGGACACGATGGTCGGCTGCGCCAGCGTGAGCATGCGCGACGGCGGTCACTTCGCGGCGAGCCTGTGGCAGCAGCTGCGCGGGACGCACCTCGCGCCGATCGAGTGGCGCGTCGAGCCGCGCCTGGCGCTACCGGTAGACGAGCTGCAGCACGATCTCGAGGTGCAGGCTCCGCCATTGATCAAGGGTTACCTGCGCTGCGGCGCGAAGGTGCTCGGCGCGCCGGCCTGGGATCCGGACTTCAACACCGCCGACCTGCCGATGCTCCTGCGCATCGACGACCTGCCTGCCCGCTACCGCAAGCACTTTCTCGGCGCTTGAGCGACACGCGATCGGCGAAGGCCGCTACTGGCCCTCGCCGAACTTGTCGTTGATCAGCGCGATGATCGCGTCCATCGCGGCCTGTTCGTCGGGCCCGTCGATCTCGATCTCGACGACCGAGCCGATCCCGGCTGCCAGCATCATCACGCCCATGATGCTCTTCGCATTGACGCGCCGGTCGTTGCGCGAGATCGAGACCTCGCTCTGAAATCCGCCGGCCAGCTTGGTCAGCTTGGCAGACGCGCGAGCGTGGAGTCCGAGCTTATTGCTGATGGTGATACTGGTCTTGATCATCGCCACCTGGCTTGAAAGTCTGGTTCTGCGGCTTGGACGTGGCCACCTGCATCACGCCCTGCGTTGCACCGGTCATCGCACGTGCAACGACCGCTTCGAGCGGCTCGTTCGCATAGCACAGCGAGCGCCACAGCATGGGCACGTTGACGCCGGCGATCACCCTGACCTGCGCTCCGTCGCCCAGACGCTGCGCCACGTTGCAGGGGGTTGCGCCGAACACGTCGGTGAAGATCAGCGCCTCGGGCGTACGCACGCGCGCCAGCAACTCGCGGGCTTTCGCCTCGACTTCTTCGGGCGGCGTGTTCGGGAACACGTCGAGCGCTTCGAGCACGCGCGCGCAGTCCGGAAACGTGTGCTCCGCCACCGCCTTCAGCGACGACGCCAGCGGAGCGTGAGCAATGATCATCAAACCTGGCATGGCGTCGGATTATCGGCAGTTCACCAACGCAGCCCGCGGCATCGCGTTGACCGCGCGGCCTCGGCGGCGCAAAAACCACACATCGCACGGCTTCATGGCACGAACTTCAGGCCTGCAAAGAAGGTTTCAAGCGCCTCCGGGTCGGGCGCTGCGCCGATCACGCTCGCCTGATAGACCTTCAGACCTTGCGTGAAGAACGCCGCGTGTTCGACAACAGCCGCACCGTCGGGCAGGCGCCCGCGGGTCGAGAGCCGCGTCGTCTCGCTGTCCGGGGTGGCGCCGGCGATACGCCATGGCACCGCCTGCGGCGCATCGCCCCCCACGTTGGAAACGGCGAGGCGGCGCAACCGCTGCTGGGCGATGGCAGCGCGCGCCGGGTCGCCGACCTCGATCACGCTGACGGCGAAGGTCGCGCCACCCGTCGCGCAGACAGCCATCTGCATCGTCGTGCGCTGCCCGTCGAGCTCGATCGGCCGCACGTGCCGATCGGGTCGGCACGGAAACATCGCGACGAGAGTGGAGCCCTCGAGGCGCGCCTCTCGCCAATCGAAGGTCGGCGAGCAGGCCGATAGGAGGATGCCTGCGAGCAGCGCCGAGGCGGCGCATCGCGCGAAAGCCGTGGTCATCGCCCGGATTATCCAGGGCCGCCGGCGCCGCCCCGCTATCGCACAATCATCGCCATGACGACTGCAGACTCGACACCCTCGCCGCGCCAGCCCCTGAGCGGCGTGCGCGTGCTCGACCTGTCGCGCGTGTTGGCCGGCCCATGGTGCACGCAGACACTTGCCGATCTCGGCGCCGACGTGATCAAGGTCGAACGTCCGCGCAGCGACGGCCACAGCGGCGGCGACGACACCCGGGGCTGGGGCCCACCGTTCCTGAAAGACCGCGATGGCCAAGACACGGCGGAAGCCGCCTACTACCTCGGCACGAACCGCAACAAGCGCTCGATCACGGTCGACGTGGCTCGACCGGAGGGCCAGGAGCTGATCCGCCGCATTGCTTTGCAGAGCGACGTATTCGTCGAGAACTACAAAGTCGGCGACATGGCGCGCTATGGACTCGATGCACCGAGCCTGCGCGCGCTGAACCCGCGACTGGTCTACTGCTCGATCACCGGCTTCGGCCAGACCGGCCCCTACCGCGACCGCGCCGGCTATGACTACGCCGTCCAGGGCATGGGCGGCCTGATGAGCGTGACCGGGCCGTCACGCGCCGAGATCGCCGACGATCAGAGCGGCGGCGGGCCACAAAAAGTGGGCGTGGCGGTCGCCGACCTGTTCACCGGCATGTACGCGAGCACTGCCATCCTCGCCGCTCTGCGCCATCGCGACCTGACGGGCGAGGGGCAATCCATCGACATGGCGCTGCTCGACACGCAGGTCGCGATGCTCGCGAACCTCGGCGCGAACTACCTGACGACCGGCGTCGCGCCGCAACGGGTCGGCAATGCGCACCAGAACATCGTGCCGTACCAGGTGTTCGAGGTCGCCGACGGGCACATGATCGTTGCGGTGGGCAACGACTCCCAGTTCGCGAAGTTCTGCGAAGTAGCCGGTTGCGCGGAACTGGCGCGCGACCCGCGCTTCGAGCGCAATGCGGGGCGTGTGAGGCACCGCCAGACGCTGGTGCCGCAGCTCGCGGCGTTGATGAAGCAGCGCGCACGCGCCGATTGGCTTGCCGCACTAGAGGCCGCAAAGGTTCCGTGCGGTCCGATCAACGACCTCGCCGACGTGTTCGCCGATCCACAGGTGCAATACCGCGAGATGACGGTGCAGATGCCGCACCCGTTGACCGACGCGCTGCGGCTCGTCGCAAGCCCGATGAAGTTCTCTGCGACACCGGTTCAGTACCGTCGCCCGCCGCCGCTGCTCGGCGAGCACACGGCGGAGGTACTCGCCGAGTTCGGCCTGAACGCCGACGACGTCGACGCGCTCAAGCGCGCGAGCGCAATCTGATGAGCGACTTCGTGCTGGTCCATGGCGCCTGGCACGGCGCGTGGTGCTGGCAGCGCATCGTCGCGCCCTTGTGGGCCGCGGGCCATCGCGCTTTCGCCGTCACCCTGACCGGCTCGGGCGAGCGCGTCCACCTTCTCGGCCCGACGATCTCGCTGGAGACGCACATCGCCGACGTCGCGAACACGATCGACGCCGAAGAGCTGCACGACGCCGTCCTCGTCGGCCACAGCTACGCCGGCATGGTGATCACCGGTGTCGCCGAGCGCCTCGCGCCGCGGCTGAAGCACTTGGTCTACCTCGACGCCGTCGTGCCGCACCCGGGCGAAAGCTGGTCGAGCAGCCACAGCGAAGAAACGCGCAGCCAGCGTCGCCGGGCCATCGCCGCAACCGGCACCATCCCGGCTCCCGACCCCGCAGTCTTCGGCCTCGTCGACTCGGACCATGCGTGGGTGGCTCGTCGTCAGACTCCGCACCCCGGCGGCGTGTACGACGAACCGCTTCACTTCGACGCCGCACGGCTCGCCGCATTGCCCAAAACCTTCATCGACTGCACCGCACCGGCGCTCGCGACGATCGCCGGCTCGCGAGCGCGCGTGCGCAGCGAACCCGGCTGGCGCGTCGTCGAGATCGAGACCGGACACGACGCCATGGTCAGCGCTCCCCGCGCTGTGCTCGACGTGCTGCTGGAGCTGGCAGGCCGATCCGAGGCGTGACTTTTTCACCCCCTGGGTCCGGGGGAAATCCGTCACGAACTCTGGCGTCCTCCGCATGGCACACCCACACTTCCGATGCGCCCGGATGCAAGGGGCCGCGACCACCACGAAAAGACGAGCATGGACATGTCAGAGATCGGCCGGACCCCTGTTGCGGCGCCTGCAGCGCAACCCGGGAGCGGCGCGAGCCAGCAGTCCGATCGCGAGCGTTGGCCAGCGCTCGTTTCGCAGATCGGCGCCGAGATCGCAGCGCCGCTGACGGCCGCGCTCGAGCGCATCAACACGCTCACGAGCACCGGACGTATCGATCGACAGGGGCTGCGCGACCTGCGCCTCGAGGTCGAAGCCGCGCGCCAGGCCGGCATGATCGGCCAGCAGCTGACCCGATTCGCGTCCGGTCGCCTGCGCCAGTCGCACGAGCGGCTGCAACTGGCCGAAGTGGTGAATGGCGTGCTCGCTCATCGTGGCCGCGAGACGCAGGCGCGCGGGATCGTGCTGAAGCCGTCGCTCAAGTCCGCCGAAGTGATCGTCGACGCCTCCCTTCTCTTCAGCCTGCTGAATTCGATGTTCGACTGGTCGCTCGCAAACGCGCACTCCCAGATCGAGCTCGCGATCGACATCAAGCAGTGGCCCGCCCACGCTAGGCTGCGCTGCCGCTTCGCGAACCGGCCGGCCGACACGCTGGACTCCGCGGCGCCCCACGGGCTGGATTCGCTTTCTTGGCGTCTGCTGGAACAGACGGCCTGGACGATGGGCCTTGTTGTCGAGCGCAACGACGACGGCGGAGTCACCACGCTGCTGATCGAGTTCCCGCGTACCGTCAGCAGCGAGATCGAAGGCGTGAGTGCGCTCGAGATCAACGACGGCTTCGCGCCGTCCAGCAATTCGCAGCCGCTGGCCGGCAGCCACGTGCTGGTGGTTGCATCGCGTCGGGAGATGCGCCTGCAGATCCGGGATGCGCTGCGCAACATGAGCCTGATCGTCGACTTCGTCAATTCGGTCGACGAGGCAGTCAGCTTCTGCCGTGACGGCCTGCCGCACGCGATCATCATCGAGTCGATTCAGAGCGGCGAGCGGTTCGCCGCGTTCCGCGAAGACATCACCGACGAAGTGCCCGGCTTCGTGTTCATCGAGATCATCGAGGAAGGCTCGGCCTTCCAGATGTCGGGCTTCGACGGGCCCGGCATGGCGCGGGTGGGCCGCGATGTGATCGCCAGCTCGCTGCCCTCGGCGCTGATCTTCGAGCTCTCGAAGACCCTGTAGGCCGAGAGCTACTTCAGCGATCCGAACACCTTTTTCAGGATCGCGCTCCCGGTCCCGACCGGGTCCTGGCGAATCTTTCGTTCTTCCTCGCCGATCATCAGGTACAGCCCGTCGAGCGTCTTGCCGGTAACGTACTGCTGGATATTGGCGTCGTCCTTGTTCAGCAGGCCGAGCCCAGCCGCCTTGCCCGCCACCGAGTTGTACTTGTCGGCAAGCTTTACCTTCTCGGTCGCCTTGGTCACGATCGGCAGGAACGTGACGCCCAGCGGCCCGCGCGTCTTGCCTGAGAAGAACTGGGTCACCGAGTTGTCGCCGCCGGTGATGATCTGACGGGCGTCCTCGACGCTCATCGCTTTCACTGCGCTCACGAGCAGCGCCTTGCCCTGCGGCACGGCCGCCTCGGCGGCCCGGTTCATCGCCGTCACGAGCTCGTCGACCTTCTTCTGCTGGCCGATCGCTTTGAGCAGCTTGGCAGCGTCGTTCAAGAAACCGGGCAGCGGAATGCGAACTTTCGGGTTGTCGAGGAATCCACCACTGCGCCCGAGCAATCCAACGGCCGACACCACGCCGCGTTCCAGCGCCGCCCGCACACCCAGGGCGGCGTCGCCCTCCGACAAGCCGGCCGCCCGGGCGGCCTCGGGACCGACGATGGCCCAGGTGGCCGCTGCGGAAACGATGCCTGACGTAAACTTTCGACGCTGCATGAAGGATCTCCAGTGAAAACAGCCCGCTACGCCGTCGCCGCCATTGTCACCCTCGCCGTCGGCGTGGGCGGTTACCTTGCGTTCCAGAGCGTGGGCGCAAAGGAGATGGTGCCGAGCGTGGGCTACACCCTACTCGACGGCAAGCAGTCGACCACCGACCAGCAGCGCGGCAAGGTCCTGCTGGTGAACTTCTGGGCGACAAGCTGCACGACCTGCGTCCACGAGATGCCGCAGATCGTCGCAACGCACGAAAAGTTCAAAGGGCGCGGGTTCGACACGCTCGCTGTCGCGATGAGCTACGACCCGCCCGCCTACGTGATCAACTTCGCCGAGACGCGCAAGCTGCCGTTCGGTGTCGCCATCGACAACACCGGCTCGATCGCGAAGAGCTTCGGCCAGGTGCAGCTGACACCCACCAGCGTGCTGATCAACAAGCGCGGCGAGATCGTCAAGCGCTATGTCGGCGAACCCGACTTCGTGGCGCTGCACCAGCTGGTCGAGAAGCTGCTCGCCGAGAGCTGAGGCGACTCGCCCGCCTCACCAATACCACCAGACGAACCAGATCACGAGCGCGATCAGCACTGCGCGGACCGGGTTCGTGCCGCCGCTGAAGAGCGAGGTCCAGTCGCGCTCGTCACCTACCGACCACTCGGTGCTGCCGCGCGTCTGGCGCGCCTCTGCCTCCATCTTCGCGGCCCACTCGCGACGCCGCGGCAAATCGGCATCGAGCATTTCGAGCCGGCGCTTGACCACGTGCGGCGCCGGCTGCGCCGCGTGCGCGCTCAGCGCCGGCGCCAAGGCCTGGACGCTCGCGTGCGCGTCGGCCAGGCGACTGATCGCGAGCGTTGCGCGGCATTGCGCGCACTGCAGCGCCTCGTCCTTGGGAAGCGCAGCGCCGCACGCCGCGCATTGCATCGCCGCCTGACGCGCCGGCACGGAGTGCACGGGCTGGGCGTCGATCGCCCCTTCCGGGTCGAGCGCGCGAGCGAGGCGGGCGACGTCGAGCAGGCTGGGCACCGAGAGGCAATGTGAACACTGCTCGTCGTCGCGCCCGAGCGCGGCGCCGCAGTTCACGCAGTCGATATGGCCTCGCGCGTCGACCAGCTTCGTACGGTCAACGCGCGACATCGGCCGCAACAGGCCCTTCTCCTGCAGGAACTGGGCGAAGGTCTGGTATGCCCCGTGCCCCTTCGCGCATTCGAGCTGCATCGAACGGCCCCAACGCGACTGGTTGTGCACGGTCTTCAGCGTGCTGCTGCAGCGTGCGCAGGCCGCGCCGGTGCGCAGGACCTCATGCGGCAAGGTCTGCGCTGCCGCCATCTGGCCGATCAGCTCGAGCAGCGCAGGCCCGTTCAGGCGCGCCGTCTCGGTCTGGTCGAACCAGACGAGGTGGCAGGCACGGCACAGATCGAGCTCGACGCTGCGCCCGTAGTGGCCCGGGAGCGCCAGCGACTGCATCGGCTGGCGGCAGTTGCCGCAATGCAGTGCGACGGTGCCGGCCATGCAGCGCCGTCAGGCAGCTTCGCCCGGCGACGCAGCGAACGCCGCTTCGGCCTGCTTGTCAGCGTGATAGCTCGAACGCACCATGGCGCCGACCGCAGCGTGCGTGAACCCCATCTTGTAAGCCTCGGCCTCGAACATCTTGAAGGTGTCGGGGTGCACGTAGCGACGCACCGGCAGGTGATGGCCACTCGGGGCGAGGTACTGGCCGATCGTCAGCATGTCGATGCCGTGCTCGCGCATGTCCCGCATCACCTGCAGGATCTCCTCATCCGTCTCGCCCAGGCCGACCATCACGCCGCTCTTGGTCGGCACGTTCGGCGCGAACTCCTTGAAGCGCTTGAGCAGGTTCAGCGAGTACGCGTAGTCAGAGCCGGGCCGCGCCTCCTTGTACAGGCGCGGCGCGGTCTCGAGATTGTGGTTCATCACGTCGGGCGGGGCGGCCTTCAGTATCTCTAGCGCGCGGTCCATGCGACCACGGAAATCCGGGGTCAGGATCTCGATCTGGGTCTGCGGCGAGAGCTCGCGCACCTTGCGGATGCACTCCACGAAGTGCCCTGCGCCGCCATCGCGCAGATCGTCGCGATCCACGCTCGTGATCACGACGTAGCGCAGCTTCAGCGCGGCGATGGTCTTGGCGAGGTTGAGTGGCTCGTCGACATCGAGCGGGTCGGGTCGGCCGTGGCCGACATCGCAAAACGGGCAGCGACGCGTGCACTTGTCGCCCATGATCATGAAGGTCGCCGTGCCCTTGCCGAAGCACTCGCCGATGTTCGGGCACGACGCTTCCTCGCACACCGTGTGCAGCTTGTGCTCGCGCAGGATCTGCTTGATCTCGTAGAAGCGAGTCGTCGGCGACCCGGCCTTGACGCGGATCCAGTCGGGCTTCTTCAGCACCTCGGCCGGCACGATCTTGATCGGGATGCGCGCGGTCTTGGCCTGCGACTTCTGCTTGAGGGTCGGGTCGTAGCTCGCAGCCGGCTCGGCGTCGCGGGTCACAGGTGTGGTCGTCATCGGGGAATCCGTTTCACGGGCTCAGGTTTCCAGGGCTCAGCACAGCTGCGCGGCGAGCTTGCGGCCGAGCACTTCGGCCACCTCGTCCCATCGAGCCACGACGCCGATTGTAGAAAGGTCCACCGTTTGCAGCCCGGCGTAGCCACAAGGGTTGATGCCGGCGAAGGGTTGCAGGTCCATCGCAACGTTCAGCGCCACGCCGTGATAAGTGCAGTGACGGCTGACCTTGATGCCCAGCGCTGCGATCTTCCCGAGGCCCTCGAACGGGTCGCTGCGCGGCCCCGTCAGCGCGGCATGCCCGAACGGGTCGGCCAGGCGCACGTAGATCCCGGGTGCCCCGGCCACGCGATGACCGGTGACGCCGAAGCGCTCGAGCGTGTTCAGCAACGCCTGCTCGATCCGGTAGACGTACTCCTTGACGTAGATGCCCAGGCGCCTCAGGTCGATCAGCGGGTACGCAACCACCTGCCCTGGCCCGTGATACGTGACCTGCCCGCCGCGGTTGCTCGCAATGACCGGGATGCCATGCGCATCGAGCACGTGCTCGGCCTTGCCGGCCAGGCCCTGCGTGTAGACCGGCGGGTGCTCGCAGAGCCAGATTTCGTCGGCTGTCTGCGCGTTGCGCGCTTCGGTGAACGCCCGCATGGCCTCGAACGCGGCCGCGTAGTCGACCTGACCGAGCGTCTTCAGCACCGGGCCGGGCGACACGATGCGCCTACAGCACGACCTTGACCAACGGATGCGTCGACAGCGTCCGGTACAGCTCGTCGAGCTGCTCGCGGCTGGTGGCCGTGATCGTCACTGTCACCCCGAGGTACTTGCCGCCGGAGCTCGGGCGCATCTCGACGGTTGCGGCATCGAAGCCGGGGTCGAAGCGGCGTGCGATCTCGGTCACGGCGTGCACGAAACCATCGACGTTCGCACCCATCACCTTGACCGGGAAGCGCGAGGGGTATTCGATCAGCGACTGGTCGGGCGGAATGTCTTGCATCAACGAAGTGTCCATCGTGCCGATATGGGGGCCGATCGCCTGCGCGCAACCTCAGATGGACTGGGTCGCCTTCGCGCGTTGATAGGCCTCGTACAGCCGCGCATAGACCGGGCCCGGCTTGCCGCGCAGCGCGCCATGGCCCACCGGGTCGCCGTCGAGCGTGGTCACCGGCAAGACCTCCTTGGTCGCCGAGCTGAGCAGCAGTTCGTCGGCCGACATCACGTCGGCCTCGGCGATCGGACGCAGGTTGTAGGCGATGCCCACTTCCTCGCACAGCTCGCGGATGAGCTCGTAGCGGATGCCTTCGAGCACGTGCTCGCTCTTCGGTGCTCCGAGCACCGCACCCTCGTGCACGACCCAGACGTTGCTGGCCGCCGCTTCCGTCAGGAACCCGTTGCGGAACATGATGGTCTCGGTCGCGTCCTTGTCGGCCGACATCTGCCGCGCGAGCACGTTGCCGAGAAGCGAGGTGCTCTTGATGTCGCCGCGCTCCCAGCGGAAATCGCGTGCACTGATGCAGGCCACGCCATGGTGGCGCTGCTCGGCGCTGGCCGGCTTCATGGGGCTGCACATCATGAAGACAGTCGGCTGCACGTCCGTCGGCATCACGTGGTCGCGCACAGCGACGCCGCGCGTCACCTGGATATACACAAGCTGATCGGGCGCACCGGTCTTCTCGATCAGCGCCGCCACCAGCTTGCGGGCGCGTTCGATCCACTGCTCGCGCGTGTGCGGGTTCTCGATGCGCAGCTTGCCCAGGCTGCGGTTCAGGCGCGCCAGGTGTTCGTCGAAGCGGAACAGCTTGCCGCCGTAGGCCGGCACGACCTCGTAGATGCCATCACCGAAGATGAACCCGCGATCGAGCACGGACACCTTGGCGTCGCGCAGCGAGCTGTACTCGCCGTTCAGGTAACACAACGTGTCGGGAATCGTCTGCATGGAGTACTCCAGGGGATCGGTCAGCTTACTTGATCCACAGGCGCAGCGCGTCCCACGCGCGCCCGAGGATTCCGGCTTGCTCGACCGGCTCGAGCACGACCAGCGGAACATCGACGACCGGCGTACCGGCCGACGTGCTGACCTTGATCGTCCCGACCCGCTGCCCCTTGCCAAGCGGCGCCACGAGAGGATCGGTGCGCTCGATCTTGGTCTGCAGCTTGCCGCCTTCGCCCTTGGGTACCGTCACGAACAACCCGCCGGCGGCGCCCAGCTTGGCCTGCTTCGCCGTGCCCTTCCAGACTTCGGGCGTGACGATGGGTTTTGTGTCGTCGAACAGGCGCATCGTGTCGAACGCGGCGAATCCCCAGTTGAGCAGCTTCTGGCTTTCGTTCGCACGCGCATCCATCGAGGTGGTGTTCAGCACCACCGTCAGCAGGCGGCGCTTGCCCGGGCCCGTGCCACTCGCGCCCAGGTTCGGAAACTCGCGCTGCGCGGTCGCGATCAGGCAGTAGCCCGCCGCTTCGGTGAAGCCGGTCTTCAGCCCGTCGACCGAAGGGTCGCGCCACAACAGCAAGTTGCGGTTGGGCTGCTTGATGTTGTTGTACGTGTAGTCCTTGATCGAGTAGTAGCGGAAGAACTCCGGATAGTCGCGGATGATGTGCGTCGCGATCACGGCGAGGTCGCGCGCGGTGCTCTTGTGGCCGGCTTCGGTCAGGCCGGTGACGTTCTTGAACGTCGTGTTCTTCAGTCCGAACGCCGCCGCCTGCCGATTCATCATCGCGACGAACTGGTCGAGCGTGCCGCCCACCGCCTCGGCAAGTGCCACGGCCGCGTCATTGCCCGACTGGACGATCTCACCCTTGAGCAGTTCCTCCACGGTCGGCGTCATCGTCGTGTCGATGAACATGAGCGAGCCACCGGCCTTGCGCTCGTCCCACGCGCGTTTGGAGACCGGCAGTTTCTGGTCGAGCGCGATCTTCTTGTCGTGGATCGCCGTGAAGACCACGTACAGGCTCATCAGCTTCGTCAGCGACGCGGGGTCGGCCAACGTGTCGGCCTCGCGCTCGGCAAGCGTCTGGTTGCTGGTCAGGTCGACCACGAGAAAGCTCTTGGCCGCCACTTCGGGCGGCTGCGGCGCCTGTGCGAACGCGCTCGAGCAAGTTGCCGCGGCAACGACCAAGGCGCCACCGACGGCGCGGATGAACAGTGAGAGCAGGCGATTCATTGATTCCACGGAGAATCCACAGAGAGGGATGACGCGGTGCGCGTACCGGCCACCGCAGAGAGTTCGAAGCGAGCGGTCAGAGCGCGGCGCGGCCCAGCAGTTCCCGCACGATCACGGTTTTGAGCAGCGAAAGCTGCCCATGAAAGAAATGCCCGACACCGGGCAGCACGATCACCGGCAGCGATTGTGGCCGGGCCCACGCGAGCGTAGCCGAGAGCGGCACGACCTCGTCGACCTCGCCGTGCACGACGATGGTCTCGGGCGGCACGGTCGCCATCGCCTGTTTCTCGGTCGACGGGCCGACCAGCACGAGCTGCGCCGCCTTCGCGCCGTCGGGCAGGCGCTGGGCAGCCTGCGACGCGACGTATCCGCCGAACGAGAACCCGGCGAGCAGCAGCGGCGCCGAGGCATCGCGCTGCGCGTCGATGACCGCCAACGCGTCGTCGATCTCGCCGACGCCGTCGTCCCAGCCGCCTTGCGAAGCGCCGATGCCGCGAAAGTTGAAGCGCACACTGCGCCAGCCGAGCTGCATCACCGAACGCGTCAGGGTCTGCACGACCTTGTTGTCCATCGTGCCGCCGTGTTGCGGATGCGGATGGCAGATCACTGCGGTGCCGATCGGCGGCACGCTCGGCAGATCGATGGCGCACTCGATCTGTCCGGCGGGGCCCGGAACCAGCAGGCGTTGCGTGTTCGCGTTCATCGTGCTCGTGCTCGTGCTCGTCGTGCTCGCGCGAAGCTCAGCGCCCGACCGTCGGCGACAGGAGCAGCCGCTCGACGACACGCCCGTTCTTCAGATGCGAATCGACGATCTCGTCGATGTCGTGCTGATCGACATACGTGTACCAGACGGCTTCGGGGTAGACCACTGCGACGGGCCCGCCCGCGCAGCGATCGAGACAGCCCGCCTTGTTGACACGAACGCCGCCGGGACCGGCGAGCTTCTCACCCTTCACACGCGACTTGCAGTGATCGAATCCAGCCTGTGCGCCATGCTGCGCGCAGGCGTTTTCTCCCTCGCGCTGATTCAGGCAGAAGAAGATGTGGCGCTCGTAGTAACTCATCGCTCGATTGTAGGAGCCTCGTCGCGGGCCTCGTCGGCGCGCCGCCCGCTGCCCGAGCGTCGCTCTTCGCTGCCGAGCCGCGGCTCCGCGTCACGCGCACCGAGGCGGGCCAGCAGGTAGAGGATCGCCGCATACGGCCAGCACCAGCCCACCCAGCGCGCAGCGCCGTGAAAGCGGATGAAGCGGCCCTGCTCCCAGGCTTGCAGACGATCGGCGAAGTACGGATCGGACGGTGCCTGAGCCACCAGCGTGACGAGCGCCGTCAGCGCGATCAGCCCGAGGCCCGCAGCGGCTCGGCGCGGCACCACGCTGCACAGCATCGCAAGCACGGCCGCTGCGATCATCGCCACCAGCACTCGCGGCGTGTTCCAGGCAAGCGCGTGCTCCGGGCCGAAGTTCAGCGCGGTCGACAAGGTCGTCGCCGCGCTGGCGAGCGCCGCCGCGCCCAACACCAGGACGATCCGGCGCCAGCCCGCACGCGACACCGTGAATGCCACCAGACACGGCGCGAGCAGCCCGAGCGCGACCAACGCGAACTCGCCGGCCGGCGCGAGCGCTACGCGCTGCGCCGCCGCGTCTCCCCATGCTTCGAACCACTGAGCGAACCACTCGTCGACCTGGGTTCCCTCGACCAGGCTCGCCACCGCGCTCAGCAGCTGGCCGAGCACCTGTCCCATCCCGAGCGGCACCGGCAGCGGGAACAGCAGCCCGATGGGCCAGAGCAGCAGCAGCGCCAGCCCTCCGGCGCTGCGCCCGATGAACCAGCGATCGCGCGCCGTCTGCCAGCGCTCGACGCCACCGCGGCGATGGATCAGCCAGGCCAGCGCCACGCCGATCAGCGTGCCGAGCGCGTTGAGCGCGAGGTCGAGGTTGGACGCCACCCGCTGAGGCAGGAAGTTCTGGGTGAACTCCATACCGAACGAAAGCGCCGTGCCGCCGCCGACTGCCATCGCCAGGGCCGCCCCGGCCGGCATGCCCGAGCGAACCATCGCACCGAACAACAGGGCCCCGAGCGGCAAGTAGCCGAGCAGGTTGGAGACGAGATCGAACCCTGTCCACCAGTGCGGCCACGGCGCCACCAGGAATGCCAGCAGCGGCACGCCGGGCACTCGCCAGCCGCTGAACGGGTACAGGCTTGCGTAGACGATCAGCGCCGCATACAGCAGCGCAAGCGGCGAAGCGGAACTGCGGTGGCGGACCATCCGTCAGCAGCCGTGCAGTCGTCAGAACGGCTTCACGACGACGAGCACGACAATGGCGGCGAACAACAGCACCGCCGACTCGTTGAAGACACGGAACCAGCGCTCGCTGCGCTGGTTCGCGAACTGCTCGAACTTGCGCAGCAGCGAGCGGCAGGCATGGTGATATCCGATCGCCAGCACCACCAGCAGCAGCTTCGCGTGCAGCCAGTAGTTGCCCGGACCGCGCCCGACGCCGTAGCCCAGCCACAGCAGCAAGCCGAGCGCGATCGCCACGATCATGAGCAGACTGCTGAAGCGATACAGCTTGCGCGCCATCAGCAGCAGCCGCTCGCGCTCGGCGTGGCTGTCCGCCGGCACCGACGCCAGGTTCACGAACAGGCGGGGGAGATAGAACAAGCCGGCAAACCAGCTCGCGACGAAGACGATGTGGAACGCTTTGATCCAGAGCATCGCCGGATTATGAGAGGACAACGCTGCGGGCCGAGCGCCGGGCCGCTCCCAAGCCTGTCCTGAGCTTGTCGAAGGGGCTCCATGACCCAAAGAAAAGCCCCGGCCATCAGACCGGGGCTTGAAATGCCTCATCGCTGTCATCACGGTAAGGCACCTGCTCAGGGAGGAAAAGCAGGGAACGACAGCCTTGCGGCTATCATTCGCCGGCTACTTTAGCAGAGA
>Ga0075366_10000583_pt1 | contig 17127 bp, 18 predicted proteins | sample EndMethybrTD3031_FD_72351 | JGI IMG/M metagenome (GOLD analysis project Ga0075366, IMG submission 72351) | Populus endosphere microbial communities from Tennessee, USA - Endosphere MetaG P. TD hybrid TD303-1 | ecosystem: Host-associated > Plants > Roots > Endosphere | place: USA: Tennessee...
GCGAGGAAGTTCACCAGCGGGCCTGTCACCGGCGCCTGCGTCATCGGCTTCCTGCCCGGCCGGCCATCGGCACTCCCCCAACCGCTCTGTCCTTGATCCAGCGCGTACATCAACTCGCCTTGACACGCAACATGATGGTCATATTGTATGATTGCCTGATCTGCTGGGACCGGCATGCCGGCCGGGAATGGCACGGCGGGCCAAACCCGAAGCTGCGTTACGCGACGCCATGAAGCGATAGACCCTTCGACAGGAATCCAGCCGTGAGCCAGGCCGAGCACGACTTCCGCGTCGAGAAGGTCGCCGCGACGTTGCGGCACAGCGTGACCGAGAGCATCCGCAACGCGATCGCGCTCGGACGCTTCACGGGCGGCCAGCATCTCTCCGAGCGTGAACTGTGCGAGATGACGGGCGTCAGCCGCACGCTCGTGCGTGAGGCATTGCGCCAGCTCGAATCCGAGGGGCTGATCACCGTGGTGCCGCACCGCGGCCCGTTCGTCGCCAAGCTGACCGCCGGGCAAGCCGAAGGCATTTATCAGGTCCGCATCGAGCTCGAGGGGCTGGCCTGCCAGCTTTTCGCCGAGCACGCGTCCGAGGAGCAGCGCGCGGCCTTGGGCAAGGCCTTCGCCAAGCTGAAGGCGTCCTTCCGCCAGCCGGATACGCTCACCCGCCTGAACGCCAAGAACCATTTCTACGATTGCCTGATGGACGGCTCGGGCAACGAGGCGCTTGGCATCAGCCTGCGCATGCTCAATGCGCGCGTGATGCTGTTGCGCGCGACTTCGCTGCGCGCCCCCGGCCGGTCGTCGCAAAGCCTCGCCGAACTTGCCGATCTGATGGATGCGCTGATGGCGCGCGATGCGAAGCGCGCCCGCAAGGCCGCGGCCAATCACGTCCACAACGCCGCGCAGGCCGCAATCGCCCTGCTGAAAAGAGAAGAGGAACGCGCCGGATGACAATTGCCACGATGGCGAGGCGCTCGCTCGCCGCCTGCGTGTTCGCTGCGCTTGCTGCGCTTGCTGCGTTGCCTGCGTCCGCGCAGGATTTTCCAAACCGCGTCATCACAATGGTCGTACCGTTCGCCGCGGGTGGCCCGGGCGACACCATCGCGCGCATCGTCGGCGGCGCGATGAGCCAGACGCTCGGCCAGCAGATCATCGTGGAGAACACGCTCGGGGCCGGCGGCACCATCGGGACACATCGCGTCGCCAAGGCGTCACCGGACGGTTACACGATCCTGCTGATGCATGTCGGTCAGGCGACAAGCGTCAGCCTCTACAAGAAGCTTCCATACGACCCGGTGAACGATTTCGAGAAGATCGGCATCGTCACCGACGTTCCGATGATCATCGTGGCGCGGCCCGACTACCCTCCGAAGGACCTCAAGGGCCTGATTGCCTACATCAAGGAGCGCGGCGACAAGGCGCTATACGCGCATTCCGGCGTCGGCTCGGCGGCGCATCTGTGTGGGCTCGTGTTTCAGAGCGCGACCGGAGCCACGCCGACCTTCGTGCCCTACAAGGGCGGCGGCCCGGCGATCAACGACGTCATGGGCGGCCATATCGATTTCTACTGCGACCCTGCGACAGGCCCGACGCCGCTGATCCAGGCCGGCAAGCTCAAGTCGTATGCGGTGACGACGAAGACGCGGCTCAAGACATTGCCGGACTTGCCGACCGCCGCCGAAGCCGGTGAGCCGAAGATCGAGGTATCCACTTGGTATGGCCTGTACGCGCCGCGCGGCACGCCGAAGCCGGCGGTCGACAAGCTCGCCAGTGCACTGCAAGTCGCCTTGAAGGATCCCAGTGTGGTCGCGCGCTTTGGCGAGCTCAGCATGGAGCCTGCCACTCAGCAGCAGGCGACTCCGGCCGCCCTCGATGCCCTGCTCACGGCCGAAGTCGTCAAGTGGGCCGCGATCATCAAGGCCGCGGGCTTGCAGCCCGAATAACGAGGCCGCGGCGCCGACGACCTGTCACCGCATCGGCATTCAGCCAGAAATGACCTGCAGCAGCTTTCTGGCTCCCGCATCAATGGTGCCGTCGTTCTCGATCACGAGGTCAGGTGCGAGCTCGGCGCCGACACTTCGCTGCAACCGATCCTGCACAGCGCCATCGCTTGCGCGCCCACGCGCAGCGAGCCGCTCGGCCAGCACCGGCGCCGGAGCCGTCACCAGCACGACCGCAACCTGCACGTAGCGCTCGCGCGCCTGAGGCACGATAGCGCGCGACACGTTGCACACGATCGTACGCCCAGCCCGGATGTCCGTATCGATCGACAGCGGGATCGCGTATCTCAACCCGTGCGCCGGCCACCACAGCGCAAACGCGCCATTGGCTATCCCGCGGTCGAATGCCTCGTCCGACACCGTGTCGTGATCCTCCGCGACGGACGTGGGCCGCGTGACGATGCGGCGCGGAAACACCACGCTGGAATCGCGCGCGCAGGCGTCGCGCGCCGCGGCCATCAGCGTGTCTTTGCCAGCTCCGCTCGGCCCGACGACCATCACGAGGCGTCCCGGCCCGATCCGCACACGGGTCGATTCAGTGCCCGTCATGCGAGTGATCCAGGAGACGTGGCGGGGCGACAGGACATCGAGCAGGCCAGCGTTCAGGGGTCGACGATCGCAATCTTGCCCGAATGCGAGCCGTCGCGCACGAGGTTTGGCGCGCCCGGCATACTCCTGTCAGCTTAGCGCTGGACGGGTTTGCCGCCGGTTTCGACGCGCCGCGCGAGCGGGAAGAGCTGCCAGCCGAAGCGGTCGGCGATCACGCCCCACAGTCCTTTCGGCGCGACCAGCATGACGGCGATCGCGCAGGCGCCAAGCATGAGAAGATAGAGACTGCCGAGGTCGGCGAGGAACTGACGCAGCACGAAGAACACGATCGTACCGATGATCGGCCCCTCGACGCGGCCGACGCCGCCGATCACCACGATGAAGATCACGAAGGCGGTCCAGTCGTTGACGCTGAACGCGGTCTCGGGAGAAACGCGCAGCTTCTGGAGGAAGATGAGTGCGCCGACCACCGCCGTGCCGAGCGCGACCGCGACGTAGACCGCATACTTGATGCGCGCGACATTGACGCCGTTGGAGCGGGCCGCGGTTTCGTTGTCGCGAATCGCCGTCAGCGCAAGGCCATAACGCGAGCGCAGCAGAAGCACGATCGACGCGAGGACCGCGACGATCAGCGCAAGCGCGAGCCAGTAGATCGTGAACTCGCGCAGGGCGCGCGTGGGCGCAATCGACGTGACGATGCCGATCGGCAGGCTGATGCCCGAGCCGCCGCCCAATTCCGAGACCTGCGAAGCGAGCAGGCGGAACACTTCGGCCATCACCCAGGTGCCGATGGCGAAGTAATGTCCGCGCAATCGGAACATCAGCGCGGCGGCGGGGATCGCCACGATGGCGGCGATCACACCGGCAAGCGGGATCGCAACGAGCGGCGGCACACCTGCGATCATCGTCAGCGCGAACAACAGGTATGCACCAAGCCCGACATAGGCTTGCTGGCCGACCGAAACGAGCCCGGCGTATCCGGCGAGCAGGTTCCACAGGCTCGCGAGCGCCATGTAGGCGTAGATCTCAGCGAGCAGTCGCAGATGCTGGCGGTCGCCCCACCATGGTGCCCCCGCGAGAATGACGATCAGGCCCGCAAACAGTGCAAGGCCGACGCGGCTTGAGGGAGTCGCGTGCGCAACGCGGAACGCGCTCGTGCCTGGGGCGCTCATCCCTGCACCTTCGGGAACAGGCCTTCGGGGCGGATCGCGAGCACGATCAGGAACACGATGTGCCCGGCGAGCAGTTGCCAGCCCGGATCGATCTGCGCGCCGATCGCCTGCGCGACGCCGAGGATGATGCCGCCGGCCAGCATCCCCCACATGCTGCCGAGCCCGCCCATGATCACCGCTTCAAAGCCGAAGATCAGCCGCGCCGGACCGATCGAGGGATCGAAGTTCGCCCGCACCGCCAGGAACACGCCCGCGATCGCCACGACGGCGAGCGACAGCGCCATTGCGAGGCCAAACACATGGCGGTTATCGATCCCGACCAGCCGCGCGACCTCCGGATCGTCGGAGGTGGCGCGGAACGCGCGGCCGAACGCCGTTCGGTAGAACAGCGCTTGCAATCCCGCGATCACCGCCACCGCCACGGCAAACTGAATGAGCGGCAGCGTTCCGACCGCAAGTCCGCCGAACAGATGGATGCTGTTGGTCTCGATCGCCCCGGCCTGGAGCTTGCGGCTGTCGGCGGTGAACAGTTCCAACAATCCGTTCTGGATGATCACCGACAACCCGAACGTCACCAGCAGCGGCGGCAGCAGATCCGGTCCGAGCGTGCGGTTGAGCACCAGCCGCTGCAGCGCGTAGCCGAACGCCGCCATCAGCGGCACCACCACGATCAGCGAGACCAGCGGATTGACATTCAGCGTCTGCGTCGCCACCAGCGCGACGTAAGACGCCAGCACGATCAGGTCGCCGTGCGCGATGTTGACCAGCCGCATCACGCCGAAGATCAGCGCGAGCCCGGTTGCGAACATGGCGTACAGCCCGCCGACCAGTACGCCCTGCAGGATGATGTTGAGCCACTCCATCGTCACACACCGAAATACGCGGCTGAAATGGCCTCACGCGTCAGCGTTGCCGCCTCACCCGAAAGCGCCACGCGCCCTTCCTGCAGGCAATAGACGCGGCGCGCGGCCGCGAGCGCCTGCACGATGTCCTGCTCGACGATGATCAGCGACGTCCCCTCGCCCGACACCATCGGCAGGCGCGCATAGATGTCGCGCACGACGATTGGCGCCAGGCCGAGGCTAATCTCGTCGCACAGGAGCAACAGCGGATTCGACATCAGCGCGCGGCCGATCGCGACCATCTGTTGCTGCCCACCCGAGAGCGACTGGCTCGGCGCGGCTTTGCGCTCCGCCAGCACCGGAAATAGCGTGTAGACGCGCGCGAGATTCCACGGCCCCGGCCGCCCGAGCTGCCCGCCGATGAGCAAATTCTCTTCCACCGACAGTGAGGGAAACAGCCGCCGTCCCTCAGGCACCAGCGCGATGCCGCGCCGCACAACCGCATGCGCCGCCATTCCGCCGATCGCTTCATTGTGGAACGCGATGGTGCCCGCGCGCGGCGCGATCAGCCCCGCAATCGACTTCAGCAGCGTGCTCTTGCCGGCCCCATTCGCGCCGATCACCGCCACAACCTCACCGGCCGCGACATTCAACGAGACGCCGAACAGCGCCTGGAAGTCGCCATAGAACGCATCGATCCCGGTGACGGAAAGCTCAGCCATGCGCCGGCATCCCGAGATAGATTTCGCGCACCGCCGGATTGTCGATCACACTGCGCGGTTCGCCTTGCGCGATGAAGCGTCCACCATGCAGCACCACCAGCCGGTCGACGACCGCGAGGAGCGCGTGCACAATGTGCTCGATCCAGATGATCGAGAGCCCGCCCGCGCGCAGATCCTTCACCAGCGCCACGAGTGCGGCGCATTCGTGCTCGGTCAGCCCGCCCGCGACCTCGTCGAGCAGCAGCACGCGCGGCCGCGTCGCGAGCGCGCGCGCCAGTTCCAGTCTCTTTCTGTCGAGCAGCGTCAGCGCGCCCGCCTGCCGGTTCGCCTTCTCGGCGAGCCCGCAACGTTCGAGGATCGCAAAACAGTCGGCATAAACATCGCGTTCCGCGCGGCCGCTGCCGAACGCCGCCGCCACCACGACGTTCTCGAACACGCTCATGCCGCCGAAGGGCTGCGGAATCTGGAACGAACGCGCGAGCCCGAGATGGCAACGCCGCTCAGGCGGCAGGCGCGTGATATCCGCGCTATCGAGCAGCACGCGACCCGCGTCAGGCTTCACGGTGCCGGTCGCGATGCCGAACAGCGTGGTCTTGCCCGCGCCATTCGGCCCGAGCACACCGAGCGCTTCGCCCTCGTTGAGCGACAGATCAAGGTCGGACGCGATGACGATCGCGCCGAAGCGTTTGGAGATGCGTTCGAGTGAGAGGATGGGGGCCATGGACTCTCCGGGTGGCACGGCCTGCTCCCTCTCCCCGTTTACGGGGAGAGGGCTGGGGTGAGGGGCTGCTTGGGATGGCGCGGACAATCGCGACGCCCCCTCACCCGCTCGCTGCGCTCGCGACCTCTCCCCGCAAGCGGGGAGAGGTGAAGATCAACTCAACGCCTCCAGCTTCCCGCCGACCGGAATATCCGGCGCGGTCTTGTTCGTCGTGATGACGAGTTCGAACTTGTCGCCTTTGCGCTGCCACTGGCCCGCGACGAGCGGCGTCTTGGTGACGTTCTTCACCGGCTGCCCAGCCCACTTCACCGGGCCGACCATCGACTTGTAGTCCGTCGACACGATCGCATCGAGGATCGCCTTCGGCTCCAGCGCCTTCGCGCGCTTGAGCACGTCGATCGCCACCTCGAACAGCGCATGCTGGAAGCCGACCGGCTGCGTCCACGGCCGTTTGGTCGCCGCCACATAGGCGGCCGTCAGTTCGGCGGCGCTCTGTCCGGTGAGGCCGGACTTGTAGGGATGGTTTGGCGTCCACCAGATTTCGCTGGTGAGCCCGTTACCGCGCGCGCCCAGCGAGTCGATCACCGAGGGAAACAGCAGCGCCTTGCCGATCGTCACGATCTTCGGCCGGAAGCCCTGCTGCGCGCACTGGGACCAGAACGTCGCGAAGTCCGGCGGGATCATGTTGCCGGTCACGATCTCGCAGCCGGCATTCTTGTAGGCCGTGATCTGCGCCGTGAAGTCGTTGTTCATCACCTGATAGCGGCCGGGATCGATCAGCTTGTAGCCGGCCTTCGCGAGTGCCGGCGGCAGGCCCCGCTGCGGATCGCCCCACGCATTGCCGTCCGCGTCGTTCGGGAACACGCCACCCACGACCTTGTTGGTCGGCATCTGATCCCACAGCGCCAGGAAGGCACCGATCACGTCCTCAAGGCCCCAGAAGAAGTGATAGGTCCAGGTGAAGCCCTTCGCCGGGTCGCCCTTGCGGCCGAAGAAGTAGGGCTGCCACGGGCAGTTCGTCGTGATGCACGGCACCTCGTTGACCTCGGCCTGATCGGCAACCGGGTTGGTGGTGTCCGGCGTCGCCGACGCGAGGATGAGATCGACCTTGTCGCCGAGGATGAGTTCGGACGCGACTTCCGACGCACGGCTCGCGTTCGACTGGCTGTCCTTCGAGATGATCTGCACCGGATGGGTCTTGCCACCAACGCTGATGCCGCTGCCGATGAGGCCGCGCACCTGATCGAGAATGAAGGTGTCGGCTTCGCCGAAGCCCGCGAGCGGGCCGGTCTTTGGGCTCACGTGGCCGATCTTGATGACGCGGTTCTGCGCCGTCGCGGGCGCCGCATACAGCACGGGTGCGGCGGCCGCCGCCACGCCACCCTTGACCACGGAGCGGCGTGTCCAGTCTTTCGCCCTTTCACTCATCGCATCCTCCCTTGGTTTCGACGTTCAGGCGTCTTGTGCGAGCGCCTTCTTGAGATGATTGAGCACCGCGTGCCGCAGTGCCGTTTGTTGCTCCGCCGTCCATGTGCGGAAACCTTCGCCGGATTTCATTCCGAGCTTTTTGTCGGTCACGAGCTTTTCGAGATAGGGCGAGGGACCGGGCCGGCTTTCGATCGCCGGCAGCACGGTCTCATGGATAGCGAGCGTCAGGTCCGTGCCGACGAGGTCGGCATTTTCCAGCGGCCCCAGCACGGCCAAGCGGCGGCCGAAGCTCGCCTTGATGACGGTGTCGACGGTCTCGGCGTCGCAGACGCCGTGCTCGACCAGCGCAATGGCTTCGCGCCACAGCGCATGTTGCAGTCGGTTCCCGACGAAGCCCGGCACGTCCTTCTTCACGTGCACCGGCGTTTTGCCGACCGCCTTGTGCAACGTCATGGTGAAGTCGATCGCGGCTTGCGATGTCCACGGCGTGCCGATCACTTCGACCAGTGGCACGAGATAAGGCGGATTCCACCAGTGCGTCCCGAGCGCGCGCGAGCGATCGCGCAACCCTTCCATGATGCGTGTGATCGGAATGACGGAGGTGTTGCTGGCGAGAATCGCGTCAGGCTTTGCGGCTTTCTCGATATCGGCGAACAGCGCCTGCTTGAGTTGGAGGTTTTCCAGCGCGGCCTCGACCACAAAGTCGGCCTCGCGCACAGTGTCGGGGAGCGACGCGACCGGCGTTACACGTTCCACCGCCGACATGTCTTGCCCGAGATCGCGCAGGTTCGCGGCAATGCGCTCCTTCACGCTCGCAAGGCTCGCCTGCGCGGGGTCGTGAATCGCGACCGGATGACCGTGCAGCGCGAACACCTGCGCAATGCCGTGACCCATGAGGCCCGCGCCGATGACAGCGATACGCGCCTTGGTCATGCGTTACCCCGCCGTGTATCCGCCGTCGGCGTAGAGAATGTGCCCGGTGTAGAAATCCGAGGCCTTCGAGGCGAGGAACAGCAGCGGGCCGGCGAGATCGCTCGGCTCGCCGAGCCTGCCCTTCGGCACGCGCGCCAGGAATGCGCCGCGCACGCCCTTCGCGCGCTCGGTGTCCTCGTACATCCAGGCGGTGAGCGCGGAGCGAAACACGGTCGGCGCAATCGCATTCACGGTGATGCCGGTTTCGCCAAGCTCGCAGCCGAGCGCCTTGGTGATGCCGTCCACGGCCGACTTCGACGCGCAATAGGCGGTGTAGCCGGCCGGGTGTCCCAGCAAGCCTCGTGCGGACGACATCAGCACGATCTTGCCGCCGCCGCCCTGCGCCAGCATCTGCTTCGCCGCCGCGCGTGCCATCAGCCACGACTGCGTGACGTTCGCGTCCATCACGTCGAGAAAACGTTCGGGTGTCATGTCGCCGATCTTGGCGACGTCGTTCTTGCCCGAACCGACGACAAGAATGTCGAGGCGGCCGAACTTCGCGACCGCCGCAGCGACAAGCTTGTCACAGTTCGCTTCGTTACTCGGGCGGATCGCGACGCCTTCGACCTTGGCGCCCAGTGCCTCACACTTGGCGGCGACCTTCTTGAGTTCGTCCGCCTTGCCGGCCGCGAGCACGAGATTTGCGCCCGCGCCAGCGAGGATCTTCGAGGCCAGCGCGCCGAATGCGCCCGACGCCCCGGTCACGATCGCGGTCTTGCCCTTGATGTCGAACAGCGACAGCGGGTTTTTCAGAAAGTCGTCGGACATGCGCTTCCCCTTGCGGCGGCCTTCCCCCTCTCCCCGCTTGCGGGGAGAGGTAAAGATCACTTCGGCGGCATCGCCACGGCGACGACGATCGAACACACCTCGTTGCCACGGTTGATGATCTCGCGCGTCTCGTTCGGCTCAATCACGCAGCTATCGTTCGCCTTCAGCACCGTCTCCTTGCCGTCGACGATCACCGTGAGCTCGCCCGAGAGCACGAAGTAGACCTTCTCCGGCGGCGAGGCGTCCGGACCGGCGCCGCCACCGGGCAGGAAGTGCGAATAGCCGAACACGAGGCCTTTGGTGCCGCCGGCCTCGGCGCCGAACAACCGCAACGACGAATAGCCGCGATGGTTCGGTGCTTCGTAGGGCTTGGCATCCTTGAAGCGCTTGACGTGCATCAGAATGCTCCGCCTTTTTCGATGCGATAGGCTTGCTTCGGGTCGGTGATGGCGACGAGACGAATGATGCAGCCGTCGCCGCGATCCCAGTTCCACGGGAAGAACGCGAAGGTCACGCGCTTGCCGGTGACCTTGTCGAGGTCGCCGCCGACGTTCTCGATGCCGAGGATGCCGTTGGTGAACAGGATGCGATGCACCGGCTCCCACTCGGGGTGGTCGTCCTTCCAGTCGCGGCCGCCGGACCACTTCTTGTACTCATCGGCGAGATGCGGATGCAGCGGGCCGTTGCGATGCGGACCGATCGCGGTCGCGAGCGGGTGATCGTTCGCCTGCGTGTCGTGGCCGACGACCTTCACCTTCTTCTCGACGAACCATTCACCCGCCGACTTCACGAAGCCGGGCGACTTGCAGAAGTAATCTTCGCTATCGTCGTAGAGATGGTGCCAGCCGGTGTTGACGATCACGACGTCGCCTGGGCGCACATGCTTTCCGGCGGCCTTTTCGAGATCGTCGTAGCCGATCGGCTCCCACATCTTCTTCGGGATCGAGACCACGATGCCCGAGCCGAAAAACTGCGGCAGCGGCACCTCGTCGATGAACGGCGTGCCCTGCACGACGTGCGCGGGCGCGTCGATGTGCGTGGTGTTGTGCATCGAGGTCGTGATGCGCTGCGACAGCACGCCCGACTTCGCCATGTAGTGGATGCGCTCGATCTTGACGTCTTCGAAGTATGGCCAGTTGGGCGACTGATAGCCGAAGCGGTGGGACAGGTTGTAGAACTCCAGCCCCATGCTGTTGTTGAGGTTCTCCTCGAACGTCACGCCACGGATGGTGATCGTCACCGCGCCCTCCCTTGCTTTCCGCTTGCTTCTCGGCGCGCTTGCGGCGCGCCTAACTGTATCGATATGTGAGCCGCCTGTATCGTATTTTGGTTTTCTTTGCAACAGACCCGGTGTCGCGCTGTCCCGCCTTCGCGGGACAGGAGTGCCTCACGTCGAGTGGACGCTCGGCCAGCGAACTCGGCGCAGATCTGGAGCGCGCAGCGATGCTCGGCGCCGAGCTCACGGCGCTTTACGAGCGCCGGACGGAACGTTTGGAGCGTTAGGGCGGTGGTCGCAGGCGGCCGGATCAGGCGGCGGCCGCGGCCGACAAATGGTCTTCGAGTGCGCGCCGCGTGGCGAGCAGCCGGTCGGCGATGAAGCCCTGGTGGTCGTAGAAGCGCTGCGCCGGCACCGGCACCGAGATCGCCACGGTATTGCCGAGCATGTCGCGTAGCGCGACGCCCGCCGCGCAGATGCCGACCGTGTGCTCCTCGCGGTCGAACGCGACGCCGGCCTGCCGCACGGTGCGCAGATTTTCCGCAAGGCGGTCGAAACTGGTGAGCGTCGCGGGGGTGCGCGACTCGTAGGTGCGGCCGATCAGTTTCTCGACCTCGTCGTCGGAAAGCTGCGCCAGATAGGCCTTTCCGTTTGCCGTACAGTAGAGCGGGAAGGAATCGCCGACCGCCGAAACGGCGCGCAGGCGATGCGAGCCGATCACCTGGTCGATGAACACGAGGTGGTCGCGCTTCACCGCCGCGAGGTCCACGGTCTCGCGCAATTCGCTCGAAAGCTTGACCAGGAACGGTCGCGCGATCGACACGAAATCGGTCTGCACCGAGGTCGCGAGGCGCAGGATCGTCGGCCCGAGCCGCACGCGTCCGGTCGGCGAGGCCGCAATCAGGAACTTCTCCGCCGCCAGCGCCGCGACGATCCGTTGCACGGTCGAACGTGCGAGCCCGACGCGCTGCGCGATCTGCCCAAGGCTCAATCCGCCCGGCTGATCCTCCAGTGTCCGCAAGATCGACGCCGCCCGCGCAATCACCTGCACCTGGCTTTTGTCGCTCTTGTCCGCGCCGCCTGCGCCCTCGCCTCGCTGCATCTCCACGCCGCTTTCGCCTCACACCGGGATTCGGATTCGGCCCACGATACGGGACACTTTCCTCGTATGCAAACTTGCACGATGGATCGCATTACGATACAGCAAACTCAATATACGATACAAACGTAAAACGCCGCAGAGTGCGGCGCATCGGGAGAGCACCAGGTGAGGAAGATCGCGCTCGAAGAGCATTTCCTCTGCCCCGGCTTCGAAGACTACTGGAAAACCACGGTCGGCGATGTCGATCCGGCGGTGCTTAGCGCAGTCGTCGCGCGCCTGTCCGATTTCGGCGAGCAACGGCTCTCCGCGATGGATCGCGTGGGCATTGCACGTTCCGTGCTCTCGCTCTCCGGCCCCGGCATCCAGATCGAGCGCGACACCGCGATTGCGATCCGCAAGGCGCGCGAGGCGAACGACGCGCTCGCGCGCGAAATCGCAAAACGCCCCGATCGCTATTCAGGATTCGCGCATTTGCCGATGCAGGATGCGAAAGCCGCCGCCGATGAACTCGAACGCTGCATCAAGGAGCTGAGGTTCTGCGGCGCGATGATCAACGGCCACACCAACGGCCAGTATCTTGACGACTCGGCGCTCTTCCCGTTCTGGGAGCGCGCGGAGGCGCTCGGCGCACTCATCTATCTGCATCCCGCCGACCCTCCCACGCCGATTGCCGCGCTTGATGGCCATCGCGGCCTCAAGCGCGCCACCTGGGAGTGGGGCGTCGAAACCGGGTCGCACGCGCTGCGTCTGGTGTTCTCAGGCCTGTTCGACCGCTTCCCCGGCGCGCGGCTCGCGCTCGGCCATCTCGGCGAGACACTCCCCTTTCTGCTCTGGCGCTTTGACAGCCGCGCCAAGCTCTATGGCGTGAAGCTCGCGCGTCGGCCATCCGACTACATCCGCGACAACGTCGTGGTGACGACCTCCGGGATGTTCTCTGCCGAACCGCTCCACTGCACGATCGACGCGCTCGGCGCAGACCGCGTGATGTTCTCGGCCGACTATCCTTTCGAGTCGATCGACGAAGCCGGCGCCTTCATGGATACGGTGCAGCTCAGTGAGAACGTGCGCGCCGACATCTGCTTCAACAATGCCGGGCGCATTCTCGGCCTCACGTAGAGCTGCGTACAACCATGAACGTTCTCGTTCTGGACAATTTTGCGGACAAATACGCCGAACATCTGCGTGCGTACTTTCCTGGTGTCACGGTCTTCCCCGTAGCGAAACTTACCGACCTGAAGGCTCCACTGGACCAGATGGACGTGCTGGTCGCGTTCGGAATCGCGGTCGACGATGCGCTGATCCACACCGCTTCGCGGCTGAGATGGATTCAATCGCTGGCCACTGGAGTGGACCATTTCCTGCGCTGCCCCTCGCTGCGGAGCGAGACGACCCTGACCAGCGCGCGCGGCATTCACGGCCCCGCGATGCGCGAGACGGTCGCTTACCTGATGCTGGCCATCAGCCGCGACGCGCCGGGGCTGATGCGCCGACACCTCGAGCGGCGCTGGGATCGCGGCAAGCCCTGGCGTTTGATCGCACGAAAGACGGCGGTCGTGGTTGGGACGGGCGTCAGCGGAAGCGCGGTTGGCGAGCTTCTTCAGGCCTTCGGACTGCGGGTTATCGGTGTAAGCCGCACGCCGCGGAAGGAACGCGGCTTTGACGACATGGTGCCGCTCGACCGGCTCGCGGAGGCCGCCGGTGACGCGGACTACTTGGTCAACATCATGCCGGGCGGACCGCAGAACGCGGGCTTGTTCAGCGCGCAGGTGTTTGACGCCATGAAGCCGAGCGCTTTCTTCGTCAACATCGGCCGCGGCGAAACCGTCGACGAAACCGCGCTGATTGCGGCCTTGCAAGAGAAGCGCATCGCCGGCGCCGGGCTCGATGTTTTCGCCAAAACGCCTTTGCCGCCCGATAGCCCGTTCTGGACGCTGCCGAACGTCGTTGTCACGCCGCACATCGGCGGCTTTTTTGACGAGTATGAAGAGTACATGATGCCACTGTTGTCCGGGAACATGGAGCTGTTCCTCGCCGGCAGAGCAACCGAGATGCGCAACATCGTGCCCCATTGAGCAGACCCATGATCGCACCCAGCAGCCGCATCCTCACGCGCGTGTCCGACCAGGAGCTGGAGCGGCGCTGGAGCGCCGTCCGCCGCGAGATGAACGCACGCAAGATCGGCGCGCTGGTGATGCAGTCGACCAACGACTGGCTCGGCGGCTACGCGAAATGGTTCACCGATCTGCCCGCGAACAACGGCTATCCGCGCACCGTGATCTTCCATGCGGACGGTCCGATGACGGCCATCGAGATGGGGCCGATGGGTGCCAAGCGCGATCTGAACGGCGTCGATGCTTTGCATCGCGGTGTCGCAGAGCTCGTGCATACGCCGTCGTTCTTCTCGATCAACTACACGCATGAGTACGACGCCGAGCTTGCGCTGACCGCACTGCGTCGGCGTGGCTATGCGACGATCGGCTGGGTTGGCAAAGGTGCACTGCCTCATGCGCTCGTGGCGAGCCTGGAGGAGGGCCTCGGCAGCACGACGTTCGTGGACGCGACCGATCTCGTCGATCGCATCAAGGCGATCAAGAGCACGGAAGAGATCGCCCTGATCCGCCGCAGCGCCGAGATGCAGGACGCGGTGTTCGCCGGGGTGCTGAAGCACATTCGTCCGGGGATGCGCGATATCGACGTGACTGCCTTCGCCCAGCAGGAAGGCCAGCGGCTCGGCAGCGAGCAAGGCATCTTCCTCGGTGGCTCGTCGCCGATCGGCACGCGCTCGCCGTTCGTGCCGCGCTTCATGCAGGGCCGGACGCTGAGCGCAGGCGATCATCTCTCGCTGCTGATCGAGAACAACGGCCCTGGCGGCTTCTACACCGAGATCGCCCGCACCATCGTGCTGGGCAAAGCGTCTAACGAATTGAAGGACGGCTTCGAGACCGTGCGCGAGGCGCAGGACTTCTCGCTCGGCTTGATCAAGCCCGGCGTGTCGTGCCGTGACATTCATCTGGCGCACAACGAGTACATGCAGAAACGCGGCCTGCCGCCGGAGTTGCGCCTTTACGCGCACGGGCAAGGCTACGACATGGTCGAGCGGCCACTGATCCGATCCGACGAGACGATGACGATCGAAGCCGGGATGAACCTTGCCGTGCACCCGGGCTACGAGACCGACTCCGTCTTCGCCGTGATCTGCGACAACTACATCGTTGAGTCCACGGGACCGGGCGCGTGTTTGCATCGCACGCCGAAGCAGATTTTCGAAGTGTGACGCGCGGCGTGGCGATAAAAGTGAGCTTGGCATGACAATGGCATCCTCGAAGGCATCGCAAGCACCGCAAATGCGGATGCATCGGATTCCGAGCGCCAAGAGCGAGCCGTACATCTGCATCGAGGGGCCGGACGGCCACTTGTGGTTCTGCCAGAGCGGCGCCTCGAAGATCGGGCGCTTCAGCGTCGATGACGGCTCGTTCGCCGAGTTCGCCCTGCCCGAAACGAACGCCATGCCGATCGGCATCACGCCCGGCGCGGACGGCAACATGTGGTTCTGTGCCAAGAAGGCGAACAAGATCGGCCGCATCACAATGTCCGGTCACATCACGCTCTTCCCGCTGCCGACGCCGAACGCAGGACCGGACGGAACGCTGGTGGGCCCGGACGGCCATGTCTGGTTCTCCGAAAGCGACGCCGGACAGATCGGACGCATCGCGCCGGACGGTACGGTCACGGAATTCAGCCGCGGGATCACGCCGGGCAGTCGCCCGCTCTCGATTGCGACGCGCGACGGCGCCATGTGGTTCAGCGAAGCGGCCGGCAATCGCGTCGGCCGTATCACGCTCGACGGGATCGTGACCGAGTTTCCGATTCCAAGCCACGACAGCCAGCCCCGCGCGATGGCATCGCACCCGGACGGCAGCATCTGGTTCGTGGAGACGAGCACCAACGCGCTCGGCCGCATCGATCGCCATGGCGGGATCACCGAGCACCCCGTTCGCACACCGAACGCCTCGCTGCGCGGCGTCTGCGTCGCCCCTGACGGGGACCTCTGGTTCACCGCCAACTACGCCAACCTGATCGGCCGCATGAAACCGAACGGCGAGCTCGTTGGCGAGTATCCCATTCCGATGCCGAACGCGGGTGCGCGCTGCATCACCGCATGGCCGGACGGCCGGCTGTTCTTCACCGCATTCGACACCGGCTGCATCGGCGAAGTCATCCCGAACTAGAGCGAGGCCACCGTGGCGGTTGAGAGAATTTCCTACAGTGTCGGCGGCAGGACCTTTGTCGGCGCGCTGACGTACGACGAAACGTCCTCCGCCAAGCGGCCGCTGATGCTGATGTCGCCAAACTGGCTCGGCGTCACTGACGACGCGATCCGGCGCACGCAGACGATGACGGGCGACCGCTATATCGGCTTCGTCGCCGACATGTACGGGGACGGCAAGATTTCGGCCGGTCCGCCCGAGGCCGCGCAACTTGCCGATGGCTTGCGAAGCGATCCCGCCGAGCGGCGCTTGAGAATCTCGGCAGCGCTGGCGGCGCTTGTACGCGAAGGCGAGAAGCGCGGCATAGCAGACACCAGCCGCCAGGCCGCGGTCGGCTTCTGCTTTGGTGGCGGCAACGTTCTCGAGCTCGCGCGCGCTGGTGCGAACGTGCAAGCCGTCGTCTGCCTGCACGGCGATCTCACCACAAAGCTGCCCGCGAGCGGGCCTGGCACGATCAGGCCCGCTCTTTTCGTGCTGCATGGCTCGGCCGACCCTGTCGCCGACAAGAGCCAGCGCGACGCGTTCGAAGCCGAGATGAGCGCCGTGAAGGCAAAGTGGCAGATGCTCACCTTCGGCGGGCTCGTGCACTCGTTCTGTGAGAGCGAGGCACACGTTCCGGGCATCGCCGAATACAACGAACCGGCCGCGCGGCAGAGCTATCGATTACTCGATCAGTTCATCACCGACGCCTTCGAACGAAAACTGTAAACAACAAGAAAAGACATCACCGGGAGAGGCCAAACGGAGGATTGCCATGCTTCGCGGACGAAGACTGCTTTGCGCGCTTTTCGGCACCCTGCTCGCCACCACTTCGCAGCCCGCCGAGGCCCAAACCTATCCCAACAAGCCGATCCGCCTGATCGTATCGATTGCCGCCGGCAGCGTGACCGACGTGATCATGCGCGCCGCCGCGAACGAACTGCACGGGCCGCTCGGCCAGCCGCTCATCATCGAGAACAAGGGCGGCGCCAGTGGCATTCTTGGTGGTCAAGCCTGCGCGCAGGCCGCGCCCGACGGCCATACGTTCTGTGTGATCTATCACTCCACGATGTCGTACAATCCGCTGCTGTTCGACAAACTGCCTTACGACTCCGACAAGGACTTCGCGCCGGTCGCACGACTGTTCATGCTGACCGAGGGACTGTTCGCCTCATCGAACGTCAAGGTCAATTCGGTCGCGGAGTTGAAAGCATTGGCGCAATCAAAACCCGATGCGCTGAACTTCGCCACACTCGGAGACGGCTCATTCCCCGACCTGTTCCGCGAATGGCTGAACAATGAATGGGCGACCAAGATCGTCGGCGTACCTTACAAGGGCGGTGGTCCCGCCGCGCAGGCCCTGGCCGCCGGGGAGGTGGACAT
>Ga0075366_10000584_pt1 | contig 17097 bp, 38 predicted proteins | sample EndMethybrTD3031_FD_72351 | JGI IMG/M metagenome (GOLD analysis project Ga0075366, IMG submission 72351) | Populus endosphere microbial communities from Tennessee, USA - Endosphere MetaG P. TD hybrid TD303-1 | ecosystem: Host-associated > Plants > Roots > Endosphere | place: USA: Tennessee...
GCCATGCCCCGGAAAGGCCCCGCCCGTGCGCCCGGCGGCGAGGCCCCGGCCTGCGGCCCCCCGGCGCGCTTGCCCGTTCCCTTGCCCGCCCCCGGGGCGAGGCCCGCAACCCGGACCCTTGACCCGGTCCGGCTAGAGCATCCGCGGCTAACGGTTCCTCCCGGCCCGGGTGACTCGCATCCGCCTTGACCCGCCCCGCACGACCCGGGGCGGGTCTTTTTTATTCGGCGTCAGGCTGCCGCAGCATGGCGGATAGCGCAAAATACATTTCCTGATAAATCGCCCCGCGGTCCATGCGCCGGCTGGATGCGTTTATTTGGGAAAGGCACATTTCGCGCACGGCGGCGATGGCCGAATTCCATTCGCCATCCGGCAAGGTGCCAAGGATGATTGCCACTATCCGCGCGGCGCTGGCCGAGTGTTCGGCAATGATCGCGTCAGCCAATTTCCCGACCCCGGGGTGAACGTGCCCGCGTGGTACAAAACCGTCCGTTATCAATTCTTCGATTAGCGCGACCCAATCGTCTTTGGTCATTGTTCACCCTTGAGCTTGCGGATGAGTGCATTGAACCGCCCCGCCGCCAACGCCTGCCGCGACCAGTCTTGCAATGTCGCGAGGCATTCCGGGCAAGTGATTTCCGGGTTGCGGTCCGTTCCGGGTTGATGGCCATGGGGCCAACCAATGACGGGCAAGGTCGTGAACGCGCAGACCGGGCGTTCCCTATCGGTCACGGCATGGGTTTGCGGCGGGTAGTACCCGAGGCGACCTCGCCCTATGCGCTGCGCCATCAACAATCGACCGTTGACCGTTGGCCCGAGATTGAACCCGGACCTGCAATAGGGGCTGCAGCAAAACACGTTTTGCGACAACCCCCCGCGCGGCCCGTCATGGAATCCATAATTGCCGCAGTCCGGGCAACGGTTGTTCGTTAGTGCGTCAAGCTCATCCGGGGGGCAATCGGTCGATTTCATGGCGTCAGTTTTTCCATGGCGCTTTGCAGCGCCGCCTGTTCACGTTCTTGCTTGCGTTGCTCTTGCGCCGAGTCGTCACCTTCCCATGGCCACTCGCCCGCCAGCACAAACGCGGCAGCACGTTGCAGCATTTCCTTTTCAAGTTTCGTTAGACGTTTCATTGCGGCGGCGCCTTGAAGGAAAAGCAAAAGGCTTCCACTACGCTAGGCGCGGAGTCGTCCACATCGACCACGTCAAAGTGTGCGGACAATAGGCGGATGCTGTTTTCGTCATCGCCCGGGACAAGGGTTGCCACGACCTCGCCGTTGCGGCGGATGACGACCACGGGCACCTTGCGCAGGTAGTGCTGTTCAATGTCGAAACTGATCATTGTTTGGTTGCCCCTTTAGCCGCGGCCTCTCGTTCCTCGCGCAACAGGCCGGATGCGACCTCGCATCCGACGCAGATTCGCCGCTCGCCGCCCCATCCAATCGTTGCCATTGTGGTGGCGACCTCGCCATCCCTGACGTAGCACGGAGTCATATTGGATTTCGCCCGCGGACAATTCATTGTTTGGTCCCGCCCCGTGCTTTGGTGTGCGCCCTAGCCATCGCTTGCATGCGAGGGTCATTGCTCAAGGCGGCAAGCTCACGGGCGGTTGGCACGCGCAGCCGCAAGTCTGCCGTGAACACGGAAACGATGCCGCAATGCAGGCACATTGTTGCGTCGCCCGGGCGCGGCCTCGCCGCCTCGAATACATTGGTTGCCCCGTCCAATGCGAACCCGCAACCGGGGCATTTGCCTTTGGGTATAACGAAGACTTTCATTTGTCCCGCCATGGCCCGAATTCGTGCACTAGCCGGTTGACCGCAGCGCGCCGCAAATTGCGGCTGGCGTCAGGTCCATTTTTCCACGCGGCATTGCTCGGGTTGGCAAGCCACGTGATTATAAATTCATAGCTCGGGCGCGCCGCGTCCGTCATGAACATGCCCCCAAGCACGTCAAGCCCCCAAATCTTGCCTGGTTTTCCGCACGTGCGGTCTAGCGGGGTCGCCAGCATGCCCGGCAGGTCGCGCCATTGCGGGCGGTTGATTTGGTATAGCGTGGTGTCGATTAAATAGTTTTCGAGGTCGGGCACTATGACGACAAGGTGTCCATTCCAGCGCCGCGCCCGCGTTGGGGTCCCGGGCACCCCGATGCCCGCCGAGTGCAATTCCTTCCCGTGTTCAACGGCGCGCACTATCACCACAACGGGCGCGACGAAAGCGGTCTTGAACCCGATACGGTGCAGAAAATCGCGCACGGTCAGCGAACATAGGACGCAGGACTCGCGGGATATGTCCGGCTTTAGATTCGGCATTGCCTTAAAGGTCGGGTGCAGGTCGGCAGCAATGACCGCCAACGCTTTCCACATTTTCGCGGGCGGGTCGCCAAACGCCATCATGTCGCCGAGCTTAAGGCCGGGAGTCAAAAGCGTGGTTCCTCTGGTGTCCGAAAGTGTCGCTGAATTGCGTTGCCACGTGCGATGTCCGCCGCGTGGTCCGTCCATTCCTCGCCGCAAAACAAACACTCGCGCACGGGCACAACGACACGGATGGTCACTCGCCCGAGGTCGCCAAACGGCATTTCCTCGACTCGCATGCGGGTATTGATTTGATCGCAGCCGCATTCCGGGCAGGTCAATTTTCAAACTCCGGTTGACGCGGCAGCGGGTGCAGCGGCGCGGACAAGCGGGCAAGCTGTAGCGCCAGCGCCCGGTCTGCCCGTTCCACCATATCCGCCGGGGCCTCGGGGTCGCCCATGCGATGCCGGGCGATAGCAAGCGCCATAGTTTCGACAATCGCCGCCCGTTCCGGGGTTGAAAGGCTTTCCTGCGTTCCGCCCGCCCGCATCCAATCGCACATCCCTTTGTCGGTCATTGCGCCGCCCCTTGCCGTTGCCTCGCGAATTCCATGACCGCCGCCGCGACCTCCGCCCGGCCTTGGGCCTCGGGCACCTGTTGCCCGTGTCGCCAGTATTCAACAAACCGGTAAGGCCGGGCCGGCGCGATATACGTTGCAAGCCCGTTGCGGTGCAGGGTTTGCTTGATTGACATGATCGCGACAAACAACGGTGGCCGTTCCGGCAGCATCGTATATTCGACTAGCGCGGTGTTCATCTTTGCGCGTTCCTCGGGCGTGTAGGATTTGCCGGCAATCGACCGCCCATAGTGCGGGGCGGCGAGATACGGGCAGGTCTGCAGCGCAAAGCGGGCGCATTCCGCGTGCATGGGCGGGTCAACATAGATCCCATGCGGGTCAAAGGCGGATAGCGGCCCGCCAACAAACCAGCGCCCGCGGGTCAGCGCCGTTCCGCATATGCCGCATAGATCGCGCCCGAAACATTGCATGCGCTTGGCTTCATCGTTGACCGTGAAATGCGCTTGCCCCGTGGTGTCGCGCAGCACGACAAACGGAATCGGGTAGCCGCGCGGGTCGCGGTCAAGGTGTTGCATGCGCCACGGGATATCGATCATTCGCCATCAATCTCCCGTTCCGCCGAGTCGAGTGCGTCAGCATGTTTCAAATCGGGTTGCTCAATTTCATCCGCATTGGGCAGGTCTTCAAAATCGAGGTCCGCCCAACCGGCTTGCCATGCCTTGAACAAATGTCCGGCTTTGCCGTCCTGCCATTTTTCGCTACGGTCGGATTCGTATTCGTCCATGCTAGCCGTGACCTCGCCTTGCAGGTCCCGGGCGTCTTCAAGCACCGCGTTGTACGAATCGATTGCAATATTGAGGTCGCCGACCGCATCGTTGACCACGTCGAATTTTTCATCGACCGCGTCAGCCGCGGCGCGCAACGCTTCCGTGATTTCCTCGATTCGTTTGACGTATTCCCGCCTTAGCTTTTTCATCGCCCCTTCGGCCCCCTTGGGATGCGGTCCATAAACTCGGGTGTTATGGCGCGGACCTCTAGCGCTGCCCGCAAAAGATTTGCTTCCGCCCATGGCACGGCATACTTGATGGGCCATGGCCTGTTTTCCAGGTTCGAGTCTATCGCCTCAATCAATCGGGCTGCCGCGGCCTCGATGGCGTGCAGGCGTTCAACCGGGGTCATGGCGCAGGCCCGAGGTCAACGCGGCGAGGCTTGAACAACAGGAACGCGGGCGGGGCGGACCCGCCGGTCTGCACGAATTCGAGGCTGACCGCGCCGCGGCTGCTGACGACCTCGGCCCGCATGGACCGCCCGCATTCCGCGCAGGTCCCGCCAACCGCAAAGGCGGTTTCGGCATACATCACGTTGAACACCATGAAATCCGCGGCGGCGCAAAACGGACACGGCAAATGCGCCTTGACCCCGCCGGGGCTGACGCCTTCATACCGTAAGTTTTGTTTGTGCCGCGCCACGAAATCGTCAAGGCATGTTGGTTCGGTCATAGCATCCATACCTCCAGAATGACCGGTTCATCTTTGGCGTGGCGACCTAGCGGGTAAGCACCCGGCGGAATAAACGCGCGCATTTCCGCAAGCGTGCCGACCTGACAAGCCTTGTCCTGTACCTCGAAAGGCCGCAGGCCGGGAACAAACACCATGGCTTGCTTGCGCAAGACGTAATCGTTGGGATAGTCCGCCGGATGGTCATAGATCACGTAAAACGTTATTTGTTGCACGTCGTCATGGAATCGGTGGCACTCGCCGCAATAGTGCTGCGCCACGTCTTCCGCGTTGTAGCTGATAGCGCCGCAGCGCCCGCACATGATTGACGACCCATCCGGCGCGATTACATAGCTAACCATGGCGCTTGACCCTTCCCGAGGTCACCATGATTGCCCGCCGCGGCGAGGCGTCGAATTCAACGAAATAGGCAACCCCGACCTTGGGGTGCCCAATCGAACCCAACACGGTCCCGACCGCGCCCGGCTTGTGTATGTCGTTGTCACCCGGCGCGCCGCTGCCGACCTTTTCCACGCGCGTGCCGTTCTTGAATTCTGCTAGCGGGCACTCATCGCGAGTGAACGCGCCTTCGTAGCCGGGCCATTCTCGCGCGTTAATGAGTGCGCCTAGCTCGGGGTCCATCAAATATCGTGCGCCGCGTTTCATTGTTTCGGGGTCCCGTCTGCGTTCCATGGGTCGCTGCGCGTGCCTGCGCTTTGTCTGGTCATGACCGCGACCGCTTCATAATGCGTCGCAAGGATTTCGCCGCGGGACTCCGGGCAATGCCCAAGCACCCATTGCATTGTCAGGTCGGCGAGGGTCGCCCCCTGCACCTCGGGCGGCAGCCCCGCCAGCAACGGGCGGATGCGGTCAGCCGTCGCCATCGATTCCTTGACCTGCGCGGCAAACGGATTGCGTTTCGCCTTCATTGCGGCCGCCCCCGCTTGGCTGGCGGACTGACAAGCTCAACCATGTTCACGGCAAAGCGCCCGGGCCTGTATTCTTCAAGCCACACCCGCCCATATGGCATAGGCGGGAAACCGGAAAAGCCGAATTCCCGGGCGAGGCCCGCGATGATTCCCGCGTTGGGCACCTTGCCCGGCTTGGCGTCATGCAAGGCGACGGATAAATGCCGGACCATTCCGGCCGGTTGTTCCTCGAAAGAAAAGGCGACCTCGAAAGATTCGGACAACAGCATGCTTTGCGATGGGGGCCGGTCCGGGGTGCCTGGTTTTCGATCGGACAACAAAAGCTCGGGGCGGTTGTCCATGACGGCCATTGCCATGGCTGTTGCGAGCGGCACGGGTTTCGCCCGGGCGCGTTCAATCGCGGCTTTGATTTCCGCGCGGACCTCGGGCGTTATCAGCAGGACTCTTGCCATCGCGGTTCCTCCCGGATTGCCTTGAACGTGGCTGCAATCAAGTCTTCAAGCTCGCGCACGCCTTCCGGCCCGTCATGCACGCGGGCAATCTCGCGCAGCGCCGGCAACCCGGTTTCGATCGCATCCAAGACCTCGGGCAGCGTGGCGGGCCTGCCGCGGCGATACCAATGCTTGGCGGTCGCCTCGCCCAAGGTGACCAGCACGCCTTTGTTGCCGCCGTGCGCCCGGGCGAGCTTGTAAGTCTTGCAAACCCATATCAAAGAAACCCCGGGGTTTCGCTCAAGGGTCAACCCGGGCGGCGCTATCCGGTCAGCCGGCAAGTCATCCATGTTGCGCTTGCGTTGCGGGAAGGCGAGGAACGGGCAGGCCCGCACGGAATATTCGGCGCACTCTAGATGGCACGGGGGTTCCGCCGTGGTGCGGTTCACCATGCACATCGGGCCAATGACAAACGCCTTGTATTGCCCGAGGGTATCGCCGCAGACCCAACACCGGTTTTCCGCAAAGGCGCGGCGGACCCATGCCGTATCGGCTAGCCGGAAATCCGGGACCCCGTCATGCCATGACGCAAATTTTGGGACCGGATAGCCGCGGCTATCAACCGGCAGCCGGGCAATGCGCGGGGGCATGGTGCGATCATTCGTCATCTTCGCTATAGACCCCTATGATTTCGGCAGCATGTTCCTCGCATAGCTGTTGCAGCCGTTCCGCCAATTCGTTCTTATCTTCCGCCGTCGCTTGTTTGATCGGCGCAAGGAAATGTTCGGCGAGGTCAACGCAAAACGGGTCGACCCCGGGCTTTCGTTTCTTTGGCATCGCGTTTGCTCCCTTGCCGCTGCCGCTCGCCGTTCCTGCCGGTTGCGCGGCGCTTCCCGGTCAATCGGGTCTTGCCGCATGTGCGCGCTGCGCTGCCCATGCCGGGCAAACCGTTTTAGCTTGTTTTTGTTGGGTGCCATTAGTGCGTCACCTTCTGCACAACGATTATCTCTTGATTGACGATGGTTCGGAAAGCGCTAGCGCCCGGGTCCCATAGTAGCGGCAGCACCTTGACGCAGCCGGCAACCATGCCGTCATAGCCGACCGCGATCGATTGCCCGTTGCCCGAGGCTAACAAGACCTCGCCCGCAATGACCTGCCGCCCATCGCGGATAAGCACCCTTTCGCCACGTTGAAACCGCGGGGGTTCATTCATTGCAGCACCCCGGGCGGCGGCGGGTCCGCCGCGTCAGCGGCATCGACCACGGTTGAAAGGTGACGCGTGACTTGCCCCTTGAAGAATTCGAAAGCCTCGGGGCCGCTGCCGCCAATGACGGCGGCGGCGACCACGGCAAGCGCATCCAACACGTCAAGCACCTTTTGCTTGGTTGCCGGCCCGCGCCGCAATTCGTTTGCGACGCAGGCAAAGATTGGTGTCGTCAAGTCGTGCGTCCTTTCCGTGACATCGAAATAAACGTCAAACGTGATGTCATCCTTCATTTGTCCGGTTTCTCCCGCAAGATGACGGCGACCCGCAAGTTTCGATCCAGCGTGAATTGCAGTCCGGTCTTGTCCTGCATCGCTTGCATGATCGCGCGGACCTCGCCGATTTTGGTCGCTAGCGCATGTTCCATATCGCGCAAGGTCCCGGGCACCTGATAGTCGGGAACCTGTTGCTGTTTCGGCAGCGGGGCGGTCAACCCTTGGGTTGACGCCACGGGCGCGGGCGCAGCATGACCGTTGCCGTTTGCCTCGGGCGCGGGCGAGTCAACCCGGGTCGTTTCCGATTTGACGGTAACCGCCGGGTCGGCAGGGAACGGCGAGAGTTTTTTGACGCTAGTACCGGTTTCAAAAATTTGCGGTTGCCGCTTGCGTTCATGGTGATAGACCTCGCGCTGGAATTCCGGGTCTATTCGGATCCACGACTCCGGCATGGCGGGCAATTGAATGTGTCCGTCTTTGATCGATGGGCGCAGCCATATCAAAGACCGGGCACCCCTTGGCACCCTGCCATCAAACTGCGGCAGGGAACATGCCACATACAATAGCTGCGTCCCGACCTTGTACGGCTTGACTCCGGTGCCCGGTGCTAGCAACAAACCATCTTGCAGCGTACCGCGGATATCGATTTTCCCGGTGCCCAATGTTTTCATATGATGCGGGCGCAGCGATATCCGCAGCAGAAACATTCCCTTCGATTCTACTACGCACACCCCGATCAAATTTCGGTCGACGGACCGCGGGCCTGTCGTGGTAGCGGTAACCGCCCCGTTTGCCACTACTGCCGCCCGCTTTGCGCGGCGCTTTGTTGTATCTGTTGACGTCGTCGCCATAGCTTTACTCCGCTGGTTGGATACGCGCGACACCCTCCACCATTTCGACCGCCGCGCGTCGCGACCTTTCCGGCAGCCGAATAAACGCTTGCGCCATGCGAAACCCCATAGGGTCCGCACAGAATTGTTTGATCGCGTCGCTAGCATCGAGGCCCGCCCCGGGGGGGCCGCTATAGGTTTCGAAAAAATACGAAACCGGGACCTCTAAGGCTTGGGCGAGCCTTTGCAGGCGGTCGACCGGGATGCGGTTTGAACCGTTTTCGTATTTTTGCACCTGTTGAAAGGTGACCCCGACCAGCGCGCCGATTTCCTCCATCGACATGTCACGGGTTAACCGCAGCGTGCGCAGCCGCGCGGCGATTGCGAGGGTTGATGGGTCGTTCTGGTCGCGGCGCTTCATTCGTTTGGTTCCTTTCGATGCCCCCGCTTATCGTTTCGCGTTCACCGGAAGGGTCGGGCGGTCCATGCGATCATGTGCGCGCGTTGCCTTCCCGCGTGATGTAAATCCGTTTGTTTGCACCCTGTCGCGCAAGGCCCTTTCGTTGCACGTTGTAAAGAACGTTGTGCGACGATTTTCGATCTAGTCCGGCCGCTAGCATTGCGGCATGAAAATCTTTCGTGCCCATGCCTTTGGTGCCGACCTCGCGCAAAACCGCTAGTGCTTTTGGCAGCAATCCCCTGCCCGGCGCCCCGGGTCGCCGGGCCTCGGGCGCGGTGTCAGCCTCGGGCAGCCGGCCCAAATAAAGGTCCCGCGCCTTGCGCGCGCTTATTCCCGGACCATTGAACGGCTGCCCGTCTTCCGGGGTTTGGTCCGGGTCTAACGCCAATTGGTTTTCACCTAAGGCCGCTTGATTGAACGTGCCCCCGGTCAAGCCAACGGCAAACGCGATACCCTTTTGATACGGGCGCATTGCTTCCAGCACGGCGGGCAAGTCGTTCATGTCGATGTCAAAGGCGAGCTTGACGACAGGCATCGGGGCATTCCTCCCTTAGTATTCCGGTTGCGGGACCCATGTCCGGGGCGGTTCAAATGAAAACCGTATCGCGGTCATGTTGCCGCAATGGGTACATTTGGTGCGCTGCCGCCCTTCGATTTCTTTGTTGAGTCGGTCAAGGTAGCGTTGCAGGTCCCGGCATCGCTGACTCCAATAAGCTTCGTGCGTCGCCAAGACCTCTAGAACAAACATTGGATTGAGCATCGCGCCGCAATCGCCGCATTCAACGGTCGCCAGCGTGCGGTCGACAATGAACGGGCCGCGGTGTTGACACCGGTCCGTTGCATAGCGCCGCCGGTTGACCGTGATAGTAGGTTTCGGGACCTCGGGCTTACCCTCGCCCGGGGTCCGCAGGTGCACCACGTTAGGGTCATTGTCTGGCGGGTCGTCTTCGATCATGCCCCGACCTCCCGGGGTTCGAATATGATTGCCCGCAAGCCTTTGATGGGTTCCAGCGCGGCAATGATCATGGGTCGCACGTCATCCCAATCCAACCCGCCAAGGCCGCAGCCAAGCGCCGGGACCGCAATGGACCGGATGCGATAGGCCCGGACAACATCGGCGAGGTCGGCGAGGCCCGCTTGAATATCGGATAGCCGGCTAACGTCACGCCAATGTTGTTTGGTCGGAAAGTTGATAATGAATGTGGGGGTCCGCCGGTAGGTTCGGTAAACAAGCATCGCGCCCGGGCACACCTGCCCCGCGGCGCAGGCTGCAGCATAGGCTTTGAAATTGCCCGGGAACGCGGTGCGGAAGTGTAGCGCTAGGCCGCGGCCCATCTTGCCGACGCAATTGACCGGGTTGACCATGGCGTCAACATCCGCAAGCAACATGTCGCCGCGCTGGAAACTGATCATTGCATCATGCTCCCGGGGGCGGGCGCTTGTTCCTTCTCAAGGCGCCGAGTCGTTTCCTTGAGCAATTCGATTAGCTCACGTGGCGACGCGCCATCCGCCAAGAACGTGCAAGGCTTTTCCGGGTTGCCAATGTGAAACACCAGCAAAAAGAATCCCGCTTTCTTGCCGCCGCGCCCGGGCAGTATCTTGTTCAACGCATCCGACAACATGTCGCCAAGGCGTTGGAACCGTTCGGCGAATTGTTCAAGCTGTTCAAGCGGGGTCACGCGTGACCCTCCAAATCCGGTTGACCCTCAAACCGGGCAATCATTTCCTTGAACAACACAACGATGTCGGCACGATCGACTCCGTTGCTGACGAAATTGACCCGGCCGGGACCGTCGCCGTGCGGAAACATCATCAGCACGATTCCGAATTCGCGGTGCGGCGGCGGGGTGTCGCCGTTGAAATGTTCGTTCATCACCTGCATCATGGTGACCATTTGGCGCTGCATTTCGTGTTCAATCGGGGCGTCGCCGAGTTGATAGTCTTTGGTCATTGCTGCGGCCTCCAAGGTGTGACGGTTTGCACCAGCGACGCGCCCATGCGGCGAAAGAATGCCGCGCGGTAGTCAACGTCTTCGATTGCAAATGTCGTGTCCGTTTCGCTGGAGTCAGGCTTGCGCCCGACTATCAGTCCCTTGCCGGCAAGGGTTTCATGGTGCAGTCCGTTAAGCCGGAACCATCGTTGCACCGGGGGGTCGCGAACCATGCCGTGACCGTCAACCAACAAAAAATCAGTAGCACCAAGCAACACGCCATCCAACGAATCGACGGCGGCAGTGTCATGGCTCAAGGCGCGATACACTTCCGCCATCAATTCCCATGCCTCGCCCAATGTTGGCGCATCCGGTAATTCATAGTCCCGGACTCGGCAAGTGAACGGGTCAATCAACAGCGCGCGCATGGTCGACCCCCGTGGTGATTGAATTGATTGTGTCGATTACCGAATGTTCGGGCTGCGTCAGCATGGACGCGGTTTCGTGCCATTGCCCGTCAGGTGCCATTGCCGGCGCGACGATAAGCAACGCGTCGCCTTGACTGTAGCGGACAAGCCCCGCCCATCCTTCATTCGCCCGCCGCTCTAGATAGGCGCGCAAGGCCGGGTCGCGGTGCGCATCGCGGTGCTTGGGGTCGCACCATATTTGAATGACCGGGATGACTCTTTCCTCGCCCGTTTCGTTGTGTTGGGCGGTCACATAGTCGGGCATGACGTCGACCACGTAATGCGAGCGGTCGGGCCGGCGCAGGTCCGCGGTGTCATGCATTGTCAGCCAACGGCAAGACCACATGCGGCAGGACACCGGGCGGCGCGCATAGATCCGGCAGCCGACCCCGTGTTTCTGGTGCTGGCATTTGGTGTTGCCCGGCTTGCCTATATCGCTTGCCGGCAACAGGCGGCAGCACAATTGACAATCGCCGCAGCGCCGGGTCGTTGGCGCAAAATCAAGGGTCATGATCGGGGCGAGGTCCGTCATGCACCCGCCATAGACTGATATGCTGATAATAGCCGTTGCAGCGCATCCGCGATTGTGTTGCGCGGCACGCCAGCCGGTAGTGCGTCGAATTCATGGGCGATGTTTTGCGCCAGCGACGAAAGGCCCATAGGCGCAACAGAAAACAGATAATTTGCGTCGACCCCTAGCGCGCGAATCAAAGGGAATAGTTTGTCATACGGGACTCGATTTTCGCCCCGTTCATATTTGCTGACTTGATATTGCGAGGTCCCAATAGCTCGCCCGAGGTCGCTTTGCGACATGCCCCTTTCGTCCCTGCGTTCCTTGATTCGCTCGCCCATCGCCTTTGCAATTGGGTCGTCAACGGACCCCCCGTCGCCGGTCACGATTGCGACCCTCCCTTGCGTTACCACGCTTATACCCGCAATCGGGCCATATCAAGCATTGCGTGCAAGGAAGGCACGCGGCGGGCCTAGAAAATCGCGCGCAAGTAGTTTGATACGGGGTGCAGGTTTTCGATTTGACCGGGACTAAAACCCAATGGGTTTTTGATTCGTCTGTTACTGCCGGTTGCTGCGCGCAAATCTGTTGCCTTACTGACAAGACCTATCCGCGGGACCTCGCCCGCCAACGGTGCTTGGATGATGGAACCCGGGCGCGGCAGGCTGCGACCTGACGACGCAGGCCGGACCCGGCGGGCCGGATAGGCCCGCCACGCCCCGCTAGGCGGGCGCTGGTGCGGCTGCGACGATTGCCGGGGTGTTCATGCCCCGGCGCATGGGCGAGGCCCGGGCGAGGCCCCGGGCGGGGGGCCGGCGCTAAGCCGGCGGCGGCGGCGGGTCGCCAGCCGGGACCCCAAGCACATGTGCCCGGGTTGACCGCATGGAGTCGCTGACCTGTTGCGCCAGCACCCCGAATTCGCGGACATGTCGCGAGAATGCCAGTCCGCAACGGCGGATGCCTTCCGCAAGCTCGCCCGCTTCCCTTTCGATTTGCGAGGCGACCTCGGCGACCGCCCGGCCGGCGGCGGTCACGTCGTCAGCCGCGCCGGCAATCGATCGCGACAAGGCATCCGCGGACACATCGCCGATTTGTTTGTGTTCCTGCGCCGGGTCGGGCCGCACGGGCACCGCGGGCAAGACCTCGGGCACCGCAGCCGGCGGGTCGCGCCAGCCATCCGGGGTCATGACCTGCCCGTGGCGACCCGGCCCGCCGTTGACCTCGCCGCCGGTCCCGAGTGCGACGGCATCAACACCTGCAATCGTCGCCATGGTGGCGGCGGCGACTCCGTTGCTTTTGGTGGCACTACCCGACATGATTGACCCTCCCGATTCGACCGCCCCAACGGTCACAAAGGTTAGACACCCCCAATCGGAAACCCCCGGAAACAGCCGAGTCAAAACCCGGGGGTTAGACAATTGGGAAAGGGCCAAATCGCAGCAACCATGCGGGTTTTCGGGCTATGTCGGGTAGTCCGCAGCGGTCTACCCGGCATTTCAAAAACCCCTTGTGTCGCAACGACTTGGCCCATGGTTAGACACTAGATCGCGCCGCGGTTAGACACCGTGGCGGTATTGCCCCGCCGCCTGCAACAGCCGGCGCCGCGCCTTCCTTGCCCCGGACTCGCTGCCCGTCGCAAGCAATTTGACCATGCCGCTTTCTGCCGCCCGGCGGCGGTTTCGCGCGGCAATGTACTTGTCGACCTGCTTTGTGTCCGCGTGCCCGAGGAATGCGGCGATTTCCACATTGTTCGCTCCGGTGTCCGCCAGCGCGCAGGCCGCGGCCTTGCGCAGCCCGTGCAGGCTGCACGAGTCGTGCACCCGCTTGTTCGATCCTGCGACCCGCCCGCCCGGCAGCCCGATTTCTAGCCGCTTGCGCAGCCACCAATCGGAAAGACCATCTTCCGCCCATGCCGCGTTATAGCGGTTGCGCAAAAACGTGGCGTTGCCGATCGCGTCCCATGCGCCGGGGGTCGCCTTGAGCAATTCGACCAGCGCCGGATGAACGGGGCTGCCCTGTTGCTGCGGACAATCCTTGCGGTTTTTCCATTGCTGGAAATCCCAGTACCACGGGAACAACTCGCCCGGGCGACCAGCGCGGATATCCTTGCGCCCGACCCGGCAAAGGTCGGAAAGCCGGAACCCGGTCAACAATCCAAGCTCAAGGCAAAGGCGTTCCTGCGAACCCTCTTGCCACTTGTCCCGGGCGTGCGCGATTTGCGGGTCGTCCCAAGTGTGATGCCCATGGCGATTTTCCGCCTTGAGCGGCTTAACCCCGAGGAACGGGTTGACCGTGATACCCCATGCCTCGCTTTCGAACCCCCATTGCCACGCGACCTTGCCAAACCAAAGGAATTCTTTGGACACCGTGCGGGCATTTTTGAAGGTGTCGCGCAGCATGACAACGACCTTCGGTCCGAACCCGCGCAGCGGCAGGTCGGCGAGCAACCCGCCGCCGTCGCACTCGGCCCGCAACAGGCGCGCCATCATGCGGGTAAACTTCTTTGCCGTTTCGGTTTCAGCCTCGGGCCATGCGGGCGACGCGGCGAAAGCCGTGATGAAGGCGCCAACGCTACCGGCTTTGTGCCCGTTGGCGGTCGGCACCAGCGCGGCGACCGCCGCGTGATAGGCCCCATGGAACGCATCGGGGCTGACCTCGAAAACCGGCAGCGGGGTGTCTTTGCGCTTTCCCTTCCCGCGCAGGTAATATTTGGGCTGCCCGTGTCGCGTGTAGTAGCCTTTGACTCCCGGGTACTGTTTCTTGAACCATGCCTGCCGACATGCAAGCTCGGGCAAGAGGTCGCGATCTACAAACTGACTCATAGCTTTGTAACCTTTACTGTACGCCAAGGGTTGTCGGGCGCGTCGCTTTTCCCGAGTGCGTCAAAGGCTGAGTCGATTTGGTGCAGGTCCCAAATAACCCGCTTATCGACTCGCTTTGGCTGCGGCATGCGCCCGTCCCGGACCATTTCGTCAAACTTGTCTGGCCCGACCCCGACATATGCAGCGGCTTGCTCCCGGTTCAATCCACGCGGCGGCAGGTTCGGCGGTAACGTTTGGCTGCGGTCCCGTTTCACCTGACGCACCCCGACCCTAGGCGGCGACCTCCGGTTAGACAATTGCGCGGAGTCCCGCATTTACCGGCTAAGGCTACTGTTTTTGCTTGCAGATTCCCCCCGGTGTTAACCATTGGTTTAGCTTCCCGCGCGAGGCAACACCCGGCGGCGCACGTCAACCCGCATCGGGCGGCGCGGATTGCCCCGGTCCCGTTCAATCGCCCCGACCATAAGCTTGACCGCTTCCCGGGAGATTGACCACGGCGCGGCGGGGTCAAGATGCGCCACGAAACGGCGCTTGAATTCCTGCATATGCGCCCGGGCTTTCTGGTCGCTGCCCGTGGCATCCGCGATCATGGCAAGCGCCAATTGCGCCGGGCCGCTGCCGCCATATCCCCAATTGAATCCGGTTGGCGATTTGTTTTCGAGGTCAAGCCGCGGGGGCAATGGGACCCGCAACGCGCCGTCAACGACCATGACCTCCGTCGTGCCATCCGCCGTGCGCCGTCCTTCATAGAATTTTTGATGGGTCATGGACGCCATTCCCAACAAACAACCCCATTGACCGTAGTCCGCGGCCTTTCGACCTCGCGCCGCTGAATGGCGGCCTCGGCCTCTTGCGCGTCAACGAAAAAGACCAGCGTGCCCAATAGCAAGGGGTCGGGTTCGAAATCGACCGTTGCGCCCGTCTCGTCGACCGCGTATAGCACCGCGCCGCCCGCATAGAGTGACCCGAGCAACGCGAAATATGTTTGCCCGTGCTTGGGTTCAATCAAGCCGTATTCATTGGTGCATATGGCAAGGCCGCGCGTGACCTTGCCGTGGTCTTCCTCGCGCGGGGTGATACCGGCGGCGACCTTTGCCGCGTCCAATTCGTCACTCTCGATGACAAACCATTGCCGCGTGTACGGGTTGATTATCCCATACCTGGTTTTTCTTTTGTCCATGGTCCCGGTTCCTCCCGTTAGGCGACCTCTGCACAGGTCTTGACTAGCTCGCCGACTATGAAATCGACATGCGCTTGCCAGTCCGGGCGGTTGACTAGCGCGTCGTCAAAATCCGCCCGGTGTCCGCCGTGGCAAAGCGCATGCACGATTGCCCGCGCCCGGCCTTCAAGCTCGGAAACCGCCGGCAATGCCTTGAGGCCGGCAAGGTTCGGGCAAACCGGATAATTCGCGTCGTCCATGGACCACGCAAGGCCGCAGCCTATGCACACCATGCGGCTGCCCGAGGCTTGCGCCTTGCAAAGGGTGTCCTGCGCCGCCGCCTGCGGTCGGGCGCGCCAGCGCACCAGCGCCGCCTTGCGGGCATTCTCGCGCCGCCGCCGGGGCGATATGGGCTTGCGTTTCGTGGTCATGCCGGACCCGCCGGGGGGTGTGCCGTCAAGGAGTCAACAATCGCCTGCATTTCACCCCGTTCATCGGACAACACCCCGCAGGCGTTGCGCAAGCGGCGCTGCGCGTCGCTGGTGAACCATGAATGCAATTGTGCAGCCTGCCCGGTTTCCGTGGCATGCGCCACCGTGGCGTCAAACATGGCCCGGTATTGGTCGCCATCCTTTGGGACTGCCGGGCCGCTCGCCCGCGCGGCTGGCGGGGTCCCGGCCGGCGGCGCCGCGGGGTCGGCTGCCGGGAGGTCCGGCGGCGGCGGGTCCGGCGGGGCGGGCGACGGTGGCGCGCCCGGCGGCGAGGTCGGCACGGGCGAGGCCGGGGGGTCACCCGCTGCGGCGACGGTCGCCACGGGCGGGACTAGCCCGCCCGCAAAGTAATCCAACGCGGTCGCGGTCGGGGGTCGCGCCGTTTCGCTCGCCCGTTCCCGGGCCTCGCCGAATTGATACAGGTCGTCATCCCGGCGCAACAGGGTGTCAAGGTCCGTCGACATGGGCAATTGTTTGCTATGCAGCCGCGCCACGGTCTTGCGGCACATCTCGGGATACAGGACCGGGTTATTCCATGGGCCTTTGCGTGACTTGGAAAAATTCCGGCGGATTTCCTCGATTTCGTCGACGTTCATGACCTCGCGCGATTTGGACCCGTCCTTATAGATCGCGATCGAATAGGCGTGCGTCACGGGGCGAGTCCGCCCGCCGGTCTTTGCCGGGCGATGGAAAATGAAAGGGTTGTCGCCTTTCTGATAGTCGAATTCGTCACCCTCATGGACGACCTCGGCAAACCAGTCTGAAAGCTCGCCGCTGTTGCGCGCCTTTTTCCGCAGGCCGGCAATCATGGGCAGCCATTGCGCGGACACCCCGCCGCTATTGTTTTCATAGGGCACGATGGCGCCTTCCCGCCCATCCGGGAGCAACCCGTCTTGCGCAGCCCTGACGCAGGCGTTGAACAAAGACTGCCGCGTGCATTTCAACAGGTCGGGGTTGTTCTGAATCGCGGTCATGACAACCCGCATGAACCGTTCAACCGGGATGTGCGCGGGCAGCGCCGCCGCAAACTGCGATTCCATGCGCTGCAAGTCGTTGCGCAAAACGTCAACCGCACTCGGCGCACGCGGCGGGGTCGTGGTTATACCCTGATCGGTCATTGCTGCTTTTCCTTTTCCTCGGGGGGCGGGCCTTTCATGACGTGGCATTGAATCGGGGTGCCCTGCACCGTGCCCCATGCCATCGCCGCCATCTCAATCCATTC
>Ga0075366_10000585_pt1 | contig 17064 bp, 7 predicted proteins | sample EndMethybrTD3031_FD_72351 | JGI IMG/M metagenome (GOLD analysis project Ga0075366, IMG submission 72351) | Populus endosphere microbial communities from Tennessee, USA - Endosphere MetaG P. TD hybrid TD303-1 | ecosystem: Host-associated > Plants > Roots > Endosphere | place: USA: Tennessee...
CTGGCCGAAGGTCTTGTTCTGGCCGCGATTGATGTAGCGGTCGAGCGACACCGTGACGTGGTTGATCAGCTGCGGGTTGATGACGTAGTCGTGGTTGACGCGCATCTTCCAGCTGTTGGCGATCTGATCGAAGGTGTTGTCGATCGGGTTCACCTGCGGCTCGCCCCACTGCGGGTCGGGGCCCATCCCGTTCGACCAGATGACGCGGTGGCGAATCTGCGCCTGATACATCACCGACAGGCGCTGGGCGGTGTTGATGTTGTGGTCGGCTTTCACGATCGGCGTGTAGATGTCGTAGTAGGGCCACGTCGCCGAGTTGCGTGACCGGAAGTTGTTGATGTTCCCGTTCAGATCGGGCGTCGGCAGGTAGCCGAGGATGGCGGCGGCGCCCTGGCTGATGCGGTTGGCCGGGATGCGGTTGCCGGGGAACTGATCGCGGACGAAGCCGCCGTTGCCGTCGGGCCGCGTCGTCAGCGGATCGAAGATCGGAATCTGCCGTCCCTGGGCATCGACCAGACCGCTGAAGTCGCCGGCCTTGAACGCTTCGGTCGGCACGGTGATGAGGTTGCCGGACGCGCCGACCCGTGAATAGAAGATGCCGAGACTGCTGAAGAAGAACGTCTTGTTGTGGCCGTCGTAGCCGGGCAGGACGACGGGGCCGCCCAGCGTGAAGCCGCCTTCGTGCTGCTTGTACTTCGTCTTTTCCTTCTGGAAGAACGTGCGGGCGTTCAGTGAATCGGTGCCGTAGTGGTCGAACAGGCTGCCCGAGAACTTGTTGGTGCCCGACTTGATCGTGACGTTGCTGAACCAGATGCCGAAGCCGCCGTACTCGGCGTTGAAGCCGTTCGAGACGACGCTGAATTCGCCGACCTGCTCGAGCGACGGGCCGTTCTCGGCGAGCGAGCCGCGCTGGATCAGCTGACCGCCCCGGCCGCCGTCGACGAACACTTCGGTGTCGCCCACGCTGGCGCCGTTGGCGCGCGGGTTGAAAGTCGTGCCGCTGGTGAATCCGGGAAGGTTGGCCAGGAATCCCGTGATGTCGCGCTTGTTGCCGCCGACGATCACCGGCAGCTCCTTGACCATCGTCTCCGACAGCGCGGTGGTGTTGGTGATGGCGGAGGAGTCCAGCGCCGTGGCGGACACCGCGACGGACTCGGTCACACCCGAGGGATTGAGGACGAGGTCGACGCGGACCTGGATGCCTGAGCGGATGTTGATGCCGTCGCCGGTGGTGGGGCCGAAGCCGTCCTTCGTCACCAGCACCAGGTAGTCCCCGAGCGGCAGGTTCGGGGCCGTGTAGAGACCCTCCCCATTCGTCGAGATGGCGGTGACCGTCCCGGTCGCGAGATGGCGGATTTCAACCTTCGCATTGGGAACCACGGCTCCCGTTTGATCGGTCACGAGTCCTTGAATCGTGCCGCGATCGCTCTGGGCGAAGGCGACGGACGATGCCAGGAAGGCGATCGTGACGAGCGCACACGCGCTCACTCTTCTCAGCTGCACAACGAAACTACGCATCACACTGCCTCCCCGCGCCAGGCCCACTACGGGCTGCGCGTTGACTGCCGACGGATCTGATAATGCAGATCAGCGATACAGCAGAACAAAATGACCTGGTCGGTTGAGGCCAAAGATAAACACAACAAGCGATCAACGTCAATACAGATGATCGGTCGATCGCCTCGTCTGGCATGACCAGCCGGATCCGAAGTTGGTGACTGTCGTCCCGGCCGGCCTGGCGTGTTCCGGCGCCACCCACGAGTCCCCGAGGATCGCCATGGCGCCGAGCAGGCGTTTGTCGGCTCGGGGCTGGTGAGTCTGCTGGCCAGGCCAAACCGGGCCTGAAGGCATATTCGACGGCAACTTCAATCGACAACCTGATTAATCAACATATCAGATTCAGGATTGACAGCATGTTGGCGATCGCATATACATTCGCCATCGCTGACAGCTTGGCCCGCTTGCCGCGGCAGCCTGCGGCTTCGATGGGGATGAACAGGCGTGAGGTTGCCGTCGCCGGGCACCCGTGCCCGAGGTGAGACCGCGAATGATGACGAAGGTGTTGAACGCCGCCGCGACGGGCCTGGTGCTGGTGCTCGTCGGCGTTTCCGTTCGGATCGTAGCTCAGGCCCCGGAAGGGCATCCGGCGCCGCTCCAGCAACAACCGCCGGCGACGCCGTCCACCGGGCGGCCTGCGGCGCCCCAGCCTGGACCAGCCGGCGCCGGGCCGGCAGCGCCGGGGGGCGGCCTGGGCGGCTCGCCCCGCCGTGAGCAAGACAAAGCCGCGGTCGATCGTGGGAAAGGGCTCTTCGGTGTCTCGTGCGGCTTCTGCCACGGCTCCGATGCGCGCGGCGGCAGCACCGGCCCGAACCTGTGGCGGTCCGCGCTCGTGCTGACCGACCAGAGCGGCGCCGCGATCGCCAAGGTGATTCGGGAAGGGCGTCCCGACAAAGGCATGCCGCCGACGCCCCTGCCGGATGCGCAGATCGCCGACGTCGTCGCCTATCTCCACAGCCTGCCGGTCGGCGGTCGTGACCAGGTGCAGCAACGGCCGGCCAGCATCGTCGTCGGCGACGCCGTCTCCGGTGAACGCTACTTCCAGAAGACCTGTGCCAGCTGTCACTCGGCCACCGGCGATCTGAAGGGCCTCGCTGCCAGATACTCGGATCCCCGACAGCTGCAGCACGCCTGGCTGATGCCTGGATCGCAGCGCGGCGCGTCTCCGGCGACCCGGCGGCCCGAGGTCACGGTCACCTTGGCGGGCGGCCAGGTCGTCACCGGAGCGCTGGCCCGGATCGACGACTTCGTCGTGTCGCTCGTGGACGCCACCGGCGAGACGCGGACCTACACCCGCACCGCCAGCGGTCCACGGGTCGAGATCCGCGATCGGCTGGAGCCGCACCGACGTCTCGTGCCGACATACGCCGACGCCGACATCCACAACCTCACGGCCTACCTGGTGACGCTGAAATGACGGTCTCGACCATGGGAAGAATGCGTCGGCTCTTCGTGCTGCTGGTCGCCGCGACGGCGGCCGCGACGACGGCGACGCTCGTGGCGCAAACCGGTGCGCCGGCGAGCGCGTTTCGCGCTCTGGCCGATGAATGGTTGACCTACTCGGGCGACTACACGGGCCGGCGCTACAGCGCGCTGACGCAGATCGACACGAGCAACGTCGGCCAGCTCGCCCTCCGCTGGGTCACCCGCATCGCGCCCGGTGTCCCGGCGGCGGCAGCCGGGCGCTTCGGCGGGTTTGGCAACGCCGGACCGGAGATGCCGCGCACGATCAGCGGCTTCGGCACGGGCGCCCTCAACCAGTCCACGGGGCGTCCCGCCCGCATCGTCAGCTCGGCGCTCGCCGTCGACGGGAAGTTGTACGTCTCGACGCTCGACAACGCCTGGGCCATCGACGCGCGCGACGGACGCCTGCTGTGGCACTACGTCTGGAAGACGCAGGGCGGCACGCACACCGGCAATCGCGGTCTCGGCAAGTGGAAGCAATGGCTCTACATGACGACCCCGGACAACTACCTCATTTGCCTGGACAGCCGCACCGGCAAGGAGCGCTGGACCAGGAAGATCGCCGAGCTGGATGCGCAGTACTTCACCACCACCGCGCCGATCGTCATCGACGACTACGTGCTCGTCAGCCCCGGCAACGATCTCGACGCGCCCGGCTTCCTGAAGGCCTATGACGCCGACAGTGGTGATGTGAAGTGGACCTGGTACGCCACGCCGCAGAACCCTGGCGATCCGGGGCTCGACACGTGGTCGAGCCTCGAGGCCGCGCGGCACGGCGGCGGGCACATGTGGATTCCGGGGTCGTTCGATCCGGCGACGCGGCTCTACATCACCGGTACGGCAAACCCCACGCCGGCCTACACCTCGCAGAACCGAGGCTCCGGCGACAATCTCTACACGTGCTCGCTGGTGGCGTTGAACGTCGACACCGGCAAGCTGGCCTGGCACTTCTCGACGTCGCCGCACGACACCCATGACTGGGACTCGGCGCAGACGCCGGTGCTCGTCGACGCCCCGTTCGGCGGCCGCGACCGCAAGCTGGTGCTCCAGGCGACCCGCAACGGCTACTTCTTCGTGCTCGACCGCACCACGGGTGAGCATCTCGTGACGTCGAAGTTCTCGGAGGAGGCCAACTGGGCGAAGGGCGTCGACAAGCGCGGCAGCCCGGAGCGCGAACCGTCCAAGGACTTCCACATCGGCGGTGCGCTCGTCTCGCCGCAGAATGCCGGGGCCGTCAATTGGGCGCCGCCTGCGTTCAGTCCGCAGACCGGCCTCTTCTATGTCGCGATGAACGAGAGCTACGCGATGTATTACCTGACCGAGACGGACCCGCGCGGGGCGATGGGACTCGGCGGCAAGGAAGAGCAGAACGTCGCGACGTTCGGTACGTTCCTGCTGGCGATCGACTACAAGACCGGCAAGCCGCGCTGGAAGCGGCATTTCCCGGGGTCGGGCTCGTGGGGCGGCACCTACATCGGCCATCACTACCTGACCACCGCCGGCGGCCTGCTGTTCGGTGGTGATCCGGGCGGCAACCTGGTGGCCTACGACGCGGCCACCGGCGACCCGCTCTGGCATGTGCGGTTGGGCGATGTGTCGAACGCGCCGCAGACCTTCATGCTCGACGGCAAGCAGCACGTCATCGTCGCGGCCGTCGACGCGCTCTATGCCTTTGCCTTGCCCGACGCGGCCCTGCCGAAGACGGCCACCAGGAAATAGTCGTCGCGCGGCGGACGTCGCCCCGCGTGCCACGCCGACCGGATCGGCGACGGAGGACACGGTATGAGGAATCGTTTCGTTGGCCGGAGCTGGCCGCTCGCGGCAACGGGTGTCGCGCTCGCGCTCGCTTTCTCGGGCTCGCAGACCGCGCTCACGCGAGCGCAGGTCGCCAAGCCGGCGATCAAGCGGGCATCGACCGAGGAGATTCGCAAGCAGGTCGACCGAGCGTGGGTGACGAAGGCCGCGACCACCGACCTGATGGCCTACTGGAACCGGCACTCGGTCGAGCCGAACGGTTTCATCCAGGAGAACCTCGACCGTCAATGGAAGCCGTGGGGTACGCAACGCGAGGCGAGCGTCAACGGCCAGGGACGGCAGCTGTACAGCATGGCCGTGGGCTACGAGATGGCCCCCTCTCCGGAGGCCAAGGCGGCGCTGACGCGCGGCATGGACTTCCTCGCGAAGATGCGCGACCCCGAGTTCGGCGGGTACTACGATCGGGTCGGCCCGAACCACGAGGTCATCACCGACAGCAAGACCGGCTTCAGCAGCTTCGCGCTCTACTCGCTGGTCGAGGCCGGACGCGTCACCGGTGATCGCCGCTACCTCGACGCGGCGATGGTGTTCTTCCGCGAGATGCGCGACAAGATGCGCGACGGCCCGTTCATCGGCTCGGGCAGCTACCAGCGCGACTTCATGCTGCGCCTGCCGGGCGGGATGTTCGGCGGTGGGCGTCCCGGCGGCGCGGGCGGCCCTGGCGGCCCTGGCGGCGCTGGTCCCGCCGGCGGTCCTGCGAGTGGGCCCGGCGCGGCAGCGTCGGCCGGACCGCCGCCCGCGGGCGCGCCCGCTCAGGGTCCTCCAGCAGGCTTCGCCGCTCGTCGTCACGGCATCAACCTGCACGCCTTCGAGGCGCTGCTGGCGCTCTACAGCGCGACGGGCTCCGAGGAGGTCTGGTACGAGATCGCGTCGGAGCTGAAGGCGATCGAGCGCCTCTACGACTACAAGATCGGCTACCTGCCGGAGTCGTACGACGACAACTGGAAGCCGGTCGGCAACCCGAGCGGCAACCCCGGCCATCTGTTCGAATGGGCGTCCCTCCTCAGCCGCGCCGTCGAACTCGGGGCCGATCCGAAGTTCATCGAGATGGGCAGCCGCAGCCTGGACCTCGGTCTCAAGAGCTACAACGAGGCCGTCGGCGGTCTCGGCGGCGTCACCCCCGACGGCAAGCCGGCGCGGATGTTGTGGTGGCCGCAGTGCGAGGTCATCAAGGCGACGGCGAACTACGCGATCCTCCACGGCCGCTCGGAGCTGTGGCCCGTCCACCACAAGACGCTCGCCTTCGTGAAGAAGGAGTATCTCGACACCGAACACGGCGGCTGGTTCGCCGACGTGGTGCCCGGGCAGCCGCGCGCCGAGCGCGGCGAGAAGGCCTTTTACAAGGGCTCAGTCGACGGGCCCGAGTGGGGCTCGTACCACATGATGTCGATGTTCCACGACCTGTGGCGGATCACCGACCCGAACTACAAGCCGGGCATCGCGGTGCGCAAGTGAAGGGAACGTCCATGCTGACCCGTAGAGAGCTTCTCCGTACGGCCGCGCTGACCGCGGCGGCGATGCCGGTGGCCGCGGTCGTCGGCCGTGCCGCCGACCGGCCGGCGGTCGCGCGCATCCGCGGCGTCCGGATGGCGCTGCAGTCGGCCAGCTTCAGCTTCAGCGGCCTCGCGCTGCCCGACATCCTGAAGACGATGCAGGCGCTCGAGCTCACCGAGATCGACATCATGTCGGAGCACATCGAGAATCTGCTCGGTGCGCCCGGCATCCAGCTTCCCGGCGCCGGCCGGCCTGGCCCGTGGACGCGCCCGGCCGGCCCGGCTCCCGGAGGTCCTGGCGGCGCCGCGGCACCCACGCCGCAGGCCGCGCCGGGAGCACCGGCTGCCCCTGGCGCTGCCGCCGCGCCCGGAGCCGCCCCCAATCGACCGCCGTTCCGAGGCATGGATCCCGCCGTGCGTGAAGCGCTCCGCAAGTGGCGCCTCGAGGTCGACCTGGCCAGGTTCCGCGAGGTCAAGGCGCAGTTCGATGCGGCCGGCCGCATCCTCTTCTCCTACAACCTGAGCTTCAACGACTCCTGGACCGATGCCGAGATCGAGCGCGGCATGCTCATGACCAAGGCGCTCGGCACCACGATCATCACCGCGTCGTCACCGCTCTCGGTGATGCCGCGGGTGGTGCCGCTGGCCGAGAAGCACGACGTCATCGTCGCGATGCACAATCACCAGGAGGGACCCGAGGAATTCGAGAAGGGGATGGCCCTCTCGCCGAAGGTCTGGGTCAACCTCGACGTCGGCCACTTCTTCGCGATGGGACACGATCCCGTCGCTTACCTGCGGGCGCATCACGAGCGCATCACCAATATCCACGTCAAGGATCGCAAGGCGAACCGCGGTCGCGAGATGCCGTTCGGCGAGGGCGAGACGCCCCTGCGCGACGTGCTGACGCTGGTGCGTACCGAGAAGTACGACATCCCCGTGTGCATCGAGTACGTCGGACCCGACGGCCCGGCGGTCGAGCTCAAGCGGTGCCTCGACTATTGCCGCCGCTTGATCGAAGCGTGACGCGGGGCCCTGCGCGGGCAACGCACGGTGACGTGAACGGGGAGCTGCAGGCGTTGTCGCTGAAACGATCGCTCGTCGGGTTCGTCCTCTCGGCCGTCGTCGCGGCCGCCCTCACCGGGCCGGCCGGGGCCCAGATCGCCGGGAAGCCGGCACCGCCCGAGCACTGGGTGTCGACGTGGGCTACCGCCCTGCAACTGATGCCACCCGCGCCACGGCGTCCGCCAGGCGCGGGCGGGGCGCCAGGAGCGCCGGCATCCCCCAGTGCCCCGGCCGTGCCCGGAGCGTCGGCGGTGGCATCGACCGCCGCGGCGGCCGGCGCTCAGGCCGCCCCCGTCGCTCCCGCGCCGCCGGCCCGGCCGCCTGGCTCTTCGCCGATGGGCCCTCCGCCGCACAACCTGCCCGACACGTTCACGGATCAGACGCTCCGGATGGTGGTCCGCACCAGCATTGGCGGCCGGCGCATCCGCATCGCCCTGTCGAACATGCTGAACGCCGAGCCGCTGACCATCGGTGCGGCGCATCTGGCGCTCCATGCCGGCGATGGCGCGATCGCGACGAACACCGGCCGGCCACTGACCTTCAGCGGTGAGGCGTCGTTCGTCGTGCCACCAGGCGTGCTGGTGCTCAGCGATCCCGTCGATTTGGACGTGCCGCCGCTGACCGATCTCGCGGTGTCGCTCTACCTGCCCGGACCCACCGGTCCGCCGACCAGTCACAGCATTGGCACGCGCACCTCCTACGTCGCCAGAGGCAACGTCGCCGCGGAGGCCAGCCTTCCGGACGGCACGGCCAGGACCACGGCGTATGCCTGGCTGTCCAGCGTCGATGTCGTGGCGCCGGCCGACGCCTTCGCGGTCGTCACGTTCGGCGACTCGATCACCGACGGCTACGCGACGACGACCGATGAAAACCGGGCCTGGCCGGCGCGGCTGGCCCAGCGGCTGGCCGGCGACAAACGGACGCGTCGCGTCGCCGTGGTCAATCAAGGCATTTCCGGCAATCAGGTCCTGCGCAACGGCGCCGGGCTGAGCATGCTGGCTCGCTTCGACCGTGACGTGCTCAGCCGGCCCGGGGTGAAGTGGGTCGTCCTGCTCGGCGGGATCAATGACATCAACATCCGCGGCCGCTTCGGGACCGACCCGCTGACGCCCGAGCAGCTCATCGACGGCTACGAGCAGATCATTGCGCGGTCGCACGCCCACGGACTTCGCGTCGTCGGCGCGACCGTGACGCCGCAGGAAGGGCAGCGGACCGCCACTGCGCAAGGGGAAGCGACCCGCCAGGCGGTGAATCGCTGGATCCTCACCTCGGGCCGATTCGATGCCGTGGTCGACTTCGACGCCGCCGTGCGTGACCCCGCCCAGCCGGCGCGGCTGCGGCCGGACTACGACCCCGGCGATCACATTCATCCCAACGACGCGGGCAACGAGGCGATGGCTGCGGCGTTCGACCTGTCAGTTTTCGCCACGCAATCGGGTCAGGAGCGATGATGTCGACGACGTGGGTCGCGTGTGTGTGCATTGGCGTCGTCATCGCTACGTCGGCGACGCCGGCGCGCGGTCAGGGTTCGCCAGCGTCCACACCAGCCGTGCCCGCTGCCGGGGTGCCGCCTCAGTCCGCTCCGCCCGGGCCAGCCGCTCCGCGGCGGATGGGGACGCCGGTACTGGCGCTGGTCTCACCCGACGTGCACCCTGACCGCCGGGTCACGCTGAGGTTTCGTGCTCGCGAGGCCACCAGCGTGCAACTGGTCGGCGAGATTACCCAGGGCCGTGGACCGCAGCCCATGACCCAGGATGCCGAGGGCGTGTGGACGATCACGCTGGGCCCGCTGCCGCCCGAAATCTGGAGCTACAACTTCCGCGTCCAGGGGGTCGATGTGACGGATCCATCGAACCCGGCGCTCAAGCCGACTCCCCCGGGGCAGTTGCCATCGAGCTTCGTCGAGGTGCCCGGGGAGACCGCGTCGTTCTACGACGCCAAGCCCGTCCCTCATGGCGAAGTGCGGATGGTGCTCTACGAGTCGAAGGCGATGGGTGTGACGCGGTGGGTCTGGGTCTATACGCCGCCCGGCTACGACAAGTCCAACGCCCGCTACCCGGTGCTCTATCTGCTGCACGGCAACGGCGAGGCCCAGAACGGGTGGGTCATGAACGGCCGGGCGAACATCATCCTCGACAACGGCATCGCCGAGGGCCACGTGGCGCCGATGATCGTCGTGATGCCGCAGGGCCACGCGCTGCAGGGCGCGGGCGTCGGGCCCCTCGTCCGACTCACGGGCGAGACGTCGATGTTCTCGCCGCGCTTTCCAACCGACCTGCTCGAGGATGTGATGCCGCTGGTGGAGCGGACCTACCGCGTGCGCGCTGATGCGCAGCACCGCGCGATCGCCGGGCTATCCATGGGCGGCGGGCAAGCCCTCACCATAGGTCTCGGACATCCGGACCGATTCGCCTACGTGCTGGGCTACAGCGCCGCGGTCGGAGGCCAGTTCGCCAGCATGGACGAGACGTTGGCGACGCTCGGCCGTACGCCGCGCGCCGCCGACGCGTTTCGCCTCGTGTGGCTCGGCTGCGGCCGCCAGGACTTCCTGTTCAAGAACAACAAGGAGTTCCTCGACTCGCTCACGAAGACCGGTGTGAAGGTCACCTACCACGAGACCGAGGGCGCGCACGTGTGGAGCGTGTGGCGCAACTACCTGCACGAGACCCTGCCGCTGTTGTTCCGACGTTGAGCCCGGGGAGCCCGACGCGCCATCCCACTCGACACCGACGACCCTGCGCTCGCCCTCACCCCTTTGCGGAGAGCGGAACGAGTCCTCGACGCACGCCCATCCCGTATACTTCGAGACCGGTCCTGTCACGGCGCCTTGAACGTGCGGTATGTCGAGCATATTCCTGTCCTACGCCAGAAAGGATGGAAGGCAACTCGCAGAACGGTTGCAGATCGCGTTCCAGAGCGCGGGACACGGAGCGTGGCTCGACACCTCCATGATCCCCGGTGGCGTCGATTGGGCTGCGGCTATCGAAACGGCCATCGACGATTGCGATGCGGCAGTCGCCGTGCTCAGCGACGCCGCCCTCCGCTCCAACGCCTGTCGAGCGGAGCAGATGCGTGCCTTGCGGAAGGGCAAGCACGTCATTCCGGTGCTGGCTTCTGCCACGGCGGACCGTCCGCTCTATCTCGAACACCTCAACTTTCGCGACTTCAGCGATCACGCACAGTTCGATCGTGCTTTCGCCACCCTGCTCATCGACGTCGCGTCTCCGCGCCCGGTTCCTCTTCTGCCTGAGGAGCTCGGCGGCACGACGCCGAGGATTTCGTCGCCGGCGACTCCGAACATCGCGAATGCCATCGTTCGGGAGTCCGAGCTCGCCGAGGTCCGGACCGCGCTTCTCGGCGAGAACGGCCAGCGCCACGTCGCCTTGACGGCGTTGCACGGGATGCCTGGCGTCGGCAAGACGATGCTCGCTGCGATGGCCTGCCACGACCCTCTGATCGCGGCCGCTTTTCCGCACGGCATTTACTGGCTGACGATCGGGCGAGAGCCCGGCGACATGGCCGCCAAGGCTGCGGAACTGGGACAGCAGCTCGGGGATTCGCTCGATCAGTACCGTACGGTGCAGGGCGGCGTGTCACGCCTGACCACGATTCTGGCGCGCCGATCCATTCTGCTGGTCTTGGACGATGTGTGGCGGCATGAGGACGTGGAGCCCCTGCTCCTCAACCTGCCCCAGTGCCGGACACTGCTCACGACGCGCGACCAGAGCGTGGCTGCCTTCCTGGGCGCGACCCAGGTGAAGCTGGGCACCATGACGCGGTCCGAAGCGGTGGCGACGCTGCGCCGGTGGAGCGGCCAAGATGGGAGCGAGCGCGACGATCTCGATCGCATCGCGGCGTTCGTCGGCGACTTGCCACTGGCGCTCCGCATAGCAGGCTCACGCATTCGCGAGGGGCTGGCGCCGACGCAGTGGCTGGAGCGTTTCCGCCAGGTCGCTGACGTGAAGGCATCCCGTGCCTCCGTACACCGCGACGACAGCCTGCCGGCGTCGATCGAGCTGAGCGTCTCGATGCTGTCGGACGGCGACCGCGCCCTCTTTTATTCGCTGGGGATATTTCCGGAAGATGCCCAGGTCCCCATCGACACCGTCATTCGGCTGTGGACCCACTTGCAGCCGTCGTCGACCGGACATGACGGCCGCGATCTCGTCGATCATCTGTCGCGGCTGTCGCTCGTCGAGCTCGATCGCAGCGCTGGCAGGCTGACACTCCACGACGTACTCGGCATGCACGCTCGAGAACAGCTGGGCGCGATGCTGCCAGTCATACACCGGCGGCTGCTCGAGGCGTACAGCCCGGCGCTGGGCCTCTGGTCGACGGCGCCCATCGACGGGTACCTCGCCGAGCACCTGCTGTACCACTTCGACAGAATGAAGGAGCGCTGGCGCGGTCGTCGCCTCCTCGAAGAGGACGTGGACGGCCGCAACGGCTGGCATCTAGCCCGCACCGCGGCATCACCGCTGGGAAGCTACTTGGGCGACGTGCGGACGATCGCGCGATGGGCGTCGGCCGATGCCTCGCCGGAGCCCGGCGCCCGATCGCTTCGGATCTCGTGCCAGATCTTCTGTGCGTTGTGCGAGACGAGCACGCAGAGCCTGTCGTGGCAGGTTCCGTCCGAGGTCGTCGCACGGCTCGTCGACATCGGACTCTGGTCGAGCGATCAGGCCGAGCGTCACGTCAGCGGCGTCACAAACGGGCTCGACAGAGCTGCGATCCTGACGCACCTGGCGATGGGCACCAGCGGCCCGGAATATCACCGCCTCATCAATCTCGCATGGGCAGCCTTCGACGAGCTCGAGGGACCGGACCATTGGAGCGCGAGGCAGGACTTGCTCGTACAGCATGCGACGAAGGGCTTCGCCGTCGACGCGCTGCGGCGCCTGGCGCGCCGTCCAGCCTCGGAGGTCGCCTGGTCATTGCCCGCGTTGCTCGCGCACATCGACGACGAGGTGGCGCTCCGACAAGCCATGGATATCGCCCGCGGCCTCGACGCGTACGAGCGAGCGGCGGTCGCTGGCTCGCTCGCCGCTGCCGCGAGAGGCGGGCTGAGGGCCGAGGTCATCGAGATGGGCCTGGCTGCCGCCGATCAGACGCGCGGCATGATCAAAGGCGAAGTCTACGCCGCGCTGCTGCCGCTGATGCCGGACGATCGCAGTCGGGCTCTCTGGTCCAAAGCGACGGCCGCGATCTTTCAGATGCCGAACCCGGACGCGATGGGCGAGACGCTGGGCCAGCTTGCCGGGTGCGCGGCTCGAGAAGACTGGGAAGCGCTGCTGACTCTCGCCTTTCGTAAGATCGCCGATCCGGACTCGCTCGCCTCGTTCATGCTGCCGCTCGCCCAGGCGGTCGGTCCCACTCGAGGCGGATCGATTATCGACCGCCTCGTCGTCTACGCGAGAGCCTTCGACTTGGACCGATTCACGACAGCACAGGCGTTGCTGGCGATCGCAGCCGTCGACGTCGCTCGACGAACCGAGCTCTGCAACGAAGTCCTTGAACTGTCGGATCGGATGGACGATGCCGACAGAGGGCGGGTCCTGGCCGGGCTGATTGGCATCGCTCCGGAAGCGTTGCACGCCAAGCTCTGGAGAGCGGTGGGGGTGATTCGCGAGGATCGAGCGCTCGAGACCGTCGTCGGAGCCCTGATTGCTGAGCCCGCGACGCCGCCGCGCTTCGCGCTTGCGACGCGGCTCGCGCTGCGCATCGACTACGCCCCGAGGAGCGCCAGCCTTCTCGGGCAACTTCTCGACCGCGCCCCCGGCCCGCGCGGCGCGCTCCTGGCGCGAAGCTTGCGGCGGCTGTCGCGTGAGCGTCTTTCGGCGACGCGAGCCGAGGCCGAGGTGCACCTGCTTCGTTTCATCACGGACGAAGCCGTCGTTCGGGACGTCTTCGACCGTTTCCGACTGGCCGTGGACGATGCCGGCGAGAACCAGCTTCGCTCGCTCGTGGCGGCCTGGGGCGACCACGCCCCGGGCATCGCACATCCGCTGCTGATCGAGCTGGCCTTCTCGCGCTCCGATGTGCTCCTGCGGCGGAACGTCCTGCAGCGGCTCGGTCCACGTCTGGACAGCGCGACCCTCACGGATCTCCTCCGTCGGACAGGGCGGATTGGAGACGAGATGGTGCTGCACGGCGTGACCCACCGGCTCGCGCCGCTCGCACAGGACGGGCCGGGAGGGATGTCTCCGGCGACGGCACAACAGCTTCTGGGTCAGCGCCTGGCCGAGGGCGGCAACGACATCGATCAATTCGCTGCCGCTGCCATCGTCGAACGTCTGGCGGCCTCCAACGAGCTCGATGGCGCGATGGCGGTCGCCGGGCGTCTCCTGCGCGGCTCGGCCGCCGCGGCGTTTCGAAGCGCCGCTGCCAGCGTGGCGCGCCGATCGACAGCGGCGGCGAACCATTTGCTGCGGCACATCGAGATGACGGCGCACGAGTCGGCTCGCGCCCTGTACTTCGCCTCGATCCTGCCGGCGCTGGACCCCACGGCCCGGCGGACGCTCGTCGCGGCCACCTTGGCCACTGAACCGCCGCCGGCCCAATGCGCGCTGCTGTATCCGCACATGACGCCCGACCAACGAGCGCGTTTCGCCCATGTGTTCGACGACGTCCTCCAACTGGCGGAGAATCTGTTCCGCGATTTCGAGCCGCTGGCGATCGCCTTGCCATTCGTCGACGAGCAGCGCCTCGCGAAGCTCTGGCGGCAGACCGCGTCCATTGGCATTCCGGCCGTCGAAGCGCATGCGAAGCTGATCCTGGCCACGAGGCACACCGCCTGGCTCGAAGAAGGGCTGCACACGGCCGACCGGATCGACCAGCCTGAGCGCGTGGCCATGCTGACGCACACGGCGCTGCATCTCACGTCAGCCAGGCAACGCCACGCCGTGATGGAGCGAGCCGCATCGGCCGCCCGTTCACTGCCGACGCTCTACCGTGCCGAGGCGATGCTTCGCTGTGCGATCGCGAGCGAAGGCTCGGAACGGCATGGCTTCGTGGAAGATGCGCTGATGGCCATGTGCCGGACCGAGGGGCGCGATCGCGACCTCGAATTGCTCGTGCCTTTTCTATTCGATTTCGACGCGAATGCCCTGGAGGCGGCTTTCGACCGGATTCTCCCGATCCTGGCCGGCCGCACTCGCGCCGATCTGGCCAGCGATCTGGGGAGTCTGGCCATCCCGCTGCGTATGCTTGCCACAACGGACGGCATCAGCGATGTCATCGCGTCGATCCGCAAGACATCGGCGTGGTGGCCGTGACGCGCGCCTCGACGGGCGGGATCGGCGCCGTTTCGGGCCGAAACTAGTCGCTTCGCAAGACGGCATTGGGATCGAGGCGCGAGGCGCGCCAGGCCGGCAGCCAGCACGCGATCGTTGCGACGGCGACGATTGTCATGACGACGAGCGCCAACGTCGTCGGATCGGTCGGGCGCACGCCGAAGAGGAGTGAGGCGATCACCTGGTTCAGCGCGAACGCGCCGGCCAGTCCCCCGGCGATACCGATCGCCGTGAGCATCATCCCCTGCTTCAGGACATGCGCCAACACCCGGCCGCGGTCGGCGCCGAGCGCCATGCGGACGCCGATTTCGCGGCGGCGCTGGGCAACCATGTAGGACAGGACGCCGTAGGTGCCGATCGCCGCCAGGAGCAGGGCGATGCCGGCGAACCCGCCAAGCAGCTGCGCCAGGAGGCGAGGGCGGCGGATGGCCTCGTCGAAGACGCCGTTCATGTCCTGAAGGCGGACGATGGGGACCGACGCATCCGCCTCGCGCACCGCATGCTCGATCGCCGACCGCAGCGCCCCCGCCGGCAGGCTCGTGCGGAGCACGATGTTCAACGTGCCGGGCGCCTGTGCGAACTGCGCCTGGTTGGCCGTCTGATCGATCAAGAAATAGAGCTCGGTCCCGGTCTTCTGATCGACGCCGCCTTGCTTGACGTCCTTCGCGACGCCCACGACCGTGAACCAGGGCCGGTCGCCGCAGCACGGACGCAGCTGCTGCCCGATCGGATTCAGGTTCTTCCAGAACGTGTTGACGAGCGTCTCGTTGACGATGGCGACGAGGCCTGTCGACGTTGCATCGCTCGCCTGAAACGGGCGTCCCTGGACGATGGGGATGCCCATGGTCTCGAAGTAGCCCGTCATCACGTTCTGGTAATAGTCGACGTTCTCGTAGGGGCCTTCCGGGGGGGCGGTGTAGTTGCCGATGTCGGTGTCGTTCGCGTTGAGCGGACGATTGGGGGGCAGCCCGGACATCGCGGTCGCCGCCTGCACGCCGGGAATCGCGCGAAGCGACCCGAGCAGTCGCTGATACAGCTGCGCGCGCGACGGCGGCTGCGGATACCTGGCCGGCGGCAGCGCCATCGTGAACGTCACCAGACGCGAGCGATCGAAGCCCGCGTCGATCTGCGCCAGATTCCAGACCGTCCGCAGCAGCAGGCTCGCCCCGATCACGAGCATCACGGCCAGCGCGACCTCGACCACGACGAGCGTGCTGCGGATGCGGCCGCGGACCCCGCCGGTCGCCCCTTTCGCGCCTCCTTCCTTCAAAGCACTGAGGAGGCCGGCGGCCCGCGTGTGCATCAGCGGCGCGAGACCGAAGAGCAGACCGGTGGCCACGGAAACCACGACCGTGAAGAGCAGGACGATCGGATCGATGCTCAGTTCGCTCGTCCGGGGCAGGGTCGTCGGATACATGCGGACGAGCGCCCGCACGCCGACGTTCGCCACGACCAGCCCGAGCGCGCCGCCGGCGATCGACAGCAGCAGGCCTTCCGCCATGAACTGACGGACCAGGTGCCAGCGTCCGGCGCCCAGGGCGGTGCGCACGGCGAACTCACGATGGCGCGTCTCGGCGCGCGCCAGCAGCAGATTGGCGAGATTGGCGCAGGCGATCAGCAGGACGAACCCGACGGCCGCCTGCAGCACCCAGATCGCCCGGCCGGCGCTTCCGATCAGCTCTTCCTGCAAGGGCTCCATCTGCAGGACGTGACCGGCCCCGGGCTGGGTCTTCGGATCCTCGCCGGGGACCAGGGACTTGAAGCGATGCCCCTCGTTGAGGCCAACGCGCTCTCCCCAGTTCACCAGCAGCGCCGCGAGCTCCGTTTGCGCCTGCTGCGGCGAGACGCCGTCCTTCAGGCGACCGATCAGATAGAGAAAGTGACTGCCTCGGTTGGTGCGGACGCCGGTGTTGAGGCCGAGCGGAAACCACATCTCCGTCCGGTTGTCCATGACGTCGGCGCCCGGCGGCATGATGCCGATGACCTCGCGCGCCAGGCCGTTCACCTCGACGGTCTGGCCGATCATGTTCCGGCCGCCGAAGGCGCTCTGCCAGAGCTCGTAAGAGAGGATGGTGTAAGGCGGCAGCGGCAACGGCGGCGCGCCGGGGCCCGGGGGCGGACCGACCACCACGGTCTCGCTGCCACGAAACAGGCGGCCAGCCGCCGGTTGGATGCCCAGTGCCGTCAGCAGGTGATCGTCGACGTTGGCCGTGCGCACCCGCCGCGGCCGGTCACCCGCGGAGAGGTTGGCTTCCCCGGTGGTGAACGCGCCAACCGACGAGAAGGACTTGTTCAGCTCCCGGAACTCGAAGTACTCCGGCGGCGACACCCAGAACTGATCGAAACCGAACGCGGGGAACCGCGTCGTCAGGTACATCAGC